>Ga0156018_1198_pt1 | contig 49669 bp, 36 predicted proteins | sample RifCSPlowO2_02_FD_107672 | JGI IMG/M metagenome (GOLD analysis project Ga0156018, IMG submission 107672) | Acidobacteria bacterium RIFCSPLOWO2_02_FULL_65_29 | reverse complement strand
TGCCACAGCCTGTTCACCTTCACCACAAACGCGCGATTCCTGAGGCCGGGGAAGCCGGCGAGGCTCGTGTCGCGTTCATCGGTGTAGACAACGAACAACTCGCTGCCGGGATGGTACTCCCAGCGAAAACGCAGGTTGCTGCTGAACGTGTTGTCGGTCGAGTTGTATTGCAGCAGGGCGCCCGTGAACATCCGCGGCGAGAACCCGTAGTCGGTCCGCAGGCGCAAGAGCCGTGTCGTGAAGTCGCCGTGCGGGAGCTTCACGCGGTTGATCGACAGACTCGGTTCGAGCGACCACTGGCTCCGAAGCGACACGCGAGATCCCGACAGACCAACCGTCGTGATCGTGCCGTCGTAGAACTGACCGAACTGGAGCGAGACGTTCCCGGACATCCGCCGCTGCGGGCCGAAGTAGTAACTCACCTGGCCGTCGCGGAAATGGTAGTCGCCGACCGGAATGACGACGCCGCTGACCACTTCAAAGGGCTGCACCAGCTGCTCGCGATTGTTGTTCACCTCCGCGTTGAACTGGTCACTCGTCTCGAACTCCGTGTTGAACCGGCCTGTCCAGACGCGCGTCTCGGTCAGCCCCGCTCCGTTCTCGAAATTCTCGAAGCTGCCCTCCCACAGGAACCGGCGCACGGCTCTGATCCCGCGCGGTCTCGGGCTGAATCTGGCGGACCCGAAGGAGCGCTTGAAATCGTCGCGGCGGACGAGGCCGACTTCGGGATTGAAGTGGTCCCCCACCTTCAGATACTCGACCCGCGCGCCGTATCGATCGGCGGCGTAGTTGAACCGGCCTTGATAGCTGTCGGCGTCCCTGTCCAGGTCCGGCGTCTTCGATCGGGCGTAGTAACCGCCCATCGCGACGTTCTGAAAGAACGAAAACGCTCCGTCGACGCCGACGGCCTGGTTGGATCCGTCGCCAGCGACCGAGCTCGACCGGTTCGTGACGAGCGCACCGATGCTGCTGCGACGCAGGATATCGCGCTTCACCCGAGCCACCGTGAAGTTCGTGGTGGGCGTCGCGGGCACCTGATCGTCCCCCGGGTGGTCGCCGGTCTGAATGTTCAGTAGGCCCAGGCTGGTATTGCCCACTTTGCCCGTGACGCGTCCGCCGACGTCGATGGGAATCACGCGGTTGCGATTGAGACCGATCCGTCGGCTGTAGAACAGCTGAGGCGTAATACCGCCAGCACCGCCCTCGCCGCCTCCCCCGCCCCCGCCCGGGATGTTCGTGCCGCCGCCCGACACGTTGCCGCCGCGGCCGAAGTCGAAAATGCCGCGGCCCTCGAGAAAGAAGTCTCGCTTTTCGGGAAAGCTCAGCGCGAACCTGGTGAGGTTCACCTGCTGCTCGTCGACTTCGACCTGCGCAAAGTCGGTGTTGTAGGTGACGTCCGCCGTGAGATTCGCCGTGATGCCGTACTTCGCGTCGACGCCGAAGTCGCCCTCGAAATCGTCGGGCGAGGCCCTCAACCGGTCGGTCGTGAACCGCGAGATACCGTACGGCTTGAGCTCGACATTCTTGTTCGCGGTCGGAAGGTCGAGGCCGACCAGCGTCGCGGCGCCAGACACGCGAAACCACGCCGTGGACCCGCCGAGGGACGCCGGCAACGGCGCGAGGTGCGCCCACTCGTTCTTGCGCCGAATCGACCGGCGGAACTGAACTCCCCACGTCTGCGCGACGCCGGACGTATACCGGAGTGTCTTGAACGGAATCGCCATCTCCACCGTCCACCCGCCCTCGAAGCGCCCCGTGCGCACGTCCCAGACCGGATTCCAGTCGCGATTCGGGTTGCCCTCGTCGGTGTAGGTCTGGTCTGACAGGGCGCCCAGCGGGTTCGTGTAGAAGACAAACGCGTTCCGGCGGTCGTGAAAAGTGTCGAACATCACGCCAAACGTGTCGTTGTCCCGCATCTGGTTGCCGTCCCGCCGCATCTCGTTGGCGAACCACTCTTCAGGCGGCGCCGAGTCCCAGCAGCGGCACGTGACGTACATGTAGTTGTCGTCGTACAGCACCCAGACGTCGGACTTTTCCGTTGCCGGCTCGCCTTCGTTCGGGAGCGTCTGGATGAAGTCGCCGATGGAGGGCGTCGCCCCATAGACCGCTTCGTCGAGGCGGCCGTCCACGCGAATCGCCGGTGCGACACGAACGGCGCGCACCACGATTCGGCCGTTCTCGCCGCGTGAGACGACGGCGGGCGCTATGGGCGCTTGCGGATCTCCGCTGGCATCGCCGCCGGATTGCTGGGCGATGGCGGGAGACGCGGAAGAAAGCGCTAAGAGTGCAGTCAGCGCCGTGGCTCGAATGCCACAGCCGGCGACGATCATCAATATGAATCCCGGGGCCTATTGTTCTTCATTTCACAGACCCATTGCACGGCGTCGCACCGAGACGGGCGAGGGCCCCGCCGGCAAAGGCGCGACGACGCCTGGAGCAGCGGGTGGACGAACTGGAGAGGCTTCCCGAGCCGGTCGCCGATCTGAGGACGTGATTTCAAAAATCGCCCTGCTCGACGAAGGGCGGAAGGGTCGCGGCCCTGGAGGCTCCGGCCACTAGCGTCCGAGATTCGACTGCTCCGCTTCCGCAATCGTCGCGTCGGCGTCGACCTTCAGAATGTATCCAGCCCGGAGATTCCGCGCCGCCACCTCTTTGACCGCCCCGACGTAGGCTGCGTGCGAGGGATACAGCGAGGCGAGCCGATCAGCCGTGAACGGCTCGTGCGAGCCGTTGAGCCGGCAGAAGCCGGGACCGGTATTCACACCCGTGTTCACCGCGGTCGGCACGGCGTGCTGCGACAGGCGAATACCGCCGAGCGCGTTGCCGTCGGCGTCGCGCGCTATCACCGCCGGCGGCCCGACGGTCGCGATCTCGAGGGGCGGTGCGCTTGGCGGCGGCGTGCCGTCCTTCGCCCAGCGCACGAGGTGATCGATGGCGGCGTTGAACACTTGATAGAACGGGATGTGGCTGTACGATGGCCGGTCGCAGCCAGGGGCACCCGTCGTCCCTCTCGTACCGGATGAGGGCGAAGCGCCGAGCGAGGGAACTCCGCCAGCCGCCGCGCCGCGCGATGGACCCGTCGCTGAACCGGAGGGCGGCGCGCCCCGCGAGGCGGCAGACACGAACCCCGGAGCCGTCGGGCTCCCATCCCTCGGACCAAACTGCGTCGAGTAGGTTCTGAACCGCAGGTCGACGTGCGAGCTCCCGGCCACTTCCCACGTGCGGAACAGCTTCGTGTCGGGCTGCCGATTCGCCGCCTGGTTCTGCACGTCGGTCTCCGCCAACAGCTTCCACACGGGGATGTCGAGATCGGCGCGCACGCGGCCACCGCCGCCGTGCAGAATCACCGCGTCGAACACCTTGCCGAGCGGGTGCACGGAATTGACGTAGGTGCCGAGGCGGCCGGCAGACTGCGAGTGGCCGGTTGCGAACACGCGCTCGACCCTGAGCCCACCCATCACATTCACGTCCCCCGGGTTTCGCACGGCCTGGCCGGCCTGGGAGAACACGTCGTAGGACAGCTCGTCGTTCGCCAAGGTTCCACCGTGCGTCACGTTCAACGTGCCGTAGCGCGCCGGGCTCCACGCCTTCAGCGCCCCGACACCAACCCACTGCGGCGTCACGCCAACCCACGCGTAGCCGGATCGCGTCAGGTGGTCGTAGGTCTGGAACCAGTCGATGTCCAGGTCGCGGCCCGCCGTCACGTTGTTCCATTCGACGAGGACCGTTCCATTGAACCGTGCCGCCGTGGCCGGCCGGCGCACGATGATCCGAGTCTTGTACGGATGGCCACCGTCGACGACCGTGCCGGTCGCCTGCGGCGGAGTCGTGAATCGGCTCGCCGTACCCTCGATGAAGAACTCCTGCTCGAGGTACCCGCGCCCCTTCAGATCGACGACACTGGCGTTGAGCGGGTAGTCACGGGCTGGATCGCCAGCCGCTGATGCGCCGAGCGGCCCGGTCACGGTGGGCATGGGCACCGTCGCGCCACGCACGTCGACCAGGCTGGCGGCCGCGGCGACGGCTGCGACGGCCACGAAAGACTCCAGGAAACGGCGATGGAAGGGCTTCGACGTAGGACTGATTATACGGGGGCGAGATGGTCGATTGACAATGTGCGGCCGGGCTATCCTCCTGCCCCTTTTCTTTCCCAGGACTGCCCTGGCGTTATATGGTGGTCGCCACCGGATGGACCGATCGTCGCGGCGAGCTCGTGGCGATGTCGCTGCCCTAGTGATGCTGGAATTTGAGGAATTGAGGAATTGAGGAATTGAGGACTTGAGGATTTGAGGAGTTGAGGATTTCGAGAGACCTGAGGACTTGAGGATTTGAGGAGTTGAGGATTTGGAGAGATTTGAGGATTTGGAGATGACGACCGGCTGGCGATGGTGGCGATGGGCGGCGGCGTGCGGGGCGGGGGTCGTGGCCCTCGCGGTCGTTTCACTGCCCGCGGCGACGAACGACACGGCCAACGGCGAGTGGCGGCGGTATTCGGGCGACAACGGCTCGATGAAGTACTCGCCGCTCGATCAGATCAACGCCGCCAACGTCGGACGTCTGCGCGTGGCGTGGCGGCATCCGCAGGTTGACCCAAGCATCACCGCCAAGAATCCGGCGCTCACGCTCCAGAATAATTTCCGCTCGACGCCGATCATGGTGGGCGGCGTGCTGTACGCATCGAACGGCGTCGGCCTCGTCGAAGCGCTCGATCCCGAGACAGGACGTCCGCTGTGGATCCAGCGGCCTGACGCCGAGCCGCTCCTGCCCGGCACCTCGAACCGCGGCGTCGCGTACTGGTCTCCCGATCCGGGAAGCCGGACGGCCGGAGACAACGCCGCGCGGATCCTGACCTATCGCAGCCGCTATCTGTACGCGCTCGATCCGAAAACCGGCGCGCCCCTCACCAGCTTCGGCGCCGGCGGCCGTGTCGATCTCAACTCCGGTCTGGGCCCGCTGGCTGGAACCTACCGCTGGAACGCCGCTCCGCTCGTCGTCCGCGACGTCGTCGTGATGGGCTCGTCGATGGTCGATCAGGATTCGGCGTCGAAGATGGAAGGCGAGCCTGGCGACGTGCGCGCGTTCGATGTGCGCACGGGAAAGCTCCGCTGGATCTGGCGCGTGATCCCGCGCGCAGGCGAAGCCGGGGTGGAGTCATGGGAAGGCGAATCCTGGGCGTACACGGGCGCCGGCAACGTCTGGTCGCTCATGAGCGCCGACGACGAGCTGGGCTACGTGTACTTGCCGACGACGAGCGTGACCAACGACATGTACGGCGGCCACCGCCTCGGCGACAACCTGTACAGTTCATCGATCGTCTGCCTGGACGCGACAACCGGCAAGAAAGTGTGGCACTTCCAGACCGTCCATCACGACTTGTTCGACTACGACAACCCCGCGGCCCCGATCCTCGCCGACATCACGGTGCATGGGAGGCGAATCAAGGCTGTCGCGCAGGTGACCAAGCAATCGCTCGCGTTCGTGCTCGACCGCGTCACCGGTCAGCCGGTGTGGCCGATCGAAGAGCGTCCGGCCCCATCCTCCACGGTGCCTGGCGAGAAGGCATCGCCGACGCAGCCGGTGCCCACCAGGCCGCCGCCCTTCGACACGCAGGGCATTTCGATCGATCAATTGATCGACTTCACGCCGGAACTGCGCGCCGAGGCGATCGAGATCGTGAAGAACTACGTCACGGGGCCAGTGTTCACACCGCCGTCGGTGGCGGGCCAGGGCCCGAACGATAAGAAAGGCACGATCCAGGTGCCCGGCTCAGTTGGCGGCGCAGACTGGACCGGCGCCGGGTTCGATCCGGAGACGGGCATGCTGTACGTGCCGTCGATGACCAATCCTTTTGTCTCGAACCTCTTGCCGGGCGATCCCAAGCAGACCAACCTGCGGTACCGCGCGTCGACGCGCGAGCTCATCCAGGGGCCGCGCGGCCTGCCGCTGCTCAAGCCGCCATACGGTCGCGTCACCGCGATCGATCTGAATCGGGGGGAACAGGTTTGGATGGTGGCGAACGGCAACGGCCCGCGCGATCATCCCGCCATCAAGCACCTCAACCTGCCGCCGCTCGGCCAGGCCGTGCGCGCCGCGCCGCTCGTGACAAAGACGCTGCTCTTCGTGACCGAGGGCGATCAGATCAGCGTGCGGACGCCGCCGCTTGGCGGCGGAACGATGGTCCGCGCGCTCGACAAGGCGACTGGTCGGACGATCTGGGACGCCAAGCTCGAGGCGGGCGCCACCGGCGCGCCGATGACCTATCTGCACAAGGGCAAGCAGTACATCACCTTTGCCATCGGCGGGCAGCAGCATCCGGCCGAATTCGTGGCGCTCAGCCTGCCGTAGCACGACGATTTGAGGATTTGAGAACTTGAGGAGTTGAGGATTTATAATGGCGCGGTTTCGGATCTTCTGGAGGTCAACGTGAAGAAGGCATTCCTGGCGCTGGCGCTTATCGCGGTGGCGGCGATCGTCCCGGCCGATGCGCAGCGGGGCCAGCCGGGAGCGGCTCCGGCTCCGCCGCCCAATCAGTCCGTACCCATCGTGAATAACGTGCCGCTGATTCCTTTCGAGGTCGTCCCGAATTTCTTCAAGATCACACCGGATCAGAACTTCGGAGAAGCCCTCGCCGTGGCCGTCAATTCCAAAGGCAATGTCGTCGTGCTGAACCATCCGGGCACCGCGACGTCCGGTCCGCTGTACGGCAACGCCACGACGCAGGTCTTGGAGTTCGACTCGAACGGGAAGTTCATCCGGGAGATCGGCAAGGGCGTGTACGGCCTCGGGTACGCCCATTCGGTGCGCTTCGACAAGTACGACAACCTGTGGGTGGTCGACAAAGGGACCAACTCGATCATGAAGTTCAACCCCGCGGGCTACGTCACCATGAACCTGGGCCGCCGGCCCGAGGGTTACGAGGGCGAGTACCACCGAGTCGTCGGCGCCCAGGCGCGGGCAACCGACGGCAATTTCAACGCACCGACCGACGTCGGGTGGGACGCCGACGATAACATCTTCATCAGCGACGGCTACGGCAACTCGCGCGTCGCGAAGTTCAACAAGAACGGCGACTGGATCAAATCCTGGGGCACCTTCGGAACCGAGCAGGGGCAGTTCAGGGTCCCACACAACCTACAGGTAGACAAACAGGGAAATGTGTACGTGGCGGATCGTAGCAACGGCCGCATCCAGGTCTTCGACGCCGATGGCACCTTCAAGAAAGTCATCTGGCTGAACGCGGCGTACGACAAGACGCGGCACCCCGTCCTTGGGAATCTGTCCGCGAACCCGCCCGACGCGCCGGCGCCCTGGGCCCTCTGCATCACGACGACGGGACCGACGCAGTATCTCTATGCGATCGATACGGAGCCGGGTCGCCTGTACAAGATGACGCTCGATGGGCAGATTCTGGGAATGCTCGGCGAGTCCGGGCGCGGACCGAGGCAGTTCAATTGGCCGCATGGCATCGCCTGCCCGTCGGAGGATGTCATTTTCATCGCGGACATGAACAACTGGCGCGTGCAGAAGCTCCTGCTGCGACCTGGAGCCAAACCACCGACCGGCGCGCAGTAGCGGCATGACGACGATCACCGCAGATCGTCGATCTATCTTTCGATCTCGCCGTAGACGGCCTGCACGTACGCCTTCGCGTTGTCGAGGGCGTACGCCTTGTACCGGTCCGGCAACGTGAGGCCGGCCGCGGCTTCGTCGGCCGTCCTGCCCTTCGCGAACGCATCGCGCACGGCGGCCAGAAAGTCGCGGGTGAAGTCCGCGTACTCCTGAAGATCTGCCATCGTCATCCACCCACGGAGGGGACTTCCCGGCGGCGGAACCGCGTGGCCGGGGATGATGCGGTTGATGCCCTTCAGCTCCTCGATGACCCGTGTGAGCGTCTCGGGAAACGCGACGCCGCTCCCACCGTTGGCGACATCGACGGAGGGCGCCATTTTCCCTGGGAACAGATCGCCCATGAGCGCAATACGCTTTCCCGGAAACGTCACGACCACGTCGCCGTTCGTGTGTGCGCGGCCCAGGTAGTACAACTCGATGCGATCGCGGCCGTCGAGGAGAGACAGTCGATCCCTCACACGATCGCGGCCGATAATCTGACGTGCCTCCGTGAATTCGGGAGTGCTGCCGGTGTGATCCGGATGGCCGTGCGTGTGGATGATCGTCGTCAGGGGCTGATCGCTGATGGACGAGGCGATGTCGAGCAGGGCCTTGCCGAAACCGGCACGCTTCGTGTCGACCAGCACGACGCCTTCGTCGCCGGCCATCATCAACGAGTTTCCGCCGCCGCCGCTGATCAAGTAGAGGTTGTCGGAGACGTCGAGCGACTGGCTGCGAAGGGTGGTGTCCGATCGAGCGGGCTGCCCGGCGAAGACCGAGATTGAAATGCGGCCCACATCAATGACGGATCCGGCGATGAGGGCCGCGCAGACGATCACGCACGCGCGAGAGAGGCGCAGATGATCTCCTCGTCGTTGCGCGCGTAGATGCGCCGGTTGGCGTACGCCGGATGCGACCACGTCACCGCGCCGAGCGCTCGGCGGTTGCCGGGGTTGGCGGTCGGCTTGATGAGCCTCGTGCGGCTGATTTCCTGATATCCCTGCGGTGTGAAGCGCGCGATGATCAGATCCCCGCGATCGTTGTTGATGAAGTAGCGATCGCCGTGGCGGACGATCTGCCCGGACGCCCATCGGGCTCTCTCGCCGGTCACCGCCTGCGTCTCCCACACGCGCTCGCCAGTGTCGGCGCGGAGACACCGCATCTGGCCGTAGCTGCACAGGCCGTAGATGTAGTCGCCTTCGATGATCGGCGTGGCGACGACGGCGTGGAGGCCGTCGGTCTGAATTTCGCTGTCGCTCGCGCCCTTCCACAGCACGCGCGCCGTGGGAGTCCGATCGTCGAGCGATAACATCATCGAGCCGTTGTAGAAACACGAGACCAGGAGACGTGAGCCGCTGTGCACCGCGGTCGGCACCGTCATGCCGTAGTCAACTTTGAAGGGGTGCTCCCAGTGCAGCTTGCCTGTCGCCGGATCGAGCGAGCACACCGAGGCAGGGTGCCAGATGATCAGCTGTCGTGTGCCGCCGGCGTTGATGATGATCGGCTGCGCGTACCCCGGTTCGGAGTCGGCAGGCAGCGCACGCCACAGTTCCTTTCCAGACATCTTGTCGAACGCGACGACCTTCGTATTGGCAGCCGCGCCGCCGACGAGGCAAATCAGGCGCGTGCCGTCGACGAGCGGCGCGCCCGTCATGCCCCAAACCGGAAGCTCTGTACCGTATTCCTTGACGTAGTCTCGCTGCCAGACGATGTCCCCGGTGTCGACCTTCAGGCACCAGAGAGCTCCAGCCCGTCCGAGCACGTAGACGCAATCGGCATCCACTGTGTCCACAGTGGGCGTGGCGGCGGGGCCGATGGCCCACACATCCGACAGCCCGCGATAACTTGCCTCCCATTGGCGAGACCAGAGCACGCGCCCCGTTTGTTCATCGAGCGCGGAGACGCGCTCGATGCCCCGCAGCACGCCGGTCGCGGAAAAATCGGTGACGAACACGCGACCGCCGGTGACCGACGGTCCCGCGTATCCGGCGTGGAGCGGCGTGCGCCAGCGGACATCGAGGCCCTTCTCGGAGAATCGATCGAGGATACCGGTTTCGATCCAGACACCGAGCCTCCCGCGGCCGCGCCATTCCGGCCAGTCGGCGAGCACCGGAGACGGCTGTTGTGACCCCACGGCCGACGATCGCGCCAGGGCCAGCCCGCCCGCGCCGGCGAGAAACTCGCGCCGAGAAAGCGTCGACCCTGCCATCACAGCCCAGCGCCGGCTAGCGCTTTACCAGCGCCGGCGAGATGGCCAATGACCTGTCTGCGGTTTGGCAAGCGCGTCCGACCTCCTGCCCCGCCTGGAGCAGCGCATAGAGTAACCCGGAAACGAGGCCTGGTCTTCTTCGTGACGAGGGCGTGGCCTTGAAGCCGTTGGGTGTCCAGGCGGGATCGATGCGATCGGCCAGGGCCTTGGCGAGCTCGACGTCCGGGGTCCGCCAGGTCCAAGCGATTTGCAGATTCTTGAAGTTGTCGCGCGTGATCTGGTCGAGCGCCGAGTACTTCTGGCTCCAGTTGGTGCCGCCGTAGCTCGGCCACTCGCCGTTTGGCGCGGGAGGCGCCTGAACCGGGCGCTGCTGCGCGATCGGCCAGACACCCGCCGCCGCGATGAGTGTCAAGATGGCGAACGCGCGTCGGGCCTGCCACCTCATAGGTTCAGTCTTTTTCGTGCTTTCGTGTCTTCGTGGCTCGCGATCATAACATCCGCGCCGGCTTCGCTATGCTAAGGTTACGCGCGCATGATTTCCCGGATGGCGCTCGCGCTCACCAACTGGACCGAGCGCTGGGTCCCCGACGCCTTCGTCTTCGCCCTCCTCGGCACGTTCATCGTCTTTGTCGCCGGCCTGACCGCGACGCCTTCGACCCTGGCCCAGGTGGTCGACGCGTGGGGCCGGGGCTTCTGGGAGCTGATTCCCTTCACGCTCCAGATGTCGCTTGTGATCATCACGGGGCACGTGCTGGCGACGTCGCAGCCGATGGGCCGCGTGATTCGCACGGTCGCGGCGTGGCCGACAACGTCAAAGGGCGCGGTGGCGCTCGTGACGTTCTTCGCGCTGGCCAGCTCATGGCTCAACTGGGGGTTCAGCCTCGTGTTCAGCGCGGTGCTGGCGCGCGAGGTGGCGCGCCGTGTCGAGGGCGTCGATTACCGCGCGCTCGCCGCCGCGAGCTTTCTCGGCATTGGCAGCGTCTGGGCGCAGGGTCTGAGCGGCTCGGCCGCTCTGCAGATGGCCACGGCGGGTGCGCTGCAGCCAGAGATCCGCGACATCGTGGCGGCCAACGGAATCGTGCCGGGCGGCATCATCCCGTTCCGCGACACGATCTTCCTCTGGCAGAGCCTCGTGTCGGTCGTTGTCGAGATGATCGTCGTGACCACCGTGATGTGGCTGGCCACGCCGCCGGCGGGGCGCGGCAAGACGGCGCGCGATCTCGGGATCGATCTCGGCGAGCGCGAGATCGAACCGCCGAAACCGGTCGCCCATCCAGTACCTGGCGCATGGCTCGAGCACTCGCCGCTGCTCACCTGGCTCGTTGTCGCGCTCGGTGCAGGGTACCTGGTGCGCTACTTCTCCCAGGTGGCGGAACCGCTCAACGCGATCAACCTCAACATCGTCAATCTCGCGTTTCTCCTGACCGGATTCCTCCTGCACCGCACGCCTGCCCGACTGATGCACGCCGTGCAGGCTGCGACGCCAGCGGTTTGGGGCGTGATCCTGCAGTTTCCGTTCTACGCGGGCATTGCCGGCATCATCACGGCCACGCACCTGAACGATCGGCTGGCCGATCTGTTCGTGAGCGTGTCGAACCCGACGACGTTTCCGCCGCTCGTGGCGATCTACTCGGCCGTGTTGGGCGTGTTCGTGCCGTCAGGCGGGTCGAAGTGGGTGATCGAGGCGCCTTACGTGATGGCCGCCGCGCACGAGCTGAAGGTGCATCTCGGATGGGTCGTCGCGTCGTACGATCTGGGCGAAGCGCTGGCCAATCTCGTGCAGCCGTTCTGGATGCTGCCGATTCTGGGACTCTTCAAGCTCAACGCGCGCGACGTGATGGGCTACACGTTCGTCGTGTTTCTCGTCCTGACGCCGGTTGTCCTGCTACTCGTCACCGTTCTCGGCGCGACGCTGTCGTATCCGTTGTAAGAAAACGACGACCCTAGCTGCTGCTACTGCTTGAGCAGAGCCGGCCAGTTGACGACCACGGTGATGCTCGGTGGCGGCGCCTTCGTGTCGGAGACGTACATCAGAAAGCGATTCCCATCGCGGGTAACGGCATAGGGCCACGGGTTCCAGGCCATGCGGCCTGAGTGATCAAGGTCGCGGCCACTCCTGCCGTAAGCAACGCGGCCGCCCATCGCCCACGCACTGTTCGCGAAGTCTGCGCTTGTGTTGGGAGCGGCGTGGTTGCAGTCTCGTGCGCTGCGGATTCGTCGAGCTCGATTCGCGCGTCGCCGATGTCCTGCAATCGCTGCCGTCGATCCTTGTGCAAACAACGTCGCAGCAGCCCGGCATGGGCTCAGGGTCAACATCTCTCCGCGATCAACGACATCCTATGGCTGCTTCGCACGACCGAATGAACGCGTGAACCTGGTCGCGCAACGAAACAACCTCGTCACTCGATGGTTCGCTGAAATCCCCGTAGTCGCTCGTCTGCCGCTTCTCGAACGCCCGAGGCAGCGCGCGGGCCGCGTCGGTCGGAACGATGCCCGTGCGGACGAAATGTTCCTGAAACAACGCGATCACTCCACTGTGCCGTGACGAGTCAAGGCGTCGAGTCGCGAGCGCCGCGCGAGCTGCGTAAAACGCGGCATAGTACACGCGATTCATCGCACCATTGAAGTGTCGCTGCTCGATGAGCACATCGGCTTCCTGGAGAGCCACGTGCGCGCGCGCCATTCGATGCCGTGCAAGCGCGTCGGGAGCGTTCACAACCGAATACTTTCCTGGGCCACGTTCTTGAGGAACGGCGTCTCGCCCCATACCGGATCGTTCAGAATTCCGGGGGTCACCACGCGGGGCGAGATGTAGACGCCGAAGTCGAGATTGACATCGAACGCAAGATCGATGATGCGGTCCTCGAGCCGGACGCGCTCCAGGTCGGGTTGGACGACGACAAGCACGTCGATGTCGGACTCGGGCGTCGCCTCACCGCGAGCTTCAGACCCGAACAATCGCACGTCCTGCAGGTTTGCAGGCAGGGCTTCACGCAGCCGCTTCACGAACTCCGCCAGCGCCGCTCGTCTGTTCGAAGCCACCTGCATGCTCGTAGTATATCGTCCCGGCCAGGCCGACTCGGACTAACGCGATAGGAATCATCGAGAACGCACGACTTCAACGGCGGCCGTTGCCGCCGCGCGTCCATTCCCCTCACGACAGGAATCGCCCCCGCCTCGAGACGGTCGGCAAGCGTACGCCCCTCGTGATGAGGTGCCGTCAGCCATCAGCGATCAGCTATCAGTGAGGTTGACAGCCAACGTTCACAGTTGACAGTTGAGGGACCTGTTCATTGTCGACTGTCAATTGTCGACTGGCGTGGCCGAGAACCGACGGCTGAGAGCCGACAGCGACGTCAACGGATCCTTCGTGTCTTCCTGGCCGGGGCGTCTATTTCTTCGCGATGCTGCGGATGAAGTTGACGACGTTCCACATGTCGGTGTCGGCCATCCGGCCCTTGAAGCCCTTCATGTCGAACTTTGGACCGGCGCCGTCGCGCAGGATCACGAAGATCTCGCCGTCGGTCGACCCCCGAGTCCATACCTTGTCCGTGAGATCCGAGGGGTGCGAGTCCTTCGGCGCAGACGGGCCGTCGCCGAGCGCCTCGGCACCGTGGCAGAAGCGACAATACTTCTGATAGGCGGCCTTGCCGGCAGTGATCGATGCCGCACTCGATGCCACCGGGTTTTTCATCTTGCGGCCCTCGGCGCTGCCGCCGTTGCCTTGGGCCGACAGGCTCACGGCCACAAGAGCGACAAAAGCCAGGACCGATCCGACCATCGCAGCATTCGATGCACGACGCATGTATCCCGTCTCCTCGTTCGAAATCGATAGGTTGATGATGAACGTCGAGTGCTTGGTCCGTGACCGGACCGGCTCGTTCACAAATTCTGACATAGGGTGATACGACACCGCAACCGGCGCAGGCTGGCTGGGCCGGCACGCTCGTGTGGTCCACGCTAGCGAAGCTTCGCCTCAAGCCGCCGAGAGTGCCTCGCTGTGCCGGACGAATCTTCCCGAGTCCCGAGCCCCGAGCCGCCCGAGGGCGTATACTCTCGTCCATGCTCTGCGCTCTCGCGATGATGGTGCTGGCGCTGCAAGCGCCGCAGGCTGGCGCGCCGCCGGCCCGGCCGAATCCCGACGTCCAGGACGCCGCGGCGGCGCCGGAGCCGGAAAATACGCCGGACCGGCGGCTGCTCTCGGCTTCGATGCTGGGCGATCTGGCTGGCGTGCAGGAGGCGCTCGCCGCTCGAGCCAACGTCAATGCCGTGTCCGACTCCGGAACGAGCGCGCTGGGCCTCGCGGCGCTCCACGGCCACGCGGCGATCGTCAGCGCGCTCGCCGCTGCCGGCGCGAATGTGTCGGCCACGGATCAGAGCGGCGCGACGGCGTTGATGGCCGCGGCGTCGCAGGGACACACTTCTGTCGTCGACGCGCTCATCGGGCGCGGCGCCGATCCCAATGGCACGGACCGGAGCGGCATGACGGTGCTGATGGCGGCGGCCTCGGCCAACCGTCTCGAGACGCTCAAGCTGCTCCTGGCGCGCGGCGCGAACGTGAACACGGCCAACGCGGACGGCGCCACGGCGCTGACGGCGGCAGCCTTTGGCGGCTACCCGGCCGCGGCCGCGATCCTGCTGGCCAGCGGCGCCGACCCCAACGCGAACGACAGCGCCGGGCGCACGCCCATCATGGCGGCGGCGCTCAGCGGCGACGCGGCCGTCGCGCAGGCGCTCCTCGCTCGGAAGGCGAACCTGTCGGCCGAAGACGTGGGCGGCTCGACGGCGCTCACTTACGCGGCGGCCAACGGCCACACGCAGTTTGTCGAGTTCCTGCTGAAAGCCGGGCTCCGGAAAAACGTCGATGCCGCGCTCGGCTACGCGGCACGCGGCTGCCATACGCCGATTGTCAAGGCCCTGATGACCGCCGGCGCCAAGACGACCGCGCGCGTGCAGGGCGCGCCGACCATTGCCATGGCCGCCGAAGGCAATTGCGAAGACACGGTGCAGTTTCTGGCGGCCAACGGCGCCGACGTGAATGCCGCAGACGACAAAGGCATGACCGCTCTGATGCAAGCCTCGGCGTGGGGCTATGCCCCGCTCGTCAAGATTCTCCTCGACAAGGGCGCGGACATGGAAACCAGAAACAAGGACGGGCAGAGCGCGTGGACGCTGGCGGCGATGGGCCAGCACCTGGAAGTCGTCGAGCTGTTCAAGAACGCGCGCGCGAAGAAGTAGCCCTCACGGCTTCTTGAATTCCACGCTGAGCCGCGCCACATCCTTGAGCGTGACCACCGCCGCTTGCCGCTCCTCGCTGAAATCGGGGTGGCGGAAGACCACCTCGTGCGTTCCGATCGGAAGCGACAGGTTCCCGATCGGCGTCTCGCCGGCCTTCGTGCCGTCAATCCAGACCTCGGCCCACGGCGACGCGTTGACCGCGATCAGACCCAAGGGAATCTCGACCGCTATGGGCGCCACCGCGCCGGCGGCAACCTCCACCGTGCGCGTGGAGCGATAGCCAAGCTCCTGGTTGACGAGGTCGACGTCATGCCGGCCGGCCAACACCATGATCCGATCGCTCCGGCTCGAACCGAGCAGGCGGTCGTTCTCGAAGAGCTGCAGTTCGATCGGCGACGTCACGACGACCCAGCCCGCCACCGGTACGCCCGAGTCCGGCTGCGGCAGCTCGAGGTACTGGGCCAGCCGCGTGCCGGCTGCAATCGTCACAGGGATGATTCGTGAGCCTGCCGGCCCCTTCAACTCCACCTTGTGCGGCCCGGCAGCCAACTCGAGAGTCAGGGGCGTGACGCCGCGTGGGCGGCCGTCCACACTCGCCTGTGCGCCACTCGGATTCGTCTGAATCGACAGCGTGCCGGTTGTAGCCGCCTCGGCGGGCATGGGCTCGCGCTTGCCGGCAAACGCGGCTGCGGTCATGAGCGCGACGAGCACGACGGCCGCTGCCGCCAACTTCGGCCACTGCCGCTCCGGCGTCTCCTCGTAGTCGTTTTCGACCGACGCGACCGGCTTCGGCGCCGGGACCAAGGGCCGCGCGGGGCTTAGCAGCCCGGCCGCTGGAATCAAGGGGCGAGGCATGCCGCGGGATGGCGTCCTCTCGATGACTGGCGTCGGCTCGGTCACCGCGTCGGCGAACGACTGAAATTGCAGCGTGGGAGATGGGATCGGCATCGGCCCTGGCGTTCGCGAAGACGCGAGCGGCGGAGTCCCTCGAGGCGGCGTGACTGGATCGGCACACGCGGCGCTCGCGCCCACAGATGCCATCAGCGGCGTGGGTATCGGGGTGCCGCGCGATGGGGTCAGGGTGGCGAAGGCGGGCCGTGGGATCCCGAGCGCCGGCGTCATGGCGTCCGGATCGAAACCGCTCGACACAAGCGCCCGCGTCCCGCGCGGCGGCGTCGGCGTCGAACTGACCGCCGTGGCGATCGGCAGAGGCGGGTACGGTGTCACGTCCGATCCCGTGCCGTGGTATCGCGCAAGAAACGCGGCAAGGTTCGCCGGCGTCGCGACGTATTGGCCCTCGCCGAGCACCTTGTCGAGCTCGACGGCCGCGTCGGCGGCCGTCGTGAAAGAAGTGCGACCGTCGAGCTGCAGCGCCCGTCCGAGCCAGCCTCGGAGACTTTGCGATAACGGTTCGAGACCGCCGCGTGGAGAAACGGCGCATGCCGACGCCACCACATCGGCGATCCGGGCGGGATACTCCTCGTCTCGGATCGGCCGACCCAGGATGAGCGACAACGCGACCACGCCTATTTGCGTGACATCGCCGCGCTGATCGAAGCGAGGCAGCCCGGCAGACGAAGGCAGCGCCACGCGCAGCTCGGTCCAGTAGCGTTCGCGCGGATAGCGGAGCTGCTCGAGCGCGGCGCCGAGTCCGTACTCGACGATCATGAGCTGGCCGTCGTTGGTCACCACGAGCCGCTCCGGACCGATCGCCCCGTGCGCCACATCGCGTGCGCTCTCGTGAAGCGCGCCAACGGCGGACACGAGTTGCCGAATCAGACAGAGGGCCGCGGTGATATCGAACACCAGCCGACGCTGCTCGGCGGACGCGAGCAGGTCCGAAAGACGGACGCCCTGGAGGACGCGTTCCGACACAAGAGCCAATGTGGATTCGATATCGGAGGATCGCTCGACGCTGCGGGCCGGGCTGAACTGAGGATGACGGAAGGCGGCGAGCCGGCTCACGCGTTCACGCAGCGCGAACTCGAAGGAAGGCACCGTGGACAGCTCGCTCCGCAGACACAGCAGCTCGAGCGTGTTCTTGCCGGACGGGTCTGTTATGTGGCGCCGCGCCCCCAGGCCGTCGCGAAAGCCCGACGTCGCGGGAGTGGTCGCGAAAACAACAGCTCGATCCATATCAGCCTCAGATCGTGAGATACCGGGCTGCAATGCGCGAATCGTGCCGTGATCGCAAAAATCAACCTAACTCATGCTGTTTCAATAGTTTACATGTTATATCTGGACCGAGGAATGGGTCGGCGGGCGCGCCGGGGCGTTACACCAGCGTGCCCGAGGTGCCATTTCTGTAACCCGATGACTCTCAAGTAGTTGGACCGCGATAGGAGGCTTTTCGCGATCTTGGTCTCGTCCGGGGGCGGTCAGAGCGCCGAATTGCGGTCCTCGGCGCGCACGTGTGGGGCGGAGCCCCACGTGAGTTGGACCGCGTGAGAGTTTACTGCTCAGGCGAGACGGAGGTCTTCCCGCAATCGTCGCAACGCAGGTAGATGACCGGGTACGACTCGGAACGCCCGATCACGCGGGCGCTGGGAACACCACAACGGGGACAAACAAGGGTTGTCGCGGTTCTTTTGGCCATGAGTTTTATTCCTTCTCCTATTTTAGACCCTCACGGGCTCCGAAAGGTTCGTTTAAGGACGGACGGGTCCTTAGCTCAGCCGTAAGCCCTGGAGGAGCCCGACCAGGTCGCCGGGCAGGGGCGCCTCGAAACTGAGCCGGCCGCCATTCGCCGGGTGCCGAAACACCAGCCGATAGGCGTGGAGGGCCTGCCTCGGAAACGGGACCCCAAGGGCCGAATCGGATCTCTGCACGTACAACTGTTCGCCCACCAACGTGTGGCCGTGCAACCTCGCCTGTAGACGAATCTGATTGCGCTTGCCGGTCACAAGCGCGACTTCGATTAAACACGCGTCTCGAAAACGCTCCACGACCCGATAGCGGCTGATGGCCTCGGCGCCCCGGGGCTCGCGGGGGTGGGCGGCCTTCTGAACGAGCGCTCTCCTGTCCCACGCGAGGCGATCGCGCCAGACGCCCTGGACCGGCGCAGGATGGCCCTGCACGACAGCAAGATAGACTCGCTCGGGTTCGTGCCGCCTGAACTGATCCTTCAGCCGGGCCTGTGCGTCGGCACGCTTTGCAAACACGACGAGCCCCGACGTGTCGCGATCGATCCGGTGCACGACGAGCGGCCGGCGCTTGCCGCGAGAACGCAAATGGTGCACGAGCTCGTCCTCGACGGACGGGGCGTCGCTCCGGCTCGCCAGAGGCACCACGAGCAACCCAGCCGGCTTGTTCACCACGACCAGGACCTCGTCTTCATACACAATGCTCAGCTCGCCGGGCCGGGCCGCGCGCGGCCCTTGGCGACGCGCCGAGCCGGGTCTGTCCATCCAGACGCGGACGCGATCGCCCGCGGCAAGACGTCGGCCGGCATCGGCAGGCGCCGCCTCGCTGTCGTTCAGAAACACTTTGCCGCGATCCAGCGCATCGGCTGCGCGCCCGCGGGTTCCCAGACGCTCGGGCGCGGCCAGAAACTTGTCGAGTCGGCCGCCCTCGTCATTCGGCGCGACGACCCAGCGAGAATCGCTCACGCCCAATGGTACGTCACATGTTCTTCGGAACGGTTGACAAGCCCTTGTCCGCCTCGGCTTCCGCGACAAGACGATCACGATCTGTGGAATGCGATAGGACAGCGCGTAGGCGAAGATTTGATTCGTCGTGATCTGGTTCCATCTGGCACGTGTGAAGTACTCCCCGATCGGGTGATCCGCCCCGCGCGGCCATCTGACACGATGCGGACATGGACCCCTCACTACTCATGAGTCTCTCAAGTGGCCTGGCCGATGCTGTAGCCGCCGTCGCGCCTGCCGTCGTCCAAGTGCAGGGCCGGCGTCGGCCGGCCAGCGGTGTTGTGTACGCGAACGACGTCGTGGTCACCACCGCCTCGGCACTCGGCCGGGGCGATAGCTTCCGCGTCCGCCGCCACGACGGCGAAACATTTGAGGCGGAGCTGGCGGGATGGGACCCCGCGACCAGCCTGGCCGTCTTAAAGGTAAGCGGCCTTGGCGTAACCCCGGCCAGTCTGAGCCAGGTGCCGGCACGGGTCGGGCACTTCGCGGTGGCCGTGGCGCGGTCCTGGAGCAACGCCGTCACGGCCAGCGCGGGCATCGTTGCAGTGATCGGCGGGCCGTTGCAGACGGGGCGGCGGCGCGCGATCGAACAGGTGATTCGGACGACGGCGCCGATGCATGATGGGTTCGCGGGCGGTGCATTCGCGGACACGAGCGGTGCCCTTGTCGGTATCACGACGGCGTCTACGATCCGAGGGTTCGAGGTCGTGATTCCGGCGGCGATCGCCTGGCGTACGGCAGAGGCAGTACTCGGGCAGGGCGGCCTGAAGAGAGGCTATCTGGGTCTTGCGAGCCAGCCGGTGCGGCTGACCGACGCCCAGCGCCGGCAGGGTGATCGCGAACAGGCGCTGTTGGTCGTCGGCGTCACACCCGGCAGTCCCGCCGCCGTGGCCGGGCTGATGGTGGGAGACGTCCTCGCGACGTTCGACGGCCACGCCGTGGCGACTCCCGAAGACCTGCTGGAGCTGCTCGTGGCCGAACGCATCGGCCGCACGGTAGCGCTCGGCGTGGGTCGCGGCCCGGCGTGGTTGGAGGTCCTGATTACCGTTGGAGAACGACCGACACACTAGCCTCGAGGAACGCCACGTTCTCTCCGCGTCCCAGTCGAGGGATCCTCGGCGGTGAAGACATGGTTTCGCAGCCAGCTGCTCCCGGTATTCTCGGTCGTCGCGCCTTGCCGGCGGGACGCCTCGCCGGTCTCGATGCCACGCCGGACGTTCACCACGGGCTGCTCAGGGTAATCCTCGTCGGTCGACCGGCGGAACGTGCGGCCCTCGCCGGCAGATTGGGCGAGCGCATCGTGATCTCTGAGGAATGCGAGACGCTCGCGGAAGCGCGCGCGCGTGCGAGCGTGGCCGACGCCATTCTTGTTCCGGCGCGCTCGACCCGCGGCGAACCGGCCGACGAGCCCCTCACGCCCCGCGAGATCGAGGTCCTCGAGCTCCTCGCCGAAGGTTTGCCGAACAAGGCCATTGCCGCCCGCCTCGGCATCAGCGATCAGACCGTGAAGTTCCACGTGGCGTCGATCTGCGGCAAATTACCGGCGAGAAACCGCACGGACGCGGTGCGCCGCGCGATTCGCCGGGGACTCATTGCGGTGTGAGCGCGGCTGGAGTCACCTGTTACCTGTTGATCTTCTTTCCGCAGGCACAACGATCAGCTGCCGGCGGCCCGTACCGCGCAGGACTGTCATCGGCATCGACGAGCCGATGCGATCCGCGGTCAGAATCCGCAGCAGATCGTCGACGCCGCCCACTCGCCGATCGCCGAGCGACAGGATCATGTCGCCCGCCCGCAGGCCCGCCTTCTCGGCTGGGCTGCCCTTCTCCACCGCCGCGGCCAGGACACCGGACGAAGCGGCGAGCTGGTGCACGCGCGCAAGCCGGCGTGGAAGTGGCACGCTCTGCCCCGTGACGCCGATGTAGCTTCGGCGGACACGCCCCTCGCGCAGGAGCGCCGACACGACGAACTGCACCGTGTTGCTCGCGATTGCCAGCGACAGCCCCTGCGCAGGCAGGATCACCGCCGTGTTCACGCCCACGACCGATCCGTTCGTCGTCACCAGCGGGCCGCCGGAGTTGCCGGGATTCAGAGCGGCGTCGGTCTGCACGATGTCTTCCATCAGGCGCCCCGATCGCGTCCGCATCGATCGCCCGAGGGCGCTGACGACGCCGCTCGTGACCGAGTGTTGAAACCCGTAAGGGTTGCCGATCGCGACGACGACCTGGCCGGGCTTGAGCGCCGAGGAATCGCCGAAGCGCGCCCACGGCAGGGTCCCGCCGATGTTCACTCGCAGGACCGCCAGGTCCGTGTCCGGATCCTCGCCCACGAGATCGGCCCGGCCGGTCGAACCATCGGGAAGCGCGGCCGTCATCGCGCGCGCGCGGGTCACGACGTGGCTGTTGGTCACGATGAGCCCATCGGGCGCGAACAGGAAGCCCGATCCGGTGGCCCGGGCGTCAGCGTCGATCTTGACGACGGCGGGCCCGGCTCGCTCCACCGCGTGAATGACCGCCCGGGAATAACTGTCGAGAAGATCGCGATCGTCGGGAAGGCTGGCGGCGCCCATGCGTCGATCGTAGGACGGCCGCGCGGACCGCGCACTACCCGTTCAGGTAGTCTGCCGGGCGACTGCGTGCAGGCCGCCGATCGAGAACTTGGCGATATGGTCGGCCAGATCGTCGAGCGAGGTGCCGGCGGTGAGATCGCGCACGAGGCGCTTCGACATCGGGTTGGGCATCGCCGCGTGGCACTGCGCCTGAATGCTCAGCACCGATCGCTGCACCTCTTCGTTGTCGGCCTCGAGGTGGAGGATCTCGGCCACCACGTCGCTCACGTACGCGAGACGCGGACGAACCACCTGGTCGAAGACGAGGTCGATGGCCGGCGTGGGGTCGGCCATCTCGTGCATCATCAACTGGTGGATCCACGCGTCGGTGCCGTGTCCGGCGACGCGCTGCAGGAACACCCGCACGTAGGTGCGGAGTTTCTGTTCCGCCGGGAGCCCGGCGCCGGCCTGGCGCGCCGCCTCGGTCGTCGCCTGCATCGTCCCGATGGCCTTGGCGAGCACCTCGCGGTACAGGCCAAGCTTGTCGCCGAAGTGATAGTTCACGGCGGCCACGTTGGCGCGAGCCGCCCGGCAGATCTCACGGACCGTGACGTCGTTGAACCCGCGCGCGGCAAACAGGCGGGCGGCGGCGGCCAGCAGGCGGGTGCGCGTTTCCGCGTCGCGCTCGCTCACAGCGTCCTCTTGAACAGCATCGTGGCCGCCGTCATCGCGATGGCGGAGAACACCGTCAGGTAGAGCAGGTCGAAGCCGATCGCGCCGAATCCCGTGTTCTTGAGCAGCAGGCTCTTGAACGCGTGAACGGCGTAGGTGAACGGATCGACGACCGCGATCCAGTGCATCCAGACCGGGAAGCCCTGCTGCGGATACACCGCGCCGCTCGGGAAATAGAGGAGCGTGTTGAGCACGCCGAACATGGCGCGCGGCATCAGCGGATCGGTGACGCGGACCATCAGCAGGAACATCATGCTGATGAGGGCGAACGCCGTGACCGTGATCACGGCCAGCATTCGAATCATCCGCATCGGATCGAGCGGATTCGGAATGCCGGCGATGAGCGACCCCACGATCATAATGGACGCACCCGCGAGCACCGCCTTGATGGTGCCGGAAATGTTGAAGCCGGCAATCAGCTCGAGCTTCGTGATGGGCGTCACCAGGTATCCTTCGTGCAGCCCGCGAGCCTTGTCGTCGATGAAGATGATGCCGCCGCCGATCATCACCATCATGAAGATCGACATCACGACCGAGCCCGGCAGCAGGTACTGCACGTAGGGCACGTAGGGATAGACCTCGACCACGGCGAGCGTGGCCTCGCCGGGAATGCGTTTGGTCGTCGGACCATCTTTGTTGAAAGCCGACATCAAGTTGCCGACCGTGGCCACGAGCGTGGCCGACACGAAGTTGTCGGTGTTGTCCTCGATGAGCGCCACCTGCGGCTGGTTCTTCGCGTGCACACGGCGCGAGAAATCCGGCGGAATGGTGAGCACGCCGTTGATGCGACCGTTGCGCAGATCGTCGAGCGCTTTGCCCGAATCGCTGTAGTCGGACGTTTCGAAGGTCTGCGAGCCCGCCGCCACCGCACCGGCAAGCTCCCGGATTTTCACCGCCGGCAGCCCGCGGTCCTGATCCACGATGCCGACCTTCAGGTGCTTGACGTTGCCGCCAAACGCGTAGCCCAGGACGACGAGCTGTACGATGGGAAAGACCATCGAGATGACGATCAGCATCGGGCTGCGCCGGAACCGGCGCAACTCACGGTCGATGACGGCCCACGTTCGTTGCATGAAACCTCGTCGTTCCACGTTCTTCGTGCTCCGTGCGTCGTGGGTCAGGTCTCAGGGTCCCCAACCTCTAGCCTCTAGCCTCTCCTGATCATGAACGGACTGTCCTGCGGCGACGCCTCCTGCAACGCGTCGCGCAGCGCCCGTCCCGTGTAATGCACGAACACGTCGTCGAGCGTCGTGCTCTGGACCCCGAGCGACTGCACCGCCACCTGCGCGCGTTCCGCGCGCTCCATGAGCGCCATCGTCGTCGCCGGACCGTTGGTGGACGCCAGACGGAACACGTTGTCGTGGCGCGTCACCTCTTCGACGCCTGGGAGAATCCGGAGCGTCCCTTCCCAATCCGACGGCACTGGCGAAAAGCTCGCCTCGAGCATGTTCTTGCCCGGAATCGACGCCTTGAGCGTCAGCGGCGAGTCGAGCGCCTTCAGCTCGCCGTGATCGACGATGGCGATCCGGTCGCAGAGCTTGTCGGCTTCGTCCATGTAGTGCGTCGTGATGAGCACGCTCAGATCGCGCTGCGCTTTGATCTTCCTGAGCATCTCCCAGACCGCGACGCGCGACACCGGATCGAGGCCTGTGGTCGGCTCGTCGAGAAAGAAGATGCGCGGCTCGTGCATCAGACCCCTGGCAATTTCCACGCGGCGCCGCATGCCGCCCGAGAGTTTTTTGACCTGCTTGTCGCGCCACTGGGTCAGCTCGACGGCGTCGAGGAGCTCGGCCATCAGGCGCGCACGTTTCTCGCGCGGCACGCCGTAGAGCTTCGCGTAGAACATGAGGTTCTCTTCGACGCTCAGCTCGAGGTCGCTCGTCATCGCCTGCGGGATGACGCCAATCGAATGGCGCACGCCATCGGCCTGCTTCACGACGTCGAATCCGTTCACGAGCGCCGTCCCCGAGGTCGGCGGCAGAAGCGTCGTCAACATGCGGATGAGCGTCGATTTGCCGGCGCCGTTCGGGCCCAGAAGCCCGAAGATCTCGCCTTTCTCCACCGTGAAGCTGATGCCCTTGACGGCGGTGAAGTCGCCGAATGTCTTGACGATGTTTCGAACGTCGATTGCACTCATGTCAGCTCTCAGCCATCAGCTCTCAGCCATCAGCTTGCGCAGTCTGCCCTCTGCCCTTTGCCCTTTGTCTGCCCTGTGCCCTGTCACTGAAGCGGTAACAGCACGTACGCCGTCATGCCGACGGCGAGCCGCCGTTCGGTGTTGTCGCACCGCAGCCGGATTTCGAACGTCTTGATGTCGCGCTTGGTCCGGCTCACGTCGCGCTGCGTCGCGAACTGCGCGTCGACGCCGCGGTAGAACACGACCCCCTGGACCTCGACGCCCGAGGGCAGCCGGATTGTCAGGGAGTCGCCATTCTTCACGCGATCGATGTAGGTCTCTTCGACGTCCGCCCGGACCCAGAGGTCGTCGGGATCGATCAGCGTCACGACCGGCTGCCCCGGGTTCACCACCTCGCCCGTGCGCGCGGCTCGCACGTCGACAATTCCGTCGATCGGCGCCCGGATTTCGGAATAGGCGAGGCGGACGTCCGCCTTGGTGCGCTGCGCGTCGGCCGCGGCCTGCAGGTGCTCGTTCGCCTGCACCTGACTCTCCTTCGCGGCGATCTGCTCGCTGTTGGCACGAGCCAGCGCCACGGCTGCCCGCTGGCCGTCGACCTGCCTGTTCAGCCCATCCACGCGCGCCTGTGCCGCCTCATACGCCGTGCGCGCCTGGTCGAGCTGGGACGCCGGCGCCAGCTCCTGCGCCGACAGGCTGCGGGTGCGCTCGAAATTGAGCCGAGCGTTCTCGGAGTCCGCCACCGCCGCCGCGTGCTGCGCCTCGATGGCCGCGGCGTTCGACTCGGCCTGCCGAATCTGTTCCACCGTCTGCTTCTGCTCGAAGCGCAAGGCCGCCGCGGCCTCCTGCACCTGCGACGACAGGCCCTGCGCATTGGCCAAGGCGTACGAGCTCTCCGCCCTGAGCTCGTCGGGGGCGATCACGGCCAGTACTTGATCCCGGGTGACCGTGTCGCCCTCCTGCACGGCGAGTCGCTCGAGTCTGCCGCCAATCTGCGAGCTCACGACCACGTCATGGGTGGTGACGATACCGGTGAGCACGAGGGAGGTGGGAGGCCGGTTGAAATACGTATAGGCGCCAGTGCCTGCGGTGGCGGCCAGAAGCAGCACGATCAATCGCTTGGCCATGGTGTCTCAAACATATGTATAAAACACGTGTTTGATACTTGTCAACTCCGGATTATACTGAAAACGTCTTGCTGCGAGACCTGTCGCCTCGCGCACGCTGGTACATCGTCGGGGTCATCGTCCTCGGCGCCGTGACCCTGGCACTGATGCTTGCACGGCATCCCGAGTCGCTCTCGCCGCCGCTCTCACTGCTCTTCTTCGTGCTCCTCTCGTCGTTGACGTCCGCCTTCAAGGTCCAATTCCCGATCGCCAGCGGATCGAACATGTCGGTGTCCTACGTGGTCGACATCGCATCGCTCATCCTGCGCGGCCCGCACGCCACGATGATCGTGGGCGCGGCGAGCGGTTGGAGCCAGACGAACCTGAATTCGCGGACGCGAAACCCGGCGTACCGGACGCTCTTCAACATGGCGTGCCTGGTCCTGACGGTGCAGGCCGCCGGACAGGTGTATCAGCGCCTCGGCGGCACGTCCGAGCCCGACCTGAGCGACATCGGTGTCCTGGCGCCGCTCACCGGCATGGCGCTCACCTATTTCCTCGTCAACACCGCGCCAATCGCGGTTGCGATTGCGCTCACCACGAGCCAGAACGCGTGGCACGTGTGGAAGACCGATTTCCTGCCGAGCCTCAGCAGTTACGTCCTGGGCGTGGCAGCGGCCGCGGTGGTCATTGCCGTGACCGAGCGCTCCGGGTACTGGCTCACCCTGCTCCTGGCGGCCGCGCCGCTCTATCTCACCTACAGGGTGTATCGCGCGGGTGCGCAAACCGAGGCGCGGCAAGGCGCCATTCTCGACGCCGCGAGCGACGCCATTGTCACGATGGACCATCAGTTCGCGATTCGCGAATTCAATCCGGCGGCCGAGCGGATGTTCGGGCACCGGCGGATGAACATCCTCGGCAAATCCATCGAGATGCTGTTGCCGCCCGCAGGGCGCGCGATGGCCATGAAGGCCTTCAGCGACTACATGCTGAAGGGCGAGGGCCCACTGACAGGCGCGCAGTTCGAGATGCTGGCCCAACGGGGCGACGGCACGGAGTTCCCGGTCGAGCTGACGGCGGCGCGGCTCGGCGGAGACAAGGGCGCCATTACCGGGTTCATCCGCGACATTACGGAGCGCCGCGCCATCGAAGAACGGCTGCGCCAGTCGCAAAAACTCGAAGCCATCGGACGACTGGCCGCCGGCCTGGCGCACGATTTCAACAACATCCTGATGAGCATCATGGGATCGGCAGACCTGCTCCTCATGGAGACGACGCCCGGCGATCCGGCCCACGACGAGACGAAGGAAATCAAACAGTCGGTTCAGCGCGGCGCGAGCCTCACACGGCAGCTCCTCGCCCTCAGCCGGCGCCAGGCGACGAGCCCGAAGCTCTTCGCGCTTGGCGACGTGCTCGGCAACATGGAGACGATGCTGCGCCGTCTGATGGGACCCGAGATCGAATTCGTCAGCATCCGGCCAACCGAGCCGACGCTCGTCGTTGCCGACCAAGCGCACATCGAGCAGGTGGTGCTCAATCTCGTCGTCAACGCGCGCGACGCCATGCCCGATGGCGGCCGATTGACGCTGAAGGTCGAAGAGCTCGAGCTCGACGAAGCGGAGGCGATGGCCGAAGCCGACGGACGCCCCGGACGGTACGCGCGGCTGAGCGTCAGCGACACCGGCACCGGCATCGACGAACAGACGCGCGCAAGGCTCTTCGAGCCCTTCTTCACGACCAAAGAGCCGGGCAAGGGCACGGGACTCGGATTGTCGATCGTCTACGGGATCGTGAAACAGAGCGGCGGACACATCACCGTGGTGAGCGAGCCAGGCAAGGGCGCGACATTCAATATCTATCTGCCCATCGCCGCGTCGGTCGAACCCTCACCAGCGCTCGCCTAGGGGTTCGTCGTCAACCAACCGCCGGCGCCCGTCGTCTAATGGCGACATGGACGGCCTCCTGACGGATCTCCGATACGGCCTGCGCGTTCTGCGCAAGTCGCCGATCTTCACGTTGACCACCATCGGCACGCTGGCGTTGGGCATCGGCGCCAATACGGCGATCTACTCGGTGGTCGATTCGGTCCTGATCCGGCCTCTGCCGTACGCCGACCCCGATCGCGTTGTGACGGTGTGGGAGGACGCCAGCTACGTCAGCTTCCCGCGCAACACTCCCGCGCCGGCGAATTACTTCAGCTGGAAACAGCTGAATCGGGTCTTTACCGACATGGCGGCCACGCGCGGCATGTCGCTCAACCTGACAACCGACGGTCCACCCGAGCAGGTCGTCGGGCGAGGCGTCACGGCGAACTTCTTCGCCGTGCTGGGCGTCGCACCCGTCCTCGGACGGACGTTCACCGAGCGGGAAGATCAGACCGGCGCGCCGGTCGTCCTCATCAGCTACGGCCTGTGGCAGCGGCGTTACGCCGGAGACCCCGCCATCGTGGGCACCGACGTCATGACGAACGGAAGCAAGCGGACGATCATCGGCGTGATGCCGAGGGAGTTCGTGTTTCGCAATCGCAACATGGATTTCTGGGCGCCCATCCAGTTCACTCCGGCGCAGGCGGCCATGCGGAACTCGCACTATCTCAATGTCGTCGCGCGCCTTCAGGCGGCCGTCACGCTCGAGCGGGCCCGCGAGGACATGCGCGACGTGGCCGGCCGGCTCGCCCGCGAATTCCCCGACAGCAACGGACGGCTGGGCGCCGTCGTCGTACCGATCAAAGAGGACGTGCTCGGCGACACCCGCCTCGAGCTCATCGTCCTGCTCGGCGCCTCCGGGTGCGTGCTCCTGATTGCGTGCGCCAACGTCGCCAGCCTGCTCCTGTCTCGCGCAATCAGCCGCAGAAGCGAGATGGCTGTGCGCGCGGCGTTGGGCGCCAGCGGCCGGCGCCTGGTTCGGCAAATGCTCGCCGAAGCGATGCTCCTGGCGATGGCCGGCGGCTCGATTGGACTCGTGATTGCCCCCACGGGCATGTCGATCCTGGCCGCGATGGTTCCGACGAGCATGCCTGCGCTGGCGGCGTCGCGGCTGGATCCGCGGCTGCTCGCGTATACGGCATTCCTGTCGATCGTCACCGGCGTCGTCTTCAGTATCGTGCCGGCTATCCACGCGGCTCGCTCGTCGATCAACGACACGTTGCAGCGCGGTGGACGCGCGGGCGTCGGCAGCAGCCGGGCGGTCACTCGCGACGCGCTCGTCGTAGCCCAGGTTGCGGCGACGCTCGTGCTGCTGGTGGGCGCAGGGCTGTTGTTTCGCACGCTTGCCAATCTCCGTGAGATCGACGTCGGGTTTCGCGCCGACCACCTGCTGACGCTCAGAACCACGCTGCCCAATGCCAAGTATCAGGACGGGGTGGCGCGGCTCGCGTTCTACGACCGGGTCCTGGCCGGCGTTCGTGCACTACCCGGCGTCGAAAGCACGGCGTACGTCTCCACCCTGCCGTTTCAAAGCATCGGAAATACGAACAGCTACCGCATCGAGGGGCGCGTGCCGGTGCCGGGCCAGGATTCGCTGTTCCGTGCCTGCACGGCCGACTACCTGAACACCATCGGCGTCGAGCTGGTCGAAGGACGGCTGCTCGACGAGCGCGACGGACGCGATGCGCCGACGGTCGTCGTCATCAACGAGACCTTCGCACGCCTCAACTGGCCTGGCGAGAGCCCGCTCGGCCACCGCGTGAGCTACGGCGCGACAGACGCGCCATGGCGCACGATTGTCGGCGTCGTCAAGGACGTGCGCGAGCGCGGGTACCGGCTCGAGATGAAGCCCGGTACCTACGCGCCCTATGCGCAGGGTCTGGCCGCCTGGTTCCCCGAACATCTGGCTGTGCGGACCGCCGGCGATCCGCTGGCCCTCGCGCCTGCCGTTCGCCGCGTCATTGCCGACGTCGACGCCGAGCAGCCCGTCGCCGCGATCAGGACGATGGAAGAAATCGTCGACCTCGACGTCGTCGATCGCACACAGCAGACTACGCTCGTCGGCATCTTCGCGGGGCTGGCGCTGCTCCTCGCGGCGCTCGGGTTGTACGGCGTGCTCTCGTACGGCGTCGCACAACGCAGCCGCGAGATCGGCCTGCGCATCGCGCTCGGCGCGAGCGCCGGAGTCGTCGTGCGGATGATCGTGGCGCGGGGATTCGGGCTGACGGCGCTCGGTCTGACGATCGGCCTCGGCGTGGCGTGGGCCGGCACGCGCACCATGAGCGCGCTCTTGTACGGCGTCGGCGCCACCGATCCGTTGACCTTCGCAGGTGTCGTGGTCCTGCTTGGACTCGTCGCGTTCGCCGCGTGCGGCGTGCCGGCGCTTCGCGCCGCGCGCATCGATCCGATGGAAGCGCTCAGGGACAACTGACGTTTCAGAGATCAGAGACTGTGAAGAAATCGCGGCCCACTACTTCTTGTGCTCCTGGTCGTACAGCCACTCGTAGATGTGACGGATCCCGCGGAGCTCGGCACCCGGCCGCGCCGTATTCGGGAACCACTGCTGGTAGGCCGAGAGATCCACTTTCTGCGCGGCTTCCTCCGCCAGGATGCCCTGCTTGCGGAACTGGTCAACCTGCCTCACGACGTCTCGCAGGTAGCCCTGATACGCGGTGATGCGCTGCTTGCCGTCCGTAAACGGCCGACCGTGGCCCGGCAGAACGATTTGGAAATCCATGTTCTTGAGGACTTCGAGCGTGGCGATCCATTCATCAAACTGCCCATCGCCCATGTAGGCCGGGCCGGTCTCCATCAAGTCGCCTGTACACACAATCCTTTCCTTGGGCAGATACACGACGGTGTCGCCGTTCGTGTGACCTCGGCCAAGGAACAACAGATGAACTTCACGCCCTCCCAGATCGATGACCTTCTTGTCTTTGAAGGTCACATTAGGAGCGGTCGGCTTGATTTCCTGCAAGTCGTTCCACGTCTTGAGCGCCGCAGCGACCGTCGCCTCGAGCGCCGGCTTCTTCTGCGGATCCTTTTCCTCCGCGAGGTTTCTCCGAGCGATTTCGATCCGCCTCGTTCCGTTGACGACCTGCGACGTCATGTACGGCTCGCGGTGCAGGATGTCGAAATTGTCGATGGAAAACTTGACGAACTCGTGCCCAATCACGTCGATACCAGCCGCCCGAAACACTTGATTGCCATCGACGTGGTCGTAGTGATAATGGCTGTTGACCGCGTACCGGAGGGGTTTGTTGTTGGTGACCAGCTTGACATCTTCGAGGAAGACTCGCGCCGCCGCGGGGGTCGTTTTCGTGTCGATGATCAGCGCCTCACGGTCGCCGACGATGACCGGGCTACTGCCACCGCTCGATCCCGTGGCGAGGTAAACGCCCTCCGCGATCTTCTCGAACCTGGACTCTTTGCCCTGGGTCACCGGGTACGGCGACGGCTCCGCGACACCTCGGCCTCCGGCGCCTTGACGGCCAACGCCTTGTGCTCGAGCGGCGTAAACGAGCCACGCCGGCATCGTGAGCGCCAGGATAAATGCCATCGTGCGCGCCTTCATGAACCGCCTCCTCATCGTGTGTAGCGCAACTCTTTCGATCTACCGCCGCTGGAGGGCAGGACTGAAGTCCTGCGCGACGTGGGCGGCGGTACGTCGACTCAAGTGCCTTCCGGGATTAGGAGTTCCCCGTACGCCCGCTAGACATCGGAAAGCAAGTCGATTTTGCCGTTACTGTCGCCGAAGCGGTCGATGGGAAGCCCCATCTTGTCGATCAGGGTCAGCCACAGGTTCGACAGCGGCGTCTCCTCGCCGAACTTCAGGTGCCGCCCACCCTTGACGTGGCCCGCCCCTCCACCGGCCAGCAGCATCGGAAGGTCGTGATGGTAGTGGATGTCGCTGTTGCTCATCCCCGCTCCCTGGACGATGAGCGAGTGATCGAGTAGGGAGCCGTCGCCGTCAGGCGTCGACTGCAGCTTTTGCAGGAAATGCGCGAACAGTTTCATGTGGAACGCGTTGATCTTCGCTTCCTTGTCGAGCATTTCAGGACGATTCTGATGGTGGGAGATGGGGTGGTGCGGATCGGGCACCCCGATCTCTGGATACGTCCGGCCGGTCTTTTCGCGGCCCATGAGGAACGTGGAGATACGCGTCAGGTCGGTCTGGAACGCCAACACGTTCAGGTCGAACATGAGCTTGGCGTACTCTTCGAACGTGTCGGGAATGCCGCCCGGCTGCTGGATCTCCGGAAAGTCCCCTCGTCCGCTCTGTTCCTCCGCCCGCTGAATGCGCCGCTCGATGTCGCGGACCGAGTCGAAATATTCGGTGATTCTCGCACGATCGCTCGGTCCGAGTCTGTTCCTCAGACTGGTCAGTTGGTCGGAGACCATGTCGAGGATGCTGCGTTCCATCTCGATGCGGCTCAGCCGACTCTCGCGGTCCGTGCCATCGCCCGCCCCGAAGAGTCGCTCGAACACGGCGCGTGGCTGAGCGAGTACGGGCAGCGGCATGGTTTCGCTGCGCCAGGCCACTGCGCCGCTGTATGCGCACGCGTAGCCGTCTTCACAGCCGCCGACCAGGTCGACGGCCTCGAGACCCAACTCGAGCGAGGACAGCTCGGTCTCCCTGCCGAGCTCTCGGGCGACGATTTGATCGGCGGAAATACCGGCGCGAATATCGGTCCCTTCCGTCTTTCTGGGATGAACGCCCGTCAGAAACACGGCTTGCGCTCGGGAATGGTCACCCAGGCCCTCTCCAGGCAGAGGATCGGCTTCGGCATTGGACATGCCGGACAGCACGAGAAGCTTGTCGCGGAACGGCGCGAGAGGCGTGAGCGTCGACGGAAACTCGAACGCCGCGCCCACGGCTTTCGGCCGCCACTCAATCATGTTCATGCCGTTTGGCAGGTAGATGACCCCGAGGCGCCGGGCGGGTTTCGGGACGGCAGCAAAAGCAGGGAGCATCCCATCGAGCAGCGGCAACGCCACGGCGGCTCCGAAGCCACGAAGAAACGTCCGACGCTGCAGGTGCTTTCTGGTGACGACCTTGGCACTCATGGTGTCCAACCTTTCCTTATCTCGCGGACGCGACGCGGTCGCGTGCTGATTCCGGCTCGGGCGCCCGATTCATCTGAAACGGCGCGCTCCGAACCACGGCGAGAATCAGCGCCGACCACCTATGGTCACTCGATGCGGCCTCCCGCATGATGGCTCGCACGGCGGGCATGTCCTGGTACGTCGCTCCGCGCCCGACGGCGTACGTCAGCAGCTTCGTCGTCAGGGTTCTGACGAACTCGCTGCTCTGCTTGAGCAGCGCCTTTCGGAACTCGGCCGGCGTGGCAAACTCGGTGCCATCCGGGAACGCACCCGTCGGATCGATCGGCAACCCGAACTCGGTGGTGCGCCACCTGCCGATGGCGCTGAAATTCTCGAGCGCAAAGCCCATCGGATCGATGCGTCTGTGGCAGCTCGCGCAGATCGCGCTGCTGCGGTGCTGCGCCATGCGATCGCGCACGGAGGAGGGAGCCGCGCCTGCTTCGCCATTCTCGACGAGCGCGGGCACGTTCGGGGGCGGCGCCGGCGGCGGCGAACCGAGAATGTTGGTCAGCAGCCATTTCCCGCGAACGACCGGCGATGTTCTGGTCGAATAGGACGTGACCGTGAGGATGCTCGCGTGCCCCAGCAACCCCGCGCGGTTCGGATCGGTCAGTTCCACTCGGCGGAATCGGGCGCCATACACGTGCGGGACGTCGTAGAACTTGGCCAGACGCTCGTTGAGGAACGTGTAGTTGGCCGTCAGCAGCTCGGTCGCGCCGTGATCTTCGTTCAGCTGGCTTTCGATGAACAGCAGCGTTTCCTCCAGAAACGCGTTCCGCAAGTTCTCCTCGAAGTCCGGGTACAGGGCCGGATCCGGCGCCACGTTCTGGAGATCCCGCAGAGAAAGCCACTGCGTGAAGAAACCGTCGACCAGCGCCCTGGATTTCGGATCGGCCAGCATCCGTCGAACCTGTTGCTCGAGGACGCGCGCGTTCTTGAGCTTCCCCGCGGCCGCCACGTCGAGGAGCTCCTCGTCGGGGAGGGAGCTCCAGAGGAAGAACGACAGCCGTGAGGCCAAATCGAGGTCGTCAATCTGATACGCGCTCCCCGGCGTCGAGCGCGCCGGGACGTTCTCCACGCGAAGCAGGAAGTTCGGAGACATCAGCACGGCTTCGATGGCGAACTGGATGCCCCGGTCGAATCCTCCCTTACCCCGGCCGTTCTCGTAGAAGCGAAGCAGCGCGTCCACGTCCTTGCCGGTCACCGGCCGCCGATACGCGCGCCGCGCCAGCGTCGACAGAATCCGCTTGGCGCACACTCCCTCATCCTGGCGCGCGGCCGGCCGACAGACGAAGACCCGACGGCGGCTCGCCGTCTCTTCCGGCACGCGCGCGTCGAAGGGGCCCTCAATCTGGACGTTGTCCACGCTCATGATGCCGGACGCGTTGTCGGTCTGCCAGACGCCCAGCGGCTTTCGAGCCTGTCCGCCGCCCTCCGTGGCCACCGCGCTCTTGTCCACGAACGACACGAGCAGTGTCGCCGGCCCGGCCTTCGCGGGGAATCGGACTTCCAGCTCCTTGTCTGCATACAGGTCGTACTCGGCGGGCAGGACTCGAACGCCGGACGCGACGTTGATGTTCGGGCGGAATTCCTTGCACCGAGCCTCCTCGGATCCCACGCATTCCCCGCCGATCGCAAAGAGCTTCAGCCGCTCGCCGTTCAGCCGGACGTCAATCTCCTCGCGTTGGGAAAGACCCTTGATGACGTTGGCGGCGTAGGCCCTCTGGAGCCCAATCCGGAGCACGTACTCTCCATCGAGCGGGAAGTTGTGATGAATCACCGAACCGCCGCGGGAGCCAAACGGCAGGTCCTCGCTCACGCGATAGTCCTGGTCGATGAATCGCGACACCTTGTAGGTTTCGACGGACGGCCGGATCGTCGGATCGCCAACCGCCAGCCGGCTGATCTTCCAGGCCGCGAGCTTGTAGCGATCCAGCAGGCCCGGCGAGATGGTCAGCACGTCGGCGATGTTGTCGAAGCCGTAGCCGGTTTCATCGGGACTGAGCAGCGTCGGCGCATCGATCTCCAGCGCCAGCAGGTCCCGAACGGCGTTCGCATATTCCGAGCGGTTCAGACGATGAACGGCGATTCGACCGGCGTTTCCACGGGCGGCGGCGGCCCCGTCGAGGGCCGTCTCGAGTGACCTCACGGCCCCGGCGTAGGCGGCTTCATCGGGCCGGCGCGATCCTGGCGGCGGCATTTCGCGGCTGCGCAGCTTGAGCACGACCTTCTCCCAGACCTCGGCGTGCTCGCCGATCTGGTCGAGACCTTTCTCGTCCAGCGCGAGGTTGGCCGACGCCTTGCCCGCTGCTTTCAGCTTTTCGTTGTGGCAGCTCACGCAATACCGATCGAGGAACGCGCGGTCGAACGGCACAGCCGACGTCTGGCGGGCGGACGTCGACGCCTGGGCGATCACGGGTGCCGCGATCCGGGCTGACGCCGAGAGCGTCGCGGAGGATGATGCGGCAGCCACCGCGCCGATACCCCGTTCCGAGCGAGCGACGCCAACTGCAGTGAGCCCGATTCCAGCAACCGCAGCAAGAAGTGCCCGCGATCTCAATGACATCGTCATGTGCCCACCTGTGCTAGCGCTCGACAATGACCGCGTACGCGTCGCGTTCGATGCCGGGCGGACTGGGCCGACCGCCGTGCTCGAGCAGGAGACGCTCGAGATCGGGATTCCGACTATTGCTGTTGTTCGTGTAGATCCCTTCGGCCAGCGTCACGGGCGACCAGCCCCGCTTGTTGATCACGTTGACTTGGACGCCGCGATCCAGGAACAACTGGGCGATCTTGTTCGAGCCCGCGTTTCCCCGGTACGCCGCACCGTGCAGCGCGTTCTCGCCGTACGTGCTGACCGTGTGGACATCGTCGCCCAGCTCGAGGCAGAGCTTGATCGCTTCCACCGCGTCGGCCTCGGCGACGCCGGTATAGCCGATCTCCGTATTGGAGTCGACGCCCGCGGCGGCCATCAACGGCGACACATTTCGAGCGGTCCTCGCCAGCGGATCAGCGCCCTTCGAAAGAAGAAACCGCATCAGGGGAACATCAGCCAACTGGGCGGCCATGAAGAACGCCGTCGCGCCTTCGGTCTTCCCGCCGCGACCGCCGCCACCACGACCGCCCCCACCCGTACCCACCGCGACGCGGGGCGTCGACTGGGCTTTGGCGTTCACGTCGGCGCCGCGATCGAGCAGCAACGTCAGGTAGTCCAGCCGGGCCTTTCCTTTCAGCGGCAGCGTGAGGTCCCACTCCGTCCCTTCGGGCCTCACATGCGTCTTGTCGCCGGCGAGCTCGACGTCCCAATCACCAACGACCCAGTGGATCGGCGTGAACCCTGGACCCTTGTTCGGATCGGCCCCCAGATCGAGCAAGAATTTCGCGTAGGCGACTTGACTCCGAATCGTGGCAATCGTCAACGCCGTCGTGCCGTCGCCAGAGGCGTCGTTCACGTCGATGCCAGCGGCGAGCAACGCCCGCGTCGTCTCGACGTCGCCGTTGCGCGCCGCGAACAGCAGTGGTGTGAAGCCGCGCCGCGACGCTTCGCGCACATTCGCTCCGTGCGTGATCAACGTACGCACGACCTCGGTATGTCCCTCGGCAATCGCCCACATCAGGGCCGTCTGACCGGCTTCGGGTTCCTTGGCATTCAGATTGGCACCGGCTTCCAGCAGCGCGTCCACGACCTCTGCACGTCCAGTGCGTGCGGCCGTCATGAGCGGCGTTTCTCCCGTCCGCAGCGCCGTGTTCACGTTGGCGCCGGCCCGCAACAGAATGCTGACGATGGCCGCGCTGCCGTTTCTGCTGGCCAGCGCCAGAGGCGTCACACCGAAGTCGCTGGCGACATTCACATCCGCACCAGCGCCGACGAGCAGCGACACCATCTCGCGGTTGTCGACCTCGACGGCCCAGTGCAGCGCCGTCGTGCCATCGGATTGCGGAGCGTTCACCTCGATGCGCTGCTTGATCAGCTCGCGCGCCGTCTCCATCGATCCGCGCCGCACGGCCTGGATGAGCCGCTGGTCGGCGGCGAGAGCCGCGAGGCTGCTGAAGGAAATCAGCAGGATGACGAATCCTGCCGGAAGGGCCGACTTGCTGCTCATTTCGCTCCTCGCGCTCTCTCGGACACCGCCCCCAGTCGCCAAACCTTAGCCGGGCTTGTCTCTCGGTAAATCCCTGATTTCAGGCAGCTCCACACGCTAAGTCTCGGTGACGCGCCACTGAGTTGAGGCCGGTCACCAAACCGGCCGACTCACCGCGCGCTGGTGGACGCCTGGCCCTCGTCGCGAAGCGGACCATGCACGGTACGGTGGGACAGGTACATCCACTTGCCATTCCGCTTGGCGTAGACCCTCTCGAACCAGACGGACGTGTCGCCCCTGTTGGGCGAGGACGTCTGCTTCATCTTGTATCGTCCGTACGTAATCGCGATGTCGCCGTGCAGCTCGACGTTCACCGCGTCGAGATCCCGCGTCAGGTACGGCCGCTTCCCGACGGCCGCGAGCCACGCCTCCTTGTTGTCCACGCGAAGAGGGGCGCCACCGGAGGTCCAGCCATCGCCATGTGTGAACCGGAAATCGGCGGGCAGGATCGTTGCCAGAAATGCGACGTCGCCCCGTACGACGGCTTCTTCCATGGTCTTCTCGAAAGACAGGACCTCGGCGATCGCGGCGGCCTCGGCAGGAGTTGGCGGAGCTAGCTCGGCCGATGTACCCGCCGACCGGGCAGTCCCTTCCGGCGGCTGCTGCGCAGACATCGACGTGGTGATGACAAACAACGTCGTGACGATCAGACGGACATGCATGGCGTCCTCGCAAGTGCAACGTGACTTACGGCGTAACGGTGATGGCCGACCACTTCGTCGTATTCGGCACCAGATCGGCCGAGTCGACGCGTTGAATCAGCTTCGTCACGGGATTCCGTTCCTGGGTGGTCACGACTTCCCCGAACTCCGGATCATCGTGCGCCGCTTTCAAACGCTTGTCGCGCTCTTCCCGCGACGGGTACCCACGCATGTAGATAAACGTGTTTTCGGCCGAAATGCCGGCCTCGGGATCCGACGTCTGTGGAATCCAATAGCCCACGTTCGTGATGCCGTGCCGCGCGTAAATGGCGGCTGTTCTGTTCGCGAAGCGTGCGGCGAGTGCATCTCGCTTGCCGGGCAGGGCCGTGTAGATCCGCAGCTCGAAAAAGCCGGTGTTCTGTTGCTGCTGCGCGTAGCCCCAGCCGACGCCGCCGACGCCGCACGCGACACCCAGGCACGCCAGAATCTTCCACTTCAACATTGAGTACGCTCCTTTTTCACCGATCCATCAGAAATCCACCTGGACTCCGAACTTCATCCAGCGCCCGACCAGGATGTTCGTCGGACGCTGCCAGTTCGTCGGATACGTGACCTGGTGCGAAAGGATTCCGCTGCTGTTGAACACGTTGAACAGTTCAACGCTGCCCATGATGCGCGCAACCCCTAGCCGGAATCGCCGTCCGAGACGGAGGTCGACATTCGTCGCACGATCAGCGTAGCTCGTACCCGGCTCGATGAGGTTGACCGTGACGTTGGCGTTCGGGCCCGCCGAGAGATTGCGGTTCAGCGTGGGGCGAATCAAGGCGTTGCCTGCGACGAAGTTCGCCGTGATCTGAGGGCCGGCCACGCTCTGGATGACGCCGCTCAGCTGAAAGTTCCACGGCAACGGGTACGAGCCGAGCAGCTTGAACTGATCGATGAACGGGGTCACAGTCTTGCAGAACCGCTGAGTGGGAGAGTCGACGACAAAGCAACTATCGAGCGTCGTGCGCCCGCTGTTCAGCCCGCCGGACAGCTGTGCGCCGCTCCCGAAACGCGAGCTGAGCGTCAGGTCGAACGCGTCGAACACCTCGCGCTGGGTGCCGAAATTCTCCGCGAAGGTCACGAAGTCGTTCACCCGGCCGAATTTGTCCTGTTTGATATCCCAGAGGTCGCAGACCTGATAGCCGCCACCGCCTGGCAGGCCCGAACCGGACGGAGCCGCGATGCAGTACGTCTCGTAGTCTGCCGGCTCCCAGTCCAGGTTGTCGGTCACGGTGAAGTTGCCGTACCAGCGCCGCAGGTAGCCAAAGGTGACCGACGTTCCATTGAAGATCTCGCGCTGAATCGACGCCGCGCCTTCCCAGTTGTAGCCGCGCTTGCCCCAGCCAGCCAGCACGTCATCGTCATAGCGCGTCACCCTGGCATTGGGCTGGCCGAAGGCCCGATTGTTCATCCCCCCGCACTCGCCGTTCGCATCGGGGCTCAGAAGGTTGCAGTCGGGGAAGGCGTTGCCGTTCGAATCGCCCCAGGTTCGGGTAGTGCTCAGGACCGATGCGGCGATCGGGTTGAGCGCCTGGGTGATGCCGAGCGTCGCCCCGGCCGTGTACCGCGACAGGTGTCCCTTGAGGGCGGTCTTGCCGTCGCCGAACAGGTCGTACACTCCGCCAAGCCGCGGCGACAGATCGTGCCACTTCGGAATATCGCTCACGGGCTGGAAGCTGCGCGCGGGCAGGAACCTGGTCGCCGGCAACGACTGGGCCGGTACACTCCCACTGGCATAATCGTAGCGGAGCCCGAGGTTGAGCGTCAGGCGCCGGACGGTCCACTGGTCCTGGACGAAGATCCCCAGGTCCAGCAGCTCGTTCTTCACTTCATACGGTGTCGCCCACTGCGTGAGCAGGTTGAACACACCGGTGGTCGAGTTACCGACCCGATACGAGATCGACTGGCCTCTGTGGCTGATATTTCGGCGCGTGCCTCCGAAGAGGCTGTAGCCGGTCTTGAAGGAATGCGAACCAGTGACGTAGGCGACCGACGCCTTCTGGGTGATCGGGAAGTTGATGTTATCGCCGAAATCGGTCGCGGCTCGGTACACCGTGACAGGTCCCTGCTGCGCCGTCACCGAGATCGTGTCCTCGGCCACGGCCTGATCGAGCCCCAGTCTCTGCGGGTTCGTCTTCCAATTCGAGAAGGTCTGCGAGATGCTGGCTTCGACATAGAGTCGGCTGCTGGCGGTGTATTTCCAACTGGCCTGCCGGAAGCCGTTCGGCTTCCACAACCCGAATTGTGTCGCCTCGGGCGAGACCGTCGCGCTGAAGTTCCGGTGGCACGTGCAGTGCGGCTGGTGATCCCAGAACAGGCCAATCTTGTTCCTCTGGGACGCCTGCCACGTCAATCGGAGATTGACACTCTTGTCCCAGACTTCGGTGACGGCCTGGCGGCTCCTATCAGGTGTGTAGGTCCAAGCCAGGGGCGTCGCATTGAAATACAGGCCAGCCAGATAGTTCACCGATCCCCAATTGCGAAAGGCATTGAAGAACCAGAGTTTGTCCTGAACGATCGGCCCACCCCAGGCGGGGTTGACGTCCCAGATTTTCTTGAGCGAGTTGACGGCGGTCAGACCTTTGGCCCGCAGCGCGTCGGTCAGGTTGTCCGACTGCAGGCTCTCGTTCCCATACCCATAGAAGAGCATTCCCGAGAACCGGTTGCCCCCTTCTTTGGGAATGAGGTTCGTGAAGATTCCGGCGGCCCCTTGCTCGGCCGAATGGCCCCCGATCGAGACGGCCACCTCCTGCACCATGGCCTGGTTGATGTAGTAAGTGAAGGCTCCGCCACCCGCGCCCTGCAACGTATGGTCGGCGACGCCGTCGAGGCCGACGTTGGCTTCACCGGTGCGCCCCCCGTTGATGGACAGTGCGGCAGTATCGCGCCCAATCTGGCCAAGACCTCCCTGGACTCCCGGGATGAACGGGACAAAGCTCTGCGGCGTCCGGAGGCTGGGGAGCGAGTCCATCAGCTCGGTCGAGAGCACGTTTTGCCGGAGCACGCTCTGCATGTCTACCGTAGGAGCCTGCCCGGAAACGGTGATCGTCTCTTCGACGCTGCCCACACGCAGGTCCCCGTTGACGGTAGCCGTGAACGCGGCCGGGAGCTCGATGCCCTCGCGCCTCACCGTACTGAAACCGGCCAGGCTGAAGGTGACGGTGTACACGCCCGGCCGCAGGTCGATGATGTTGTAGCGGCCCTGATCGTCGGTCACGCCCACTCGGACTTTCTCGATCAGCGCGGGACTGGCGGCTTCCACCGTCACGCCCGGTAGCACGCCGCCGGTGGTGTCTCGCACAACTCCTGTCAGGCCGCTCGCCGCCTGCCCTGCTCCCGTCGATGGCAGCAGCAGAAGGCTTGCGAGGCCGACGATGATCCGAGTTGTCCATTGCCGACGCTCCATGTCGCCCCCTTTGAAATGCAAACCTGGCTTGAACGCTCAAACCACGACACGCGTCTCCACACGCGGCCCTTTGTTGACGGAAACGAGATGAGTGTCGCTTGTCGGGTCAACCCCGTCAAGCGCGACGATGACGCTCATGAACCTAGAAGGTGGCGATCGGATTGATCGGAGAACCCGTTCCCCCGACCACCGGAATAGGAGCCATCGTGAGCAGAAAGTCCCATCGCTTCCGCGCAGCCGCCGCTTCGCCGAGCGCCTCGAGGTCGCAGTTGTCCAGCAGGTGGATCCCGAGGTACACCAGGGAGAAATCGTGCGCGGCAGCCGTAATCGCCGACGGCGACACGTATTGCGGGTGGTCGCTGCCCATGATCGCAACATCGCGTCGCTTCAACCACGGGATGACCGAGGGATCGAGGCCGGCATCCCGGGCGTTCCGGCCCCGCGCGTACGGGCCGGCCGCCTTTCGCCTCGCCCAGACGCCGGTGCGGATGAACAGCGCGTCGCCCGCCCCGACTCTGACGCCTGCCCGTTTCTCCCAGGCCTCGAGGTCCGCAACGTAGATCGGCGTGCCTTGCTCGAGATACGGCACCCCTTTCAGCCGCGGGATGTCGATGAGAACGCCCCGCGTGAACACGCCGCTCTTCAACCGGTCAATCGAATTCTTGAAATGCCGGTTCGCTTTTTTCACCTCTTCGGGATCCGGCTTGTAGCCGTTGTAGAACACGCCGTTCGCGTTGATGTGGGCCAGCGAATCGAGGTGCGTGTGCGCCACGCCGTGGTAGGCGACACCCCATCGATCCGAGCCGATGCCCAGCATGGCATGTTCGTACGGGTTCTGATTGTCGACGGCTTTCTCGGTGTCGGGATCCGCGGCCAGCGACACCGAAACCCCGTCCTTCACCAGAGCGGCCGCCTGTTTCCGCTTGGCCGGGGTGATGAGGTTGACCGTGCCGACCTCGTCGTCCTTCCCCCACCGGCCCCAGTTGGACAGGTCCTTCTTCCATTGTTCGTACTGTTCCGCGGTAACGGTTTGGTCCGGTGGAGACGCCTGCTGCACTGCGGGGGTCTCGATATTCGCCATCGCCAGGACGACGGCGGCAACGATTCCGACTGATATCCTTCTCGCCATGTGTCCTCCGACGCTGCGCAGCTGCAAAGCAAGCGCGAACGACCGATGCCGGTTGCCCCGGTTTCAAGAGAAAGAGATCGATTCAGGTTCGCGTGGAGTATACGCCATCCGCGCCGTGAGCAACGCGCTCGTGACGTTCAACGGTAGTTAATGTGAGAGCTGACGACTGGGAGCTGAAAGCTGAGAGCTGACTGCTAGTTGTCGACTGCCTCCGTCACCTGATATCCGATGCTCAGCAGGAGTGTGATCACCAACAGTCCGGCGGCGGTGACGTACGGCATCCCTTCGCCAAACCGCTGCAGCGACGCGCTCCCCCAGACCGGACCGATCGTCCGCCCGAGGCTTTCGACCGCGCTCGCGGCGCCCTGCACGCGGCCTTGCTCGTCGCCTCGGGCCGCGCGGCTCACGAGGCTCGTCATCGTTGGATGTCCGAAGCCGATGCCCAGCGCGAGCGGCACGAGCGAGAGCGCAAACAGCGTGACCGAGTGCGCGAGCGTCGTCGCCACGAGCCCGACGGCCCCGCACACCAGTCCGACCATGAAGGTTCGCTTGTCGCCAAACCGGCTCACGATGGGCCTGATCAATACGCCCTGCACGACGGCGCCGAGCACGCCGAACCCCGCGAAGAAGTAGCCAGTTTGCGACGCGTCGAAGTTGAAGCGCCTCGACGCAAAGAGCGCGAACGTGGTCTGAAACACGGCGAAGGCGAACCAGTAGCTGAAATCGATCGCGAGCACTCGGCGAAGGCCCGGCCGTTTGAGCATCGCCGCGAGATGTCGGAACGGCAGCCCCGTTGCGGCATTCGCGCGATGCACCGTCTCAGGAAGCCACAGCCACGCCATCACCGTGGCGGCGAGCGTGAGTCCGGCCGCCGCCCAGATGGGCGTCGTGATACTGATCGTCGCCAGCACGGCGCTCAGGGCCGGGCCCAGAATGAACCCGAGGCCGAACGCCGCGCCGATGAGCCCGTAGGCGCGCGCGCGATCGCTCGGCTCGGTCACGTCGGCCACGTACGCGCGGGCGGTGGAGATGTTGCCGCCCGACAAGCCGTCGACCGCCCGCGCCAGGAAGAGCATGGCGACGTTCTGAGCGAGCGCGAGCATGACGAAGCTGACGACCGTGCCGGCCAGACTCAACACGAGGATGGGCCGGCGGCCATATCTATCGGACCAGTCGCCGAGCACCGGCGCCGCAAACAGCTGGCAGAGGGAAAACACCGCGAAGAGCAGGCCGATGTCGAACGGCGAGGCGCCGAACGTCTCCGCGTAGAACGGCAGCAGGGGGATGATGATGCCGAACCCGACGAGATTGACGAAGATCGTCAGGAAGATGATGAAGAGCGGGCGCGTCAATAACGTTCCTGCCATTCTATCGCGTTAGGCCATCCGCAGAATAAGGCGGACATCTTGGTGTCGAGGCGCCCGCCCGACTGGGCGCGAGGGTGGACCCTTAGCGAGCGATGAGCGGCCGGACTCGGTCGATGGGAATCGCCTCGGCTCGGCCGAACTTCGACTCCACATTCGTCGCCTGTAAGAGCGAGTTGTAGACGGCTTCTTCGGTGGCCTCGAGCGCGGCCTCGAAGAGCGGGGACATCGCGTCGGGCGGCAGGATTTGCCGGGTGCGCACGCCGGTGGCGCCGAACCGGCTTCGCATCTCGGGCGAGGTCGAGAACGCGATGGCGAAATCGCCGCTGCCGTTGCTGTAGGACGACCCGGTCCGCGCCAGACCGAACACGGCGCGCGCGGCTAGCCGGCCGAGGTCTCGCGCGTCGATGGGCGCGTCGGTGGCCACGACGATCATGCACGAGCCGTCGCCCGGCGCAGGCGTCGCGTCGCGGCCCCCGGCGCGCGGCGGCTGCAGCATCCGCCACATCGGGGCGCCGCCAATCGTCAGGTTGCCGCCGAAGTTGGTCTGCGCGAGCACGCCGACGGTGTACCCGGCCGGCACGCGGCGCGACGAAGTCCCGATGCCACATTTCCAGCCAAAGCAGACCGTGCCGGTGCCCGCGCCGACCGAGCCTTCCGGCACGGCTCCCGCCGACGCGCCGCGGATCGCATTGACCACGTCGGCGGTCGTGACCGGCAGCGCGCGAATGTCGTTCAGGCCGCCGTCGTTCGTCTCGCCAACCAGCGCGTTGACCGATCGCACCTGTTCGTTCCCCGGCTGCGTGAGCGTGTACCGCACGACGGCGTCGATGGCCACGCCGACAGCGAGCGTGTTGGTGAGCACGATTGGCGTCTCGATCGTGCCGAGCTCCTCCACCTGCGTGGATCCGGCCAGCTTGCCGAACGCATTGCCCACGAAGACCGCGCCCGCGACCTTGTCCTGAAAGAGGTTCCCTTCGTGCGGCAGGATCGCCGTCACGCCCGTGCGCACGTCATCGCCGCGGACGATGGTCGTGTGACCGACGCGGACGCCGGCGACGTCGGTCATCGCGTTGAGCGCGCCGGGTGGGTAGACGCCAGGCGCGATGCCGAGATCGCGGGCACGGGGCCTCGATTGCGCGGCCGGTGTCGCGAGCGCGCAAGCCGCGACTGCGCCACATACAACCAAGACGTCACGACAGCCACGAATCGTCAGGTGATCACCCGGACAAGACTTCTTCGTGTCTTCGCGCCTTCGTGGTTTCGAATGGCCTTCACCGCGTCTCCCTGCCGGCGCGCGGACCCTTGTTGTCCCTCGCAGGGGCGTGGTCGAGGTTCGCCACGCGCCAGCCGGTCTCGTACACAAGCCGCGTAATGCTCGCCAGCTTCTCGAACTCGATTTTCGACACCTCGTCGGTGTTCGCGTGGTAATCCGCGTGAAGGCCGCTCGTGAAGAAAATGACGGGAATACCGGTGGCCGCGTAGCTGTCGTGATCGCTCCGGTAGTAGAGTTGCTCGAGATCGGCCGGGTCGTTCATCTCGTAGTCGAGCGTGAGCGGCGAGACCAGCGCCCGATTCGCCTCGCGGTTGATCTCGTGCAGCTCGCTGCTGATGCGATCGGACCCCACGAGGTACACCGTGTTCGATTCCTCCGGCTTGTCGTCGCGGTTCCTCCCGATCATGTCGACGTTCAGCTGCGCCACGATGTTCTCCATCGGCACCGTGGGATAGTCGGCGAAGTAGCGCGATCCCAGCAGGCCGCGCTCCTCGCCGGCGTGCCAGACGAAGAGCAGCGAGCGCTTCGGCCGCGGCCCTTCGGCAAACGCTTTCGCCAGCGCCATCAGCGCCACGGTTCCCGACCCGTCGTCGTCGGCCCCGTTCCAGATGCGATCGGCCGAGGCGTCTGACGCCACGCGGCCCGGCGGCCGCCCGCCTGGCTGTCCGTCGGAATAGCCCACGTGGTCGTAGTGAGCGCCAAACGCCACGTAGGTGTGCTTGAGGCGGGGATCGCCGCCCTCGATCACGGCGACCACGTTGTGGGTCAACTGCGTGCGGACGACCTCGTAGCTCACATCGATGTCGAACGTGATCGATACGCCGTCCAGCCTGAACGACGGCAGCGCGCCGCGCGCCTTGGCCATACGGGTGAGGTCCTCGTACTTCGCGTTCGATCTGCTGAAGAGGAACGTGAAGAACGCGTCGCTCGCCGTCAGGCTCGGCGCAGCCTGTCGATCGAGCCGCTGGGCCGTCGTGAAATCGGGCGTCGACGCCCCACGCCCTCGCCCCGGCCCTCTGTCGGCGCCGGCGCCCCGGCCCCGACCCGCCACGGACCCCTCGGGACCGATGCTCGCGGCCGCCCGCTTCTGATCCGTGGCGTAGCGATTGCGGCCGGCGAACACACGCCCGTAGGTGGACCTCTCCACGCCGCGCGGGCCCGACGCACCCAGAAAGATCACCACGGCATCCGTGACGTCCTTGCCCCGGTAGTCCATGTGGTTCGCCGCCGGCACGTCCAGTCCGTAACCGGCGAACTCGACGCGGTCCACCGTGAAGGTGCGCGTCGCGCCGGCGTTCCTCGGAAACGTCACGCCCTCGCCGTCCTTGAACGTCCGTGTCTCGGTGCCGACCTTGACGGTCACCGACGATCGGCTCGTCGCCTTCACGCCAAGGACGCGCACGGCCTGGAGGTACTGGCCGGGATCACCGTCGGGTTCCGCACCGAACCGGCGCAAATGCTCCTGGATGTAGCCCGCCGCGAGGCCCAGCCCGGCCGAATAGGTGTCCCGGCCCTGCAGCTCGTCCGACGCGATGTATGTGAGCCACGTCTTCAGGTCGTCGACGCTGATGGAGGCCGCGCCGGGGGCTCCCGCCACGGGCGCCAGACCTGCCAGAAGCCCCGCCAACACGCACGCGCCGATCCGACGCCTCATCATCCGGCCCTTCCTGCCGCCCCGCGCGCGGGATCCCGAGCGGCTGACGCCCTACTATAGCGCCCGCTTGCGGGAACGGGCGACTTCAGGTAAGGTTTTCCCACCCAATATTCCAGTCTGCCAGAGTGTGCTTGCGTTCCCTACCGTTCCTCTCGGTCTCCCGCAAACTGCTCACAAGCTAGGAGAGAGTTGATTGGCTGTTCGTCTCTTTGTCGGCAACCTGTCGTACACCACAACCGACGCGGAGCTGCGCGCCTACTTCGCCGCGGTCGCCCCGCCGTCGCAGGTCGTGCTGCCCGTCGATCGCGAGACGGGCCGGCCTCGCGGATTCGCCTTCGTCGAGTTCCTGGAGCGCTCACACGCTGAGCAGGCGATTCAGAAGTTCAACGGCCAGGCGTTCAACGGACGGCCGCTCGCCGTCAGCGAAGCGCGCGCGCGTGAGGATCGCGGGCCCGGCGGCCCGCGTCCGGGCGGCTTCTCGGGCCCGCGTCCGGGCGGCTTCGCGCCGCGTCCTCCGGGATCGTTTGGCGGCGCCCAGCGGCCCTTCGACCCTGCCGCGCCACCCTCGTCGCGCAACCGTAACTTCGGGCCCGACGCGAAACCGCAGCGTGGCCCTGGCTCGAAGGCCAAGAAGAAGGACGCCGATCGCCCGCGCGGACCCATCCCGATGAAAGTCACCGGGCGCTCCTTCACGCTCGACGATGCCGACGCGGGGGATGAAGCCGTGCCGGACATCGACGATTTCGCGACGAGCAAGCCGAAAGAGGAAGAGGACAAGGACAAGGACAAGGAGACAGAAGAGTGAAATTTCAGACTTCAGACTTCAGACTTCAGAGTTCAGAGTTGGAGTTGAGAGTGGGATTGCAGACTTCAGATTTCTGGCAGCGGACCGGGCATTTCAAATCTGAGCTCTGAACTCTGAACTCTGAAATTTCCATGGAACGTGCTGGCGATCAAAACAGCTGGGAGCTCGTGCTCGAGAAAGTCCGGGCCGAGCTCGACGCGGAAGACTTCCGCCGGTGGTTTGGGTCGACCAGTTACGCCGGCGACTCGGGCGATCAGATCAACGTCTGGATCGGTTCCGAGGCCATTCGCCGCCACATCGAAACCCATTATCGCGACGAGATCGATCGCGCGCTCGTGGCGCTCAACCGCTCCGATACCATGATCCGCTTCATCGTGGCCGGCTTCGGCGATGAGGAGGAGGAGGAGCAGGAAAACCTCTGACCTGGTACCGCAGCCTCTTCTGGCGAACCGCGCTTGGCTTCATGGTGTGCCTCGCGGCGATGCTCGTTGTGCAGGCGCTGCTCTTTCTCTGGGTCGCGTCGCGCACGGGACCGACCGCGCCGGGACAGCCTCCAGAACGATTCGCCGAAACAGTGGCTGCGGAAATCTCGGCGGCGCTCGAGCGAGAGCCGGCGCTCGATCTGGCGCGCTTCGTCGGCGAGGAGTACGGTCGCGACGCGCATCCCGTTCTCGTGCTGATGACCGATGGGCGCCTGGCCGGGAACGGTGGAAAGCTTCCCGATGAGCTCCTCGCGCAGGCGCGCGCGATGCTCGAGCGGCGGCCGCCGCCCGGCTTCGATCGGTTCGGCCGCGGCCGCTTCGGACGCGGCCGCGGCGGCTTCGATCCGGGAGCCAGCCCTGGCGCGACGCCGGGCGGCCCCGAGCCTGGCCGCGGGAGCCTTGGACCGGACTCCGGGACCGTGCCTCGTCTCGGTCCCTTCCCCGGTCCTCGGCCCGGTGCCACGCCCGGCGGCCGCGGGTTCGGCCCGGGCCCGGGCTTCCGGATGCGTCCGGCGTTCGTCGTGCTGAACGATGAGGTGGCCGGCGTGGTCGTCGTGCCGCCGCGCGCGCCATTCAGTTTCCTTCTGTCGCGCTACGCGCCCACCTTCGCGCTCGTGACCGGTGGCGTCCTGGTGGCCGGCGGGCTCGTGGCGGCCCTGGTGATCTTCGGACCGGCGCGCCGACGCCTGCGCGGCGTCGAGAACGCCGCACGGCGTCTGGGCGGCGGCGATCTGTCCGCACGCGCGCCGGTGCGCGGCGGCGACGAGGTGGCGGCGGTGGCGAGCGCGTTCAACGCGATGGCCGATGACCTGGCGGCGCGGGCCGACGCGCTCGCGGCGGCGGATCGCGCGCGCCGGCAGCTCCTCGCCGATGTGTCGCATGAGCTCAACACGCCGGTGACGGCGATGCGCGGGTATCTCGAGACGCTCAAGATGCCGGAACTGGTGGGCGACGAGGCCACCCGCGCGCGGTACCTTGGCATCGTCGGCGACGAGACGGCCCGGCTCGAGCGCCTCATCCGCGATCTGTTGGATCTCGCGCGGCTCGAAGGCGGCGGCGGCGACCTGTCCATCGGCGACGTGCCGGTCGATCAGCTGTTCGAGCGCGTACGAGCCAGGCACGAGCACGCGTGTCGCGAGGCCGGCGTCGGCATCACGGACGTGATCGAGCCAGGCGCCGAGGTTGTGCGCGGCGATCGCGACCGCCTGGAGCAGGCGCTCCAGAACCTGGCGGCCAACGCGCTGCGGTACGCGCCGTCAGGCACCAACATCGAGCTCAGGACGCACCCGCGCCGCGAGGCCGGCGCCTTCGGCCTCGAGCGATCAGGCGTGACGATCAGCGTGACGGACGCGGGACCGGGCATCGACGCGCAGCACCTGCCGTACGTCTTCGATCGGTTCTACAAGACCGAGCAGGCGCGCGCGCAGGGCGCGTCGGGCGGCAGCGGCCTGGGATTGTCCATCGTCAAGGCGATTGTCGAACGGCACGGCGGCAGGGTGTCGGTGACGAGCCAACCGGGACGGACGGTGTTTCAATTCACAATCGGGACTCGGGGCTAGGGACTCGGGGCTCGGACCTGCACGCGCGCCGCGGCAGGCAGGACTGAAGTCCTGCACTACGACTACACGGCGGCGCCAAGCGCCTTCACAACCGCCGCGGCGACAGTTGCAGCCTGGCCTTGACGGCATCGAACGCCGTCAGCAGCTCCTGAATCATGCGCGGCACGCGGTTGGCGCGCGCGTAGACCCATCCGGTTTCACGCACGAGCTCGTGACCCTCGACGCGCGCGCAGAAGAACTGTCCCGCGCGCACTTCCCGCGCGATCGCCTGATACGGCACGATCCCGATGCCGAGGCCGGTCTTGACCATTGCCTTGATGATCTCGACGTTCTCGGTTTCCATCACCACCGTCGGCTCGACTTTTTCCGTCACGAAAAACGAATCGATCACACGCCGCGTGGCCGAGCCCGGCTCGAAGAGGACAAACGGCAGGCCCGAAAGCTCCGACGGTTGAATCTTCCGTTTCTTCGCGAAGGGATGCGTGGGCATGGTGAGGATGAGCAGCTCCTCCCGCAGCACGGGCACCGTCACCAGATCCGATTCCTCGACCGGCAGCGTCAGCAGGCCGGCGTCCACGCGCCCGGCGCGAATTTCCTCGACCGATCGGACCTTGACTGCCACGGTCAGCCGTATATCGAGCTGCGGGTGAACGCGCTTGAGGCGCCGCAACAGTGGCGGAAAGACGTACAGACAAACGGTCATGCCGCCGGCCAGGCGGAGCATGCCTCTGAGCGTGCGCGTTCGATCGGTGATCGCGCCAACCGTGTCGCGCACGTCCTGGAAGACGCGCTGGCCGAGCTTCACGAGGCTCTCGGCCGCCGGCGTCATCCGCACGCGGCGGCCGGCGCGCTGAAAGAGCGGCTCGCCGAGCTCGTCTTCGAGCAGCGAGATCTGGCGCGAGATGGCCGACTG
>Ga0156018_1119_pt1 | contig 51105 bp, 43 predicted proteins | sample RifCSPlowO2_02_FD_107672 | JGI IMG/M metagenome (GOLD analysis project Ga0156018, IMG submission 107672) | Acidobacteria bacterium RIFCSPLOWO2_02_FULL_65_29 | reverse complement strand
GCTGACGGGGAATCAGCATCAGCTCGAGGTCGAGCGCTCTCGCGACGTTCTGGATGGTCGAGAGCCGCGGGTCGATTGTTGAGCGCTCGAGATCCGAGATCTGACGTTGATGAACTCCAAGTTTGCGAGCGAGTTGCTCTTGGGTGAGGTGACGGTTCAGACGTGATTCGCGCAACACGTCGCGGAGGGTCTTGTAATTATCATCTTTAGGGGATACAAGATAGCGATTATCACTTTTACGTGAGTGATTCCTCGGTGACATACCCGGATTATATCACTGAAACAGCATACATATTAAATTACATCATTTATAAATGATGTCATCGTCTGCGGGGGGGAATACGCGACACCAACTGAGGCGAGGCTATAATCGCCGCACTTCACCCTTGATTCGGTCCCTAATGCTTCGTTTCATCTCAAGGGCCGCCAGGGATTAGATCAGGGAAGATCCGGGAGAGGCATGCAGCCTGGAACCAGGATTGGACACTACGAGGTCGTTTCGCCTCTCGGCGCAGGCGGGATGGGTGAAGTCTACCGCGCGAAGGATGCGCGGCTGGGACGCGAGGTCGCCATCAAAGTCCTGCCAGAAGCCTTCGCAGTGGATCCCGAACGTCTCGCCCGGTTCCAGCGCGAAGCGCAAGTGCTCGCGTCGCTGAATCATCCAAACATAGCGGCCGTGTACGGGCTCGAGCCGTTCGATCACTCGAACGCCATCATCCTCGAGCTGGTCGAAGGCCAGACGCTTCAAGAGGTCATCGGAGATTTGAGGCGCTCGCGAGATGGTGCCGCGTCACCGGCCATGCCGATCGACGAAGTCCTCCCCATCGCGCGCCAGGTGGCCGAAGCGCTCGAAGCCGCGCACGATCGCGGCATCGTCCACCGCGATCTCAAGCCCGCGAACGTCAAGCTGACACCGGACGGCGTCGTGAAAGTGCTCGATTTTGGTCTCGCCAAGCTGAGTGGTCCCTCTGACGCCCCGCATTCCGATCCGGCCGGCGCCACGCACTCGCCGACGCTGTCGGCGATGGCCACGCGCGCCGGCGTCATCATTGGCACGGCCGCCTACATGTCGCCGGAGCAGGCGCGTGGGCGAACGGTCGACAAGCGCACGGATGTCTGGGCGTTCGGTTGCATGCTCTTCGAAATGCTGACCGGAAAGCGCGCATTCGATCCGTCGACGGGCACGGGATCGCCACGAGCCTCGTCGAAGGGCGAAGTCGACGAAGTGTCCGACACGCTGGCGGCCATTCTGCGCGGTGAGCCGGACTGGGACGCTCTGCCCTCCAACGTTCCGCCCGCGCTTCGGACCCTCTTGCACCGCTGCCTGGAAAAAGACCGGCGGCGGCGGATCGGAGACGTTGCGGCCGTGCTCTTCGTGCTGAACGAGCCGGCGATGCTGGCGGCGCTGCCCGGCGCAGCCTCCGCGCAGTCGAGCGCAGGCACGCCGACGTCCATGCGCCGCGAACGGCTGCTCTGGGCCGGCGCGTTGCTCGTATCGCTGGCGGCGTCTGCTGTCGCCCTTCTCTACCTTCTTCCGCGGCCGCCCGACCAGAAGGTGCTTCGGTTGTCGATTCCTCTTCCTGGCAGCCCTGGCCACCTTGCCCTTTCATCCGATGGCCGTCGACTGGCGACGACGTCGTTCGACGGGGGCGAAAAAGGGAGTGGGCTCTCGGTCCGTTCCCTTGACGCACCGCAAGTGCAGCTGCTGTCGGGCACAGCCGGCGCCCGAGCGCCGTTCTGGTCGCCGGACGCCCGTTCCATCGGCTTCTTTGCCGACGGAAAGCTGAAGATCATCCCCGCGACTGGAGGTCCATCGCAGGCCTTGTGTGATGGCACGGGCCTCGGCAGCGGCGGGACCTGGAATCATGACGGCGTGATCCTGTTCGGAAGCCAGCCGGGTCCAGTCAGGCGCGTGAGCGCTGCCGGCGGCGCCTGTACGGAGGTGACGAAGCCCGAGGGGACGGCCGGACATGCATTTCCGGTCTTCCTGCCCGATGGCCAGCACTTCGTGTACGTCGTCGGCGGCGGCGAAGAAGCGAAAAGAGGTCTGTATCTGTCGGCTCTTGGCGACGCGACCAGTCGGCGGCTTCTGGCGGATCAGTCGAGCGCCATCTTTGCGCCGCCGTCATCGTCAGCAGGCCCCGGGCACCTGGTGTTCCTGCGCGAAAGCACGCTCATGGCCCAGCCGTTCGATGCGCGCACGCTTCAGCTCGCCGGCGACGTCTTTCCTGTCGCGCCCGACGCGTCCAGAAGCTCTTCTCTTCTGCAGGTGGCGGCAGGCGTGTCGGACGACGGGCTGCTTGTCTATCTGACGAACCCGTCCGCGATCACCCAGCTCCGTTGGATGGATCGAAGCGGCAAGGAGTTGAGCACGGCCGGACCGCCGGGCGAACTGGTCGGGGCGTCGCTGTCGCCGAACGAACAGACCGTGGCATTCTGGCGCAGGAATCAGGGTATTTTCCTTCGTGACTTGACGCGCGACGTCGAAACACGTCTGCTCGAGAATTTGACCCGGATCACCGTCTGGTCGCCCGATGGCAGGCACCTCGCGTTCGGACGCCCTGGGGGAAAACTGTTTGTCCGGGACCTTGGCAGCGGACAGGAAGAGGAATTGTCCGTCAGTCAGAGCACCCCCAACGCCGAGGCCCCATCCGACTGGTCGGGCGACGGCCGGACGCTGCTGTACACCAACGTGGATCCCAAGACTCAGGCAGACATCTGGTATCTGGTCGATCCATTGAGCAAGGCCGCGGACCGGAAACCGGTTCAGGTTCTCGCGACGAACGCTATCGAAAGCCAGGCCCAGCTTTCCCCAGACGGCCGGTGGCTGGCGTACACGTCCAACGAGTCCGGCCAGCTCGCGGTGTACATCAGTCCCTTTCCCACTGGAGCGGCGTCCCGCATCTCGCCGAGCACCGCCCGCGAGCCGCGCTGGCGGCGGGATGGGAAGGAACTGTACTACCTGGAGTTCCTTTCGGGCGGGCGAAACAGGCTCATGAGTGTGTCCATCCAGGCCGCAGCGTCCGCGCAGCTTCGAATCGGATCGCCGGTCCCGCTGTTCGAGTTCCGCACCGGCACGATCGTTCCGCAGAGCAACGTGTTCGCCTACAGTCCCGCCGCGGACGGACAGCGCTTCCTGGTCAAGGTGTCGGTCAGCGACGCCGATCCGATCGTGAACGTGATCTCGAACTGGGAGAAGGCTCCTCGATGAAGGCCTATATCCTCGCGAGGAGTCGATCGGCGGGCACCACGAGCATGCCATCCACCTTGCGCGGTGAGCCCTGCCGAACGAGCTGAACTGCGTGCGTGGGCCGCAGTCGATCCCGAAAATAGCGCAAGGCGGGGCTCGGCTGATGATCGGAGAGCTTGGTCTCGAGCAGGAGGTAGGGGCGGCGGCGTTCGGTGATCAGGAAGTCGACCTCGCGACGCTCCTTGTCACGGACGTACCAGAGCGCGAAGTCTCCGTGCCCACGGTCGTTCCAGGCATCGACCAGCTTGAGAAAGTGGAGGGCAACCAGATTTTCGAAGCGTGCTCCGGGATCATCCACTTCGGTGAAGTCGAACAGGTACACCTTGGCCTCGCGACGCAAGGTGCGCGCCAGTTTGCCGGCGAACGGGCGCAGCTCGAACAAGAAGTAAAGGCGCGCCAGCGTGCCGAGCCACGACTTCACGGTCTCGAACGCGACGCCAAGATCCTCCCGGATCGCGTTGACCGACAATGGGTTGCCAACGCGCTCGGGCAGTAGAGCGACGAGCTGATCGACGAGCCCGAGCTCGCGGATCCGTGTGAGGTCGCGCAGGTCCTCGCGCAGAACCAGGTCGCGCCGCGCGCGCCGCCACCGTCGCAGCCGATCCATACGACCGCCGAAGAGGGGCTCGGGGAAGCCGGTGAACCGCTCGATCTGTGCGAGCGCCTCCTCCGCGCCCGGCACTGGGGCTGGCCCGGCGAGCTCGGCGTCGAGCTGCGTGGGCGTGATGAGGTCCTGACGACCATCCGCGAGGAGCTCGCCGACCGTAAACGGGTGCAGCCGGTTAAGCCGGTAACGGCCGAGCAGAGAGTCCCCGCCCTTCTGGTAGACATCGAGCCGACCGCTGCCGGTGACGATGAGGTCGACGTCGTCGCGGTAGGTATCGAACAGCCCCTTGAGGAATCGCTTCCATCGCGGATACTTGTGAATCTCGTCGAGAACGATTCTCGCTCTGGCTGCCCCCGGGGGAGAGGTCCAGAACGCACCGTTCGCGCGCAGAATGCGGCGGCGATCGCGCTCGAGGTCCCAGGTGAAGTAGAACTGCTTGGGATCCTGGAGCAGGCTCCGCGCGAGCGTGGTCTTCCCGACCTGGCGCGGGCCGGCGACGAAGGCCATCTTGCGTTCTGCGAGCGCATCCTCAACGGCGGAGGCGATGTATCGCACCCACGGATTCTCACATATAGGTGGGAAAAAGTCGCGACTTTTTTCTATGAATGCAGAAACATCCGAGGCCGCGCAACGCCTCTCACGGAGCGTGGGTGAGGACTCTCCTCGCCGTGAAGCAGTCGCGACGAGGGCTTCCCCCGTTCGACCCTTCGAGCGCACGTTCGCATGAACCGACAACAGGTGGCTGACGGCCGCGGCGTGCCCACCGGCAGCGATTCGACTACTGCCCCGATCGTCGTCGTTAAGCGGCGGCTGAAATAAAAGGCTTTAGGGAGTTGGTGGACCAGAACAGCGCCAGTTGGAACCGATTGACCAGCTGGCTTCGTGACCTGGAAGGTCTTCGGCGGTTCGCATAGCCTTGCTGGACACGTCAGCGGGCTACCGTGCTTGAATAGCACACATCATGATGGTGCCGGCACTCGAGTATGCCAGGACGAGCGACGGAGTGAGTATCGCCTATTTCACCGTTGGGAGCGGCCTGCCAATCGTATTTGCCTCGAACATCTTCGGCGACGCGCACCTGTACCGAAGCCTCGAATGGCAGCACGTACATGGCGTCACCGATGGTTTGTCTGCGCTCGGATGGAGAGTCGTCCGGTATGACGTTCGCGGAATGGGCGCATCCGATCGGAACCCGCCTGACCTGTCCCTCGACGCAAGAGTCAGAGACCTCGAAGCAGTCATACACCGTCTGAGCCTCGACCGCTTCGCCCTCGCCGGTGTGGATCTCGGCGCCGCGACTGCCGTGGCCTACGCCGTCCGCCACGCTTCGATCGTGTCGCGACTGGTGCTTCTCAGCCCCTGGGTCTCGGGCCAGGAGATGTTTGCGCTTCCAGACCTTCGAGTGGCGTCGGGCATGATGGCCACCGGGGATCGCGAGTGGAACGTCTTCACGAACGTCCTGGGCAACGTGGCGAGCGCCTTTGAGGACGCCGCGCTGGGCAACGAGATCGCTGCCGCGATTCGGCAGAGCACGAGCCCTGATCGGCTCGCAGCGTACTACTCGGCGTCGGCCGATATCGATCTATCCGATCTCCTGCCGGATCTGAACGTTCCGGTTCTCGTTATTCACGAACCGGCCTTCCCTTTCGGATCATTGGACCTTTGCCAGGCTGTGGCAAAGAAGATCCCTCACGCACAATTTGTTGTCGTCAGGGAGAAATCGATCGCTGGCACGGCTCATCATGGACACGTGGCGGCGATCGACGAATTCCTGCGCTCGGGCGTAGGCAGAGAGTCCGCAAGCAATCTGTCTCTCGAGCGATCGGGTCCGCCGGTTGCGGCGCCGTCCACTGAAACGCGCTCTTCCTTGACCGCTCGCGAGCGTGAAGTGCTGACGCGTCTGGCGTCGGGCCTGACGAACAAGGAAATCGCCCTCGACCTGCGCATCTCCGTTCCGACCGTTGAGCGTCACGTGGCCAATCTCTACTCCAAGATTGGAGCGCGAGGGCGCGTCGACGCGACGGCGTGGGCTCTCCGTCACGGTCTCCTGAGGCTGGGTTCCTAATTCGACATCCTGCCGGCCTTCTCTCGGCCTACAAGATCTCCCTCAGACGGCGCTACATGGTTTCGAGGATGCGGAGCCGCGGTGTCACGAGTAGTCTGACGACTCATGTGTCGCCAGACCTCGCCGACACCGGCATTTCTCGAGGAGACCTATGGCAGCGGACGCACGAAGCGTTGACGGCCCCGGCACCCCCGTGAGCTTGCTTCAAATGATGACCGGCTATTGGGTATCGCAAGCGATATACGTCGCGGCGAAGCTCGGGATCGCAGACCACATAGCTGCGGGTGCCGCGGATTCCAGGGATCTTGCTGATGCCACGCATACCGATGCGCAATCGCTTCAGCGCCTGCTGCGCGCTCTGGTGAGCATCGGCGTCTTTTCAGAAGCCACGCCAGGAGAGTACGGACTCACACCGGTAAGCGCGCTGCTGCGCACCGGAACACCCGACTCCATGCGGGCGCTGGCGATTATGTACAACGAGGAACAATACCGCGCTTGGGCAGACCTGCTTTTCAGCGTCCGGACGGGGAAGCCGGCGTTCGAGCACACGTTCGGCAAGGGTATCTTCGAGTACTTCCGCGAGAATCCAGAGCCCGCTTGGACTTTCGGCGAGGCGATGACCGCGTGGACCAACCAGCTAGCCGGTGCGGTCGTGGCCGCGTTCGATTTTTCTCCGTTCAGTACCGTTGTTGATGTCGGTGGCAGTCATGGCACGCTGCTCGCCGCGATCCTGCGAAAAAACCCCGCGACCCGCGGAATCCTGTTCGATCTGCCGAATGTGATCGCCGGTGCCGCGGAACATTTAGCCGCGGAGGGAGTGGCGGACCGGTGCACGCACATCGGCGGCGATTTCTTCGAAGCGGTTCCAGCCGGCGGGGACCTGTACGTGATGGCGCAGATTCTTCACGACTGGGACGACGAACGGTGTGTAGCGATTCTCCGTCGTTGCCGAACCGCACTGCGCGATGGCGGGAAGCTGTTGATTGTGGAGCTTGTCTTGCCGCCGGGCGATGGACCGTTCTTCGGGAAGTGGCTGGATCTGCACATGCTCGTGATGGCCAGTGGACGCGAGCGGACGGCCGCGGAATATCAACAACTCCTTCAGGCGGCGAGATTCGAGCTGACTCACGTCCAGCCCACTGCCGCTGGAGCGAGCATCGTCGAAGCGGTGTAAACCTAATCACCCCGAAAAGACCAAGGATGCTATCGCTGCGCTCGGTCGACAGCCTGTGGGCTGGTCCGTCTATGCTGCTCTGAGAGGCCGGTAATCTTGCTCAGCCAACGGTGTCTCTCCGAGGTCCGCCAACAACTGATTCAGTCGCTCAAGGGGGACGGCCTGCGGAGCCGTGATCTCTACGCCGACGGGCCGCCCGGTAGCACTGTAGTCGACGATGAGCAGGCCGTCCTGAGACGCCACCGTCTTCGCGCTCTTCTCACCTGTCGCGTGGGACAAATGCAAATACGCGGCGAACGCCCGGCCCTTCCGGTAAGTGACTTGTAGCGACCGTTCTGTCATTCGGACACCCCGTAAACCGTCACGACGACCAATAGTTTGGCGTCGGCATCCGGCTCGACGATCACGATCCACGAGCTCTCCAGGTGGCGAACGTGGATCATGAATCTGCCCTCGACGACGTTCGGCTCGAAACGCGCAGCTCGCTCCAGCATAGCGCGAACCTCCACCTCGGTCACGCCTCGTTGCTCCATGCGCAATTCGGCGTGGCCGGTGAACGAAAGGTCCCAATTCCACCACTCCGGGAATGTCGGCATCGAGCCTCTGGCGGGCCGATCGTACCACCCGGTCACACCTCAAAGGCGTTGTCAGATTCGTTTGCCATAGCAGGGGCACATCTTGAGCGACCGGTGCGCAATCAGCGCTTCAAGAGGGGGAACACCGGGGGGGAACACCCCCTCAGCGCGAGGTGTTCCCCCTGGATTGGTCTCCTTCGAGGATCTCGTTCTGGTTGACGAACACGACTGACACGCGGCGAGCCCGCGGGACAACTGCAAGACGTCGAGCAGGTTGCAGCCGTCGTCCTCGGGCGGCGCACTGTGCCGCCCGCTTGGTGGCGCCACTGCCGGAGCGGTCGCCAACAGCCATCCGTGGCGTGAGCGACCACTCGAAATGACCGCTTGACCTGCCAAGCTCGCGGCCACGGACGTGGTCGCTCACGCCACGCTGAAAGACTGTTGGCGCCCCGTGTCAGCGGCGGTCCGTCCGCTGGAAGCGGGGAAGAATCCGCTCGTTTCTGAGCAAGAACTTGATGAACTTTGCGGCTGTCTTTTCACAGTGGCCCCAGCATCTGGATTGAACCGGCTGACGCCGCGAGGGGAGCCGCGACAGAGCGCGGTGGTTGGCGTCGAAAACCGGAGCCCGAATGACGACCACTGCGCGGAATACCAGTGCCAGCCGTAACGAAGTCCCACAGTCGGATCCGTCACGGCGCCAACCACTTCCAGTGAATGCCTGGCGCGTTCGGGCGGACGGCGTTTTGTGCCGTCCGCTGCTCGGCGCTCGCAGGCTGGCTGTCAGTGGGGGCGTGAGCAACCCCCCGGTTTGGAGAGGATGCCGACCCCGGCCCCGGCCCGGAGGGTTGCTCACGCCCCGATGTCCGTGCCGGAATGCTCGCGGGTTCCCGCGTTGATCTGCGCGCCGAATGTACGCGTGTCGTCACGTGCGAACGCGCCGCAGATCCCTCGCGAAACGCGCCGTACTTTTTCACGACTATGTTCGCCAGAACATCGGCCATCACATGACCAGGATCGAGCTGTGCTCGGCGTCGTCAAGGCTCTCGCTGCGCTCGACCCTGCGGGCTACGGCCTTGACGGCGCCTCCGCGCAGCTCGAGGTCGCACTTATGTGATGGCCGACGAAGCTCGTCCTCATTTGTGCGTTGACCCGGCGCGTCCGCTGTCGTATCGTGAAGATCTCGTCGGTGCCATCGCGTACCCCTCCGCAGTCCTGCCAGACGCGGAGCGCTGTAGCCAACGCTCTCAGAGCAAAGCTCTCAGCCCCTTCAACAACCTGTCGATTGATCGCGCACATCCCGTTGCGATCAGCGTGCTCGACTTCAAGTCTCGCGCTTCGGTGTCGGCGTCACGCCACATCCACGCTCATCGTCTCGGCGCGCCGACACCATGTCGGCGCGCTTCGAGCGCACTCCACCCCATCACGAACGTCTGCAATGACTTCGCAGGGGTTGCCCATGGAGTACGTCGAACAACCAGATCCGAGGCCGGAACCGATCTCGATCGCGCGCTGTCGAGAGCTGCTCGGCGAGGACGCGGAATCGATGACCGATCAGGACATCGAGGACATCCGTCGCCACGCAGACACGATGGCGTGCATCGTGGTCGAGATGTACCAGGAGCAGTGCCGCACTTCCGAGTAGCACTATGCCTCGAAAACGCAGCTTGCCCGACTCGGCGAATGGATCTACGCTGCCGATCATGGTCGGCGCGGTGGTCTATGTTCGCGTCAGCACGAAGGAGCAGACCGAGAATCTCAGCCTGCCGACACAGCTTCGGGCGTGCGAGGAGTACTGCCGCCGCCAAGGCTACGAAGTCCTCGAACGCTTCCACGAGGAAGGCGAGAGCGCCAAGACCACGGATCGCAGCCAGCTCCAGAACCTGCTCACGTACTGCCGCTTGAACAAAGGCCGTGTGCACTTCGTGGTCGTCTTCAACCTGACGCGCTTTGCGCGTGACAAGTACGACCACTTCGCGTTGCGCTCGCACCTGCAATCGCTTGGCATTTCGCTTCGTTCAGCCACTGAGCCAATCGATGACACGTCCACGGGCAAGTTGATGGAAGGCGTACTCGCAGCGTTCGCGCAGTTCGACAACGACGTGCGCTCCGATCGAACACGCGCCGGCATGAAGGCCGCGCTCGAACTCGGTCGATGGGTATTCCTTGCGCCAATCGGTTATCTGAATGCGCCGCGATCGATGGGCAGGAGCTTGATGCACGATACGGAACGCGGACCGCTTGTACGACGCGCATTCGAGGATTACGCGACAGGCCGATACACGAAAGAACAACTACTGAAGCGGGCCAGGACCTGGGGCCTCACCAATCGCCGCGGGAAGCTGCTCACGTCACAGGCGATCGGCGTGCTGCTGCGCAACCAGTTGTACGCCGGCATCGTGGACGTGCCCGAGTACGGCGTTCGCGGCAAGCGTGGCGACTTCGAGCCGCTGATCTCCGACGAGCTGTTCTATCGCGTTCAGGCGATCTTGTCCGGGCGAGTGCCAAGCACGGCGCCGAGGCAACGAGCGCATCCCGATTTCCCGCTGCGCGGCTTCGTTCGTTGCGAATCCTGCGGACGTGGCCTGACCGGCAGTTGGTCGAAAGGACGCAGCGAGTACTACGCGTACTACCACTGCCGCCCTGGTTGTCGTGCGGTGAACGTCTCGAAAGCCATGCTCGAAGGGCTGTTCGCAGACGAACTCGCCCTGCTGCAGCCGACGCCAGGCTACATGCGACTACTGAAGGAATCCGTGCTGCGGATCTGGAAGACGCGGAAGGCGGCCGTGCGCGAGGAGATCGAAAGCGCTGAGCGAGCAGCGAAGGCCATCCAACAGAAGCTGGACCGTCTGGACGAGGCGTTCCTTTTCGAGCGCTCGATCGACATCGAGACGTACGACCGTCACGCCGAGAAACTGCGCGAGGAGCTGACGCTCGCTCGGATAGACCGTCACTCCGGCCAGCTCGATGAACTCGACGTAGAGGGCATCGTGGCGTTCGCAGAACGCGTTCTGCCGCGCGCCGCCGACCTCTGGGTGCAGGCATCGCTCGAACAGCGCCAGCGGTTCCAACTGTTGTTCTTTCCAGGTGGAATCGCGTTCGACGGAAAAGGCTTTGTTGGAACCCGCGTAACCGCACAGGCCTTCAGCTACTTGCGGGAAATTCAGACAGGAAATGAAAGAGTGGTGGACCAGACCGGGATCGAACCGGTGACCTCATGAATGCCATTCAATAGCCGCCGAGTTTCGTCCAGTTTCACCGGGTAACACGTTCCCTCGAAATCGCTGTTTTCAGGCGCAAAAGTGCCATGTGACCCCACTATCGTGTGTCATGCGGTTTCACGCGAGGCCATCTATAGTTGTGACCCCGGTGCTACCCCCGGCGTGGGGAGCTTCTTTGGGAGATCGCACGCACCGAGCGGCCGAGCGCCGCAGGAGAGTGCATGGACACGTCCGGCGCAGCCGCCAAGGGCCGCAACCCGAAGCGGCTCACCGATCGCACCGTCGTTGCGCTGAGGGCGGAATCGGGTCGGCGCGTCACGCGTCCAGACGGCGATGTTCCGGGCCTAGACGCCGCTGGACGCTCGGTACGTATCCGGTGATCAGCCTCGCTGCTGCTCGCAAGAAGGCGCGACCAGCGGCGACGTCTGGACGCGGATCCCCGATGTCCGCGACACCGAGGAAGATCGGGTCGCCGCCGGCCGTGGGATACGCCCACACATGCACGGTGTCGATGCCCGATCCGTCGGTCGATGCGAAATCGATCGCCCAGCCCGCAACAACAAACAGCTGCTCGGCAACAATACCCCCGGCCGGCGTGTCGATCGCCAACCTTACTGACGGGCCGACGACGACGCGCACTTGGATCGAGGGGTTCAAGAGGTTCGAGAATTCCAGCTCGAAACTCCCGAGGAATCCCGCGGCAGGCTGCCAGTAAAAGATTCCCTGCTCCGCGTCGAGCGACGAGCCGAGCGGCAGCGCGCGTGATTCACCATTCAGGATCTGCGCGCCCGTGTACGTTGGGCCGTCGGCGACTGGCAGCTGGACTTCGATCCGCTCGCTCTGATCGATCGCGATGATGTGTGCGCCCGTCGCGGAGGGCGAGACTTCGGTCCAGTCGCCGTTCAGCCGGCGCACGCGAACTACGTCGCTGCCCTCGAAATCCGGCTGAAGCCGGACACTACGGACAGTCGCCGTCGTCAGGCTGCTCCCGTTCAGCACCGAGAAAAACCGGCTGCCGATGCCGTCCGCCCGGTCGCAGCTGTCCACGACGTACCACCCGATCTGATGCACGCCGTTGGCCAGCGTCATCGTGTCGACCAGGTAATGGCCGCCGCCGCCGCTTCCGTTCGAGAACCCCGGAAACGCGCTCGCGATGTCCGTGCGGTTGTCTCCATAGTCCACCGTCGTCAGCGGCCCCGAGTCGATCCCCGCAAACACATTCCCGTTCGTGATCGTGCACGTGCGACTGTCGACCGCGTTCGGATTCGGCGTCAGCGCCCACCCGAAGTTGAAGAACAGCCCCGCCTTCGTCTCCCCATACGCCGGCACGTCCAGCGCCCCGAACGGCTTGGTCGCGTTCGCGTTGTCCGATGTCAGCGTCTTCGTCCCCAGCGTCGTATTGTTCCCCTCCTGGTCAAACGCGAACGCATACAATGTGACCGACCCGTTTCCTTGATCCCACAAGCCCCACGTCAGCAGGAGATATCCCCACCCGGCGCGATTCGCAAACGGATGATTCTGGTACGCTGCCTCGACGTCGGGCCGAGAGCCTGCCACGAATAGCGGTTTCGCGATGAACACTTTGCCGTGCCCCGGATGCCCCGGCGCGTTGAACGGCACCGTCGTTTCGCCCGTAACCAAGTCCCGCCAAATCTCGACGCGATCGATCGCGACGTCATCGAGGGCCCAGCCCGTGACCGCAATCGACCCTTGGATCGTCGTGTTTGCGGCCGGCGTATCGAACACGCCAAACGGCGCCTCCGGCGGCTGCGTGGGCGCGCGGATCGTCAGATTCACGGTCGTCATCGGCGCGTTGGCGGGCCACGCCGTTGAAGCAATGAATCCGGCTGAAGCCGGATCCCACGGTGGAGCGCCGACTCCGGCTGAAGCCGGGTCCCACAGTGCCGGCGCATCGGCGCCCGCAGCCGGCGTCACGGTGATCGTGCCCGTCAACGATCCGGACGCCGGCAGCACGCCACCTGTGTTATTGATCGACATGGTTAGCGTCCCCGACCCTGATCCGGACGTCGGGCTAAGCGTGATCCACGAGTGATCGGCCGCCGCCGTCCACGCCACAGAGCCTCCGGTCTGCGTGAGGGTGAGCGTCTGCGGCGGGGTTGCGACCGTCAGCGTCCCCGCGCTGTTGACCACGCTGAAATTCACGGTCGAGGGCGTGAGCGCCAGCGTCGGCGTTCCAACGATCAGGCTGTAGCTGCGTGACCCCGTGCAGCCGTTCGCATCCGTGGTGGTCACCGTAAAGTTGAACGTGCCGGAGGCCGTGGGGGTGCCCGTGAGCGCGCCCGCCGTCGAGAGCGTCACACCAGCCGGCAGCGACCCGCTCGTCACCGCGAAGGTCGCGGTCCCCACGCCGCCGGTCTGCGTGATCGCCGCCGAGTACGCCGTACCCATCGCGCCGTTTGCAATCGTCGTCGGACTGGCGTGATCGTCGGGCACCCTATCGTGAGCGTGTAAGCGCGCGATCCGGTGCACCCGTTGGCATCGGCCGCAGTGACCGTAAAGGTGAATGTCCCGGTCGCAGTTGGCGTGCCGCTCACCACGCCGGCGCTCGACAGCGTCATCCCGCTCGGCAGCGCCCCGCTCGTCACTGCGAACGTCGTCGTCCCCACACCGCCGATCTGCGTGATCGCCGTGTTCGCGTACGCGCCGCCAGCCGTCCCGTCGGCGAAGCTTGTCGTGCTCAGTGTGATCGTGGGGCAGTTGATGGTCAGCGTGACGTTCTGCGATGCGGCGCATCCGCTGGATGTGTCGGTCGCGGTCACCGTGAGAGGAAATGTCCCAGTCTGTGTCGGCATGCCCGAGAGGACTCCACCGCTGAAGGTGACCCCAGCGGGCAGCGTGCCCGTTTCCCCGAAGCTGACGACGCCGATGGCGCCCGTCGCCGTGAACGTCGTGGAGTATGCGAGGCCTGCGGTGCCGGCGACCAAAGACGTCGGCGCAATCGTCGGGCATGAGACGAACACGTTTCGGATCGATTCGTCGATTGAGCCGGACCCGGTAGTCCAGCCCGTCGTCACGTAGTATCCGCGCGCGCGGATGAACAAGTTTTGATTGGTGGCAAGGCTCTGGCCAGCCAACTGCCACCCGTTGGCGACGCGCGTGCCGCTCCCGAGCGACGTGTACGTGACGCCATCGGTCGACGCGTCGAATGTCACCCGCCAGACGTCTGGCCCGGCGCCGCTGCGCAACCAGGTCACAAGACTGCCACCGCCAGTTACGCCGAGACCCTGGAGCGCAGCATCGGTATTGGTTAGCCGGCCGAGATAGTTGCGCGTCGTCGTGCCGGCCCCGCCGCCGAGGCGCGTGAAATTGCCGCCGGCCAAAATCTTCCCATCCGGCTGCACCGCCAACGCGTAGACGATGTAATTCGCGCCCGGATTGAAGGTGGTGTCGAGCGATCCGTCGGGGTTGAGCCGGCCGATGTCATAGCGCGGCGTCGTACCGAAGCCGCCACCACCCAGAGTGGTGAAGGCGCCGCCGACGAGGATCTTGCCATCCGTCTGTGTCGCCAGAACGTAGACGGTGCTGTTCGCACCGGGATCGAAGCTGGGATCGAGTGAGCCGTCGGGGTTGAGCCGGCCGATGTAATTGCGCGTCGTTGTGCCGGTCCCGCCGCCGCCCAGCGTCGTGAAGCCGCCGGCAACCAGAATCTTTCCATCCTGCTGCACCGCGAGCGCGTACACCGGGCCGTTCGCGCCCGGATTGAAGCTGGGGTCAAGCGAGCCGTCGGGGTTGAGCTGGCCCAGCGAGTTTCGTGCAGTCGTACCGACGCCTCCACCGCCCAGCGTCGTAAAGGCGCCACCGACGAGAATCTGCCCGTTTGATTGCGGCGCCAACGCGTAGACGGACCCGAACGCGCCCGGGTTGAAGGTCGTATCGAGCGACCCGTCGGGATGCAGTCGGCCGATCCGGCTTCGTAATGTGGTGCCGGTCCCACCGCCGAGTCCGGTGAAGGCGCCGCCGACGAGGATCTGTCCATCCGCCTGCACCGCGAGGGCGTAGACCGCGGCGGTCGCGCCCGGATCGAAGGTGGTGTCGAGCGAGCCGTCGGCGTTGAGCCGGCCGATGCGGTTGCGCGTGGTGACACCAGTCCCGCCGCCGAGCCCCGTGAAAGCCCCGCCGACCAGGATACGGCCATCTGGCTGCACGGCCACCGCATAGGCCACACTGCTCGCGCCCGGATCGAAGCTGGGGTCCAGCGAGCCGTCGGGATTGAGTCGGCCGATGTGGTTGCGCGTGGTGCTGCCGTTCCCGCCGCCGAGCCCGGTGAATTCGCCGACGACCAGGATTTTGCCGTCCGCCTGCACCGCCATCGCCGTAACCGGTCCGTTTGCGCCCGGATTGAGATCCGCGTCGAGCGCTCCATCGCCGTACAGCCGGCCGATATAACGGCGCAGCGTCGTGCCCGTTCCACCGCCGCCCAACATTGTGAACGCGCCACCGATCAGGATCCGCCCATCCGCCTGCACCGCGATGGCGGAGCCGGAATAGGTGCTGGCGTTTGCGCCCGGATCGAAGGCGGCGTCGAGCGAACCATCTTGGTTGAGTCGGCCGAGGTGGTTGCGCGTCGTCGCGCCCGTCCCCCCACCGCCCAGCGTCGTAAATGCGCCGGCGACGAGGATCTTCCCGTTCGGCTGCACTCCCAAGGTCCGGATCTCGTCGTTCGCCCCAGGATCGAAGCTCGGGTCGACCGAGCCGTCAGCGTTGAGGCGCCCCATCCGATTCCGCGCTGTCGGGCTCGGCCCGCCGCCCAACGTCGTGAAGAGCCCACCGACCAGAATCTTCCCGTCCGGCTGGACCCCGATGGCAGTGACGAGACCGTTCGCATTCGCGCCTCTGAAGCTGGTGTCGGGCGAGCCATCCGCGTTGACCCGGCTTCCGCCGATCAGGATCTTCCCGTCTTGCTGCACTGCCACGGCGTAGACGAAGCTGCCCGAGCCCGGATTGAAAGTGTTATCCAAGGACCCGTCGGCGTTGAGCCGCCCAACGTTGTTGCGCGGCGTCGTGCCGCTCCCGCCGCCGCCCAAGCTCGTGAACTCGCCGCCGACGACGATCTTTCCGTCCGCTTGCACGGCCAAAGCGAAGACGGTGCCGTTCACGCCCGGATTGAAGGTCTGGTCAAGTGAGCCGTCGGCGTTGAGCCGACCAATGTGGTTCCGTGTCGTCGTGCCCGTTCCACCGCCCCCCAGCATCGTGAAAAACCCGCCGACGAGGATCTTTCCGTCTGGCTGCACGGCCAGAACTTTGACCATTCCATTGGCGCCGGGATCGAAAGATGAATCGAGCGAGCCATCAGGGTTGAGCCGGCCAATCCTGCTGCGAACTGTCGCGCCGATTCCGCCGCCGCCCAGCGTTGTGAATTCTCCAGCGACCAGAATTCTTCCGTCCGGCTGCACCGCGATGGCGTTGACCTGATTGTTTGCGCCTGGATCGAAGCCGTCCACGGCCGTCACCTGGACAGGCGACGCGAACTCAGCGCCCGTCAGTGCAATGGTATAGGTCCCGCTCGTAAACGCCGTCCCCGACCACCCTGTGATCGGAGATCCGCCGCCTGATCCGGTCGGACCGAGCACCGCGTACGGAGTGCAGATCACGCAAGGGAAAATGGGCGCTGAACCACCAATCGGGTAGACATCTATGCTCGAGATAGCCAAAAAGTAGCGACCGGGCTGGACGGGAGTTAGCGGATGCTCCGCAGGGAGCTTCGCAGAGCCCGGGGCCAAATTCGGGTCTGGAGGAAACTCATCATCGTCTGCAGCATAAACGCCGCGTCCCGTTGAATCGAACAGGAATAACTGGGGGTCCAAGGAATAGGGTGACGATGCGCTTTGTGCAAGGGCTGAGAAAGTTGCCCCGCCGGTCAAGACAATCTCGTACATATCGACGTTTCCGAAAGCGAGATCGCCCTTGATCGTCGTCAGGGATCCAGTACCGATTGTGGCCTGGGCTGTCGCCGGCAGGTCGCCCGCATCCCCGACTTCATTGAACGTCTGCGCAATCGCCGTCGGTACGGCAAACATCCACCAGCAGAGAGCTGCCCCAAGAATCCTCGCCAGGTTCATCGCCATCTCCATGCGAGAGCTGCTGTTGCCTTGGCACGGATTGCGAAACAAACCGTTCCGGGTCTTGTGCGCGCACACCCCACCGAAGCCGAAGGGGGTGCTACGGCACGACGGTCACGCGGACAACCTGAGCACCGTCGAACGCGTTGGTCGCGGCGCGGTGTGGATAGACGACGATATCGTACGTTCCGAGGGCGAGCGGCGGCGCAACCAGACTGAAAGATGACCGCTCGAACTGTTGCCCGTAGATCGCGGCGACGTCGGGACGCGCGTCGCCGATGCTGGCCACGCCGAGAAAGACGGGATCGCCGCCTGCCGTCGGATACGCCCAGACGTGTACCGTGTCGATGCCGGATCCGTCGGTCGAGGCGAGATCGATCGCCCAGCCCGCCACGACGACCGTTTGTTGCGACACGACGCCGTCCGCCGGCGTGTCGATCGCCAGCCGCATCGACGGCCCGACGACGACCCGCACGCGGACCCGCCCTCCATCGGTCCGCGTGAACGCGAGATCGAAACCGCCGAGGAACCCCGCCGCCGGCTGCCAGTAGAAGATCCCCTGCTCCGCGTCGAGCGACGATCCAAGCGGCAGCGCGCGCGTCTCGCCATTCACGATCTGCGCGCCCGTGTACGTGACACCGTCGGCCGGCGGGAGGTGCACTTCCACACGCTCGCTCTGCCCAACCGCCACCACGTGCACCCCTGCGGCGCTCGGCGGGACGGCCCGCCACTCGCCGCCCGTGGTCCGCGCCGTCACCGTCGTCGCAGGCGCATCGCCCGCGACACGCTGGATCCCATGAGCGCCGTCCGTCTGCACGGCCGGGTCCGACTGCGTCCGCCCGCCCTCCTGGATCGCGAGGCCACGTCGTCTGGTCCCGGCATCCGCCGCCGTCAGACTGCTCCCGTTCAGCACCGTGAAGAACCGACTGCCGATGCCGTCCGCCCGGCCGCAGCTGTCGACGACGTACCAGCCGATCTGGTGCACGCCGTCGCTAAGCGCCGTGCTGTCGAGGAGCCACGCGCCGCCGGCATTCGTCCCATTGCTGAACCCGTGGAACGACGCCGCAATGTCCGTGCGCAGATCGCCGTAAATCACCGGCGTCAGCGCCCCGGAATCGACGGCCATGAACACGTTCCCGTTCGTGATCGCGCACGTGCGAGTGTCCACCGCGTTCGGGTTCGGCGTCAGCGCCCACCCGTAGTTCCAGAACGCGCCCGTGACGGTCTGCCCGTACGTCGGCGTATCCAGTGCCCCGAAGGGTTTGATCGCGCCAGCATTGTTCGCCGTCACGGTCTTGGTGCCCACCGTCGTGTAGTGACCGTTTGCGTCGTACGCAAACGCATACAGCGTGAATGGTCCGTTCCCCAGGTTCCACAGCCCCCACGTCAACATCAGGTATCCCCAGCCGGCGCGGTTGGCCTGAGGCTCGTTGCGAAACAGACGTTCCACATCCGGGCGCGCGCCGCTGACGAACAGCGCGTTCGCGATGAAGATCTTGCCGTCCCCCGGACCGGAGCCCGTGTACACCGGCGTCGTTTCACCCGCGGCGCGGTCGCGCCAGATCTCCACGCGCTCCACGCCCACATCGTCCAGGGCCCACCCCGTCACCGCGATCGATCCCTGAATGGTGGCGTTGTTGACGGGCGTGTCGAACACGCCGACCGGCGCCAAGCTCGTCCCCGCCAACTGCACCCGCAGAGCAATCGCAATCGTCGCGGTCAGGCCGACATTCACGGCCGTCACTGTCACCGACCCGCTCAGCGACGTGCTCGAGCCAATGACGTTGGCCGGATTGATCACGCGGACGACGAAGTGGCCGGCCCCCGTACCCGACCCGTTGAAGACCTGCAGCCAGGGCTGATCAACAGTGGCGGTCCAGACGGGAACAGACGGCGCGTTGTAGCTCACCGACACCGTCTGCGCCGGCGTGACCGTGATCAGATCCCCGAAGGCACCGGCCTTCGTCGCACCGAATGTCAGCACGAACGGAATCAGGGTCAGCGATGAGACCGTGAGCGTCGCCGCCTCGCTCGTCGCGGTTCCAGCCAGGTTCGTGATCACGCAGCGGAATCTGAAGCCCGTCTCCTGGGGGGATGCCGGCGCCAGCGTCAGCGTCGGCGTCGAGACACCGCTGAATGGCGCAAAGTTCGGGAGGTCCAGCCACGATTCGCCGCTCACAAACCCCTGCACCTGCCAGCGATACCCCGGTTGCGGCGTGCCGCTGGCGGCGACGGTAAACTGCACGGTCTGCCCTGCGGCAACAGACTGGCTCGCTGGCTGCGTGGTGATCGTGGGCGCTATGGCCGACCCGAGGAAGCCCTGCCGAACCGCGTAGTTGCCGCTATCCACGACGTACAGCGTGCCGGCGGCGTCTGCGGCGATGCCCTTCGGTGACGAGAACCGCGCCGCGGCCCCCACACCGTCCGCTCGACCCACGAACGGCGCCAGGCCCCCGATGGTCGTGACCTCTCCTGCCGGCGTGATTCGCCGGATCGTGGAGTTGCCGAGCTCGCTGACGAAGAGGTTCCCGCTGCCGTCGATCGTCAGCCCGTACGGCTCGCTGAATCGTGCGGCGCTGCCTGTCCCGTCGCTGCTGCCGGGCGTTGCCGCAACGCCAGCAAATGTCGTCACGACACCAGCCGGCGTCACACGCCGGATCGTGTGGTTGCCGCTGTCGGCGACATACACGTCGCCCGAGCCGTCGACGACCAGGCCTGCCGGAACGCTGAAACGCGCCGTGCTGCCCGCGCCGTCGCTGCTGCCTGGGTTGCCGGCGAGGCCGGCGAGCGTCGTAACGTCGCCGGCCGGGGTGATCGCTCTGATCGTCGAGTTGCCATTGTCGGCCACGTACACGGTGCCGGCATTGTTCACGGCAAGGCCAACCGCTCGGCTGAAGCGCGCAGCGGTGCCCGCGCCGTCGATCGACCCGCACTGCTCGGGTAACACAGCCGGAAACGCCCCTGCCAGCGTCGACGGCCCTTTCTGGACGCCACAGCCGATGGTCAGGTACATAGTTCCGGCTGAATCGAACGCCACGCCGCGCACTGCGTCCACCTGCTGGTCCGACCGTACGACGCCGCCCGGGGTGACCCGGCGAGTCTTCATGCCGTCGGTCACCCAGACCTCACCGAGGTGAAACGCGGCGGCGCCTGGGGACAGGAACTGAGCCGCTGCTCCCGCGCCGTCGTTCTGGCTGGGGTAAGACGGGCCGCTTGCGGGAAACATCGTCGTCACGGTGGTGTCGGCAGCCATCGCACGCAAAGCCGTGACGTAGCCCACCTCAAGGAAATACGCGGTGCCGGTGGGGCTGACAGCGAGGCCCGTGACTCCCGACAGACGTGCGGACGACCCGGTTCCGTCGACCGAGCCGCACACGCCGACCTGGCCCGCCAGCGTCGTGACGGTTCCTCCGGGCGTGATTGTCCGGATGCGACAAGTCTCACCGGCAAAGCTTTCAGCCACGTATAGATTGCCACCTGCACCCGCGCTGAGCGGACCCGGGTAGCTGAACCGCGCCGCGCTGCTGGTTGCATCCACCGTGCCCCGGACGCCCGCGACCCCGGCCAGCGTGGTCACTTCGCCCGCCGGCGTAATCATCCTGATGGTGTGGTTCGAACTGTCGGACACATAGACGTTGCCGGCGGCACCGACCGCGATCCCTCGCGGGCTGTTGAATCGGGCGGCACTGCCCGCTCCATCGTTGCTGCCCGTCGCACCCGCGAGCCCGGCCAGGGTTGTCACGAGCCCACCCGGCGTGATCTTGCGGATCGTGTGGTTCGAGGCCTCGACGACGAACAAATTGCCCGACGCGTCGGCAGTGAGGGCGAACGGGTGATCGAAGCGTGCCTCGCTGCCGAGACCGTCCGCGCTACCTTTCTGCCCGGGCGATCCGGCCAGCGTGGTCACACTGCCCGCCGGGGTGATCTTGCGGATCGTGGCGGACCACGAATCCGCAACATACAGGTTTCCCGCGCTGTCGACGGCGAGGCCGGATCCCAGCCCGAACGGGCGAGCCCGCCACGATGCTCACGAGCCCGGAGGGCGTGACTTTGCGGATGACGAAATGGCTGGAATCGTAGATGTAGATCGTGCCCGCGCCGTCCACAGTAATGCCGGAGGCAAATGAGAAGGGCGACCCCGGGGGCTGCCCCGCGATCGTGTGAAACGTGTATGTGGGCGGCTGTGCGTTGGCAGGCTGACCCACGAGGACAGCCAGTGAAAGCTGCACGAAGGCAAAGCAGGCGACAACGTACGATGACTTCGTCATGGGGCCCTCCGCCGAAGGCAATAGCCGCGACATGCCCCGCGCGTCCGTTTCAAGACACTATGAAGGATTCCGCGTATTAAGGTTACAGCCCGCCCGTCCCGCCGCCGGCGGGACCGATTCGCGACGCCGTCCGTGCTGCTGCTCGGTCCCGGCCCCCACCTTGCCCGGTGTTGTTACTCGGTCGGCCTCAGATGGTACGCTCTCGGTCGCAGCGGACCAGGACTCGTGCCAAGACAGAGCCCCTTCGCCATCACGCTCAGTCGCGAGGAACGAGCCACCCTCGAAGAGAGGACGCGTAAGTATACGTCTCCGTATCGGGACGTCGTTCGCGCGAAGATCATCCTCCTGGCCGCCGCCGGCCTGGGCAACGACATCATCGCATCTCGCGTCAGTCTTCAGCGTCAAATCGTCAGCAAATGGCGTAAGCGCTTCTTCTACCAACGTCTGGCTGGCTTGGACGAAGAGCCACGAGGCGGGCGGAAAGCCCGCTTTTCCTCCCAGCGTCGTCGTTGAGATCAAACGCCTCGCGTGCGAAAGTCCCCGCACGGCCGGCGTCCCGCTGGCTCGCTGGTCATTGCGGGAGTTGCAGCGCGAAGTTCGTCACGCGCGGGGTCGTCGCCACGATCAGCGGCACGACCGTGTGGCGCTGGCTCGCCGCCGATGCGATCCGGCCGTGGCGCCATCGCAGTTGGCTGTTCCCGCGCGACCCCGACCTTGCAACGACAGCGGGTCCCATCCTCGATCTGTATGCCGGCCTCTGCCAGGGCGAACCGATGGCGTCGGACGACTACGTCCTGTCGGCCGACGAAAAAACGAGCATTCAAGCCCGCCGTCGCCGACATGCGCCGCTGCCGCCCGGGCAGCTTGACGGCCTGCCACAGCTCGTCGTCGACAATTCGCAGGTGGGACACATCCTTGACCTTCAGCGCAGACGCCGGATTCTCGATGGCCTTCCCTCGCCGACCGTTCTTCGGATTCCGGCGGTATTCCCGACGGCCATGAACGAGCCGGCCGATGTAGAGCTCGTTGTTCAAAATGCCGACGCCAGTCTTCTGGTAGCCGCGAATCGTGCTCGGTCGCCAGACCGGTCCGCGTGGCGCAGGGACGCCTTCGGAATTCAAGCGCGTGAACCGCTCCTTGTTGTGGCCCAACGCCTCGGCCACAGTAAGGTCGAGATGACGCTGAACATCTACGCACGTCCTACTGGATATGCAGCACGATGCGGCGGCACCCTTGGCGCGCTGTTGCACGGCTCGAAAGGCGGCGTCTGATGCCGGAGACACCAAGCTGGTCACAAGACGCTATAGTCACCGTGGGTCACGGTCGGGGCTTTCTCGTCAAGGCTCAGTGTGGCGTAGTGGTTGTCACTGCCGCGCATTGCCTGCCGAAAGTGCCGCAGACAGACCCACACCCAGACTCTACCGAGCGGATTTGCCCCGGCAAGCTTCTCGGCCAGTTGGGCAAGAAGGCGACCGTTCGGGCGGAATGTCTCTTCGCAGATCCGGTCGAAGACATCGCAGTCCTCCGTGAGCTGCAGGGCCATGAGTTCACGAGACAAGCTGACGCCTACGCCGTCTGGTCAGTGACCGACCAACGCTACGCATCGGCAGGGCAACAAGGGAGCCCGGTCCCGCATGGCTACTGTCGCGTTCTCGGCAGTGGACCCATGGCACCGTGACACTCAACGGCTGGGGCAATGGGTTGTTGCTGAACGATACGACGATGGACGTCACGTGGCTTGGCACCTCGGGTTCGCCGGTCGTGACTGCCGATGGCCACGCTTTGGGCATCGTCACCCTCGGAAGAGGCGAATTAAGGTTGAACCCGGCACTCGCTGGCTGCCTCCCTTGCTGGCTGCTTGCGGACTTGATCGATTAGAGGACGATGGGTGTTCTGTCGAATCGCGGTACCCGATGGCGTGGGCGAGCAGGCCGAGCGGCACAGCGCAATATCGGTGGTGGACGCGGCCGCTCGCTGTTACCCCAGTACCCAAAGGAAAGGAAGTTGGTGGACCAGAACATCGTCAGTTGGAACCGCCTGAGGGCGTGACTCGCCCGGCTCGACGCGATAAGGCTGGCCCTCCACGCCAGGCCCGCGTTGAATTGACACCCCAGCAAGAGGCCTTGCCCGCAAACTACGTGCTGCACGTATAATACGTGCAGAGGTTGCCGTGGCCACACCAGAGCCTACCACCCAGAACATCACCATCCGACTCGAACGCCGAACGCTGCGAAAGGCAAAGATCCTCGCCGCCAAACGCAACACGTCGATCAGCGGCCTACTCGCCGAGCAGATCGAGACGCTCGTGGGCGAGGACGACGCGTATGAGCAGGCGCAGCGTCGGGCGCTGGCGCTCCTTGACCAAGGATTCCATCTTGGTGGCCGAATCGAATCAACCCGTGACGAGTGGCACGAGCGATAAGACGTTCGTCGACTCGAACGTCTTGATCTACGCCCACGACGTCGATGCGGGTCGCAGGCACGAGATCGCCAAGGGCTTGCTCCGCGACCTGTGGGTCGCGCGCACCGGGGTTCTCAGCACACAGGTCTTGCACGAGTTCTATGTGAACGTGACGCGCAAGATTCGGACGCCGTTGCCGAAACCCGCTGCACGAAGCGTCGTCGGCACGTACGTCCGCTGGTGTGTCGACCCCACGATCGCGGATGTCGATGCGGCTTTCCGAATCGAAGACGAGGCGAGCATCAGTTTCTGGGATGCCCTCATCGTGGCCGTCGCGGTGCGAAGCGGCGCAAGACGTGTTCTTTCCGAGGATCTGAACTCGGGCCAAGTGATCGCGGGCGTGACCGTTCACAACCCGTTTGAGGAGTTGGGGTGATTCAAGGACGCAAGCGTTCTTGCTGCTATCTGCGGAGCTGGTCGAACGGAGGGCGCTTGAGCGTTGTGTGGAGGGCGCGTCCACTCCCGCCGGTTCACACGCCGGTTCAGGCTGGAGAAGCTCAGTTCCCTCCGTATTCGCTTGGCGCCTATAATCGCGATACTGCACCATCATGCCCATGACACCCGAGCGCTGGCGGCGCGTCGAGGAGCTCTATCACGCGGCGCTCGCGCGTGACGCACGCGACCGGGCGCTGTTTCTCGGGGACGCCTGTGCGGGGGATGACGCATTGCGACGCGATGTCGAGTCGCTGCTCGCACAGCCGACGTCGGCGGAGGCATTTCTCGGACAACCGGACCGGCTGTGGTCATGGCGGCACGCCTCGTGACCGGTCCCGGCCCGTCGATACCAGTTGGCCATCGAATCGGCGGGTATCAGGTTCAGGCCCCCCTCGGCGCGGGCGGCATGGGCGTCGTCTACCGCGCGCTCGACACGAAGTTGAATCGGCCGGTCGCGATCAAGTTGCTGTCCGACGACCTGGCCGACGCTGCCGCTCGCCGCCGTTTTCAGCGCGAAGCGCAGACCGCATCCTCGTTGAACCACCCACACATTGTGACGGTCTACGACGTTGGGGAGGTCGATGGCCGTCAATATCTGGTCACCGAGTTCGTCGACGGCGGCACGCTCAAGGACTGGGCTCAGGCCACGAAGCGCACCTGGCGGGAGATTATCGAGCTGCTGACAGGCGTGGCCGACGGCCTTGCCGCCGCACACGCCGCCGGCATCGTCCACCGGGACATCAAGCCCGAGAACATCCTGGTGGCGAAAAACGGCTACGCCAAGCTCGCGGACTTCGGGCTGGCCAAGCTCTGGGAAGCCACGGACAGCCAGGCGGCGACCCGAACGCGTTCGGCAGGGCACACGCGACCCGGCATGATCGTGGGGACCATCACGTACATGTCACCGGAGCAGGCGGCGGGCCAGCCGGTGGACGCGCGCAGCGACATCTTCTCATTCGGCGTCGTCCTGTACGAGCTGCTCGCGGGCCGGCGGCCGTTTGAAGGCGCGACAGATCTGGAACGGCTGCAGGCTCTGGTCAGCCGGCCGGCGCCGCCATTGGCGGAATCGCTGGACCTGCCCGCCGGCTTCCGGAATGTGGTCGAGAAGGCCCTCGAAAAAGATCCCGCCGAACGCTATCAGACCGCACGTGAACTGGTCGTTGACCTGCGGCGGTTGACGCGGGTGACAACAAGTGCGAAGCCCGGCGTCACACCAGCCATCACCAAACGCTGGAAGGCGATGGTTGCTGCTGCGGCGGCGGCTGCGCTGGCGCTCTTCGTCGCAGGTTACGTCTACTTTCAGCGCCCACCAAAACTCACAGACAAGAACACGATTGTCCTCGCTGATTTCACGAACACGACAGGCGACCCCGTCTTTGACGGGACGCTTCGCCAAGGGTTGGCAATACAGCTTGAACAATCGCCCTTCCTGAAAATCATGGACGATGAGCAGGTGCGACAGAACCTGCGGCTGATGAGCCTGCCTCCCACCGCGCGCATCACCAACCAGATCGCCCATGAGATCTGCGTGCGCGACGCGGCCGCGGCGACCATCGAAGGATCCATCGCCAGTCTCGGTAACAGTTACATCATCGCGCTCCAGGCGATCACTTGCGAGAGTGGCGAAACCCTTGCTCGGGAGCAGATCCAAACGGACGACAAGGAGCACGTGGTGAACGCGCTGGGAACCGCCGCGACGGCCATGCGCGGCAAACTTGGAGAATCGCGTAGCTCAATCCAGAAATTGAATCGTCCGCTGGAGCAGGCGACCACGGGTTCGCTGGAAGCTCTCCAGAGCTACACGGCGGGCTACGCCGAGTTGGCCCAGGGCCGATTTCTCGCGGCTGTTCCGTTGTTCAAGCGCGCTATCGCGCTCGATCCGAATTTCGCCATGGCTTACCACCACCTCTCGACCGCTTTCAACAATGCTGGGGACGCAGGGCTCGAGGCCGAATACAAGCGCAAGGCTTTTTCGTTGATCGACCGCGTCTCCGAGTATGAGCGGCACCACATAGCGGCCGGCTACTACGAGTCGACTGGCGAGTTGGACAAAACAATTGACGCCTTTCGAGCGGGTATCGGGAGCTATCCCCGCACCTGGGGATTTCATAACAACTTGAGCGAAAACTACATAACCCTGGGGCAATTCGAAGAGGGACTCAAGGAAGGCCAGGCGGCGGCTCAGTTGCAGCCGAACGCGGAACCGCCCTATCGACGGCTGTTGGACGCCTATATGTGCCTGGACCGGCTCGACGAGGCCAAGCAAGTCGCTGAGAAACTGCGGACGCTGGGAATCGGCGGCGCGAGGATCCACCAGCGTTTCCTCGAAATCGCCTACATCGACGGCGATCAGGCAGCGGTCGCCAGGGAAATTCAATGGTACGCAGGCAAGCCGGAGGAGTACCTGAGCTTTGGCTTGCAGGCGGCCAATCGGAATGTGCTTGGCCAGCGTGGTGAATCCAGCAAGTTGTACGCGCGAGCCGCGGAGACGGCGCTGCGCCGGGGGCTCCGGGACGTCGGGGCGGACTTCGAAGAAGCGGATGCGCGCGCCGACGCGCTGTCGGGGAACTGCGACACCGTGCGCCGCCTGGGGCGTCCGGCGCTGGCGCTGGCTCTGTGCGGCGATGCGGCCCGGGCGGAGAAGCTCGCCGCGGAGGCTTCCAAGCGTCTTCCAAATGGAACCCTCTGGAATGCGGTGCAACTCCCTGAGATTCGCGCAGCTAGCGAACTCCAGCGCGGTCAGCCCGCAAGGGCCGTGGAGCTGCTGGTATCCGCCTCGCCTTACGAGCGCGCTTACCCCGAGGCGGTGTACCTGCGAGGCCTGGCGTATCTGCGTCTACAGAAGGGCGCGGAGGCCGCGGCCGAGTTCCGGAAGATCCTGGATCACAAGGGCGCCAGTTGGGGTAGTACCTGGCGCTATCCGAATTGGGGACTGTACTATTCGATTTCCTACGTGGGTCTCGCGCGTGGCTCCGCGCTCGCGGGCGACGCGGCGAACGCCCGTAGAGCCTTCCAGGACTTCTTCGCACTGTGGAAGGACGCCGACCCCGACATCCCGATCCTCAAGCAAGCTCAGGCGGAATACGCCAAGCTGCCGCTCTAAGAAACTTCCTCAACAACTACTTGGATCGATCGCGCGATCGCCAACTCACGCGATCAGCGCGTCTGACCTCACGTCACGCGCGTTGCTCACGTACTGCCGGTTGAATAAGGGCCGCGTGCACTTCGTCGTCGTGTTCAACCTGACGCGATTCGCGCGGGACACATACGACCCCTTCGCGCTGCGCTCGCACCTGCAATCGCTCGGCATCTCGCTGCGGTCGGCAACGGAGCCGATCGACGACACGTCCACGGGCAAGCTGATGGAAGGCGTGCTGGCCGCATTCGCGCAGTTCGACAACGACTGTCGCTCAGACCGCACCCGCGCCGGCATGAAGGCTGCGCTGGCTGGAACTGGGACGATGGACGTTCCTGGCGCCGATCGGGTACTTGAACGCCCCGCGTGACGAGACGGTTCAGCTTGTCCTGAATCGCCTTGGCAGCACGCTCGGCGGTCGCGAGTTCCTCGCGCACGGCCGCTTTCCGTGCCTTCCAGATCCACAGAACGGATTCCTTGAGTCGCCGCAGGTCGCCTGGCGTTGGCTGCAGCAGGGCGAGTTCGTCTGCCGAACAGTCCTTCGAGTTTGGCCTTCGTCACAACAAGATCTCCGGCGCTGCCGCGCGGCCATCTCGTCGCAACGATCCGCCGCGTAGTCGCCAACGGTCTTGTGTACGCTCTTGAAGCCCTCGTCAAGGGGAACCGAGCGCCGCTATAATCTCGGCATTGAGCCGGTCTCGTGAGCGCCAGTCGCGCATCGCCGTGCTCGGAGCCGCATGTGGCGCCGCCCTCGCGGTCTGCGCAGCCGGTGCCATCGGCGAGACGCTCCGCGCAGAGCAGGACGCGCCGCGAACCATCTGGGATGGCGTGTACACGGAGGCCCAGGCCGTGCGGGGCCAGCTCTTGTACAAAGAGCACTGCGGGTACTGCCATCGGGACAACCTGACGGGCGGGGGAAGCGAGGCCGGCGCGCCGGCGCTCGTGGGCCCCATCTTCGTCCATCGCTGGCGCGATCAGCCGGTCGCCGATCTCTTCGTCACGATCGGCACGACGATGCCCCAGAACAAGCCGGACACGCTCGCGCCGCAGACCGTGGTCGACATCGTGAGCTTCCTGCTGAAGGCGAACGACGTTCCCGCGGGGCAGACCGAACTGCCGCCTGAGGTCGAGAGGTTGAAAGCGATTGCGATGCCGGTCAGCCGGCCCTAGTCAGCCCTTCGACATTCCGCAACGCCAGCACGTGAATCCGCTCGTCCAGAGTGTAGTCCTTCTCCCCGGGATAGCCTGTAGCCCACTTTCTACTGCGGTCTCGGCGGCGGCACCTGGTCCGGCGCCGGCTGCACGAGGCGGTTGCCCTCGGCGTCGCGGCGGGTGCGGTCGTTTCGTCCGCAATCGAAGCAGGTCCGGCCATCGTCGGCCATTCCGGCGGTCGAGATGCCACGATCGGCCATGAGCTTTTCGAGAAGCGCGGCCGTGTTGCGCTGCTCCTTGAAGAAGAGCGAGTAGAACACGCCGTTGGCGATCGTCCACGGCGTCCAGCCCTGCGCGCTCTTCGCGTCGAGCTTCGCGCCCTTCGACACCAGGTACTCGACAATGGAGTTGGCGCCGCGGTAGGCGGCGCCGTGCAGAGCCGTCTCGCCGCGATCGTTGGCGGCATTGACGTCGTGGCCCAGCTCAACGAGCATCTTCACGGCCGCGAGCGCTTCGGGTTCGAAGCCCGGGGCCGAGCCGCCGTCTTCGCCCGGGTTCCAGATGTCCACGCCGGCTGCGACCATGAGCGCGGTCGTTTTGTCCGCGTTCGCCGTCATCGGGTTCGCGCCGGCTGCCAGGTAGATCTTCATCAGCTCGGTATCGACGTTCTTCGCGGCGAGGAGGAAGGGCGTGGCGCCGATGCGGTTGAACCGGTTGCGATAGCCGTCGCGGAAGTCGCGCGCCATCGGAGCGTTGACGTCGGCGCCCTTGGCCAGAAGCTTGCGCACGAGATCCGTGCTGCTGATGTTGCCTTTGCCGGAGGGCGGGGGCATGAACCCGATGTTCGTCCGGCGGATGCGCGTGATCTGATGGAGCGCGCCGAAGCCCTGCCCGGCGGCGTTCACGTTGGCTCCGCGATCGACGAGGTAGCCGCCGAGCTCCCAGTGCCCGTTCTGAACGGCGAGCACGAGCGCGCTCGTGCCATCCGGCAATCCCTCGTCGACGCTCGAGCCGCCGTCGAGCAGCGTGCGGACAGACTCCGTATTGCCGCGTTGAACGGCGAAGAGAAAGGCGGTGAACGTCGGCCGCAGGTTGGCGGCGGGCGCGACGCCGGCCGCGCGCGAGAACGAGCCGGCGCCGGGAGCCGCAGGGGCGGCGTCGCCGGTACGAGCGTCGCGATCAGCGCCACCGGCAAGGAGCACGGGAATCGCGGCCGCGTTGTTCTCGGCGGCCGCCCACATCAACGCGGTCTGCCCCCGTGACTTTTCACGCGCGTTGGGGTTCGCGCCCTTGTCGAGCAGTGCCTTCAGCACCTCCGGCCGGCCGGTCCGTGCGGCGGTCATCAGAATGGTCTCGCCGTTCGGCAGGGCGGCGTTCGGATCCGCGCCGGCTGCCAGGAGACGATTCACGATCGTGAGGTTCCCGTTGGTGCTGGCGAGCGACAGAGGAGTCACGCCGTAGCGGTTGACCGCGTTGGCGCTCGCCCCGGCCGTGACGAGCGTCTCGACCAGGTCCGCGGCGTCTCGGTGGACCGCCCAGTGCAGGGCCGTGGAACCGTCAGTGGCCGCACTGTTCGGATCGACTCTTTGTCCGAGCAGACGCTGAACGGCCGCCTTGTCGCCGTCCTTGGCCGCTTGGACCAGCGCCGTGTCGCCCGCCCCGACGACGGATCCTGTCCCGAGCGCGAAGAAAGCCAAAACCAGCGCGGTCGCACGTTTCAGATCCATGCCTCGCCTCACTGCCTCGCCGGGTCCACAGGACCCGGCCTACGTCTCGCTACGTTGCCGGGTCCTAAGAGCATTGCGAAAAATTGGGAATTAGGAATTGAGAATTCAGATTTCGTCGCCCGAATTCTTAATTCCGAATTCTTGATTCTTAATTTCGCAATCCTCACCAATTGATATGGACCCGGCCTACAAAGTTCTACAAATTCGCGAGCCGGCCCGTGCTGTCGCCGACGCGCTCCACTTGAACACCGACTTTGTCCAGCACGGTCATCCCGAGATTCATCATCGGCGTATCCGCCGGGTATTGCACGAACCGGCCCGCGTCGAGCCTGCCGCACGCGCCGCCCGCGAGCACGGTCGGGATGTTGACCGGCGTATGGTGATCGCTATCTCCCATGCCCGTGCCGTACATCATCAGCGAGTGGTCGAGGAGCGACCCGTCGCCGTCCGGCGTGTCGCGCATCCGCTCGAGGAGCCGAGCGAAGAGCGACATGTGGTACGCGTTGATCTTGGTCGCCTTGGTGATCTTCTCCGGATCCAGCTGATGGTGCGACACGGAGTGGTGGCCGTCCGGCACGCCGATCCACGGATACGCCCGGCCGTTCAGCTCGCGCGAAATCTGGAAGGCGACGACACGCGTGATGTCGGCCTGATAGGCGAGGAGCGTCAGGTCGAACATGAGCTTCGCGTGCTCGTCCCAGGAGTCCGGCACGCCGACTGGCGCCGGCATGTCGGGCAGGCGCGTGGGGTCGGTGCTGCGCTCGGCGCGCTGGATGCGCAGCTCGACGTCGCGGACGGCCGTCAGGTAATCGTCCACCGTGGAGCGGTCCTTCAGCCCGAGCCGGCGACGCAGGCGAGCCATGTCTCCCTTGGCCAGATCGAGGACGCTCCGATCCTGCCTGAGGCGCGCCATGCGCTCGGCTGCCGTCCCGCCCTCGCCGAAGAGCCGCTCGAACACCGACCGGGGATTGCTCTCCATCGGCATCGGCGTCGTCGGCGATTTCCACGAGAACGTGTGCTGGTAGACGCAGCTGTAGCCGTTCTCGCAGCTGCCGACGATGATGTCGTGGTCCAGGGTGATCTGGAGGGACTGCAGCGGCGTGTCGCGCCCGATCTGGGCCGCCGCGATCTGGTCGATGGAGGTCCCAGCCTCGATGTCGGTGCCCTCGGTCTTCTTGGGACGCGTGCCGCTCAACCAGGCCGCCCCGATTCGCGTGTGCACGCCGCCGCCCTCGCTGAGGTTCTCGGCGCCCTTGTTGGCCAGGCCGCTGACGACGACGATGCGGTCCCGAACGCTCTCGAGCGGTTTGAGAACCGGCGTGAGCTCGAACTGGCGACCCACCTGCTGCGGGAAGAAATTCGGCAGGAAGGACCCGTTCGGCGCGTACACGAACCCGAGGCGCGGCACCGCTGGACGCGCGGCCGTCTGCGCCGCGCTGAGCGCGGGCACCATCGCGTCGAGGACCGGCAGCGCGACCACCGCGCCGAGGCCTCGAAGGAACGTCCGCCGGGGCAACGCCATCTTCGTGATGATCATGACGAAACTCTCCTGTGCTGGAACGGGAGGCTGTTCACAATGCCGAGCATGATCGATTGCAGGCTGTAACGACTATCCGCCGAGGCGCGGACGATGGCGCGGACGGCTGGCATGTCGTACGGCTCGAGGCCGCGGCCGAGCGCGTAGGTCAGCAATCGTTCGGTCAGTGTCGTGACGAAGCGATCGGGTCGCCGCAAGAGGGCGGCGTTCAATTCGGCGGCGCCGTTGAACCTGGTCCCATCGGGGAGGACGCCTGAGGCGTCGATCGGCTTGTAGAGCTCGTCAACCTCGCGCCGGCGGCCGACCGGGTCGAACTGCTCCAGGCCGAACCCGAGCGGGTCGATCATGGCGTGACAGCTCGCGCACACGGGGTTGCTGCGGTGTTCCGACATCCGCTCGCGCATCGACGGCTGACGGTCGGCGTACACGCCCGTCCTCTCGGCCAGCGGCGGGACGTTCGGGGGCGGCGGGGGAGGGGGCGTGCCGAGGACGTTGTCGAGAATCCACTTGCCGCGAAACACCGGCGAGGTGCGCACGGGATGCGACGTGATGGTCAGGATGCTGCCCTGGCCGAGCAGGCCTTGACGCTGTTTGTCGGGCAGCGTCACGCGGCGGAAATGGCTGCCGTTCACGTTCGGAATGCCATAGTGGCGCGCCACGCGGTCGTTCACAAACGTGTAGTCGGCCGACAGCAGGTCGAGCACGCTGCGGTTCTCGCGGAGGATGCTGTCGAAGAACAGCTCCGTCTCGCGCTTGAACCCCGCCTTCAGCCCATCGTCGAAATCCGGGAACAGCACTTCGGACGGTGACGCCGACTCGAGGTTCCTGAGCCGCAGCCACTGCCCCACGAAGTTGTTCGTGAGCGCCCCGGACTTCGGGTCGGCGAGCATGCGGCGTACCTGGCGTTCGAGAGCCGCAGGATCCCGCAGCTGCCGTCTGGACGCCACCTCGAGCAGCTCATCGTCCGGCACGCTGCTCCAGAGGAAGAACGACAGGCGGGACGCCAGCTCGAGGTCGCTAATCCGGTAGTTGGCGCCGACGGCGGCGCCAGGCGGATCCACCTCGAGGCGGAACAGGTACTCCGGGCTGACGAGCAGTTGCTGCAGCGCGCGCTCGATGCCGCGCTCGAAGCCCGCGTCGGCCGCACCCGCGCGATAGGCCAGCAGCAGGGTTTCGATGTCGGCGCTCTCGACCGGCCGTCGGTACGCGCGCCGGGCCAGGCCCGAAAGAATCGTCGTCGCGCAGGAGGTCGCGTCTCCCATCGCACGCGGTCGGCACGAGAAGATCCGACGCCGGCTCGCGGTATCTCCCGCGCCGGTCGCGTCGAATGGGCCCGTCACCGTGATACTGCGGAGCGCCGCCGCGGCGGGCCGGCTGACGGTCGGGTTCAGAAACGGCCGGCGGTTCGCCTCGGCGATTGGGGGAGACCCGCCGAGGAACGCGGCGGCGACCTCGCGACGGCCTGCTTTCACGGGCAGGCGGACCTCGAGTTTCTCGTTGATTTCGTTGCCGTCGGCGTCGACCGACCGTTGTCCGCGGTTGACGCTGAACTGCTTGAGGCGCTCGCCGTCGAGCAGGAACTCGAGATCCGCGCCCGCCGTCGTGTTCGCAAGCTCGAAGCGGAACACGTACTCGGCGTCCTGTGGAAAGAAGTGCTGGACAAGCGCGCCGCCACGGGTGCCGAAGGGAAGCCCTTCGATGTGCACGTCCTGGGGAATCGCCGGCGAGATCTTGTGCGTCTGCGCAACCGGGGCGGCTGGAGGCGAGCCCACGGCGGATCGGCTGATCTGCCTGGCCGCCAGCAGGTACCGCTCCATCAGAGACTCCGACAACTTGATCCCGCCCGCGACGTTGTCGAAGCCGTGGCTGGCGGTGTCGGCTGGAAGGAGGCTGTCGACGTCGATCTCGAGCGCGAGCACGTCGCGGACGGCGTTCCGGTATTCGGCGCGGTTCAGCCGGTGGAACGTCTCTGTCCGCCCTGGATTGGGCCGCGCCGCCGCGGCCCGGTCGAGGGCGGTCTCGAGCCACGTCACGAAGCCGACCGAGGTCGTCTCGTCGGGCCGGGGGAGTCCGGCGGGGGGCATCAGACCGCCGCGCAGCTTGCGGACCACTTTTTCCCAGGTCTCCGTATGCGCGCCGACGTCCGCGAGATCGAGCGGAGCCAGCGTCAAACCGCCCGTCTTCAGCCGATCGTTGTGGCAGGAGACGCAGTAGCGGTCGAGCAGGATCTGCTGCGGGGACTTCGCCGGGACGGTCGCGGGCGGCCGCGCCGAGTCCGGCTGCTGGCGTGCGCGCACCGGCGTCGCGGCGACGCAGAGTGTCACACCAATACCGAGCAGACCCAGGACGCTGGCCCCTCGATGCTTCATTCTCAGTCCGCGACCCCTCTTAGGGCCCGCTTTCGCGGGACCTTAATCCCGGAAGGCACTTGTGTTGACGTGTGTAGTGCAGGTCTTTAGACCTGCGGCCGCCGGCGGAGCAGGACTGAAGTCCTGCACTACATCGGCGCGGTCGACTCAAGTACCTTCCGAGATTAGCTGCCAGCCATCGTAGCCCAAACCGGGGCGTTTTTTGGTACGATTCCGCCCCAATGGTTGTCGGACTGGCGCTCCTGGTCCTTGCCCTAATCGCGCGCGGCGCGAACGCCAACCGGCACGTCCGCGGGCGTCTGGTGGCCTCGTCGGTCGCGTTTGTCGCTTACGCGATTGCCGCCGCGGCGCTGGCCAACGTCCCTCTGTCGCCTGCGCTTGCGCAGCAGCTGGGGCTCGCCCTGCCTCTTCTGCTGGCCTTCGGCGTCATCAACGCGGCCGTCGCGGTTGCCCTGAATCCCTGGCGGGTCGACAAGCTGCCCGATCGATTTCCGACGATAGTCCAGGACACGATCGTCATCGCGCTGTTCACCCTGACCGCCACGCTCGTCCTCCAGGAAAGGATTTTCGCGACGACCGCGGTGGGCGCCGTGGTGATCGGTCTCGCGCTGCAGGAGACGCTCGGCAATTTCTTCGCCGGGCTGGCCGTCCAGATCGAGAAACCCTTCCGCGTCGGCCAGTGGGTGAACGTCGCGGGCAAGGATGGGATGGTCACCGAGGTGACCTGGCGCGCGACCAAGATTCGGACGAAGCTGGGAAACTTCGTCATCGTGCCCAACAGCGCGCTCGCGCGCGACACCATCACGAACTATTCGGAACCAACCGACGAAACGCGCGTCGAGGTGGACATCGGCGTCAGCTACGATGCGGCGCCCAACCACGTGAAGGAGGCCATTCTGGGGGCCATCAAGGACGAGCCGCTGATTCTGAGGACGCCCCCGCCCGAGGTGCTGCTCTGGGACTTCGCGGCCTTTTCGGTGGCCTACCGCGTGCGCGTCTGGACGCGCGAGTTCGCGCTCGACGATATCATCCGCGACCGCGTTCGCTCGGCCGTGTACTACGCGTTCCGCCGCGCGGGCATCGTCATTCCGTTTCCGATCATGACGAACCTGTTCAAGGAGGACATGGCGCCCGGGGCGCCCGATCCCGCGATCGCGGAGATGACGCTCCGCGCGGTGTCGATTTTCTCGAGCCTGTCCGAGGAGCAGTCGACCGCGCTGGCGCGCGCGACGCACTTGCGGCTGTACGCGACGCGCGAAACCGTCGTGCGGCAGGGCGATGCCGGCAGCTCGATGTTCATCATCGCGCACGGCGGCGTGCGCGTCACGATTGCGCCTGCAGGCGCGGAGGTGGCCCGCCTGGGGCCGGGCGACTTCTTCGGCGAAATGTCGCTCCTGACCGGCGAGCCGCGCTCCGCGACCGTGACGGCCAGCCGCGATTTGGAGCTGCTGGAGATCACCCACGAGGCGTTCCGTCACTTCGTGCTCGGCAATCCGGCCGTGTTGGAGCAGATCGGCGTGGCGGTGGCTGCCCGGGCCGCGAAGCTGCGGGAGCATCACGCGGCCGGCGCCGCCACGCCGGAACACGTCGATACGCCGCAGACCTTTCTTGCGCGCGTGCGCCGCTTTCTCCACGTCGCCACGCACTGACAGGTTGTCCGGCTTCGGCCGGATTTCGCGGTCCGCCTGAAGGCGGACATTACGTACCCGACAGTTACGGGCCGCGATTTCTTCACGGGCTCTGAGAAGTCAAGAGTTAGGAGTCGCGATAACCGCGTTCGTAGCCCTGCTCGAACGCCGCCCGATATTCGCGTTTGTAGCGTTCGCGCGACCCGTATCGGCTGGTGAAGTCGTGATCGCCCGCGCGATACCGCGGCGCGCGAATCGGATCGTACCGATCGCCGCCGCGGGCGTCGTCGCGTCCCTGCTCGTAACCGTCGCGATAACCGGCCTGCGCCGCCGGCGATCCATACCGAGGCGGGTAGACCGGCGCCGAGTATTCGGCGACACGCGCGTTCCGTCGATAGCCGTCGCTGTACCCCGCGACAAAGCCTTGCCGGAAGAGGGTACGGTACGCGACGCGATCTCCGTCGCCGCGATAGCCGACGTCGGCGTCGCGGAAGTCGCCATGCCGCATGTGGTCGAAACTCCTGTTGCGCCGCGCGTCGCTCTCCCCACGAACGCGGCCTTCATCGTAGCCGCGGGCGTACACGCGCTGATCCACGGCGCGGACGGCCGGTTCGTACTGATAGAAGGCGGCCGTCGCGGCGCAGGCCGACGAGGCAATCGATACGGCCGCGACGAGCGCGGCGGGTAACAGGCGATGGACGCGGTCCATGGTGTCCTCGACTGGCAGAGCTGGCGTACCCAGCCAGTTCAAGCGCTGTGCCACTCGCACGGGCCGGTTTTACGGGGAAATTACGTCGACCCCGACCGGGCCGTCCGCTTCATAGGGCAGCGCAGCAAGCCGAACCCTTGCGCCGCTTGTGCCTTCTGCATACAATCTCACGGCCTGCTTTCTGTCGATGCACGCCGGAAGGCATGGCCACGAACGACCGCCGGACATCAAGGAGCTTTGCGTTGGATAAGGTGGCGACCTCCGGAGCAGCCGCGCACGGCCATGCGCACGAGCACACGCACGAGCACCACGAGCTGGGATTCTGGCGGAAGTACGTCTTCTCGCAGGATCACAAGGTCATCGGCATCCAGTACGCCGTGACCGGGCTCGTGTTCCTGTTCTTTGGCTTTACGCTGATGATGATCATGCGGTGGTCGATGGCGTATCCCATCCGTCCCATCCCGCTCATCGGCTCGCTCCTCGGTCAGACGCGTGCGCCGGGCGGCATCATGCTGCCGGAGTTCTACAACCAGCTCGGCGCCATGCACGGCACCATCATGGTGTTTCTGGGCGTCGTGCCCCTCGCCGTCGGCGGCTTCGGCAACTTCGTGGTGCCGCTCCAGATTGGCGCCCCCGATATGGCGTTCCCCAAGCTCAACATGGCGAGCTACTGGGTGTATTTCCTCGGCGGCGTGACCATGTTTGTGAGCTTCTTCGTGCCGGGTGGCGCGGCGATGTCGGGCTGGACCTCATACGCGCCGCTCTCGGTCATCGCGCAGCCGGGGCAGCTCGGCCAAACGCTGTGGCTCGTCGGCATGGTGTTCCTCATCACGTCGTCGCTCCTCGGCTCGGTCAACTTCATCGTGACGATCGTCCAGCTGCGCGCGAAAGGGCTCTCGTGGATGCGCCTGCCGTTTTTCGTCTGGGCGCAGCTGGTGACGGCCTTCCTGCTCCTGCTCGCGTTTCCGCCGCTCGAAGCGGCAGGCGTGCTCCAGCTGATGGACCGCGTGGCCGGCACGAGCTTCTTCATGCCGAGTGGGCTCGTTGTCGGCAATGTGCCGGTGCAGGTCTCAGGCGGTGGCAACCCATTGATGTGGCAGCACCTGTTCTGGTTCCTCGCGCACCCCGAGGTCTACGTGCTCGTCCTTCCGGCGATGGGCATCGTCGGCGAAATCATCGCCAACAACACGCGCAAGCCGCTCTGGGGCTATCGCACGCTGGTCTACGCGGTGGCGTTCCTCGGCTTCATGTCGTTCATCGTCTGGGCCCACCACATGTTCATGACCGGGATGGGCACCACGATCAGCGCGTTCTTCCAGACGACCACGATGATCATTTCGATCCCGTCGGTGATTATTCTGACGGCGCTGCTGCTCTCACTCTGGGGCGCATCGATCCGGTTCACGACGCCGATGCTGTTCGCGCTGGCGTTCCTACCGATGTTCGCCATCGGCGGGCTCACGGGCCTGCCGCTCGGGTTGGCGCCCTCCGACATCCCGCTGCATGACACGTACTACGTGATCGGGCACTTCCATTACGTCGTGGCGCCGGGAACGATCTTTGCCCTCTTTGCGGGGATCTACTACTGGTTCCCCAAGGCCACCGGGCGAAAGATGAACGACGTCCTCGGCGCGATCCATTTCTGGGGATCGTTCGTCTGTATCAACATTGTCTTCATGCCGATGTTCATCCAGGGGCTGGCGGGCATGAACCGCCGGATGTATGACGGTGGCTTGCTGTATGCGAACAATCAGGGCCTGCCCCTTCAGCTGAACGTGGTGATCGGCATGGCGGTGTGGACGCTCAGCCTGTTCCAGATTCCGTTCATCATCAACTTCTTCGCGAGCATGAAGTGGGGGAAGAAGGTCAGTGACAACCCGTGGGACGCCACGACGCTCGAGTGGTCGGCGCCCTCGCCGCCCGGGCACGGAAACTTCCTGACCGAGCCCGTCGTGTATCGTGGCCCGTACGAGTACAGCGTCCCGGGCGCCGCGAAGGACTTCTCGCCTCAATTCGAACCGGAGCGCGCTTAGGACACTAGGATGGAGATTCCCTACATCGTCGACGCACGGCCCGACACCGGTCTGCACAACTGCAAGCTGGGCATCTGGCTGTTCCTCGCGTCGGAAGTCATGCTGTTCGGCGCCCTCTTTTCGACCTACATCATCCTGCGAACCGGCGCGGTCGAGTGGCCGTTCGGTGAGCTCAACGTGTGGCTGGGCATGGCCAACACGTTCATCCTGATCGGATCGTCGGTGACGATGGTGATGGCGTGGGCGTCGCTGAAGCTGAACGACTTCGGCAAGCACCGCCTCTACCTCATCGGGACGTTCGTGCTGGCCGGGATCTTCCTGGTGAACAAGTACTTCGAGTACGCCGATCACGTCACGCGAGGGGAGCTGCCGTCGCACAGCACGTTCCTCGCCGTTTACTACACGATGACGGGCCTTCACGGCCTGCACATCGTTGGCGGGATGGTGGTGATGGCGTACTTGCTTGGGCCGGGCGCGAAGATGTGGAAGACCAGGCCCGACCAGTTCTCGAACCGCATCGAGGCAACGGGTCTCTACTGGCATTTCGTCGACCTTGTATGGATCTTCCTGTTTCCGGTGTTGTATTTGCTGTAGTCCGCCTGAAGCCGGACACGACACACGAGGTAGTATCCACCTTTAGGCGGACCGAAGCTTCGCGCACTCTCGAGAGGATCGTGACTCATGCATTCTGACGCGGCCGAAGTCAAAAAGACGATTCGTACCTACCTGATGGTGGGCGCGGCGCTGTTTGTCGGCACGGTCATCACCGTCGCGGCCAACCAGATCCATTTCGCGGTGCCACTGGCCATCACGGCGGCGCTCGTCATTGCGAGCATCAAAGGGTCGATGGTGGCCGCGGTGTTCATGCATCTCAGCCACGAGAAAAGGTGGATCTACGGTTCGCTCGTGCTCACCGTGGTCTTCTTCATCGTGTTGATGATGCTGCCGGTGCTGACGACGGCCGACCACATCGGCACGCCGATTCACGCACCGAGCGCCCTCAGCGGCGCGGAGGGCGGGCACGAAGGCCACTGAGATGTCGCTCAAGGCCTTTCATCTCCTGTTCATAGCCCTGTCGGTCGTCCTCGCGATCTTCGTGGCCGCGTGGGCCGTCGGACAGTATCGGCTCGAGCACGAAACGCTGTATTTGGCGACCAGCATCGTCGCCGTGGCGACCAGCGGATCACTCGTCGCCTACGGCGCAATGTTTCGACGCAAGACCAGGAATCTGTAGGCATGCGGCGCACGCTCTTCACGCTGTTGATGGTCATGGCTCCTGGGGCTGCCCTCGCGTGTCCGGTGTGCTTCGGCCAGAGCGACGCGCCGATGGCCAAGGCCATGAATCTCGGCATCATGCTGATGCTCGTGGTCGTCGTGTGCGTCCTCGGGGGATTTCTCTCGTTCATCGCGTCGCTGGCGCGGCGCGCGCGGCTCGCCGACGCCGCGCCGCCTGTCGCGCGGTCTGAGCCACAGGAAGGAACCGTTCAATGCTAGAGCTTCTCGGGATGCCGACCCAGGCGTCCACCCACGCCGCGGACATCGACAACATGATCGCGCTCATCCACTGGCTGATGGCGGTGCTGTTTGTCGGCTGGGGAATTTTTTTCGTGTTCGTCCTCTTCCGTTTCCGGAAGAGCGCGAATCCCACCGCCAGCTACTCAGGAGCGAAGGGCAAGGTCGCGAAGTACACCGAGTATGCCGTCATCGTCGTCGAGGCCGTGCTGCTCGTGGGTTACGCCATTCCCGCCTGGGCCATCCGTGTCGGTTCGTTTCCTTCCGAGAGCGAGGCGGTCGTCGTTCGCGTCGTCGCCAAGCAGTTCGAATGGCAGGTGCATTATGCGGGGGCTGACGGCAGGTTCGGGCGGCGGGAGGTCAGACTCGTGGCGGCGGAAAATCCGATCGGCCTCGACCGGACCGATCCAGACGCCAAGGACGACTTCGTCGACACCAACAACCTGACCCTGCCGGTCGACCGGACGATTCTCATCCATCTCTCGAGCATGGACGTCATCCACAGCTTCGGTCTGGTCGAGATGCGCGTGAAGCAGGACGCCGTGCCCGGGATGGACATCCCCGTCTGGTTCATTCCGAACAGGATCGGCGAGTACGAGATCAACTGCTCGCAGCTCTGTGGCCTCGGGCACTATCGCATGCGCGGTTTCTTGCACATCAAGAGCGAGGCCGATTTCAGAAGCTATCTGGACGAACAAGCAAAAGGCTTGACTCAATAGCCATCAGCCATCAGCCATCAGCTATCGGCCATCAGCCATCAGCCATCAGCCTGGAGAGGAGTCGCATCCGTGCCCCTCATTGAGCCGGGAAAGAAGGCGCCCGCCTTCGGACTGAAGGATCAACGCCAACGGTTGCATCGTCTCTCGGAGTACGCCGGGCGTCCGGTGGTGCTGTACTTCTATCCGAAGGACGACACCTCGGGCTGCACGAAGGAAGCTTGCGCGTTCCAGGACAACCTGCCCCGCTTCAAGACGAGCAAGGCGGCTGTCCTGGGTGTGAGCATTCTCGACGAGGCGAGCAAGGCACGCTTCGCGGAGAAGTACGACCTGTCGTTCCCGCTGCTTGCCGACGCTGGCCACGAAGTTGCCGAGAAATACGGCGTCTGGCAGAACAAATCGCTCTACGGCCGGTCGTTCATGGGCATCGCGCGAACGACGTACCTCATCGATGGTAACGGCAAAGTGGCGAGGCGCTGGGACAAGGTGAAGGTCGACGGCCACGCAGAGGCAGTGCTCGCCGCGGTCGACGCCCTCCGGGCCGAAAAAGCTGATAGCTGATAGCTGATAGCCGTCTATTTCTCTCTAGCGAGCTTTTCGAGATTGGTGCTGTCCATCACCGCGTGCAGCACCTTCATGCCGTCGATGTTTCGTCCTTCGATCTGAACGATGAATCGTTTGTTGACGATGGCGTTCAGCTCGCCGTCCTTGTCCTCGCTGTCCCATTTCTCCCACCCGGGATACTGGCCGATCTTCACGCCCTTCTCGTAGCCGTGGTCGGTTTCCTTCTCGTACCCGACAGCCAGGAACATCGCGAAGGGCGCGACGATCAGCTGGTTGAGCGCCGAGTCGACGATCTTGACGTTGATCTCGGAATCGCCTTTCGTCAAGGTCACCTTGGCTTCCGCGTAGTTGATCGGGCTGCTCATGCGCTCGCCAGTGGGTTTCCCCTTTTCCCAGCCCTTCACATCGGGCAGCGCGCTCTTGAGCGCGTCGATCGTGAGAGGATTGACCGGTTTCGCGTTGGGATCGCCGCCAGCCATCGCGCTCAGACCCTTGGCGAGGTCCTCGAATCCCTTGGCCATTCCCTCGACGCCCTTGGCCATTCCCTGAGCGCCCTTGGCCGCGGCCGTCTCCGCGCCTTTCTGCAGGTCCGCGGCCGCTTTCTCGATCTGCTTCGCCGGTGGCTCGGCCGGGGAGCCTCCGCACGCCGCGAGCCCCACCGATGCCGCCAACATGAACGCCAGGTTACGACACATGTGCCCTCCGTTTGATTCCCGAGGCCCCCGCCTCCGCTCGCTTCGAATGCTGGCGAGCTACGGCGTGGCTCGCCGAAGCGCCTTCGCCGCGAAGGCGGCGAGTCCCCAGTTCTAGCTTCTGAGAAACTCCCGCGTCAACCGATCGAGCAGCGCCGAAAGCGATTCGCCGTTCAGCGCGAACACGCCGGACTCCGGCACCCACGAGAGTTTATAGCTCTTTGCCATGGCCGAGACCCAGATTTGGCGGACCGGCGCGTTGGGCGACACGACGAACTTGGCGTCCTGCGGCGCTTCAAAGACGAGGACGAGCACGCCGTTCTGCAGCTCGACCTCGAACTCTTCCGTATCGGCGAGCGGCAGCAGGGCGCGCCTCGCCTCTTCGAACGCGTCATCGCTCTTCACGCGGAATTGCTGCTCGGATAGCGTGGTCATGAGCGCATTAAACCTTTGGCGGTGTGCTCGCGTCTAACTCTCTGAAAGGCGGGTGATGGGCAATGTATGAATGGTCGTTTTCGTCGACAGCCGAAGTCGTGGTCGGCGTGCTCCTGGCGGTCGTGATCGTCGCGATGATGTTCCCGTGAAGTGGATCGCCTGGCTCACCTCTCTGTGATCTGGAACTTGTCCGCGGCGGCCACGTAACTGCGGCGCGCCCGCGCCGTCATCCCAGACTGCTTCACTCTCACCGTCAGTTTGTGCACGCGGTTGTCGAGCTGCGTCGGCGTAAAGCCCAGCACGTACTGGCTGTGCAGCTCCTGGGCGATGCGCGTGAACGTCGGGGCGAGGTCGGCGGTCTTCTTCAGCTCGAAGTACCCGCCGCCGGTCTCGTCGGAGATCTTCCTCAGGCCTCCGTCCGGCTTGCTGCGGATCATGCGCTGGCCGTTGAAGTACTCGCTCTCGAGCCCGATCGAGTACACCATGACCTCCTCGGCCCGCGCCCGCTCGATGGACGATCCGAGGCTCGTGCGGCTCGCCGTGTCCTCGCCATCGGTGAAGGCGAGCACCACCTTGCGTCCTTCGATCCCTTTCAGCTCGTCGAGACTGATCGCCAGCGCGTCGAACAGGCGAGTCCCGTTGCCGTAGTCGAGGTTCTTCATCTCGGCGATGAGATCGTCACGATCGCCCGTGAAGCGCGCGCTCACTTCGATCTTGTCGTTGAACGCGCCGACCTTCGCCGTGTCGCCGGGAAACAGCCGGAGCAGGAACTGCTCGGCGGCCAATTTCAGCAACGCGATATTGCCCGTCATGCTGCCGCTGGTGTCGAGCATCACCACGACGCTGATCGGCTGCACCTGGTTTTCGAAAAACACAATCGGTTGCGGCTTGTCGTTGTCGAGGATCTCGAAGTCCTCCCGCAGGAGGTCTGGGATGAGGCGCCGCTGGGCGTCGGTGACCGTGACGAAGAGCGACACGAGCTCGGTGCCGGCTCGAAACGTGGGCTGCTGTGCGAGGGTCAGGGCTGAACCGGCGGCGACGGCCGACAGCACCGCCGTCGACATGATTCGGCTACGCATGACCCCAGCTTACAGCAACCGGCGTGCCCGGATCTGTGCGCAGCGGCCCGCGCAAACGCCCTGAAGCGAGGACGCTTATTATCTAGGACTTGACAGGTCGTATATGCCGAAGTAAGCTTTTTCTCATCTTGAGACTCAGTCTCGTTTAGACTGCAACAGTAGGCAGGACTGAAGTCCCTGCACTACATGGCGGTAGGCAGGACTGAAGTCCTGCACTACATGGCTCCAGGCTTCGGGCCCTGGCAAGAACTCGTAAAGCCTAAAGCCCAGAGCCTAAAGCCCAAACTCATGTCGGTTACTTGGTCATGATGCAGGCGTTCATCATCACTCTGCGCGAAGGGCTGGAAGCGTTTCTCATCGTCGCCATCAGCCTCGCGTACCTCCGCAAGTCGGGCCGTCAGGAGCTCGTGCCGGCCGTGCGGTGGGGGATCGCGCTGTCTGTTCTCATCAGCATAGGAGCGGCCTTCTTCTTCCAGCGAGCGAGAAACCAGGCGCTCTGGGAGGGACTGCTGGCCGTGGCCGCGGCCGTCTCGGTGGCGTCGCTGACCGTCCACATGTGGCGCACCGCGCGGCGCATCAAGCAAGACATCGAGGGGCACCTCGAGAGCTCGACCCTCAAGACGGGTCGGGCGGCGTTTCTCGGCGTCCTCGGTTTTACGATGCTCATGATCACGCGAGAGGGCATGGAGACGGCCCTCCTCATGGGCACGTTGTGGTTCCAGGTCAAGTCGATGAGCATCATCATGGGCGCCCTCGTCGGCACTCTGTCGGCGGCGTTCGTGGCGTGGCTCTGGTCGCGGTATGGCCACCGCGTGAACCTGACGCTGTTTTTCCAGGTGACTGCCGTGTTCCTGCTCGTGTTCGTCGTGCAGTTGCTGATTTACGGCTTCCACGAGCTGACCGAGGCCAACATCTTCCCCTACAGCGAGCCCTTGCACTGGGCGACGGAGCCCTACGGGCCCGACGGCCGCTACGGCCAGTACTTGTCGTACTTGCTCGTGATGCTGCCCCTGGGTTGGCTTGTCATCAGTTCGTTGATGCCGCGGCGGCCGGAAACCGCGAAGGTCCAGGCCTAGCTCGCACGGAGCCGTCAGCCAGCTGCACCCCCTGGTGGACCCAGGGCACGCCAGACCTTCCCGACAGAAGTCCTTCTGTGATAAGTATTTGACTGTCTAAATGCCTGGGATTCCCGATCCGGCTACGTCGGCCGACGGCCGAAAAGCCTTGAGATGCGCCGTGCCCGCTCGGTAGAATCCGTCTCTTTGGGCCTGCCCACAACTTTATGATCAACGTAGCCGCGATCCGCATGCAGCAGTTCGGGGTGCAGTTCTACCAGGCATCACTGACCGCGAGCGATATCGACAAGCTGGTCCGTTTCGAGGTGTTGAGCTACGGCGAAGGCGCGCAGCCGCCGGTCCGCGGCGGCAAGCCGCGGCCCGGCGTCATCCCGTCGAAAGTCAACTGGGACCTGCTCGAGCGGCGGATTGCGTCGAGCGAGAAGGCGTATCAGCGCCAGATCATCCGCCGCAAGATCGACGAGCTCGTGCAGTACTACGAGCAATGCCGGCAGGCGCGCGATCTGCCGTCGATTCCCGGCGCCGTCATCATCAGCTGCGACGAAAAGCTGACGTTCCAGCCGTCCGGGGACGATGCGCGGGTCGGGATCCTGAAGGTGCCGGAGCGGGAGGGCATCTTGCGCGCGATTGACGGGCAGCACCGGCTGCTCGCGCTGCACGCGGACATCGATCGTTTCCAGGGCGAGGACTTCAGCGTGCCGGCCATCATCTTCGACCGGCTCCCCGAGGACCACGTCGTTCAGATGTTCGTCACGATCAATGCGAAGCACACGCGGCTGAACGCGTCGCATTTGGTGAGCCTGTCGGGCCGCCAGTTGTACCGCGACGAGGCGCTGGCGGCGTCGCACGACGTGGTGCGCGCGCTCAACGATCGCGAGGATTCCCCGCTGTACGACGAGATCAAGCTGCTCGGCGTCGGCCGCGGCCGTGTGGCGCAGGCGCCCCTCGCGCAGGAGCTGAAGAAGATGTTTGCGGCAGACGGCTTCACGCGCCGCGGGGGAGACCTGCACGAAGACGCGAAGAAGTTCTTCGTGAACTACTTCAAGCAGATCGCGCTCGTATTCGGGGGCGCCTGGAACGGCCGGAAGTACAGCATCCGGAGCGCGTCGGCTCTTCGCGCGTTCATCCGGGTGGCGCCCGACGTGGTTCGCCGCCTGGATCAGGAGCACGCCGATCGCGGAGATTTCCGGGCCATCGGACGCGTCATCGCGCCGTGGGGCCGCCGGATCGGCGATCTCAGGTTCGAAACCGAAGGCGCCTGGAAGCGCAGTGGCACGACGGTGGATTCGCTCGCCAAGGAGCTTCGGCTCGCGCTGCAGTATCCAGAAGGAGCGGCCGTATAGGCACGCTGCTCGTCACGGGCGGCGCGGGGTTCATCGGCTCGAACTTCGTCCGCCACGCCCTCGCTCACACCGCCGAACGGCTGATCGTCGTCGACAAGCTGACGTACGCAGGCAGCCTGCTGAATCTCGAAGACGTGCGGGCCGACCCGCGCGTGGTGTTCGTGCGCGCCGACATCGCTGATGGCGAGGCGATGACCCGCGTGTTCGCGGAGCACCAGCCCGATGCGCTGATGAACCTGGCGGCCGAAACCCATGTCGACCGCTCGATCGACGGCCCCCGTGCATTCCTCGACACGAACGTCGTCGGAACCTTCGTCCTGCTCGAGACCGCGCGCCGGTTCACCGCGGATCTTTCGCCGCAGGCGCGCGAGCGCTTTCGCTTCGTGCACGTCTCGACCGACGAAGTGTACGGCACGCTCGGGCCGGCCGGATCGTTCAGCGAGGAGACGGCGTACGCGCCGAACTCCCCGTATGCGGCCAGCAAGGCGTCGGCCGATCATCTCGTGCGGGCTTACGTCCATACGTACGGGCTCGGGGCGATCATCACCAATTGCTCGAACAACTACGGCCCGTATCAGTTTCCGGAGAAGCTGATACCGCTGATGATTCTCAACGCGATCGACGGCCGCGCGCTGCCCGTCTATGGCGACGGCGGCAACGTGCGGGACTGGCTGCACGTCGACGACCACTGCGCCGGCTTGCGCCTGGTTCTCGAGAAGGGCCGCGTGGGCGAGAAATACAATATCGGCGGCGGGGCAGAGCGGACCAACCTCGAGGTGGTCGATCGGCTGTGCGCGGCGCTCGACGACCTGCTCCCGCCCTCGCGGAATCCCGCGCTCGGGAGCGCGGCGAGCTACCGGACGCTCAAGACATTCGTGCCGGATCGGCCCGGCCACGATCGGCGGTACGCGATTGACGCCGAAAAAATCCGCCGCGAATTGGGCTGGACGCCGCGACGATCCTTTGAAGACGGCCTGCGTGAGACCACCGAGTGGTATCTGCGGCATCGCGACTGGTGCGCGCAGGTGCAGGAGGGACGCTACAATCGCGAGCGGCTGGGCCTCACGTCCGAACCCTGGAATCGAAAATCTGAACTCTGAACTCTGAAATTTCGCATTTCATCATGAAGGGCATCATTCTCGCTGGTGGCACCGGTTCGCGGCTGCACCCGCTGACGCTCGCCGTCAGCAAGCAACTGCTGCCAGTCTTCAACAAGCCGATGATCTACTACCCGCTGTCGACGCTGATGCTCGCCGGCATCCGCGACGTCTTGATCATCACCACGCCCCACGAACAGGAGAGCTTCCGGCGAGTGCTCGGCGACGGTTCTGCCCTGGGGCTCAGCTTCGCGTATGCCGCGCAGCCAAGACCCGAGGGCATCGCGCAGGCGTTCCTGATCGGCCGCGCCTTCATGGGCGGCGATCGGGTGGCACTGGCGCTCGGCGACAACATCTTCTACGGGGCGCATCTTTCGGATTACCTTCGCGCCGCGGCGGCGCGCGAGCACGGCGCGACGGTCTTCGGCTATCAGGTGCGCGATCCGGAACGGTACGGAGTGGTCGAGTTCGATGCGCAGGCACGCGCCGTGAGCCTCGAGGAGAAACCCGCGCGGCCCCGTTCGAACTACGCCGTCACGGGCCTGTATTTCTACGACAACGAAGTGGCGGCCATCGCCGCTGGTCTCACGCCCTCGGCCCGCGGCGAGCTCGAGATTACCGACATCAATCGGGCGTACCTGGATCGCGGCCGCTTGCACGTCGAGAAGCTGCCGCGCGGCGTGGCCTGGCTCGACACCGGCACCCACGAGGCGCTCATGCAGGCCGCCAACTACGTTCAGGCGATCGAGGAACGCCAGGGGCTCATGGTGGCCTGTCTCGAGGAGATCGCGTTCCGCATGGCGTATATCGACCGTACCCGGCTCGCCAGTCTCGCGCGCTCGATGGAGTCGAGCGCCTACGGCCAGTACCTGTGCCGTGTGCTCGAGCAGGAGAGCTAGTGTCTAGAGGGTATGTCATGAACGGATGTCGCCACGAAAGCTCGAAAACACGAAGAAGAAACAGCACAGGGACGGGAGACTAGCTGTGCGGTTTGTCCCGACCGAGGCCAAGCTGCTGCGCGTGATCGAGGGTGAGATCTACGACGTGGCCGTCGATGTCCCGTCGCGGATCGCCGACCTTCGCGCGTTGGGTCGGCGTCACGTTGTCCGCCGACAGCCACCGGCAGTGTGACGTGCCGGTCGGCTTCGCGCACGGCTTCACCGTGATCAGCGAGACCGCTCAGGTCGCGTACCAGTGCACTGACGTCTACGACCCCGATGCGGAGCTCGGCATTGCCTGGGACGACCCCGAGATCGGGATCCGATGGCCGATCGGGCGGCCGATCCTTTCCGGCCGCGATCGCGCCAACCCCCGACTCGCTGCCGTCCGGGAGCGGCTTCCCATCTACCTGCCAACAACTTTGTAACGGGATCCACGAAGTGGGCGGCGGCCCCGACGGCACCACGGGAAAACAGGCCTGATTTCGCAGGATCGACCGGGCACGCGCCTTGCCTCTTCCCCTGGTATATCGCCGGTTTGATTACGGCAGGGCGCCGTAATAATGCTGGGGGAGCCGGACCGGCGGGGCAGGAGGGCATCACATGTCGTGATGTCCTTTTGTTTGTACTGCTTGTTTGTACTGCCGGTAGCTCTCAGCCATCGGCCCTCTCCCTCCACCCCTTGCCCTGAGCCCTTGGCCCTTTGCCCTGAGCCCTCTGCTCTCTACAGACCCATCAGACGAAGTAAGCTGCTGACAGCTGATAGCTGATAGCTGATCTGAATGTTATCCATCGATCTGAACGCAGACGTCGGCGAATCCTTCGGTGCCCACCTCATCGGGTGCGACGCGAGCCTGATGCGATCGATTACGTCCGCCAGCATCGCAGCGGGCTTTCACGGCGGCGACCCTTCCGTGCTTCGCGAGACGGTGCGGCTGGCGAAGGCGCGCGGCGTGGCCATCGGCGCGCATCCAGGGTTTCCGGATCTGGCCGGGTTCGGCCGGCGCGAGTTGCGGGTCACGCCACAGGAAGCCGAGGACCTCGTGCTCTATCAGGTGGCTGCGGTTGCGGGTGTGGCCGCTGCCGAAGGCGCCGGGCTGCAACACGTCAAGCCTCATGGAGCGCTCTACAACATGGCCGCGCGCGATGCTCAGCTGGCTGGAGCCATCGCACGCGGCGTCGCGTCGGTCGACCCCTCGCTCATCCTGTACGGGCTGCCCAACTCGGAGCTCCTGAAGGCCGCGCGGGCGGTGGGGCTGCGGGCCGCCGCTGAAGGGTTCGCCGACCGCGCCTACGAGCCCGACGGATCGTTGATGGCGCGGCGCAGACCCGGCGCGGTGATTTCAAATCCCGATCTCGTCGTCGCTCGCGCGATTCGTCTCGTCAAGGAACATTCGGTGGCCGCCAGCGACGGCACGCGCCTCACGCTTCACATCGATACCATCTGCGTGCACGGCGACACACCCGGCGCCGACGATCTCGCCTCTCGCCTGCGCGCCGGTCTCGAGGCGGCCGGCGTCGCCGTGCGCGCGTTGGGCGGAGCTGTCTGAGGGAGGCGTGAAATCACTGGTTGTTCTCGACGACGTCCCGCACCGAGTCGAGCGTCCGCGTCATCGATTCGCGCGCAATGCGGTTGACGATCGGTCCGGCGACCGGCGTGAGCAGCATCGGCATCTCACGACTGAGCGAGAGCGATTCGAGCTCCACGAGCACGTCGTTGCCCGCTTGTGAATAGCGCCAGTACGAGTTCAGGCGCCACAGGAACCCACGATCGCGGCCGTCGGCTTCCGCGATCTTCGTCGACACGCTGCGACTGGCCGCGAGGCGCGGCGACTCCGAGACGAACGTCACCTGATGCTCGGTGTCGTAGGTGACCGTGATGATGGTGCGGCGCACGAGTTTCAGGTAGACGCGGGACGAGCCGCCCGATCTCGCCAGTACCCGCGACTCGAGGACGTCCTCTTGCGGCGGCCGCATCCCAGGGCGAGTCAGCGCCTCCACGAGCGCGCCGACCGTTGTCCCGCGTACGAGGGTCGAGCCCCGCCAATGGTGAATCGTGCCGCCCGGCACGCCGACGCCGTGGCCGCGCGGCTCCTGCGCGCGCGGATCCGCGGGCCTCGCACGCGCCACGCGCGCCTCGGTTTCCGCGACGTACTGGTTCCAGGCGGCGATGGTCTGCGGCGTCAGTTCCGCTGCGGCGGCGCGCGACGGTGCGACCGCAATCGTGATCGCCAGCACCGCGGCGGCGCGCGTGAAGACCCACCGGTCCGAGACGACAAAGTTCGCCAGGCTCATCGCGGCGACGGCCACCGCGTTGGCGGCGATGGCGTTCAGGCCGAGTGCTTCGACCAGCACCGTCACGCACACCAAGTTGCCGACGATCGAGGTGGCCCCAGTGGTGATCTGATATCGCAGGAACCTCGAGAAAACACCCGCGTGTCGCGAACCACTGGGGCGGGACACTAGGCGGTCGCGCCAGGTCCATCGCTCGTGCCAGCCGAAGTTGTGCATCACGGCCAGTTGCACGGCGATGGCCGTCGCTGGCTCATACGGCCAGCCGGCAGCCATCGTCAGCGCCGCGAGCGAGCCCAGCTGGATGAGAAACCCGATCGCGCCGATCGCGATGAACACCGGAATTCGAGGCGTCATGACACCCTCACGACCGAGGACAGCGAGCGTTCGCCTGCGTCCTTCGCGTCTCTTGAGGAAGCCGAGCCCTTGGGTCCTACCTGTGTGTCCTTCGCGTCCTCGGCGGTAAGAGGTTGAGTGACCCGAGGCAGAGGTTCAGCCTGATAGAGCGCTCGCGTGTTGCGAACGCCGGCTGCGACAAAGGCCGCCACGAGTCCGGCGATGGCGACGCCGCCTCCGAGGTCGAAGAGGCGCATCGAGGCGAGGCCGGCCACGTCGACGACCGGCGTCTCGGCGGCCTTCATCGCGCCAACGGCGAGCACGATTCGAAGCTCGGTCGGACCGAAACCAAGAAACGACATGCGGAAGACCCCTGCCGCATGCGTGGCCAGGTAGGACTCGGCCGAAACCAGCAGGTACGCACAGAGCAGCGCCGCGGCGAGAAGAGGGTTCATGAGCCCCGAGCAGGCCAGTCCTGCCAGAAGGGCTGTCGATCCGGCCAGGTCGATCGCGTGGTCGACGTAGAAGCCGTACCGGGGACGCTGGTGGCCCCGTACTCGGGCCACGGTGCCGTCCAGGCTGTCGCCGAACCAGTTTGCGG
>Ga0156018_1097_pt1 | contig 51697 bp, 37 predicted proteins | sample RifCSPlowO2_02_FD_107672 | JGI IMG/M metagenome (GOLD analysis project Ga0156018, IMG submission 107672) | Acidobacteria bacterium RIFCSPLOWO2_02_FULL_65_29 | reverse complement strand
CGGGCCGGCGGCCTTCGGCGACGGCGGCGGCCGCCTGCGGATTCAGCCCAGCCTCGAGCGCGAGCCGGTAGTGCGCGTCCCACTCGTACTGCTGCGTCCACTGGCGCGCGGCGATGAGAATCGCGAACTCGCTCAACCGCGGGGGCAGGACGCTCTTGAAGCGCAAGTAATCGCCCATCGCGCGCGCGCGGTTCATCACCTCCGGGCTCCGCAGCAGGGGCACGAAGGGGCCCGTCACGTTGGCGTTTCGCGCGGCGCGGAATTCCTCGACCGCCTTTTTCTGCGCGTCGGTCAACTTCTCGGGTGGAATCGGCGGCATCCGATCCTGGGCGTTGGCGCTCATCGACGCTCCTACCGCGAGCAGGGCGGCCAAACACAAGGCGCGACCGAGCATGGCATCCTCCACCACGAAGACACGAAGGCACGAAGAAGACGATCTCGACAGTGTTGCCCGATTGGCCAAAACAAAAAGGCGACGGCCCGTGAGACCGTCGCCTCGTCGTCGCGGCAATCCGGGCGAGTCGCGCCCAGTTGCACTACTTCAGGTGTTTGCTGACGAGCTTCGTCATCTCGAACATGTTCACGGACGCCTTACCGCCGAAGACCGCCTTCAGGTTGGCGTCGGCATTGATCATCCGCTTGTTCTTCTTGTCCTGGAGGCCGTTCTTCTTGATGTAGGCCCACAGCTTCTTGGTGACCTCGGTCCGAGGGATCGCCTTCGCGCCCACGACCTCGGCCAGAGCCGCGCTGGGGGTCATCGGCTTCATGAAAGCGGCGCTCGGTTTTCTCTTCTTGGCCATGCAGTCTCCTCTTCGAAGACGCTCAAAGGCGTCGCGAGAGAGTACCACGAAAACGGCTCGGGGAACTCTCATTCTCTCCAGGTGCTCCAGATGCCCCGGGTGCTCGGGTGGTCGAGGTGCGATAATCGCATGACCGGAGGGGCTTCTGAAACGAGGGCGTTTCCTGCGAACGGCGACCCTGGCGACCCTGCTGGCGGGGGCTGCCCTGCACGGACAGGATCGGGGCGCCTCGGGAATCTGGCACACCAACCCGGCCTACGACGGCCGGTTCACCTTCGTCCGCCTGCGCTGGGACTCTGGCTTCGGCGGCCGGTTCCGGGGGATGAACGGCTCCTGGAACCACGATTTCCCTCGGGCCGAGCAGAACCTGATGACCATCCTCAAGGATCTGACCCTCATCGACGCCCGGACAGACGGGGGGCACATCCTGACGCTCGACGACCCGCGGCTCTTCCATTATCCCGTGGCCATGATGTGGGAACCCGGCTTCTGGACGATGAGCGACCACGAGGCAGGGCGGTTCCGGGAATACCTGCTCAAGGGCGGCTTCGCGATCTTCGACGATTTCGAGTACGAACAGTGGAACAACTTCGAGGCCCAGATGCGGCGCGTCCTGCCGGAGCTACGCTGGGTGAAGCTCGACCAGTCGAACAGGATTTTCGATTCCTTCTTCCGGATGAAGACCATCGATTTTCCGCATCCAATGTACGGCATTCGCCCGTCGTACTACGGGCTGTACGAGGACAACGATCCCGCGAAACGGCTGATGGTCATCGCCAACCACAACAACGACGTCGCGGAATACTGGGAATGGTCGGGCTCCGGGTTGTTCCTCGTGGATCCCTCGAATGAGGCGTACAAACTCGGCGTCAATTACATGATGTACGCGCTCACTCACTGAACAAGCTCTCAGCTATCAGCTATTGACGAACAGGGGATAGCTTGGCCTCGACCCGGCGCTGCGATCGATACGCAGCGTTCCGGCGTAGAATCAGCGCAGATCACAGACCGGCGCAGTCAATCACGTCATGGACGCTGACAGATGGCAGCGGATCTCGCGGCTCTATCAGGCAGCGCTTGAACGCCCTGTTGATGAGCGGCGCGCCTTCCTCGACGCTGCTTGCAGCGGCGACGAAGCGCTGCGCGGGGAGGTCGACTCGCTCCTGGCACGCGGGGCGAGCGCCGAGGCCTTCCTCGTGGCGCCCGCCGCCGACGCGGTGGCCGATCGGTTGACCAAGAATTCAAAGCCCCTGCACGCCGGACTCGAGCCAGGAGTCAAGCTGGGCAGCTATCAGATCGAGCGGACACTCGGCCGCGGGGGAACGGGTGTTGTGTTCCTCGCGTACGACACGACCCTCCATCGTCAGGTGGCCCTCAAGGTCTTGGGGGCGCCGGTGGATGACGAAACGGCCCATGCCCAATTGCTGCGCGAGGCGCGCAACGCCGCCGCGCTGAATCACCCGAACATTTGCGCCGTCTACGAAGTCGGCGAAGCGAACGGCTGTGCGTTCATCGCGATGGAGTACGTGGATGGACAGCCGCTGAGCGATCGGCTCGCTGGCTCCGCCCTGCCATTCGAGGAGGCCATGCGGTACGGCACCGAGGCCGCCGACGCGCTCGCGTACGCGCACGACAATGGCGTCGTGCATCGCGACTTCAAGGCGGCCAACGCGATGGTCACGGCAGCTGGGCGGTTGAAGATCGTCGATTTCGGGCTGGCGCGGCGCGATGACGCGCTGCTGGCCGACGCCACAACAATAGCCTCGCTGGCGCCAGCCGGCGTCGCCGTTGGCACGCCGTACGCGATGGCGCCGGAACAGGTACGCGGCGGCGTCACGGATGCGCGCACGGACATCTGGGCGCTCGGCGTGCTGCTGTATGAGATGGTGAGCGGCGCCAAGCCCTTCGCGGCCCCTACGACCCCGGAGCTGTTCTCCTCGATCTTGCGAGATGCGCCCGCGCCGTTGCCGGACGCCACACCCGTTGCGCTGAGGTCCGTGATCGAGCGGTGTCTGGAGAAGGGGCCCGAGCGGCGCTACGAGCACGCGCGCGAAGTGCGCGCGGCGCTCGAAGCGATTGACGCGGGTTCGGTACCACCAAGGGCTGGCTGGCGCGCGCGGGTCAGGCGACGTGCTGGAGTGGCGGCGGCCGCTACAGGACTCGCTGTCGCGGCGCTTCTGATAGGAGTGAATGTCGGCGGCCTGCGGGAGCGGCTCGGTGGCAGCCCATCCGCTGCGGATCCGATCAAGCTGGCCGTGCTGCCCTTCGAGAACCTGACGGGCGATCCGGAGCAGGAGTACTTCAGCGACGGCCTCACCGACGAGATGATCACGCAGCTTGGCCGCCTGCACCCGCAGCGCCTCAGCGTGATCGCGCGGACATCGTCCATGCGGTACAAGAAGCGCGACATCGCGATCGATCAGATCGGCCGCGAGCTCGGAGTGGACTACGTGCTGGAAGGGAGCGCTCGCCGAGAGGGCAGTCGCGTGCGCATCAGCGCCACGTTGATTCAGGTGCGCGATCAGACGCAGCGGTGGACCGACAGCTTCGACCGCGAGCTCGCCGGCATTCTGGCGCTACAGAGTGACGTCGCACGATCGGTTGCGGGGTCGCTGAGACTGACGCTCCTTCCCGCTGAGCAAACGCGGCTGGCCAGCGCCCGCCCCGTCAACCCCGAGGCGTACGAAGCGTACCTCAAGGGCCGCTTCCACATGCAGAGGCGGACGCGGTCGGATCTCGACGTTGCGCTCGAGTACTTCGAGGTGGCGCTGGCGAAGGATCCCGGCTACGCGGCCGCCTACGCGGGTATCGCAATCGTTTGGAACCTCCGGAGTTTCACGGGATACGTGGCGCCCAGCGAAGCCACGCCCAAGGCGAAGGCAGCCGCGGTGAAGGCCCTCGAGCTCGATGGTACATTGGCGCTCGCTCACGCCGTATTGGGCGGAATCGCCCGGGCCGATTGGGACTGGGAGACCAGTGAACGGGAGTACCGGCGAGCCATCGCGCTCGACCTCAATCTTGCCGGCGCGCGCGACGGATACGCTGGGGTGCTGATGGCGCTCAAGCGTCCCGAGGAAGCGATGGCTCAGATCGAGTTGGCCGTGCAATTGGATCCGCTCAATGCCAACTTTCAGGCCAGCTACGGAATGAATTTGTATTTCGTCCGTCGCTACGACGAGGCCATCGTACAGTCGCAAAACGCGCTCAGAAAGTCACCGGAGCTGATAGGTGCTCACTGTGTCCTCTGGCACGCCTTCAACATCACGGGCAGACCTGAACAGGCGCTGAAGGGCGCCGAGGGGTGTATTGGGTTTTACGGACGCGAGGTCAAAGACGCTCTTGTGCGGGGCTACTCGGAGGGGGGGTACCCGAGAGCCATGCGCCAGGTCGCGGACCTTCTCGCATCAGGAATGAGCGGAGTGCACGTGGCCCCGATCGATGTGTTCCTCCCGTATTTGCACGCGGGCGAGAAGGACCTCGCTTTGGAATGGCTGTCGAGAGCCGTCGAGCTACGCGACCCTCAGCTGGACGGCGCCGCCGCAGACCCGTTTTCAAATGACAGGCTCGGTGACGATCCGCGGTTCCAGGAGATCCTACGGCGCGCGAGGCTTCCCAACTGAGTAGGTCGCCGACGCCCTTCTCCCGCACCGTGCGCGTCGCGGCGATGTCAAGGAAACAGCACGGCCGCTTCGCCTTTGTCCGCGGCGAGACGCCGTGCCCGTTGAACAATGAGATCGCGCCGCTGCAGCAAGGCGTCGATCTGATAAGGGGTGAGGTACTGACTCACGAGCTTGATCAGCGTTGGTCTGTCAAGCTTCTCCATCGCCTCGAGGAGCGACCGAGAGAATCGAGTGAGGTCCCCTTCAGCGCGCAACTGTCCAAAGTTACGAAACGCCCTGGAATGGTCGATGAGGATCACGTTCCAATCCTTGGAGATCCAGATGTTGTTCGAATGGCGGTCCGTGTTGTAGATGAGATTGTCGAACATTCGTACTTTGTGGATCTGTCGATTCCACGCCTCGACGTCCGGGGCGCCAATCTTTTTCTTCAGGCGCTCGGCTTCCGACATTCCGAGATCCACCCAAGCCTGGAGCGAACCCGTGGCGCCGTTGTACGTCCGCTCGACGGTGACAGGCACCATTCGCAGCCGGAGAAGTTTGTCCAGCTCGTAGGCCGGAATCTCCGTGCGCCAGCTGTCTTGAAAGTTGATCTCCCCGCCTCTGGAGAGCTGCGTGTACCCCGATCGGCTTTCATCGATGGTCTTGAAGACGCCGAAGCGGGTGACGCCATCGAGCTCGAGAATCGCTTGTCTCGACAGCGTCACGCCGCCGAGTGTCTTTCCTAACCGCACGAACTTCGCCTGGGTCAAGAAGCGCTCGACATCCTCGCCTTGTACAGCGTCGAAAGACTGGGGGAGCCCGAGGCCAAGCGTGGTGACGGCGCTGAGGATGACCAATCCGGTCGCCAGCCCTGCGAATTCGACTCGATGTCGCATATGCACCTCCTCGAAGAATCGCCGCCTATCTCAGCTAATCCGGGATCTGTGGGAGATCCGTGATCCAGATGTTGCCCGTGTGCTCGCCTAGGTTGAATACGATCTTGTCGGGGGCAACGGCGATATCCGGTGTGCCCAGATACAGGTTCCTCCACGATAACCCTCTGCTGTGGAAGTGTTGGATATCCAGCGGCGACCCGATCGGCCGTTTTGTCGTCGGATCGAGAGGCTGTGCCCAGAGGCATGGAGAGCCGTCTCGATTCGACCAGAAGTACAGAAGCCTGGCGCGTGGTGACCAGTTTGGCGCCTCACCATCCTCGGTCACCACAATCCACTCCTTCTCGCCCGAAACGATCGAGTCTTGTACCTTCGCAATGAGCACTTGAGCAGGCGCATATCTATTTGGTCTGGCATTGAAGGACACCCAATGTCCATCCGAGGACAAGCGTGCATTGAAGATTCCGTAGCCGGGATGTTTGAGCCATTCCCGATGCTGTGAGGAACCCACGTTCAAGAGGCCGACCCCGGAAGGGTCATCCGCCGTGACAAACAGTAGCTCGCGTCCATTGGGTGCCCACTGCTCCACCTCGCCGCAATCGTCGCACGCGAGTTCGGGCGCTCCTCCGCTCGCCGCGACCACGAAGATAGGCGTCTTGCCATTCTGCCGGAACGAGTACGCGACCTTCGTTCCATCAGGGCTGATGACCGGGGAGTCATCTGCTGGAGTCTGGGTCAGGACGGTTTCCTCGCCGGTCCCCAGGTTTCTCAAGAAGACGTCGAACCGCCCTGCTCTTCGTGAACGGAATGCCAACGCTCCACCATCGGCCGACAGCGTCGGATCGTAATCATCGGCGAGATCCTGGGTGATCCGTTTCAGGGGACCCTGCACCCGGCCGTCGTCTGCGTCGATCGCAAGGCCCCAAATATCCGCGCCGATCGTTCGACTGGTGAATACGAGTCGCCCGTCCACGGCCACTGAGGCGGACGATTCGTCTGTGGTGCCGAATGTCACCCGCCGCGGCGCCTCGCTGACCTGCCAGTTCCTCGGGGAAATGGCCACCTGCCAGGTACTTGACGAGTCCCCGACCCGCCCATGAAAAACGAGGCGGTTTCCGGTGCCGACCCACCCGTCGGCTGTCGGTAGTCCATGAAACGCTTGAAATCCTTCACGAAGGAGAACATTCCGCGCCTGCGTTCTTACCGGCGAACCGCCTGTCACTGGCGCCACGTACCAATCGACGTTGTTCTCCGGCGTGGCGTTACGGTCGCGCTGGCCCCAAAACAGCAAATGGCGACCGTCCGGTGACCACACCGGGGCCCGGGCCAGGTAGAAATCCGCGGCCACCGGCGTGGCCGGTCCACCGGCCGCCGGGGCCACGTAGAGTCCAACGCCGGGCGCTTTCGCGACACCGTAGGCGATCCACGTTCCGTCAGGGGAAAACCGTGGAGAAAAGCCTTCTTTCGCGAGGAGTCTCTCTTCGCCGCCCAGCGTGGGAATGACGTAGATTCCCCCTCCCAGCCGGCTGGATTGAAAAGCGATCTTGCTCCCGTCGGCAGAGAACGACGGATCGACGTCATCTGCGGCATGGCGCGTCAACCTGACCGGAGAGCCGTCTGAAATCTGTTGGACCCAGATGTCGAGATTCTCTTCGCCGCTGCGGTCGGAGGCGTACGCCAGGATTCTTCCATCGGGTGAGATGGCCGAATAATCGGTCCAGCCCACATCTGAAGTGAGCCGCCTGAGAGACGGCTGGCCGTTGGCGCCCAGCTCGGTCGGCGAGGCCCGCCACCACACGCTGAACGTCAAGGCCCCGAGCGTCGCCAGGATCGCTCCGGCCGCCAACGTCAACCGCCCCTTGGACCGACGGGCCGGTATCGACGCGCCGCGGGAAGCTAGTGCTGGTTGGGCCGACTCGAGATCTTCCCGCAGTTCCTCGAGCGCAAGCTTGAGATCGGCTGTCGCCTGCCAGCGACGCTCGGGTTTCTTGTGGAGACAGCGGACGATCAGCTTCTCGAGATCCCGCGACAACCCCGGGATCACGTCGCTCGGACGTTCCGGCTCTTTCGCCAGGATCGCCGCCAGGGTCGACATCTTCGTTTCGCCGTCGAATGCACGACGGCCGGTGACCATCTCGTAGAGCACCGCACCAAACGAGAAGACGTCCGATCGCGCATCGGTCGGCTTTCCCTCCGCCTGTTCGGGCGCCATGTAGGCTGCGGTTCCGAGGATCGTCCCTTCCTCGGTCTGCGGGCGTCCGCGGGACTCCACATTTGTTGTCGTGACGTGCTCGTCGAGCGGCTCAGAACGAACCGACTCGGTCAACTTCGCGAGGCCAAAGTCGAGAACTTTTATCGATCCCTTGTCGCTGACCATGATATTGGCCGGCTTGAGGTCGCGATGCACGATTCCAACAGCGTGAGCGGCTGCCAGTGCATCCGCGATCTGAATCGCGTACGTGAGCGCATCCTCAATCTTGAGTCCGGTGCGGCCAAGTAGGCGGGCCAGCGACTGGCCGGCGACGTACTCCATCGCAATGAAATCCACGCCGCCGTCCTGCCCAATGTCATAGATCGTCGTGATGTGGGGATGGTTCAAGGCGGAAGCGGCCCTGGCCTCGTGGATGAACCGCTTCTTACTCTCGCCGTTGCCAGCGATCTCACTTCGCAGCAGCTTGATGGCGACCGGCCGACCCAGGCGCGTATCGACGGCGCGGTACACCGTGCCCATCCCGCCTTCGCCGACGAGCTCCACTATCTCGTAATGCGAGATCGTCTTCGTGATCATCCTCGGCCCCGCCGCACGCGGCCAGACCTTAGCGCAACACGACCGCCGCCGACCCTTTTTCGGAAACCAGTCTGTTGGTCTCGGCTCTCATTTTCTCGCGGCGATCCAAGATCGCCGTGATCTGGCTTTCGTCGAGCCACTGGCCCAGTGCCGCGTCGAGCTCCTGGCGAGTCAACCCTTGCACCCTGTCCCAATAGGCTCCGTCGATCCGGTTCAGCGGACGGGGCAGCTCTATGCTGGACCGGAAAGCGCGAGTATGGTCAAGCAGAATCAGGTTCCACGCGGCATCAACCAGTACGTTGTTGAGGTTTCTGTCCGCGTTCCCAATGAGGTTGTCAAACATGCTGGCGCGTGCCATCTGCCTGTCCCAATCGGCCCGCTTTGACCCTGGGGGCGACGTGTCGGCCTTTAACTGGACGATGTTCTCCACCCACAGGACGGCATAACCTTTGTTGCCCTGGAGCTCCCGTTCGACGGCTGGCGGCACCATATCCATCTTCAGCAGTTTGTCGAGCTCGTAGGCGGCGATCTCGGATTTGTAGCTCTCCCAGAAACCGCGATAGACGCCGGGGGGCTGGGGTTTCCAGGCCATACGAGCAACCAGCCCGCCCGGCGGCAGCGTGCAGCGCGTTGGGCTCGAGTTCGAGGCCATCGGTTGCATATTTACGCACTCCGCGGTCCTCAGGTATTCTTCGATCTCCTGATAGCGACCGACCCATGCTCTCGCGCCAGGGTCCTGACGTATGGTCGAAGCGGGTTGTTCCGAGCTGGGCGCCGTTAAACCCAACAGAGCCGGCAGGCACACCAGAAGAACGGCAAGTCTTCGCGACGCGGACAGGATCATAGAGAACTCCCTGTGTCAAAATACACGGCGGTCAACGCGGATGTCCTCTCGGAGTTCTCAGGAAACTCTAATTCTTTCAAGGGCTCTTGTGCGCATCGTCTTTGGAGAGTGCGAGTTCGACACGGGCCGGCGTCTGGTTCTTCGCCATGGACGCGCCACGGCGCTTTCGCCCAAGGCCTTCCAGCTCCTGGAGTTGCTTCTCGATCGGCGGCCGGAGGCGGTGTCGAAGTCCGAACTCCTCGAGCACCTGTGGCCAGAAACCTTCGTCTCCGACGCGAGCCTGCACAACCTGGTGGCCGAAGTCCGAGCCGCGCTGGGCGACCAGGCGCGGGCCCCGCGATACATTCGAACCGCCCCGCGGTACGGATACGCGTTTCATGGTGATGCACGGCCGGCACCTGCGGTCGACGTCGACGTTCCCCAGCTCGCTGGGTCAGGCCCTCGCCTGATCTCGAAGCGCCGCGAGTGGCTGCTCTCCGAAGGTTCGAGCTTGGTGGGTCGCGATCGCGACTGTGCCGTCCGCCTCGATTCCAGCACTGTCTCGCGTCATCATGCCCGAATCGTCGTTCTGCGCCGAAAGGCAACGGTCGAAGATCTGGAGAGCAAGAACGGAACGTCCCTCAACGGGGAGCCCGTCACGCTGCCTGTGGCGCTCGAGGAGGGCGCCGAGATCCGGGTCGGCTCTGTGAAGATGACATTCCGAATCCTGGGTGCCCTCCCGTCCACGGTTACCAAGCGGCGCGTGTGATGCGGTTGGATATCTTAGTTAAGTTAGTAGCGGAAGGGCTTCACGATCTCTCCTTTCCTGTCACGAGGCCGAGGCGTCGCCCGCGCGCGCAGTCTGCGATGAGCGCTGCGAGCCGACGCGTGCGCGTCTCGTCTTTCTTCGCGCTCACCACCCACCACGTCGCGATCCGGCGATACCCCGGCGGCTGCGCCTGAAAGAAGGACCACGCTGCGGTGTTCGACGCGAAGCGTTTCGTCTGCACGCGATCGAAGGCGGGCGCCCGCTGTTCGAACGAATAGCGATTGATCCGCGCTGTGTCCCGGGCTTCGAACGCAGCCAGGCCGGGCCGCGCCATCCGGCCGTCTGCGATGAGTACCTTCACCCGCGCGATGTTCACGGCGCTCCAGATGCTCTTCGGTCTCCGCGGCGTGAACCGGATGACGTAGCCCGAGGCGTCGACGCTTCTCCGCACACCGTCGATCCAGCCAAACGCCAGCGCTTCGTCCAGCGCTTCGTGGTACGTCACGCTCGGTTTTCCAGAGGCCAGCTTGTAGAAGCCCACCCACTGCTCTGGCAGTCGGGCATGGTTGGACGAGAGCCACTTCCGGAAGTCGCGCGGGGTCCTGAAGAATCGTGGTTTCATCTGCTAGTCGCCATGCTCGGGCTCGCGACTCCTCTGCATACGCCGGCATCACATTGAAAACGATGCGCGACACCCCCCACGAGCCGCCGGCGGCGCGCTTGTGAATCCAGACATACGTGCCGACTTCATCACAGGGTTCCTTGCCCTCGCGCCCGGTGTGATCTGCGTGAAGTGCCCGCGATCGATCGCCACGCCGCCGCTGATGATGAGCTCGTCGCTGAAATACTCGACACGGCGCATCGGGAACTCGATAAGCACCGCGCGGACGAACTCGAGGCACGCGGCCCGGCCCTCTATCACAGGAACGCCCTGGGGCATGATGACGATGTCCTGGGCGAGGAGGTCGGCCATCGCGGAAGCGTCGGCGGCGTTGTCCGCCGCCATCGCGCGTTCGCGAAGCGCATGAAGCTCGCGCGTGTCGCGCTCGATGTCTGCAGTCGCCGTCACCTTCCCTCCCCTTCCGCGTCTTCGATTCTGAACTCGCCTCGATCGGCCCGCGCCAACAGCGTGCGTGCCGTTGCCGCCAGGTCCCGCGGGACCAGGATCTGCACAGCCCCAATGCCGTCGATCGAGATGCCGTGCGTCGTGCGCAGCGTTTCGCCGCGCGTCCGTGTGGGAATCCCGTTCGCCTCGAGAAACGCCCGGATCTGCCCTTCGACAAACTGACCCTGCACCGTCGAGACGACGACAAATGGCTCGGTCATCGCTACTTCAATTCGAAGATCCAGGCACGCGCCTGGCCGACGCCTTCGTCGCTGTGGACGGTGCCTTGCGCAGCAAACGCCGCGTGCGGCGTCGGTCCGTCGATCCACACGACGACGGCGTCGCGGGCGTGGCGATGCGGGACCGCAGGCGCACCGGCGGTGTGTTCCCAGACGGTCACTCGATCGTTGTCGAGGAGCTGCTTCTCTCCCGCGCGCGGAAACGAAGGCGGCGTGGCGGCCGCATCCATTCGGCCGGTCGGCTCGGCCTCCTTGAACTCGAAGAACACGGCGCGGAGCGGTCGGTCGTTCGTGCCCTCTTCGATGTGCGTGACGCCGGCTCGCTGAAAGGCGATGTCGCCGGCCGCCGTCTTCACGGGCCGCTTCGTGCCCTCGAGCGACGTAATCATCCGATCGCCCGGCTCGTAGTAGACGCCAGCCAGCGCGTAGATGTGGCGATGGGTCGGATACTGCTGCTTGAGCCAGGCGATGTTCCACACGACCACGCGGTCGTTCTCGAGCATCTTCGTGGCGCCAGGCCGCGGATACGCCGGCGGATAGGACGGCGCCGCCTGCAGAAAGAAGAGAATCGCGATCGCAATTGGGCGCATGCGGCCTTGGGAAATTAAGAATCAAGAATTGAGAATTAAGAATTAATTAAGAATCAGGAGTTCAGAATTGGGAATACGGAAACGCATTCTTAATTCTTAATTCCCAATTCTTAATTTCTCAAACGCCGACCTGCGTCGCGAGCTCGCCGAAGTCTTTCACGATGAAATCGAACGTGCCAGCCGCGGGCGGCTCCGGTTTGCGCGCAGGTCCGTACTCGAGCGGACGATGCACGTACGCGGTACGCAGGCCAAGCGCTTTCGCGGCGTTCAGATCGCCCGCGTGCGCGGCCACCATCATGACGTGTGCCGGCTCGAGGTCCCAGAAGTCGACGGCCATGAGGTACGTTTCCTTGTCGGGCTTGTAGTGCCGCACGAGCTCGGTCGAGAGAATCGCATCCCACGGCAGGCCGGCGAACTTGGCCATGTTGGTCAGGAGCGACACGTTGCCGTTCGACAGCGGAGCAATGACGAAGCGCTTGCGCAGGCGCGTGAGTCCGGCCACCGAGTCGGGCCACGGGTGCAGCCGATGCCAGGCCTTGTTGAAATGCGCCTTCTCGGCCTCCGTCAAGCCTTCGATCTTGAATTTCTCGAGCAGGCCGTCGAGCGTCGTCCGGTGCAGCACGTCGAGCTTCGTCCACGGGAGCTGCCCGGTGCGCACGCGGTTCATCGCGGGCCCGTACCCGCCGCGCCACGCGTCGGCGAACGCCGCCCAGTCCACCTTCAGGCCTTTCTCGCGCCCGAGCTTCTCCCCTTCCGCGATCACCGAGGATCGCCAGTCGACGACCGTGCCGAAGGTGTCGAAGACGAGGACTTGAACACCCGGCGCCCTTTCGGGCGCGGCCTGCGCGGCCGCCGCACGCTCGGCGAGGAGCGGCGCGAGGCCGCCCGCCGCGAGACTGCCGACGAGGAAATGTCTTCGGTCCATGCCGGACAAGATACTCCTCGGCTTCCCGCTTCGCCAGCGTTGTTTCGCCTCGCGCTCAAGAGCTTCGAAGCGGTAAGGGGATTACGGGCTCAGTGAACGTCAGGAGCGGCGTTTTATAGACGGAAAGTGTATTGCAGCTTTGTCGACAGCTGGGTGTCGTGAGGACTGAAACGGAATCGGCCATCTTCCGTTCCGTGAATCCACCCCTGGTTCACGATAAGAAACAAGTCGTTCCCGGGCTGCACGGTCCACCGGATCCGGCTTTGCCAGCTGAGGTTGCGAGAGCGGTTGTCGTATTGGATCAGGTTCGACACGGCGAGAAACGGGGACGCCGCATAGTTCACCTGCGAGCTCACGATGCGGGCCGTGAAGTGGCCCTCCGGCAGCCGCGCGAACGTCTGCACGGCCGATGCGCTGAAGGTGAAGCGCGGTGGCAGCTTGAAGGTCATCGACGTCTGCAGCTCGTCAGCGTGGCCTGACCAGAAGGTGCCGAAAAGCCACTGAATCCGAGTCTGAAGCCGCCGCTTCGACGCGGTCGCCACGTTGTTCGACCAGCGCGTGAACCGGTACTCGCCAGGCCGCAGAATGACGCCTGGCGAGATCTCAAACGGCACGAACAACCGCTCGTACACGAAGTCCGGACTGAGCAGTGCGTGCAGCGAATCACCGGATTTGAAGTGCCAGTCCGGGATGATGATGAACAGGTTGGCGCTTTCCAGCTGGCCCGTGTCCACTCGAGAGAAGCGGTTGTAGATCACGCCGTTGAACATCTGCTGAATCCCCAGGAACCTCCTGGGACGCGGATTGTAGCGGGCGCCCACCCTCAAGAGGCGCACGTTCTTGCGCGCGACGAACCCCAAGGCCGGGTCGAAAGTACCCTCCACCGTACGCGAGCTCAGCTCCAACTCCCAGATGTCGTTCGGGTATTCCAGCGACGCGCCGTACGAGAGGCCGTCGCTGGACGTGCCTGCCCGCGCACTCCCGACGCCATACGCGTTGAAGATGAGATTCCTCCTGCGCCCGAGGAAATTGGACGTGGAGAGGGCCACGTCGGTACCGAGCGTGGTAGCTGACGAGTTCCGCGCCGGATCACCCTGCGTGACGATCGCGCCCACGTACGACTGCCTCAGAAAATTGCGTCTGGCGCGCGCGACGAAGAGGTTACTGGCCGGCACGCGGCGGATGTCACCGGTACGCACGTTGAGCACGCCAAGATCGGTGCGGCCGACCTTCCCCGTCAGCTTGAGTCCAGCCTCGATCGGCACCTCGTCTCCGGACACCAGCCCGATTTGACGGCTGAAGAACGGGATCACCTGGGCTCGGGCCGGGGAGAGGTAGTTCGGCGCCACTACGGCGGCATTGGAGAAGTTGAAGACACCGGCGTCCTCCAGAAAAAACGACCGCTTCTCCGGAAAGAACAACGAAAACCTCGTCAGGTTGATCTGCCGGGCGTCGACCTCCGTTTCACCGAAGTCGGTATTGGCAGTCGCCGTCAGCTTCAGACTCGGCGTCACGTTGTATGACACGTCGAGTCCGGGCTTGCCCTTGACCGTATCCAGCCCGGTGACGCGCCGGTGCAGCCAGCGGCCTGCCACGAACGGCCGCACATGAAGGCCGACACCCTGAGAGAGACCCTCTAGATTCGTGATTTCGCCCGCTTCGGACACTTGAAAGAACTGGGTTTGCAGACGCGCGCCTGACCAGCGCGCTTCCTCGAGTTTCCTCTGGATGGTTCGGGAGATGTTGAACCCCCAACGCGTCTTGCCGGAAGGAAAGCTCAGACTCTTGAAGGGGATTTCGAACTCGGCGCTCCATCCTTCACGCGTGCGCCTGGTCCGCACCGTCCAGATCGCGTCCCAGTCCAGATTGGATTGACCATTCGCAAACACCAGCCCATCCACCAGCGCGCCGGAGGGATTGGTCGCAAAGTAAAAGGCGTTTCGTTGGTCGCCATACGTGTCGAGCACGATCTCGACGCGGTCCTCGGAGCGCAGCCCCCCATCACGGGTCATGTCGGTTCCGATGATCTTTTCCGGTTCAGAGTCGTACGACATGACGCCGATGTACAGGGCATTCTGGTCGCGGAGCAGCCGGACTTCTGTTCTTTCGCTTGGCTGTTCGCCGGTGCGCGGCTCGCGCTGTGTCAGTTCGCCAATGGTTGGCGCGGTCTGCCAGGCCTCCTCCTCGAGCACACCGTCCAGCGTGATGTTCAACGCGGTTGCCGTCACAATGGCCGATTTTGCGGACTCGATCGCAGGAGCCTGCGGCGAAGGGGACGGCCAGGCAGGCGTCTCGGCCATACATACCAGCAGCGCCGTGGTGAAGCCCACACCGGCGGCGAAAGACACACGTCCCGTCATCTTGGGTTCATGGTTCGCTGTAGCCTAATCTAGAACCTCTATCTCGGCCACAACCACCCGAACGTTCCCGCGGTGAACAGGCCGTAGATTAAGCCGTCGAACACCGACTTGCACGTCGTCATCCAATTGCGGTGATACCAGATCGAGAACTGCACGAGCCCAAGGCCGTACCCCATGAAGGCGGCAGTCCCGACGAAGCGGAACACGTCGAGGTAGTTCGCGCCTGGCCCGAGGGCGCGGCTGGCGATGTAGCCCGAGAAGAGGCTGATGACCAGCGAGTAGACGAACCACATCGCCAGGCTCTTGGTCATCGACATGGGGCCGCTTGGCACCACCGTCATCAAGGCCACGGGCCCCTTGTTCATCTTCGCCGTGAACTCCGGGCTTCGCATTGCCTCCATCGAGCTGGGGCATGGGATGGCGTAGTCGCCTGGCGCGATATTCAGCTTGCGCAGGGCGTCCATCGCCTCGTCCTCGTTCGGGAGCTTCCGCATGTCGTTGCGGTGGTAGCTCAACACCATGTGAAGGACGGAGCTGACGATGAAGACGAGCACCGCGGACAAGAGAATCGGCAGCCACAACGAGGTGACGGAAACCATGTCGCCCTCCTTTGACTTCTCAGTTCTAGCTTCTCACTTCTGACTTCTTATGGTTTCGCCGCCGGCATCGGCGGCGGGTACGCGACGCCGAGCTGCTCGAGATACGACTTGTATCTCGTCGGGTCGTAGTAGAACTTCCGGAGCTCGGGCCGGAACCGATCCATGGTGTCCTTGTTCAGCCACGTCCCGGGCTTGTCTTCGGGACGGAGGAACGGCTTGTAGCGTTTCGGCGCCTGCTGCACGTTCACGAAGTAGTCGCGCGCGGCGGTCAACAACTCGGGCTGCATGAGCAGATCCAGCGAGGTCATGCCTACGACCTTGGCAGACTGCGTCGCGCCCTTGTGCGCCACCGGCGTGGCCATCGCGATCGCGCTCGTCCAGTGGTGTCCGGTCGCTCCCGACACGTTCGACGGGAAGCTCAGGCGGACGGTCGGCACGTTCCACATGACGTCGCCGATGTCGTCGGAGCCGCCGCCGGTCTTCTCGCTGTCGGGAATCGACACGCGTCCGTTCAGCGTTTGCGAAACCGTGGTCGACAATCCGCGTTCCTCGGCGCCCATCGCGCGCTGGAAGGCGCGCGCGAACTGCTGGTCCGCCTCGCTCCACTGCGGCATGCCCACCTGCAGAATATTCGCGTGCATGGCCTGAGCGATCGGCCGGTTGCCGTGCTGCGGCCACGCCGACCCCAGGACACGCGACTCGACGGTCGTGCCCGTCATCATCGCCGCCGCCTTGGCCATCGTGTCGCCGAGGTCCCATAGCTCCTTGACGTGCTCGTAGTCGGTCTCGCGGAAGAAGTACCACACCGACGCCTCCGGCGGAACGACGTTGGGCTGATCGCCGCCGTGGGTGATCACGTAGTGCACGCGCTGCGAGAGCCGCAGGTGCTCACGCTTCATGTTCCACGCCATGTTCATCAGCTCGACGGCGTCGAGCGCGCTCTTGCCCGCCCACGGCGACCCCGCGGCATGCGAGCTCGCTCCGTGGAACATGTACTCCACCGACACCATGCCGTTGCCGCTGCCATCGCCCCACGCCGTGCTGAGGTTCGAGCCGACGTGGGTGAAGATCACGGCGTCGGCGTCCTTGAAGATGCCGCCGCGCACGAAATGCGCCTTCGTGCCGAGCAGTTCCTCGGCGACGCCGGGCCACAGCACGATCGTTCCGGGCAGCTTCTCGCGGTCCATGATTTTCTTGAGCGCGAGCGCGGCCGTCATGACCAGCGCCTGGCCGGCGTTGTGGCCCTCGCCGTGTCCGGGCGCGCCGGCCACGAACTCCTTCCGCGTCACGACGCCCGGCATCTGATTCGTGGTCGGCAGGCCGTCGATGTCGGTGCCAAGCGCGATAATCGGCCGTCCCGAACCGTACTTGCCGATCCACGAGGTGGGCACGCCCGCCACGCCGCGCTGCACCTCGAAGCCTTCACGGACCAGAATGTCGGTCACGTAGCGCTGTGTCTCTGTCTCCTGAAAGCCCAGCTCGCTGTAGCTGAAGATGGTGTCCACCATCTGCTGCGTGAACACGCGGCGCGACTCGATGTCGGCGATGAGCTCCTGCTTGAGCGCGTCAAGCCGCGGATTGGGGGGCAGGTTCAACGGCGGGACTGGAGGCTCTGGGGCGGCTCCGCCGCCGCCGCGGCCTCCACGTTGCGCGCTCGCCACGAGTCCAGTGAGCGCGAGCGACAGCACGATCAACAGGGGCAGTCGAAAACAACGGATCGTCATCATGGCCTTCCTCCGCCAGGAGCCGGGGATCCGGCACACTGGACACGATGGTAGGGAAACTCCGTGCGGCGAGTCGTGCCGTTCACGGACCCTTCAATCCACGCAGAAGCGCGTCGCCATCGCGCCATTACGAGCGAAATGGCACGCGCGAGGCGGATCACAGACGGGCGCCAGCGACTTCTTCCTGCACGATTCGAACACCGAGCACGGCCAGGAATTGCTTCAGCCACGCCACGTGCGCGGGCCACGCCGGGGCCGTCACCATGTTGCGGTCGGTCATCGCGTCATCGATCTTGATGTTGGCGTATTCACCGCCCGCCGCCGAGATCTCGGGACCCACGGCCGGATACGCCGAGATTTTTCTGCCCTTGACCGCCCCTGCCGCCACCAGCACCTGCGGGCCGTGGCAGACGGCGGCGATCGGCTTGGCCGCGTCGTTGAAGTGGCGGACGATACTCAGGACCCGCGGATTGAGGCGCAGATACTCCGGCGCACGACCGCCAGGGATGAGCAGGGCGTCGTAGTCCTCCGCCTTCACGTCCGCGAACGTGGCGTTCAGCGAGAAATTATGGCCGCGCTTTTCGGTGTAGGTTTGGTCGCCCTCGAAATCGTGGATAGCGGTCCGCACCGAGTCGCCCGCCTTCTTGTCGGGACACACGGCGTCCACCTGGAGCCCCGCGATCTGCAGCGCCTGAAACGGCACCATGACCTCGTAGTCCTCGACGAAGTCGCCAACGAGCATGAGCACTTTTTTCGCCATGGCTTCACTCCTTTTGCCCGAGGCCGCGATCCTAACTCACAAAGGCTGCTCTCAGCCATCAGCCGTCAGCTATCAGCCATTAGCTTTCAGCCCTTTGCCCTTTGCCCTTTGCCCTTTGCCCTTTGCCCATTGCCCATTGCCCTTCAAGTTTCACCCTTCGCCCCGTCGATCAGCACGCCGCGGGCGATGAGGAACGAGAGTCCTAAGAGCAGATTGCGTGGATCGACCTTGCCAACCTGCTGATGGTACGTCTCGAGCACAGAGGCGACGTCTCCGCCGCCGGCGGCGATCCGGATCAGCTCGGGCAGGTTCACGCCGGCCGCGAACCGTACGGGGGCGTCGACGCCCGGCACGACGACCGCCTCACGCATGACAAGGTAGCGCCCCTCGACGACCGCCGTCTTCCCGAAGCTCAGCGACGGTGCCGGCACGAGACGCAAGGTGTGTGCGCGTCGAAGTCTCTCGAAGGCTGAACGGATCCCTGGATCGCGCGCCAGATCGCGGTCTGCGAGATCATCGCCCGGTCGACCCGCCCGATCCGGAGATCCAGCCGCGCGCGCGGACCAGAAGAGATCGTCGTAGACACTGGCCGCGTCGCGGAAAAACGCCGCTGTGTACCTCTGGTATTCGTCGTAGACGAGCCGTTCGCGCCGGTCGTGAAACCCGAACGCGGCCGACAGCATCTCGGGCGTGTCCAGGCAGGTATTGACCACGACGGCCGCGCGCCAGGCGGAGGACAACGCCTTCTTCACGCCGCCCGACGAGAGGGTCTCCACAAACGACGCGGCGTCGCCGACGAGAAGCGCCCCGCCCTCGAACGCCCTCACGCAGTCGTACACCGACGCGTCGCACGCCCACGGCCGGCTGATCTGCCTGGCGCCCGCGAGGCGCGCGCTGATGCTGACGGCCTTCCGCAGTTCCCGGCCGTAGAGGCTTGCCAGGCCGGCCTTTCGCACGGTCGTGCGACCTGCGTCGATCATCACCGTGCACTGGCGCCTTGTCCCTGACAGTGGCACCGACCAGGCCCAGCCGTCGCGGTAGCTGTCCACGATCGTGTGCGTGCGCTCACGTGCCGGCCATCCATCGCAGTGCCACTCGGCGGCGACTGCCAGCGTCCGATAGCCGGCGCGGACCCGGCGAAGCCCGCGACCGGCGATCACGCCGGCACGGCCCGAACAATCGAGCACGAAGCGGCCGCGGTACGAGTCTCGCTGCGACGATACTACGCATTCGGACGTGACGGGATTGGCGAGATCGACGCGTCGCGCGTGGCCTTCGATCACGACCGCTCCCTGGGCGCGCGCGTGGTCGCGCAGCAGCCGATCGAATCTCGCGCGGGACACGTGATAGCCGGCGGCATCGGTCGCCGCCACGGCCTCCTTGCCGGCCCAGCGGGAGATGTTGCCGCGATTCGGATGAAACCCCGCGGCGTCGACGATCTCGGCGAGGCCCAGAAAGCGCAGCAGCTTTCGCGTGCTGGCGGGAAGCGACTCGGCGAGGCTCGGCGCGCCCGAGTCGCCGTGCATCACGGCCACCGATCGGCCCCACGAGGCCAGCAGCGCGGCGGCCGTGGCTCCGGCTGGGCCGCCGCCGATCACGACGACGTCAACCTCCGAGCTGCTCGACCGTTTCGTCACGGCAGCCTGTCCATCGCGCCTTCGAGGATCGCGAGAAGGTCCGTCACCGTGGCGCCCGGCACCGCCTCGTACGCCCGCGCCAGAAAGCCGGACGCGTTCGCCACCGCAAAGCTGATGCCTTTGAGATTGCGTTCGCGTGGAACGTCCGGGATGTCTCGCGGGTACCCCGACGCGGCCACGCCCGATCGGCCGGCCCTCGAGATCACGCGGTACTCCTCGCGAGGGCAGTGCCAGTCGAGCGTGACAGGCACCACACCGTCGATGGCGCCCGGCAGCCAGCACACGCCCTGATCTTCGCCGGCAGCGACGATACATGCGCCACGGACGCTCGCCCGCCGGACGGCAGCCTCGACGAGCGGCCGGTGTGCAAGATTGGACGTGCCGAGGCTCAGGTTGATGACGGCCGCCCCGCGCTCCGACGCCTCGTCAATGCCGCGGACGAGCACCGACACGTCGGTCGCGAGCGCCCGCCAGAACACTTTGATCGCCAGGAGGCGCGCGTCTGGAGCTTTTTCTCGAATCGCCGCCGCGACCGCGGTCCCGTGGCCCAGATGGTCCACGAAGTCGTCGTCGAGCGACCCGTCGGCGCGGATGGCCACGCCCTGCTCGACGCCCTGCACGTGCGGGTGCGCGGCATGCACGCCGCTGTCCACGATGGCGACGCGTACGCCGCGCCCGGTGTATTCGTTGAGATACATGTAGTTGACAGTCAACAGTTAACAGTCAACAGTCGGCAGTTCGCAGCCGTCGACCGCCACAGTCGACAGTTCACAGTTCGAAGGCCACGAAACCATGAAGGCACGAAAAGAAGAAGCTCCTGAATGCCGAGCTGGCTCGCACTGTCAACTGTTGACTGTCAACTGTCAACTTGTCCGACTTGCCGTTGCGAAGAGCGCGGTGAACGCGCCACCCCTGGCCTGGAGCGCCGCCGGCTCTCCCTCCTCGAGGATCCCCCGCTCACCGAGCACGACGACCCGGTCCGCCGCTGACGCGAGCGACAGATGGTGCGTGATCAGGACGGTGGTCCGGCCGCGCATCGCCCGCTCGTACCCGGCGAGCACCTGTCGCTCGGAGATCGGATCGAGCGCCGCGGTAGGCTCGTCGAGGACGAGCACGGCCGGACTGGTCAGCAGCGCGCGGGCAATCGCCACGCGCTGGCGTTCGCCGGCCGACAGCGCCGCGCCACGCTCGCCGACGATCGTACGAAGGCCATCGGGCAGGCGAGCGATGATCTCGTCGGCGCCGGCAGCCGACACCGCTCGCCGAATCTCCTCGTCGGCCGCGTCGGGACGGGCGTAGCGGACGTTTTCCTCGATGCTCGCGTGCAGGAGCGCCGGCTCCTGATCGACGAGCACAACGTGCCGGCGCAGATCCTCGAGCGACAGGCTCTTGAGATCGACGCCGTCCAGCCGCACCATGCCCTCGTCGGGATCGAGGAGCCGCACCAGCAGGTCGGCGATCGTGGACTTGCCGCTTCCGCTCGGTCCGACCAGGGCCACGGTTTCTCCTGGGGCGACCGCGAACGAAACCGCGCGCAGGATCTGCCCTCGACCGAGATCGACGCTCACGCGATCGAACTCGATCGCGCCCTCGACCCCAGTCAGACGCTGGGGGTTGGGCGCTTCCACGACATCGGGCGGTGTGTCGAGGAGCTCGTGGACGCGCGCGAGCGACACCCGCACGGTCGCCAGACTCGAGTAGAGGCCCATCAGCGCCTGGACGGGCTGAAAGAGGCGCATGTAGTAGGCCATGAACGCGATGAACGTTCCCAGCGTCAGCGTCTCGGCGATCACGCGACTGCCGCCGTACACGAAGACCAGCACGTATCCCGCCGACAGCACCAGGCCCGGCGCGCTCCCCGACAGATACGACCAGAGCTGCATGGACATCAGCGCGCGGACAAACGTCGCGTTGGTCGCGCGGAACCGCTCGCTCTCGCGCGCCTGCGCGTTCGACGTCACGATGAGGCGTACGGCCTGGATCGTTTCGATCAGAAAGCTGCCGATCGCCGCGCTCGCCTCCCGCATGGCCTTGATGTGCCCGGTGAGCGCCACGCGCGTCCGGGCGAGCACCCAGGCGGCGACGGGCACGAGCGCGAGGCCCGCGAACGCGAGGCGCAGGTCGAGCCAGAGCATCGCGGCGATGCTGCCGACAAGGAACAAGGCATTGCCCACCCACGCGAGCAGCGATTCGGCGGCCACGCGCTGGATCTCGCCGACGTCGTTGTTCACGCGCGCGAGGATGTCGCCGAGGGGCGTGCGCGCGTAGAATCGCGGCGAGAGGCGCAGCAGATGTTGGTATACGGCCAGCCGCATGTCGAACAGGACATCCGCCGACACGCGCGTGTAACGCAGCCCGATAATCGCGGTGAGCGCGAAGCCGGCCGCGGACGCCAGCGCGAAGAGCGTGACGGTCGAGTAGAGGGCGGGCAGACTCCTCCCGATAAGCGCCGAATCGACGAGCGTTTTCGAGAGGTAAGGCAGCGTGAGCGAGAGGGCCGTATTGAGCCCGCTCAGCAGCACGACGAGCGCCAGCCGCTGCCAGTAGGGAACGAGATACGCGAGCGCGCGCCGAAATTCAGCGGGCATTCGACTCGAGTTGCGTTTCGATCCTCTGTCGCGAATAGCCCAAGTCGTCGACCATCAGATCGCGCTGGGAGATGCGAATGTCATTCTGCTTGATGCCGTGGACACTCTCCCGCGGGTTGTGGGAACCCGACGAGTCGAGCCGACCATTCCGGAAAGCGGACGACGTATCGAGCTGGTGCTACGGCGCTCCACCGAATTGCTCGAGTATCTTCGGTGCGATGTACGGTTGCCTGATCCGAAAGCGCGGGAACAGATGGATTTCCTTTGCGCGCAGGTTTCTCGGTCGATGCGACGTGCGCCTCGAGAATCCGGCGTTGCAGGCGATGCTCGACGCAAGCTGTCTCCGTTGACGCCGGCGCGTGGCGGCACGCCTCTTGTTCCGAGGTCTAGGGCGTCAACGCCAGCACCGCGTACGCCGTCGCCACGTCGCTCATGAATCGGCCCGCGTCCGACTCGGGATCACGTTGTTTGTTCAACGACGAAGCCGGCCACCGCCCTGTCGTCTTGTCCTGATGCGCGACGAGCCAGTCGAGGCCTTTCTTCACCTGCGGGTGCGTTGACGGCAGCCCAGCCTGCTGCAGCGCGAATGCTGCCAGGCCCGTCGCATAGCCATCGCTCGCCGTGTCGAGCGCCGTGCCATCGACGCGCTGCCACGGGCCGAGCGACGCCGTGCCCCACCCGCCGTCACTCCGCTGTTTGCCGAGCACCTCGGCGACCACGGCGTCGCGTTGCTCCGGCGTCACGACGCCGGTCAGCTTCGCCGACGCCCACAGGAACATGAGGCGGTTCAGCGTGTGCTGGTGCTCGAACTGCTTCGTCAGATAGCCGCGCAAGAGCGCGACGTTTGGTTGAATATCGGCGCTCGACGCGTAGCCGCCGGGCGCGCTCCCGACGGCGACCGCCGCAAGCGCCGCGCCGAAGTACGCGGACTGTGCGCCTTCCCACGGCTCGAGGCGGAACGTCAGCCAGGCCCACGCGCCCGACAGATCGCCGGTCCGCATCTGCTGGGCCCAGAGGTTGGAAAACGCCTGACGCCCGTCAGCGCTCAACACGCCGTCCGCGGCGTCCCTGCGAGAGAGGACCACGGCGTTGATGACCGACTCGACGCCGCGCGATTCCGCGGTCTTGGGAAGGCCGCGCGTTTGATCCGGATACCACGGGGCCATGTCCCCCCACGCTCTGACGCGCTTCACGATCTGGTCCATCTGCTTCGCTTCGCTCGGCGAGGGGCCGCGCTCGTTCAACGCGGCGCGAAGCAGAGGGCGGGCGAGCGCGTATGGAAGCGCCGTGTGACACGATACGCAGGCCGTATCGTGGTCGCGCGCCGCGGAGGGCCAGGTGAGCCACCAGGCCTGCCGTCCATCCAGGTACGCCGCGGCGCCCTTTGCGTCCCACGAGACCGATTCGTCGGTCCTGGCGAGCGTCGCGTTGGAGAGCACACCCGCGAAGAGAGACGCAGCGAGGACGAGCGCGACTTTCATAACTCGCTCCTTGTCGAAAGCGACGAAGACCACGTCAAACGCAGAGCCAGCAGAGGACGCAGAGAAACCGCCACGGATTCGAGGGTGCGTCGCGGAGCGACGGCTCCTGCCGGTCTCGGATCGAAAGATGAAATCCGATTCGCGTCGTAGTCCGCGCCGACCTCTGGCGGTATTCTGCGCGCTCAGGGCTTCGCCGTGGCCGCCTGCCTGGGCACGACGTAAAACCCCGTTGTCACGTCGCCGTCGAGCGTGATGGTGCGCAGGTATCTGTACGTCGCCGCGTCGTAGAGATCGATCGTGTTGCCGGCGTTGTAGATGTAGAGAATCCTCCCGTTCGAGCTCGTCTTGAGCGACATCCGCGGCCGCCCGTCGAATTCCGCGCGGGAGATCACTTTTCGCTGCTCGAGGTCGAACGTCCAGAACTGATAGCGGCCGACGGTGGACTCGAGGCCGTATCCGCGTTTCCTGTCCGGCGCGAGCACGAAATTCACGCCGCCCGCCGGTCCCATGGTGTAGAACTCCAGATCCTTCTTCACGAGGTCGATGCGCGCGACGCCCATCATGCGCCGGTGCTGCACCGGGTCGTCGACCGTCAGCGTGGTCGTCAGGAAACCGGGCTCGTCGTTCACCGAGTCCAGCCCGCCAAACCCGCCGAAGGTCACGCTGACCTGACCGAGGCCTTCCTCGAGGCTCGACAGGTCCCACTTGTCGACCTGGGTGAAGTTCTCCGTCTCGAAGATGAGGATCTCGTTCCCGAGGAAGTAGAGCAGCTTGCCGTCAGGCGAGAACATCAGGTTCGCCTGGTCGCGCTCCTGGCCGTCGGGCCACGGCACCGTCCGGATGATCTTGTGCTCTTTCAGGTCGTACTGCTGCAATTCGGAGGCGCCGATCTCCACGCGATCGCGCTGCCTGGTGGCGGTCCGCGTGATCATCATCAGGTACTGATGCTTCGGATCCGGCTCGAGCGAGGCAATACGGACCCGCTTGTTGCCCTCGGTCAGCCTGAAGGAATCGATGGTGGCTCGCGACGCGATGTCGAGAACCTCCACGTACTCGTTGGTCGCATCGATGTTGTAGAAGCGCTTCAGATCGCGGGAGAGCGTCAGGCGGCGGGGAATGCCGGTCTTGGTCTGAATGGTTCCGGCGACCTTCTCCGTCGCCTCGTCGATGATCCAGATCACGTTGGGATAGCCGCCGATGTACAGCGTCCCGTTCCCGCCGGTGAGGCGGGGCGTCTGCGGCTGGGCCGAGACAAACGCGCCCGTGAGCGCGACGAGCGCAACCATCGCGAGGCAAGTACGTGGCTTCATCGTCCAACCTCTCGTGAATCCCAGTCCATGTATATAGGCACGGTCACGAGCAGATGCGCCCTCGCGCGCAACGGCTTCGCGGACGGATCGGCGCCCGGCGGAGCGAAGGACGCCACGATCCAGACGTCTCCGATGTTGTTGCGGTTGCCCGAGCGCTTGGGGTTCGGGCCGTCGACATTCGGAACGAACAGCCCGCTTTGCGACAGCTCGCCGACAAACTTGATGTCGTCGTCCTTGAAGGTCGCCGTGTACTCCTCGACGCTCCATCGGGCGTCGACCGCCCCCAGATCGAGATCATCGGCGCTGCCGGGCTTGCCGTCCGGCCCGTTGCTGACGCCGCGGGTCTCGAACTGCTCCGTCCGAATCGGAAAAACCGCGCCGCCGACACGCGCCATGCCGGCCTGCGGCGTCACCTTGATACCGTCGATCTTGCCGTACACGACGAGCGCGTCGGGCCTGGTCGAGCCCCCCACGGAAAGGTCGCGAGGGCCCATGCGCGCGCCGGCCGCGACGTCCACGTCGACCGCGAGCATATCGGCCGACGCGCTGACCACGCGCGACACCCTGACGCCCTGTCCGAAGTCGATGTCGGCCGGCGTGACGCGCTCGGGCAGGTTGGCGCCGTAAATGCGCACCCGCTGCGCCGTCGACGAAGTCTTGAGCGAGCTCACGTCGGTGCCCGTCACGAGCGGATCGCTCGAAACCCGGCGCAACGTGACGTCGATCCCCGTTTCGTCGTGCGCGCCCGTAAACCAGCGACCCTTGATCTCCTGCCCGTTCCGCTCGATGAAGGCCACCTCGCGCCACGTGCCTGGATCGGTGGGTGTGTCAGCCGATCGGCCGCGCCACTGGAATCCGGTGTAGACGATGGCGCGGCTGCGCCGCGGGACGGCCTGGCCGCTCCTCGCGTAGACGAACCGGCCGTCGGTGAGGAACGAGTCGGGCGCGTCGGGCCGCTCGGAAATCGTGACCTGCCCGAAGACCGGCCCTTTACCGATTTCGTATCCGGAAAGCGCCCAGCGGCCGGCCAGCCTCGGCGTCCGCATCGCGGCCGACCATGAGGTCCACTCCTGCGAGATCAGCGGGAAGGCGCCAACGAGATTGTTGAGGGCCCGGTCCACCGGCTGCAGGTTCTCGCCGCCACGGCCGCCGTCTCCTCCGCGGCCTCTGGCCGCGCCGGCCTCAGCCGCGCCACCTCCCGGTCCTCCGCGGCGGAACCCGCCTGACCCACCGTCGATGCCCGGATAGTAATAACGGTGCATCGCGATCAGCCCGTTCCATTCGTCCCTGGTCCGGCGCTCGCTGAGCACGCGGCCGATCGAGTGGCACCTTCTGCAGAGATCGTTGGTCTCCTTGTCGGAGTAGGTGAAGTCGACCATGCGCCGCTCGGGCTCGAACATCACGGGCCGCGCCTCTTCCGGGGCGAGACCGTGCGAGTCGGAGAGAGACTTGATGACGCGGCGCGCCACCTCCGGCGTGATCTGGACGTTGTTGAGCGACATCATCCGGCGAATCGTCAGCTCCCAGTTCTCGGGCGTGGCGCGCCGGTACGAGATGCGCGTCATCCGCTGCTTGTCGTCGGGGACGTGGCAGCTGCCGCATGCCTTCACGACCTCGGCGTCCGTCACCGGAATGCCTTCGTCGGTCGCCGCGGCCGCGCCACCCCGCTGCCCTTGCGCTGGGGGCCCCGGAGCGGCAGGCGTCTGCTGAGGAGCCGCCACGAGCGGCAGCACCGCCGTCGCTGAGATGACGCCAATCGCCAACCATCGAGAAATATTAGGCATGGGTAGAAGGCTCATGACGCGTAGGGCGGGTCCTTGGACCCGCCGGTGATGCCGGGTCCGAAGGACCCGGCCTACGGATCGACGGGCGTGTTTCGCTGCTCAGCCCGGGAACACGAGATCCAGCTTGCGCCAGTCTTTCTGGGCCGCGGCGCACTGGCTCGTCCAGCTGGGCGCGTGGTTCAACTGGTCGGGCACGTGGGCCGGCCAGAAGCACCCGAGATGGCAGTCGAAGAGGTCGCGCTCGACCGGCTGGCACAGCCCGGCGGTGCCGCCGGTTGAATCCGCCTCCCAGCCCGGCGAGAACGCCAGCGAGCACCCGAGCGGAATGTGGGGCTGCGCGGGCTGCTGCTGCAGCGCGACGACGTCGCCGTCTTTCTCCCCTCGCACGTAGTCCGTTACCCGATTGGCTTTCCGGTTCACCGCTTTGAGATGCGTCACAGTACTGCCTCCGCTTTCGCCTCGACGCGATCGAATCGCGCCAGGAAGTCCGGGTTCCTCACCGACAGATCGCCGTAGACCTGCAGGCACGTGTCGGTCCATCCGCGAATCCACTCGCAGTAGTGCAGGTTCGGCCGCCGCGTCGTGCCGTAGCGCACATGCGCCTCGTGGTAACAGCCGCCCGCGCACAACGGACGCGCCCAGCACGTGTGGCAGTCGGTCTTGTCGGCGATGTGGTGGTGCTCGAGAAACTCTTTCTGCGTCTCCCGATTGATGCCGTCTTTCACCGTGCCCAGCTTATGCGTGTCGCTGCCGGCGAAGCGGTGGCACACGGCCACATCGCCGTCGGTCGACACGCCCATCAGTCCCAGGCCGGCGCCGCAAGGATACGCCTTGCTCACGCCCTTGTGAATCTCTTCGAGCGTGTCCTTGATGTTCGAGAAGCCGTGGTGCTTGTTCGCCGCCACATGCTCCTGGAATTCGAACGCGAGCTCGCGGAACTGCCCTAGCATCCGATCGAAGCCAGAATCGCCGATCGCGTACTGCTGGTTGGGCGAGGTCGTCACGGGCGCGAATCCGACCTCCCAGAACCCGAACTCCTCGGTCAAGTGCCGGTAGATCCGGGTGACGTCGAGCGTCTCGGACGTCAGCGTCACGCGCGCGCCGATCGGCCGGCTCCGATGCCGCCGCAGCAGCGCCTTGATCTTCGGCGCGATCATGTCATAGCTGCCGGCGCCGTTGTGAAACACGCGGAACTTGTTCTGCATCTCTTTCGGGCCGTCCATCGAGATGGTGACGCCAATCTCGTTGTCGGCGAGAAAGTCGATGATGTCCGGCTGAAGAAGGGTCGCGTTGGTCGTGAGGCTGAAGTCCACGGACTTGCCGACCTCAGCCGCGCGCCGCCGCGCGTAGGCGACCGTCGACTTCAGGACCGGGAAGTTGAGCAGCGTCTCGCCACCGAAAAACGTCATGTGGGCGATGTTGCCGGCTTCCTTGAGCAGGAACTCGACACTGTCGCGCGCCGTCGCTTCGGTCATGAACTTCGACTGCTTGCCGTTCTCGGTGTCGACGATCTTGTCCTCGCCGTACTCGTAGCAGTACGTGCACGCGAGGTTGCACTGGTTGGTGACGTTCAGCACCATCGTCGACAGCGGGAACGGCATCATCGGGAGGAACTTCGGGCTGTCCGGATCCGGCTGCTGCTCGTAACCGATGGCCCGGACGTCGCGCAGCTCTTCGATGACGGCCTGCACAGCAGGTGCGGGAAACCGATCTGCCAGCGCGGCGACAACGGCGTCCTCGGTGCGCGGGGATTCGCCGACCAGGCGGATGACCGCTCCGGCCACGGGGTCGAGCTCGAAGACGGCGGCGCTCGGCACGAGGTAGAGAAACTGCCGTCCCGACGCCTGGAACTGGTGGAATTCCCGCAGGGCTAATGCAATCACCGTGGCTCCCGTGGTTGGGCGTGCGAAAGTGCCCCAACTATAGCAGACCGCCGCCCGGAGCACGAAACGGCGCCGACGCGAGTGCGAAGGCGCCGGAAGTGCCGACGCAACGCGAGGATAGCCGATTCAATTCCGTCGAGTCGTTGCAAATTGTGGCGGCCAGGGAACCTACCACGTCACGTGCTGAGCGACTGCCACACGGCCCGGCCCGAACGCCACCGAGGGCGCCCGCCCGGCCTTCTGCTTGCCGAGGAACAGGAGCACCCCGCCGCCAAACGCCGCCGCGAGACCCGCGGCGCCTATTTCGACATTGGTGGACTCGGCTTCGCCGAACTCGGGGAACTCTCCGTTCTTGTTGTTCAGGAAACCGTTGATCGCCACCGCCATGCCGCCGACAAAGAGCCCCGCCCCTGGCCAGAAGTACGCCTTGGGCATGGTCCTCTGGTCGACGGGCGTCTGCTGCGCCGGTTGCGCTTGCTGCTGGACCACGCTGGCGATACTCGCGTGCAGATCGCCGGCGAACGCCGGCGAACCGACGCCCACGATTGCCGCCCACGCCGCCACCACTCGCAGAATTCTCGACATATTCATCCCTTCACCACCTTCATCACGTCACCACCGAATCTTTGCGCCGAGCTGCAGCCGGCGCGGATATGTGTATCGCGTGGGCACACCGAACGCCGTGACGGCCGCGGTCCCGAGCTGGGAGGCGACGCCTTCCGAGCTGTTGCTGTTGGTCATGTTCAAGCCGTCGAGGAAAAAGTCGAGCCTCGTGCCCGAGCCACCGATCGTGAACGTCTTCTGCACGCGGAGGTCGACGAGATCGACGTCCGGCACCCGGCGATCGCCCCTGTTCGCCTCCATATTGATCGTCGGCGGGCTCGGGAACCCGAGGCCCGCGGGCCGAATCTGGCGCGACCACAAACGCCCGGTCTGATGCTGCACGTTGGCGGCCGCCGTGATGCCCCACGGGAAGTTGTAGACCACCTGCGCCTTGGCCACCACCGGCTTGTCGCCAATCAGGCGACCCTCGGTGTTGACGTAGTCGTTCGGGCCGGCCGCGTCGCGTCCGAACGTGCCGGACCCGCTCGACTGGCCCGACGAGGGTCCGCTGCGCGCGCTCGACGCGATGCGGCCGTCAGCCTTCGACAGCACCAGCGAGATCACGCCTTGCCAGTTACTGGACATCCGCTTGGTGAGCATGAACGTCGCGCCGTGATACCGCGTGTACAGACCTTCTGGAGTGGTCAGCAGGAAAATGCGATTGTTGGGCGGTGACACGAGCCGCCAGACCGGCACCGTGTTGCCCGTCGCGTCGATGCCCACGCTGTCGACATAGGGTACCTGCACGTACTGACCCGTCGTATCCCGCCAGCCGGCGAAGTCCTCGCCTCGTTTGTGCACGTAGTTCACCTGGAACCCGAGGTTCGGCGAAAGCCCCTGCTCGACCTGGGCGATGAACTGATCCGAGTAGGGGTTCTTCCGATCGGGATCGACGCGGAGGTTGGCGGGGGTCTGCGACGTGAAATTCGTGCGGTTGCCCGCCGCATCGAGGTCGAAGGTGAGCTCCGGCGTCGTCGAGGGAACGATCGCGGAGAAGTCGCGATCGAGCGCGCTGTAGTACCGTCCGTAGTGGCCCTTGACCACCGTCCGGCTCGAGACTTTGACGTTCATGCCGACGCGCGGCGACACGACGCTGAAGTCGTACACATCGTCGTTGGCCGCCGAGAGCTGGCCCGTGGGGTTGCCGGCCTGGTCGAGCATCGGGAACGACGGGTAGAAGCCCTGACTGTAGTCGTAGCGCAAGCCCAGGTTCAGCGTGGTCCGATCGCCGAGCCGGAACGTGTCGTCGACATAGGTGCCATACGTCTTCGCCCGGGTGCCCTGGTAGTACGGCAACTGTGTGGTCCCGATGCGCCGGCCGGTGGTGAGCGTCCTGACCGTGTCGTTCGGACCGGTGAGCGTCACGTTGCCGTTGGTCCCGTACTGGAGACCCACCTTCAGGTCGTGGCTGCCGCCGAGGACGTCGTCGGCGTAGTGAGACAGCTTGCTCTGTACTCCGTACCGGAAGCTCCTGTTCTCGGTCCACTGCGTGATCGCGCCCGTCACGAGCCCCGACACGTCGTCCGTATAGCGGGTGCCGATGCTGGACTGCCCCTCTTCGTTCGGATCCCTCGAGGACTGCAGCCAGAACCCGGAGTAGCGCACCTCGACGAGCGTCCTGGACGTCAGCACGCCCGTGTAGACAAGGTTGGGCGTCGGGTTGTGCCCGTGACTGAGGCTGATGGTGCTCGGCGCGTCGAACGCGGACGTCGTGCCAGGAATCCAGTAGAAGTCGTCGTGATAGCCGTTGAGCAGCCGGTGCTTGTCGGTGATGTTGTAGTTGAACTTCCAGAACATGCGGCGCGAGTCCGACTTCGACGGAAACACCGGATCGGCGCCTGGCTGCGAGTCCCAGTCTCGCTGGTACTCCAGCGACCCAAAAAACCAGAACTTGTCTCTGATGAACGGACCCGACGCCTGCACCGTCGCGTCGCGCCAGACCTCGCGGTGGTACGGCCGGCCCCTGTCGAACGCCTGGGTGGTGTTCCTGGCCGTCAGCGCGTCGTTCTGGAGGTAGACGTTGGCGTCGCCGTGCAGCCGGTTGCCGCCCTGGCGCGTGACGATGTTGAAGACCGCGCCCTGCACGTTCCCGTACTCGGCCGAGGCGCCGAGCTGCAGGACTTCGACTTCTTCGACCGCATCGGTGTTGGGCCAGGGCGTCGAGCTGATTTCCGTCCCGTCAATCTGGTACGAGTTCTCGTTGGTGCTCGAGCCGAGAGACGTGGCCTGCGTGGACGATCCCAGGTTGGAGGTCTGGCTGACGCCGGGCGCCGAGTTGATCAGATCGAAGTACGAGAACCGGCGGACGGGCGCGTTCTGCACCCATTCCTTGTTGTAGCTCGTGCTCACCTGCGAGGTCGCGGTGTTCACGACGGGCGAGGCGCCCGTCACCGTGATCGTCTCCTCGAGCGCGCTGATCTTCAAGGCCACGTCCAGCGCCACGGTGGCCCCGACGGCGATGGGAATGCCCTCGCGTTTCAGCGTGCCGAAGCCCGCCAGGACGTACTCCACGTCGTAGGTGCCGGGCGGCAGGACGGGAAACCGGTACACGCCGGTCTCGGAGGTCACCGCCGTCGGCGCCCCGGCGACGGCGGCGCCGCGGAGCGTGACGGTGACGCCCGGCAGCACGCCGCCGGAATCGTCGGTGACCTTGCCGATGATTTCGCCAGTGGTGCGCTGCGCGATCGCCGGGACCGCGAATACGATCAGCGCCAGAACGCCGCAGAGACTGAGGAAATAGTTGCGCATGCGATCGACAGAGCAAGCACCGTGCCCGTCGACTGATGAAGGCGCCCGCATTCGCAACGTCTGCGGAGTCAGTGAATTGTGAACGCGAACGTCTCGCGGATCGTGTGGTGAGCCTGCGGACACGCTTGTCGGTCTCAGCGGTGACGACCTTCAAACATGTAGGATCGCGGCCTGGAACGCGCGACCCTCATCGCCGTGTATGCTGGGAGCCGAGGGAGGGCGCGACGAAGAAACCGACGGAAGTGTTGGTTAGCAAGAAAAGCGACAGGCGTGTCGATGCGGCTGGTGTCGGCTTGCTGCTGGCGGCAACCCTCGCGGCGTTTCTGCCGCTGCTCGACAACGGGTTCGTCAACTGGGACGATCAGTACGCGCTGACCGGAAACGACCGGCTCGCCGCGCCGGGCGTGCTGTCGTGGGCGTTCATCACAACGCTCATGGGGCACTACCAGCCGCTCTCGTGGCTGGCGTGGTCGGGCGTCACATCGCTCTTCGGCGTGAATCCGTTGGCGTTTCACGCCGCCAGCCTGCTCGGTCACCTCGTCAACACGGCGCTCGTGTATCTTCTGTCGGCTCGTCTGACCGGGTCCTCCGGTCTCGAGGGTGGCACGCGGCGCATCGCGGCGTTCGCCGCGGCCATCGTGTTCGCCGTTCATCCCATGCGTGTCGAGGTCGTGGCATGGGCCAGCGCGTTTCCGTACATCTTGTCGCTCACATGGTTGCTGGCGACGACGCTCGCCTACCTGCGGTACTGCGACAGTCGGGCGCCCGCGGGCCGTCGCGCGTGGTTCGGCCTCGCCCTCGGCAGTTACGCGATCGCTCTTCTCTCGCGCGTCACGGCGATCGGATTCCCGCTGGTGCTTGTCGTCCTGGACGTCTATCCGCTCGGGCGCGTCGGTGCAGGCCGACGCGACGACCGCCCGCGACGGCACGACGGAGTGCGATGGCTTGATTCGTTCGTGGAAAAAGTGCCCTTCGCGCTCGTCGCGCTGGCCGCGGCGTTCGTGGAATCGCGCTCGCGGGAGATGGCGCCGCTCGAGGAAATCGGCATCGGCTCGCGCCTGACGATGGCGGCAACGGCGCCGTTGGTGTATCTGGGGCGGACCCTGCTTCCCGTGGGTCGCTCGCCGGTCGACCCGCTGCCAATCGCGCCCCACACGGAGTGGGCGCCGCTTGCGCTCGGGTTGGCGGCGCTCGGCGGACTCACGTTCGTCTGCTGGACCCTGCGACAGAAGTGGCCGGCGCTGCCGGCGGCCTGGACCGCCTACCTCGTCCTGCTCGCGCCGGTGATGGGCCTCACGCCGAGCGGCCAGACGGCCACCGCCGATCGATACACCTATGTGCCCGGGATCGCCCTGTCGCTCCTCGCCGGCGCCGCGATCGTTCGGATCGAATCGCTTGCAAGGCTTCGACGACTATCGGTCGTGGCCATCGTCGGCCTGGCGGTGGTTCTCGGCGCGGCCACGTGGCGCCAGACACGGTGGTGGCACGATTCGATCGCGCTGTGGACGCGTGCGGCGGATCTCGATCCGCGAAACGACATCGCCACGTTCAACCTGGCGATCGCGCTCGACGAGGCAGGCCGCAAGAAGGAAGCGATCGGGCGTTACGAGCAGACGCTGGCGCTCATACCCGATCACGAGCCGGCGCGCCGGGCGTTGACGAGCATGCGGACGGAACGCGGCCTAGCGCTGACGAAGGGCGGACGATTTGCCGAGGCGGCGACCGACCTGCGCGCCGCGCTCGATGCGCGTCCCGATGATCTCGCGCTTGCCAACGCGCTGGCGTTCGCGCTGGCACAGATAGATCGAACGGGCGAAGCGGTCGCCGTGCTCAAGCAGTCGCTCGCCCGCCATCCTGACAACGACGAGCTCGCACACAACCTCGCGCGAGTGCTTGCCACCGCGCCGGATTCAGCGGTCCGGGATGGCGCGCTGGCGCTTCGACTCGCGCTGGCCGTCCGCGATCGCACGGGCGGACGCGATCCGCGGGTGCTCGATACGCTGGCGGCGGCCTACGCGGCGACCGGCCAGCGAGAGCCCGCGCGCCGCATCGCGACTGAGGCAGCGGCGCTCGCGCGCCAGCACGGCGATCTCGATCTCGCCGCCGAGATCGTGCGACACGCGCTGGGCTACGAACGCTAGGAGTCTGCGCGGCAGAATGTAGTGCGGGTCTTCAGACCCGCCTCCCGCCTTAGCCTCCCACCGGTTCCGCAAGGACCCGGCCTAGCTACCTCACCACGAGAGCCGCTGCGACACCGCGACACGGCCCGGACCGAACGTCACGCTGGGCGCTCGGCTTGCGCGCTGCGAGCCCAGAAACAGGATCGTCCCGCCAGCGAATGCAACGGCGAGCCCTGCCGTGCCGAGCTTCTTGTCTGTCGCTTCCGCCTCCCCAAACCCCGGAAACGACCCGTTCTGATTGTTGAGGAAACCGTACACGCCGGCGGCCATCCCTCCCACGAACATTGCCGTGCCGGCCCACAGGTATCCCCGTGGCATCGGCCCGGCCTCGGGCTGCGCCGCCTGTTCGGCGACTCGCGCGATGCTCTCGCGGAGCCCGCCGACAGACACCGATGCCGCATTCAGCCGCGTCGCCGCGGCCTCGTCCGCCGGCCGCTCTCCGAGATCATCCGCGAATGCCGGAGAGCACAGTCCAACAATCAGCATCCATGTGATTACGGCTCGCAAGATTCTCATCTCGACGCTCCTTGCCCTCACCACCGAATCTTCGCGCCGAGCTGCAGCCGGCGCGGATAGGTGTAATTGGTCGGCACCCCGAACGCCGTGACGGCGGCGCTGCCCAGTTGAGGCAAAGGATAGCTGAGCGAATTCGGCAGGTAAGTTGCAAATTGTGGCGGAGAGACCGCCCGTCGAGGGACGTTCTGCGCATCGCTGCCGGCAACTGCCGGCGTCGCTCACCTCGCCGGCGCAAACACTTCGTCGATGCTCACCGCCGTGATTGATCCAATGTCGAGCGCGCGAAGGGGGGGCTCGATCGTCTTCCGGTCTCCGACGATCGCGATCACGAGATGGTCGGGCTGGAAGTATTGCTCCGCCACACGTTGAACGTCGTCCGCGCCGACCGCCTGAATCGCCGGCACGTACTTGGAGTAGTAGTCGTCCGGCAGGTCGTAGGCCACGAGCGATTCGAGCGCCTGCAGCCGACTCGAAATGCGACCGGTCGCCTCGAATATCCGCGAGAACTCGAGCGCGCTGTCGTCCTTCGCGCGCGCGAGCTCGTCCGCGGGTATGCCCTTCAGGATGTCGGTCAACTCGTTGAGCATTTCGCCGAGCGACTCGGCCGTCTTGTGGCCCTGCGCGGCGGCGGCCACGACGAACGGTCCCGCGGACTTGCGAATCTCGAAGCCCGATCGAACGCCGGCCGTGTAGTCGCGCAGCGTCGGGTTGCGGGCCGAGCTGAACCTGCCCTTGAGGACCGTGTTCAGGACCTGGGTCGGAAAGAAATCCGACATCGAGCTCGATGCGCCCACGCCGCCGACGAGAATCCGTGACTGCGGCGCGTCCGGCATGTCCACGAGCATCAGCCGGCGCGGAGGCCGTTGAACGGCCGGCGCCGGTGCACGGACGACACCGGGCGCGCCGGCCGGCTGCCACGTACCGAAATGCGTCTCGAGCAGTGACAGCGCCCGATCCGCCTCCACATCCCCGACGACGATCAAGGTGCTGTTGCCGAGTCGGTAGGCGGACTTGTGAAATGCCTCCAAGTCCTCCGCCGTGACGGCCTCGAGGCTGTCGACGGTGCCTATCTGCGCCGCGGCGTTGCGCTGCGACGGACCGTAGAGGCTGCGCGCGAAAGTCAGGGCCGCGATTGCATCCGGATCGTCGCGCGCACGGCGCAGCATCATCAGGCGCTGCTGCCGCAAGCGTTCGAGCTCAGGCTTCGGGAACGTCGGGCGCTGCCACACATCGGCCATCAGCGGCAGCGCGGCGTCCAGCCGCGCCACCGGCACGTACAACCGCAGAAAAGACGAATCCACGCCGCTCGACGCCGAGAGATTGGCGAGAAGGACGTCGAGCGCGTCGGCGATCTCGACGGCGGAATGTGCACCGGCGCCCTCGGTGAGCATGGCCGAGGTGAGGCTCGCGATCCCATATCGACCCGGTGGATCGGCGTCGGTGCCGACCGGCACCTGCAGGCTCATCTGCACGACGGGCAGCTCGTGCTGCTCGACGATCCATACCGGGAGGCCATTGCTCAACTGATGCCTCAGAATCGCCGGCGTCAACATCGGCGAGGAGCCGGGACGTGGCCGCTGGTTGCGATCCGGCCCCTGCCCGTGGGCAGCGACCACGGAGACCGCGACGAGAACGGCGGATGCGAGCGTGTTGTTCAATTCAGCGTCCAGAGCGAGATTGACCTGACGTCCTTGACGAAGACTCGATTGCCCGAGACGGTCGGCTGAGCCCAGGTCTCGCTGTTCGCGACCGTATACCGTTTGAGGGGTTCGAATCCACTACGGTTGCTCCTCGCCACGATCAGCTCGGCGTCGTCGTTCAGCAGGAGGAGAAGATCGCCTGCCTTGACGACGGCGGTGTTCGAGGCCTGACGGGGCTGACCGAGCCAGAGCACATGGCCGGTGTCCGCGTCGAGTGCGAAGAACTGGCCTCTCGCCTTCTCGGACAGGCCGAACAGCGTGTTGCCGACGAGCACCGGATTGCTGAGGAACAGCGAGACCTCCGTGGTCTCCCACACGACCTCGACGACCCACGTGCTGTCGCGTCTGGCCGGCTTCAGCGCGGTGACCCCCGCGGCCTGGCCGCCGACAATGAGCGTCTCTCCGTACAGGATCGGCGTGATGGCGCTCGGCGTGCCGCGAGACGGCCACGGATGCTCCCACAGCCGTGTGCCATCGGAGAGCGAGACACCGACGACGCTTGTTTGAGTCATCGTCACGACCTGACGAACTCCACTGAGTTCCACGATGATCGGCGAGGCATACGCGCCACGACCGATTCCGGTCCAACTGACGGCGCCGGTGTTCGCGTCGAACGCCGTCAGCGGGCCGTGATTGCCAGAGTGGACGATGACCAGGTTCTCATCACCGACAGGAGACACGGCCATGCCGTAGGACGGATGTTCGGGCGCCGCGGGCGTCTGCCACGCGATCTTTCCGGTTGCGGCATCGAAGGCGGAAACAATGCCGGTGATCCCGAGCGTGAACAGCCCGCCATTGTGGAACAGCGGGGTGGCCTTTGGACCCACGCCGTGGGCAGCGGCCAGCCTGGCTGGCGCATAGGGGGCCGGGTAACTCGTGTGCCAGCGCTCTTGGCCAGTCTCGGCATCGAGCGCCGTCATCACCTCGGTTCCATTGCGCCGCGTAAAGATGTAGACGATGTTCGCAACGACGAGGGGGGTCGCGTAGCCCTCTCCGACGTCAACCTTCCACTTGCGGGTCAGCGCCTCAGGCCACATCGCCGGCTCGGCGAAAGCGCTGGCCGCGCCGTCGCGGTTTACACCGCGCCACTGTGGATAGTCTCGCCCGGAGCCTTGCGCGGCGACGGTGCCGACACACGCAATCAGCAGGGCAGCGCCCACGAACAGCCAGCGCGGCGCCAACCCTTGTCGAACTCCACAGCATTCCATGTCGGTGGTCACACCTTAGCAGCCGCAGTCATCCGAAGTCCACGAGGTGCGTTCGACACCAGGCAGCGCGGGGCCGAAGTGCGGCCAGTCGGCGCCAGCCACCGGCAGGACGTTGAAGCCGAGGTTCAGGAAGCTGTACCAGATCTCCGTGTTGCGGAAACCTGCGCATCGGCAGGGTTGGCGTTCGCCGTGTTCTTGTGCAGGTCTTGCCGAAATTCGACGCACGCACCCGGGGAGTAGTCGAAGAACGCGGAGAAGCATTCTTCCCTGCGCCTTCGACCGCCTCCCCTGGTACGGCGCGTGCTAAAACGCCAATCGGACGGCGAGCTGTCCCGAGAGCGGAGTGATCGCCGAGGATCTCTTCTCCCCGAAGTTGGAAAGCCCCTCAATCGTATTGCGGTTGAACCGAGATTCGTTGAGAAGGTTGAACACCTCCGCTATACCCGTGAGTTTGACGCTGCCCCCCAGTGAGAAGTCCTTCGAGGCGCGCACGTCCAGCCGGCTCCACGCATCATTCTTGAACGTATTGGGCGCGATGAGGGAGCCATCACGCCGGATCCGGCGCGCGCCGCCGAGTCCCAGGGCGTCGTACGGCAACGTGACGCTCGTGTAGTCGCCCGAACCGAAGTGGTAGGCGGTCGACAGGTTGAGGCGCTTCGGCAGCGTGAAGACACCGTTCATATTCAGGGTGGACCGCTGGAATTCCTGCGAGCGCCCCCAGCTCTGATCGAGGTTGAACGGGTTGAACTGCTGATTGCTGTACCCCACGATCCCGATGCCGGTGTTGTTCTGGAAGAACAGGTGCGTATAGGAGACTGAGAGCTGGAAGTTGTTGCGATAGCGTCTGGTGAAGGACGACGCCAGCCCCATGTACTCGGACCGTCCGGTGCTGTCCTTCAGATTTATCTGGCCGAAGGTGCTGCCGTCGGGAGCCACCGCCGGCCGGCCGGCTTGATTCACGGGGAAGGGAAATCCCGTGGCGGGGTTGTAGAACACATTCGGGTCGCGCTGCACGTCCTCGTTTCCGCCCTTGTAGTGCACCAGGTCGGCATCAAAGGCCATGATCTCGTTGATCTGCTTCTGGAAGCCAATCATGGTCTGCACCTTCCACGGATTCTGGTAGTCGTGCGCGATCACCTGAATGCTCTGCGGGGGCAGTTTCACCTTGCCTGCCTTGATATCCTCGACTTTGAGGCCACGCGTCGGGTCGAGGACGAAGCCCGGCAACCCGTCGTTCTCGAAAGTGTTCGAGAGCACGCGCTGGCCGTTGAACAGCTGCTGATCGATGACCTGATTGCCGCCTTGCGTCGAGTAGTACAGCCCCACACCGCCGCGAATGATGAGATTGGCGTCGCCGCCCACGTTCCAGACGAATCCCGCGCGCGGCGCCACGTCGTCGAGATCGCGAATGTTGTTGCGGTACCCGATGTCCTCAATGCTGTAGCCGGTGTCGAACACGAGTTCGGTCTCTTTGAGCCCCGGAGAGATGAAATCCTTCCAGGCGACGTCATAGCGGAGGCCAAGATTCAGGGTGAAGCGATCGTGCATTTTCCACGAGTCGCCGATCCAGACCCCGAACATCGGCCGGGGTATGTCGAAGCTGTAATCGCCTTTGCCATCGTTCTGACCGCCAAGCTCGGCGAAATGGACTACGTACCGCAACGCGGACGCATCGAGGCCGGTCAGATCCCACCGGCTCGAATCGTTCCATGCGTCGAGCGGGAAGCGTTCCGGGATGCGGTCGGGCAGCCGGCTGAAGAACATCTGCCCGCGCGCTCGCGCTTCCCACCAGCCGGTATCTTTGCCAACCCTGGCCTCGGTGCCGATCTTGAAATCGTGCGAGCCCTTGTTCCAAGTGAGGTCCCAGCGTGTCGTGATATTGTCCTGATTCCAGTCTTCCGGAAAATTCCAGGGCGGGCCGACCGAAAAGCCGGGAAAATTGTACTCAGGCGTCAGGGGCGCCCCCTCCAGTGGAGTGTGCAGGAAATTGAAATGGAAATAGTTGACTTTCACCTCCGATAACAGGCTGCTGTTGATAACACGTGACCAGCTGCTCGCCAGCAGATTCGAGTCGCGGGTGCGCGTCTGATGCCGCGAGTAGGCGGTGGTGCTAAATTCCGCTGGGTGCCTCCAGCTGTATTGGCTGTAGCGCACCAGGAGATGATCTTTCGACGTCAACTGATGGTCAACGCGCCCGAGGATGTAGTCTTGGTATTCCCCAGTCGGCTCCGTGATCGACTGTCCGTTGTAGACAGTGGGTGCGATGACGGTCGAGCCCGGTTCCCGCGTATGCTCGTACATCCCGAAAAACTGCGTCTTGTCCCGGACAATCGGGCCGCCGAGCGTCCCGCCAACCTGTTGATTGGAGAACGGCAGCACTTCGTCGGTGAAGTGGTCCGCCAAATTGAGCTTGTCGCTGCGGAAATACCCGTACGCGCCGCCTCGGAAGTTGTTCGTGCCGGCACGCGAGACGGCCTGCACCTGCGCCGACGTTGATCGACCCATCGTAATGTCGAACATATTCGTGATGACTTGATACTCCGCGATGGCGTCCTGGCTCACGCCCGGCTGCCCGTATCCGGGAACGCTCTCTTGCGTTATTTCCTGGCCATCCAGGTTTATCCGAAACCCCTGCGCCGCACGGGTCGGACCCTCGTTCCCCCACCCCCCGGAGATGTTGTTCTTGACCACGCCCTTGACCATGGTCGACATCTCCAGCCAATTGCGGCCCGGAATCGGCAACTCTTCCATCTGCCGCCGATCGAGGTTGCCCGTGACCTGCGCCTGTCGCGTGTCGACGAGCGGTGTGGCGGCGGTGACGGTGATGTTCTCGGCTAACGTCGCAATCCTCAGGGTCAACGGGATCGTGGCATTCTGCCCGACGAGAAGCTCCACGTTCTCCATCAGCATCGTCGCGAATCCCTGAAGCGCCGCTTGCAGTTTGTACTGTCCGGCGGGAACACCCACCAGGCGATAACGGCCTTCGGCGGTCGTGACATCGAAAAACTCCCGGCCATTCGCCGAATTGGTGGCCGTCACGCTAACACCGGGAAGAACGGCCCCGGATGCGTCAACGACCGTGCCGGTCACAGTCGCCTCCTGAGCCTGAAGACGCGCTGCGCCCAGAAGAAGCACGACGAAGGCGGCGCCACACCGGCGAAGAATCGAGGCCATATCCATCCCCCTCCCACCCTTGGATGTAAACGATGTTTCCGTTGCACTCGTCAGATGCCCTCTCCCATGCAGAACCAGGAGAAGTACAATTCCATATCGGCGAACTCGTCCGGGATCGCTGGTCGGAAACGTCAGACCGTTTGTCGGTGGAGCCAAAATAGGCGAGCCGACGCGGGAAGACAAGTTGCAAGTTGTGGCAGAGTGGCGGAGGCCTACCGAGCGCCTCGCGCGCGTCCACGCGCGTCAGCGTCGGGCGTCGGTCCGTGTCGACCGCCGCCACCACCCAGACACCGAGGCGAGCGGTCGGCAGCCGCCACGAGCGGCCGCCAAGCGGATCGGCCACTTCGGGGAACGCCTCGCCGGTGACGTGCCACGCGGCGAGTCTGACCTCGACGGTCGCGCGGCAGTCCAAGGCGCCCGCGAACGGCAACGCCCTCTCGACAGCGGGGCCCGCCCCGGCCGGCGTCCGGGCCGCCAGCAAGGTGACGCGACCGACAGGACGAGAGTGCCGCGCGCGGGATGAACCCGCCTTGAGCGTCAGGGCTTCGGCCTCCTGAGACGGTCGAGCAGCGTCTGATAGCGCGCGTCGGCCTCCTTGATGCGCGGCGTCAGCGTGGGCAGCTGCCTCTTCCACTGCTCGATGATCGTCTCGCGCGTCTCGAAGGACTCGAGATCGCCGTCGGCGTTGACGGGCTGGGTCATCAGGTCGGCGAGCTGCTGACGCTGGAGCTTGATCAGGTCCTCGACCGCTTCGCGCTTCCAGGTCGGCTCGTCGTCCACGATGACATAGACTGGCGCGCTGTGGGCGATGGACTCCTGCTGCCGGCCCCACGCCCGCGCGGCAATCCACATGCTGTGGTCGGCGGTGAGCGTCGTCGCGATCGCGGCGCGGTTGTCGCGCGCCGGCTCGGTCTTGGCAACGTCGCCGAGCGCGACGATCTCCAGGCGATCGAGCGTATTGATGTCGGGATTCAATCGGGCCGACGCGGCGATCTCGAGCTTGGTGCCCCGGGGCACGCGCAGCTCCTCGCCCATCAGCCGGCCGTTGACGGTCAGCTCGAGCGACGGCCCGTTGGTGACGAACGCGTGGCCGCGCCGGAAGCCGTCGAACCACGAATCGGCGGAAAAAGGCCCGTCCACCTTGACGTAGGTGCGCTCGACACCCGGGAGCGCCGGGCCGAAATACGGCCAGTCGGCGCCGGCCACCGGCAGGACCTTGAAGCCGAGGTTGAGGAAGCTGTACCAGATCTCCGTGTTGATCCGGCCGCCCTGAAGCACCTCGATGAAGTCGACGAGCCCGAACGGCACGTCGATGGCAAGGCCGCGGCGGCCGTTGAACAGCTCGCCGAGGTGCGCGTAGCCGGTGGACGCGCCGCCGCGCCGCGTCCGCTCGAACACGAGATGGTATTGGAAGAAGCCCTCGGCCTCGAAGTGCGCGTGCGTGTCGACGTTCCAGTGAATGGTGTGGCCCCGCGCCACGGTCCGCGGATCCTCCTGCCCGGACACCAGCGCAATGCCGTCGCGCTCGAACCGGCCTCGCCGCCCCCAGGCCGGCTGCTTGAAGTAGGTGCCCATGATGTTGCCCATCTCGAGCAGATTCGCGATGTGGAGGTCCTCGGCCGCCAGGACGTTCCACACCTTGAGGTCGGCCACCTGGTCGCGCTTCAAGTGGAGATGCGACTCGCCCGAGTACCAGCCCCGCGCCGCCAGATCGTCATAGCGCTGAAGAGACACGGTCCCCGCGCCCGTGTCGTTGGGAGGCACGGTGATCTTCTGGTGGTGCAGGCGATACTCGGGACCGCGCGAGACCGCGAGGTCGTAGACGCCCGCAGGCACGCGGGCCTCGTACGCGCCGTCCACGTAGAACGCTTCTCGGCTCGCGACGGGCCAGAACGTCCGGCGGTTCAACCACACGCGGCGAATCGCGTCGGTGAAGCGGTTGATTGGAATCGCCTGCTCTGAAGGCAACGGCAGCCGGCCGGTTTCGTCGTACAACCCGACGCGCGCCGGCACGACCCGGCCGGTCGCGGCGTCGCGGATATCCAGTTTCACGCGGCCGAAGGCGGCCGGCGCCTTGGTCGTATTGGTGCGGGCGATCTCGACATCGCACAGCCCGAACGCGCCCTGCCGGGCGTTGAGGGCGATATCGACGCCTTGCGCGCCTTGTCCGGCGAATCTGGCGCGATCCAGCCGCACCGTGGAGCGCGCCAGGGGACCGGCGCGCTCGGGCACCACTTCCATCGACCCTCGGCCGTCGGCGCCATTCCTGTCGAACAGCACGACGATCGCCTGGGCCGTCGTCAACTCCGGCACGTAGGTCAGCGTCAGATTCACCGGTTCATCGATGTCGAACCCGTAGGCGTCGTCGACATCGAATCCGACCGTCGTCCCGACCACGCAGGACCGACCGCCGACCGTCCTGAGCTCCGTCTGGTCTCGGCCGTTGGCGCCGAGGTCGGTATAGCCGAGCGCGAACACTCGGGAGATGTGATCCTTCTTCCAGGACAGCGGCTTCGAAAACCGGGCGTCGTCCCCGGCAGCCGTCATAGCCACGACCGCCAGCGCCGCGCCGCCAGCCGCAACGAACGTGGACAGGATGTTTCTCGAGATCATGAAATGCCTCCTCACGGACGATCACCAGGTGTCTCTGTTTTCAGAGCCAGGAGTCGATTCAGGTTCAACCGCGTATAGCTATCGATAGAGCGAGGGCGTTGTCGGCGGCGGCCGCCGCGGGTGCGTTGCTGCCTCGTACGCGAACGCTACCGTGATGAGCATCGGCTCGGTAAACGGGCCGCCCAGTAACTCCAAGCCGATCGGCAAACCGTCGTTGGTGAATCCGGCCGGAATGCTCATGGCGGGCAGTCCCGACGTCGCGCTCACCTGACAGTTCGACCCGGCCTGCGGCTCGCCGATCACCGCGGGCTTGCGGCGAAGCGTCGGATAGGCCAGGGCCGTCAGGCCCTGCGCCTGCATCGCCGCGAGGATGGTCTTCCGTACCGTCTCGCGTCTGATCAGCCCGGCACGATAGGCCTCGCTGTCGCGCGACTCCACGGCGTTCGCTCTCCTGATGGCGCCGGCCACAGCGTTGTGATACAAGCCGCGCGACAGAATGTCGTCCAGCGAGCGGACCGGCGCGCCAGGAAACTGCGCGAGGTAGTCCATGAGATCCCACTTGAGCTCGCTGACATTGGTGCCGGTGCCCTCCGTTGCTTCCTCGTAGCCGGGAATCGCGATCTCGGAGACACCGCCGACCAGCCCGCGCAGCACGTCTATCGCGCGGCGGACGACCGCGCCGACCTCAGCGTCTTCCGGCGTCGCGCCGAACAGCGCCGGCACGATGCCGATCCGCACGGCCCGTATGTCGACCGCATCGCCCTCACCTGCGAGACTCGCATAGCTGGGTGGAATGTGGCCCTGGCTCGCCGCCGTCGTCGCATCCGCCGGGTCGAAGCCGACCGTCGCATCGAGCAGCAGCGCGAGATCCGTCATCGTTCGCGCCAGCGGGCCGCCGATATCCCGCGTGTGCGACAGCGGCACGATGCCGTCGCGGCTCGACAGCCCTGAGGTGCCCCGCAGACCGAAGAGGTTGTTGTCGGCCGACGGATTCCGGATCGAGCCGCACGTGTCGGTCCCGAGCCCGGCCACCGCGAAGTTCGCCGCCACCGCCGCCCCGGTCCCGCCGCTCGACCCGCCCGGGTTGCGCGTCGGATCGTACGGATTGCGCGTCTGCCCGCCCATCGAGCTGATCGTGGTGATCCCCGACGCCAGCTCGTGGAGGTTCGTCTTGCCCATGATGACGACGCCCGCGTCGCGGAGCTTCTTCACCATGAACGCGTCCCGTTTCGTCTCGAACCCCTCGAGCGCCAGCGACCCGGCCGTCGTCGGCATGTCCACCGTCGCGTAGTTGTCTTTGACGACTATCGGGATGCCGTGCAGCGGCCCCCGAACCCGGCCCGCGCGCCGCTCCGCGTCCAGCGCGGCCGCCACCTCGAGCGCGCGCGGATTCAGCGCGATGAACGCGTTGATCCGCGGGCCGTCCTGGTCGTACGCCTTGATGCGCGCGAAGTACTGCTCCACGAGCTGGCCCGACGTCACCTGCCCTGATTCCATCGCCTTCTTCAGCTCGGGAATCGACTTTTCGTACAGGTCGAACTGTGGCGCCAGCGGCGCCGCCGGCCGCTGCGCCTGCACGGGCAGCCCCGCCAGTGCGCTCGCGATCCCGAGTGACACCGAAAAGCGACGGATGACCGGAGTCAGCACGGGCAGTCCTTCTCTGAACGCGAAATCACTACTATGGCCGCAACGGCGGCGTGGTCGGCGGCGGCCGGCGCGGGTGCGCCGCTCGCTCGTACGCGAACGCGACTTTGATCAGCGTCGCCTCGGTGAACGGACCGCCCAATAACTCCAAACCGATGGGCAGACCGTCCTCGGTGAATCCGGCCGGGATGCTCATGGCGGGCAAACCGGTACTCGCACTCACGCCGCAATTCGATCCGGCCTGCGGCTCGCCAATCACCGCCGGCTTCCTTCGAAGCGTCGGGTACGCCAGCGTCGTCAGGCCCTGCGCCTGCATCGCCGCAAGAATGGTCTGCCGCGCCACGCCGCGTTTGGCCAGAGCGGCGGAATACGGCTCGCTGTGGCGGGACTCCACCGCGTTTTGCCGCTTCAACCCAGCGGAGACGGCGTTGTGATACAGCCCGGTCGACAGGATATCGTCCAGCGAGTGAACGGGCGCGCCCGGGAATGGCGCGAGGTAGTCCATGAGATCGAACTTGAACTCGAACCCGATGACGCCGGCGCCCTGTAACGCCTCGTCGTAGCCGGGAATCGTGATTTCGAAGACGCCGCCGACAAGGCCGCGCAGCACGTCGATCGCGCGGCGCACGATCCCGCCGACTTCAGCGTCCTCCGGCGCGGCGCCAAAGAGCGCAGGCACGATGCCGATCCGCACGTCCCGCAAGTCGTGGAGGCCACCCTCGCCGGCCAGACTCGCGTAACTCGGCGGAATGCGGCCCTGGCTCGCCGCCGTCGTCGGATCCGCGGGATCGAACCCGACCGTGGCATCGAGCAGCAGCGCGAGATCCGTCATCGTCCGCGCCAGCGGGCCGCCGATATCCTGCGTGTGCGATAACGGCACGATGCCGTCGCGGCTGGACAGACCCGCCGTCCCCCGCAAGCCGAACAGATTGTTGTCGGCCGACGGATTGCGGATCGAGCCGCAGGTGTCGGTCCCCAGTCCGGCCACCGCGAAGTTCGCCGCCACGGCCGCCCCGGTTCCGCCGCTCGACCCCCCTGGATTGCGCGTCGGATCGTACGGGTTGCGCGTCTGCCCGCCCATCGAGCTGATGGAGGTAATGCCGGTTGCCAGCTCGTGAAGGTTCGTCTTGCCCACGATGACGACGCCCGCGTCGCGGAGCTTCTTCACCATGAACGCGTCCCGTTTGGTTTCAAACCCCTCGAGCGCCAGCGACCCGGCCGTCGTCGGCATGTCGGCCGTCGCGTAATTATCCTTGACGACGATCGGCACGCCGTGCAGCGGCCCGCGCACCCGTCCTGCGCGCCGCTCGGCGTCGAGCGCGGCCGCCGCCTCGAGCGCGCGCGGATTCAGCGCGATGAACGCGTTGATCCGCGGGCCGTCCTGGTCGTACGCCTTGATGCGCGCGAAGTACTGCTCCACCAGCTGGCGCGACGTCACCTGCCGCGACTCCATCGCCCCTGTCAGGTCGAGAATCGACTTTTCGTACACGTCGAACTGCGGAGTTCGCGGCGCTGCGGCCCGCTGCGCCTGCACGGGCAGCCCCGCCAGCGCGCTCGCGACCCCGAGTGACGCCGAGAAGCGACGGATGATCGGAGTCAGCATCGCACGTCAAACCTCCGGCTAGACTGATATGGATCGTGTTCGCATTTCTCGGACGCGCTCCTAGCGCTGAGACACTCTCGAAAACGTGCTCAAACGATCCAGCAGCTTCTGGTAGAGGGCGTTGGCTCCATCGACGGTCGGCTGTAAGAGCGAACGCTGCTTCTCCCACCCGGAAAGAAGCAGATCGCGCGTTTCCCACACCTCGAGATCGTCGAGCGGCTCGAGCGGCGCTGTGAGGAGGTCCTGCAGCTGCGCCCGTTGGTACGCGACGAGCTCGGACACCGCGCTCGCCTTCCAAGACGGCTCCCCGTCCACGACGACATAGATGGGCGCGCTATGGGCGATGATCATGTTCCGCGGATCCTGGCGCTCGCCGAGCGCGCGCACGGCGATCCACATGCTGCGCTCGGCCTTCAGCTCCTGGCGGAACGTGAGGCGATCTTTTCCGTCCGCCGGCACGGTGGCGGCCACGTCGCCGAGGATGACGAGCTCGAGACGATTGAGCTTGTCGACATCCGGATTGAGCTGGGTGCTGGCCGCGATGTCCAGGCGCGCGCCGCGCTTCACGCGCAATTCCTCGCCCATCTGACGGCCGTTCACCGTGAACTCCAGGAACGGACCGTTGGAGACATACACGTGGCCGGCGTGGAACGACTCGAACCAGGCGTCGAGGTCGAGCCGGCCGTTCAGTTTGACGTAATTGCGCACCACTCCCGGAAAATCGCTATACGGCCAATCGGACCCGGCCGCGGGACTGATCCTGTACCCAAGGTTGAGAAAGCGGTACCACACGTCCGAGAAGAGACGTCCCGCCTGCAGCACCTCGATGAAGTTCACCAGTCCGAACGGCACGGTCAACGCAAGACCGCGCTGGCCGTTGAACCCAGAGCCCATGTGCGCGAACCCCGACGTGCCGCCCTGTTTCTTCGATTGTTCGAAGACGCGGTTGTAGAAGAAGTAGTTCTCCGCATCGAGGTGGATGGGCCGTTCGAGGTTGTGGTGAATCGTATGGCCCATCATCCCCGTCCGTGGATCTTCCTGGCCCGAGACAATGTAGTGACCTTCGCGCGCGAACCGGCTGGCATCCCCCCACAGCGCCGGTTGTTTGAAGTGCGTGCCCGTGATATTGCCCATCTCGAGCAGATTCCCGACGTACACGTCCTCGGCGGCCACCATCCCCCAGACCAGCGGATCGGCCACTTCGTCGCGCGTGAGGTGAATGTGCGAGTCGCCGGAATACCAGCCTTTGCCCGGCAAGTCGGCGTAACGCTCCAGGGTCACCGTGACGGCGCTGGTTTCGTCTTTGCGCACGTCGAAGGCGCCGTGGTAGGCGCGGTACTCCGGGCCTCGAGTGACGACGAGCTCGTACTTGCCCTCCGGCAGCCGCCCTTCGTAGTTGCCGTCCACGTAGAAGGCCTGGCGATTCGCGGACGGCCAGAACGTACGATCGTTGACCGGGAGCATCCGAAGATCGTCCGCGTAGCGCTGAAGCATCAGCGCCTTGTCCGACGCGAGCGGCGCCCGGCCCGTCTCGTCGTACACACCGACTCGAGCCGGAACGGGACGGCCCGTCCTGGGATCCTTCACGGTCAGCCGCACCTGGCCCAACGACGTCGCCGGCTTGGTGGTCCCGCTTCGAGTCAGCTCGACGTCGCACAGCGCGAGCCCCATGCGGCTGCCGACCGCGATGTCGGTGCCCTGAGTGCCCTGGCCCGCCAGGCGAGCTCGATCCAGAGTCACCGTCACCGTGCGAAGCGTGGCGCCGGGCTCCGGATTGATCGGTTCGGTCAGGCCCACGCCCGTCCCGCCGCTCTTGTCCCAACCCACGACGAACGGCGTCGTCAACTGTGGGGCGTAGGTCAACGTCAGGGTCACCGGCTCGTCGACGTCGAACGCGTACGCGTCGTCCACGTCGAGCGCAACGACGTTGCCCACCAGGCAGGCCTTGTTCTCGATGATCCGCATCTGAATCGTTTGTCGGGAACCGGGGACACCGAGCGCCGACGTCCCCACGCCGAAGACGCGGGAGAAATGCGGCTTCTTCCACTGCGTGAGCTCCACGTATCGCGCTTCAGTTCCGTGCGCCTGTAGGCGATCCTCCGGAGCGATCGCCAGCAAAAGACCGACGCCCACACTCAACGCGCACACCGGCCGAATCCAGCGCTGATCGAACTTCATGAATGACTCCTGTGTCTCTGCAGACCTTATTGAGTGCCCGTTGCCGACGGCCAGACTACGCCCTGTTCCTTCTTGGTCACCGCCACGAGGCCCGCGTACGTGAACCGTTGCACGCGGCGCCCCTGATACGTCTCGGTCGTATACAGATTCCCCTTCGAATCGACGGCGATGCTGTGCAGCGAGTACCACTGCCCCGGGTAATGGCCGCCGTCGCCGAAGTTCGTCATCTCCACCATCGACTGGCGATCGAAGATGTGGATCCTCTGGTTGCGGCCGTCGGCGACGTACAGGTACCTCTGCTGCGGATCCTTTGAGAAGTCAATGTCCCAGGTCGATCCGTCCCCAAGAGAGTCCGGCATCACAAAGGTCTCTTTGACGTACTTGCCATCCAGCGTAAACACCTGAATCCTGTCGCTCGTGCGATCGCACACGTACACAAACCCGTCGTTCGACGGCTCGGCACAGTGCACCGGACCCCGGAATTGCTTCGATGGCGGTCCTTTGGGATCGTAACGGCCGAGCGCTTCATCGGACGGTTTGTTGCCGTACGCGCCCCAGAAGCGCTTGAGCTTACCCGTGTCGGCGTCCATGACCACGACGCGCTTGTTGCCGTACCCGTCGGCGACGAACACTTCGTTCGTCTTCGGAAGGACGTGCACCTTGGCGACCCTCCAGAAGCGATCCATGCTGTTGCTGTCGGCGGCCGGATACTTGTCTCCCACCTTCAACAGGAACGTTCCGTCCTGCGTGAACTTCAGGACCTGGCCATCGTCGGCGCCGTTGCCGCCGATCCAGACGTTCCCCTTGTGGTCGATCCAGATGCCGTGGTTGGACGTCGGCCATTTGTAGCCCGGGCCGTCCTCGCCGCCCCAGTGGCGCAGCAGGTTGCCTTGCTGATCGAATTCGAGCACCGGCGGTGTCTTCTTGCAGCACGTGCCGGTCTTCTCATCGGCCGCCGCCTCGACGGCGTCGAGGGAATCGGAGCGGTGAATGATCCACACGTGGTCCTGCGCATCGACGGCCACACCTATCGTCTGACCCAGGTAGTAGCCATTCGGCAGCGGCCTGGGCCAGTTGGGATCGACCTCGAATCGCGGCGCCATCGTGCGACCCGGCGTCTGGGCCTGAGCCACCGCGATCTTCGTGGCGATGTTCTCGCTGACACCGAGCAGGGTCAGGAGCGCGACGAACGCCGAACCGACGAGGACACTGCGTGTCATTCGCGCGCTCCTATTGAGCCGGGGCCGGCACGAACTTTTGCACGCGTTTGCCGTGGTGCTGCTCGCCTGTATAGAGGTTGCCTTTCGAGTCGACGCCGACGCTGCCTACCGTGAGGAATCGTCCAGGCTGTCGTCCACCATCGCCAATCGGGGCGACCTCGGCGAAGGTCTCGCGCTGGAGCACGACGACCTTCTTGTCCTGGCCGTCGGCCACGAAGATGTACTGCTGCTGCGGATCGTTCGAAAACGCGAGATCCCATACGGAGCCGGCCGAATTGAGCACCACCGTACCGACCGTGGCGGTCGCGCCGAGGGTGTTCTTCGACACGAGACCCTCCCTCACGAACGAGCCGTCCTTCTGGAACACCTGAATCCGATTACTCGTGCGATCGCAGACGTACACCATCCCGTTTCGCGCGATCTTGACGCAGGTCACGTCGCGGAATTGTCGCGCGGGTGGCGTGGCAGGATCGTAGCGCCCGCCGCCCGCCTCCGTCGGCTTCTCGCCATACGCGCCCCAGTGCCGTTTGTAAGCACCCGTGTTCGCGTCGAAGACGATGACACGATGGTTGCCGGCGTCCGCCACGTACACCTCGTTCGCGGCGTCATCAACGGCGATTCCTGCAGGGCGATTCAGCGTCGTCACACTGTCGGGGCCGTCCATCCTGCCAGGCGTACCGATCTGTAGCAGGAACTGACCGGTGCGCGAAAACTTCACCACGTGCGCGTCGGCGAGAGCAGGAGGTGACACCTGTCCGCGACCGCCTCCCCCTGGCGCCGCGCCTCGTCCTCGCCCGGCAGCAGCCTGCGGCGCCGGCTCCAGGCCCGCGGCGGTGATCCACACGTTGCCTCTGGCGTCGACGGCGAGACCGCCGGTCGCTTGCGGCCATTGATAACCCTGGCCCGGGCCGCCCCAGCTGCCCAGCAGATTGCCCGCGGTGTCGAACTCGAGCACGAACGGCGCCGCGACACAGCAGACGCTGGATGTCGGCGGGTCCGCCATCATGCCTTTCTCATTGCCCTCGAGCGAGTCGGCGCCGCGGTGCGTCACCCACACATGGTCCTGACCGTCGACCGCCACGCCGGTGATCGATCCGACCACCCAGTGGTTCGGCAAGGGCCTGGGCCACAACGGCACGTTTCGATAATTGCGCGTCGCCTGCGCATCGGTGCCCGCCTGCGGGCCGCCGCGCCCCTGGCCGTCGATCGCCGCGGGCGTTGCCGCCAGGGCCGCGCACAGAAAAAGAGTCCGCCTCATCCCCTTCCTACTCCGGATGCGTCCCCGAGATTTCAAGGTTCTTTCGGTGGATTGCGAACACGGACGTCTCGCGGATCGTGTGGTGGGCCAGCGGACACACCTATAGGTTTCAGCGGTGACGACCTTCAAAGATGTAGGGCCGCGGCCTGGAACGCACAACCTCATTGCTGTGTATCGTGTATCTCCTATCCCGCCATGGCCGACGAGATCGTGCGACACGCGCTGGGCTACGAACGCTAGGAGTCTGCGCGGCAGAATGTAGTGCGGGTCTTCAGACCCGCCTCCCGCCTTAGCCTCCCGCCGGTTCCGCAAGGATCCGGCCTACCTACCTCACCACGAGAGCCGCTGCGACACCGCGACACGGCCCGGACCGAACGTCACGCTGGGCGCTCGGC
>Ga0156018_1079_pt1 | contig 51853 bp, 37 predicted proteins | sample RifCSPlowO2_02_FD_107672 | JGI IMG/M metagenome (GOLD analysis project Ga0156018, IMG submission 107672) | Acidobacteria bacterium RIFCSPLOWO2_02_FULL_65_29 | reverse complement strand
AGGCGGCGGCACGACGGCCGCTGGCGCTCCGGATGCGCTATGCCTTCATTCACACCTACAAGCCTGTCCTCGATGACGCGCGCTTCCGCGCATTCGAGACGATGGCGGAGTACCGCGAGTGGTGCGAGCGGAACCTGCCAACATGGCTCGGCTATGGCCGCGTTTGAGTATCGCCAGGCGCTCGAGGTCGGCGACGCTTTCGCGCGACATGCCGTGCAGTACCTCTTCATCGGCAAGTCCGGGGCCATCCTGCTGGGCTACCCAGACACGACACAGAACGCCGTTCTGTTTCTCCAGAGATCTCCCCGGAACCGCCGCGCGGCCGTCGAGGCGTTGCGGGAGCTGGGTTTCGGCCTGACCGAGGCGGAGGCCGCCGACATCACGCGCCGCAAGGATTTCGTCCAGCTGCGGAACGGCCCGTTCGATCTCGATCTGGTGTTCGCGCCGGACGGCATCGAGTGCTTCGAAGACGCCTGGAGCCGACACGTGGACGTCGAAGGGTTTCCCGTGTGTCACCCGGACGACATCATCGCGAGCAAAGCGGCGGCGAATCGCGTGAAGGACCGCGAGAGCCTCCCCCGTCTTCGGGCGTTTCGTGAGTACTGGATGTCTCTCCAACCGCGCTGATCGCGCTCATCGCGCGCCGCCATGGCGCGACGGTTGTCACGGCCGATCGAAGCGAGGCGGGCCCCGACCAGCCTCCGCCAAGGCTACGGCGGTCCGCCGGAGCTCCAGCGAAGGCGGAAGGACCCGCCCTACATCATTTGGCTGGGCTATCTCTTGGCGGTCAGCGCGGGCAGGAAGTTTTCGAGCACCCATACCTCTACGACTGGGTAGCGTCCGGAGACGAATGCCAGCTGGCGGCCGTCCGGGTGGAGCTGAATTCGTCCCTGGCCGCCCGTCACGACGCGGTTCAGGCGAACGTCGAGTTTACGCGGCGTCGCCCCATTGACGGGCACATACCAGAGCTCGTTGTCGTCGGACGTCATCTCGGTGGTGCCGGTCATCTTGAGCGCGAGGAGGGCGCTCCCATCCGGTGTCCACAGAATATTGTTGACACGTCCCTCGGTCCGGTTCAGGCGAAGCAGCGTGCGCGATTCGCCGCCGTCGACCGGAATAAGCACGACAGCCGCCGATCCGGTCGGCGGTTCGGTTCGCACTCCGGCGATCCACCGCCCGTCGGGCGACAAAACGTTGCCCGTGATCGACGTGCCAAACACGCGCTCTGTTCCAGAAGACAGGTCTTGTTCGTGCATCGTCGCCCCGTTCGGGCTCCGGGTGGGGTAATAGAGCCGTGTACCGTCCGGCGACCAGTAGAAGGCCCGAGTTTCGCCGGCGGGCATGACGATCGGCGTGACCTGGCCCGCGCGCGCGTCGATGCGGAACACGCCCTCACGCCCCTTCAGGTCGCTTCCCCACACGACGAGCGACTGACCGTCGGGCGCCCAGGTGAGTCCCTGGAAATGGGAAAGCGGCGGTCGCAGCTCCCGGACCTCCCCTGTATCGTTCGAGCGAATGCCGATGAACTCCGCGCTCCCACGGACGGATCGATACGCCAGCCATTTCCCATCCGACGACCAGGCTGGCTGTGTATTGGTTCCGGTAAACCTCTTGATTGGCTTCACGGGCGACGCGGTCTGTTTCCCGGTAGTGAGATCCATCTGCACAATCTCGATATCTATATCCGAAGTCGGTGCGCTCCAGTACAACGCACCCGATCGCGTGACTCCGAGGGGAAGGACACTACCGATATCTGGTTTCAGGACAATTGAAGCGCCATGCGGTCTGTGATCGGCAAAGGGCACCGCCCAGAGGCCCATTGTGCCATTGCGATCGCTCGCGAACAGGAGATGACGTCCGTCCGGCGACCATCCAATCACCGCGTCGTTTCCCTGACTGACGACAGCCCCTGTCTCACGGCTGCCGTCGGCAGCCAGGACGAACACGTCGCGGTCGTCGGTGGTGTCACTTGCAGGCAAATCGAACGCGATGTCGCTTCCGTCCGGCGAGAAAAACATCCGTATCGGGCCGCGCCAGTCGACCGATTTCAGCACATGCAGCGACCCATCGGCGACGCCAACCCATCCGACCTGTGCCGTCCGGTCTTTCCGCCTGATGGCGACAGCAATGCGCGTGTCGTCAGGCGACCAGTCGTGTGGCCAAATGTTGATCACGTCGTCGTTGGCGAACAGGCGGCGAGCCGGCGGAAGGTTGCCGTTTCCGAGCGGCAACGGCCACACCGTCAGGATCGGCAGGCGCTCGAACGCCTCGCGTGGGGAAAGGCTGCCGGCCCCGAGCGGCGACGCCCATAGTTCACAATGCAGCGCATCGGGAGAATTCCCGGTAACGCCCGCACACTTGTCGTAGGCCACCTGGCTTCCACCCTTGGAAATCGCTGACGCCACCGTCCCCCAGTCTCCACCGTTCAACGCCCGCTCGGTGCCCTCGATCAGGTCGCGAAGGATCACCGCGGTGTTGAAGCGCCCGGCGTAGCTCAGGTACCGCCCGTCCGGCGAAATACCTCCTGGATAGGAAACTCCTCCTGCGTTGGTGTCGGTCCAGACCTTGCGAAGCGCCACCCCGCCGCTGGATGCGGCACGATTTGATCCGGCGAGCCGCGCACGTGCGATCGCCACGGCCTCTTGCTGATCCGCGTACTCGCGCACGAGCTGCTGATAGATCTTTTGCGCTTCAACGTCTCCCAGTTTCTGGTAGCACTCGGCCATCCGAAGCAGCGCGCGGACGACGATCGCTCGATCGGTGCCGGCGGCAATCTTTTTGTACTGTTCGATCGCCGCCCGGAGATCGCCCTTGACGTTTTCGGTCTCCATGGCCGCGCGAAGCGCGACCTCTCCCGATCCCTGGGCGCGCGGAAGCGCTGTGACGGCCAGCCAGGCCGCGAAGAGCGCCGTGGCGAGTCGGAGTGCTTTCTGAGTCATCGGTCTGCCTCCCAGACCAAAGTTTCGCGGGCGCCTGTCAATCGATCGGTGGCCATCGGTCAAGAGTTGGTCAAGTCTTCGTCTTCGAACCGGTAGCCGAGCCCGCGCACGCCAATCAGGAACCTCGGCGCCGACGGCACCGGCTCGATTTTCTTCCGCAGGTTGAAGACATGCGTGTCCACGGCGCGGTCGGTGATGGCAGTGCCGTTCCCCCACGCCGCCTCAATCAGTCGATCGCGGCTGAGGACCCGCCCTCGGTTACGGAGAAATACTCCCAGCAGACGCAGCTCCTGCGGCGTGACGTCGACCGGTTGCCCCGAACGCCGCAGCTCGGCCCGGTCGAAGTTCACCTCGCACTCCCCGAAATGAAAGACATGCTCGGTCTCTCTCGAGCCACGGCGCAGCTGCGCCCGGATCCGGGCACGGAGCTCGCGCAGGCTGAACGGCTTGGTCACGTAGTCGTCGGCGCCCGAGTCGAGGCCGAGCACTTTCTCCGCCTCCTGCGTCCGCGCCGTCAGCAGGATGACGGGGGTCGTCGCGCCGGCGCGCCTGAGCTCGCTGCAGACCTCGAACCCATCCATCTTCGGCAGCATGACGTCGAGCAGGACGAGGTCCCACGAGCTGGATGTCCCCAGCTCCAGACCCTGCGCACCATCGCGCGCGACCGTCGCCTGATGACCCTGCCGGCGGAGGTCCTCCTCCAGGCTGAGCGCCAGATCCGGCTCGTCCTCCACGATCAGAATTCTCGCCATGACTTTCCTGTTCACCGCAGAGGACGCGAAGGACACAGACGTCGAAACTTCAACTCGATGGCTTCACCCAGACCCAGAAATCGGCGCGTAGTGCCCGGCTTTAGCCGGACCCTCAGCGACGACAGGCAACACGAGCCGAAACGTGCTGCCGGCCCCTTCCTCCGACTCGAGCTCGATCGCGCCACCGTGCGCGCGGACGATATGGGCAACCATCGCCAGGCCGAGGCCGGTGCCTTTGATCCCGAGCCGGCGGGCTGTCTCCCCGCGGACAAACTTGCGGAAGATCTCTTTCTGCTCCCGGCGCGGGATGCCCAGACCGGCGTCGCGAACCGAAATCGCCACGCCTGCCGGATGGCGCTCGACCAACACGCGAATGGTCCGCTCGCCAGATGAATACTTCACCGCGTTGTCGAGCAGGTTCCACAGCGCGTGGGCGAGCGACGCGGAATCGGCGTGCACGTCGATCGCGGCAGCCTCGGCCGCGTCGAATTCGATGGCAACGCCTTCCGCGCGATCGTCCTTCTTGAAGTCCGCCACCACCCGCTCGGCCAGCGCCGCGGCGTTGACCGGCTGCGGATCGTAGGGCTTGCGTCCCTCTTCCATCCGCGCAAAGTCGAGCAGCGACTCGACGAGCCGGTGAAGCCGGTCGGTGTTCCGGCCCAGCACGTCGTAAAACGACTTGCGCCGTTCTCGCGGCAGCTCATCATCTTCCTCGAGGAGCTCGGTGACGTGCCGCAGCGACGCGAGCGGGGTGCGAAACTCGTGCGACACGGCCGACACGAAATTCGTCTGCAGCCGGGCCACGGCCAACTCCTGCTGGATGACTCGCCACAACAGATAGCTGCCGCCGGCAAGGAGCAGTACGATCGCGGCGAGCCCCCACATCAGAAGCTGCCGGCGCGCGCCGAATTCCTGCATCGGGCGAGGCGGGTCGGACGGGTTGAGCACGATCGTCCACGGCAGACCGGTTTCCGACGCAACGTGGCGGACACCACCCGAACCGGGCGTTGGCCGGGGTCCGACGACGACCTCACCGGACTCAGTCAGTAGGCTCAGCGGCTCGTCCGGCGCCGGACCACGGTTTGGGGTCAGAGTGGGGTCAGAGTGGGGTCTGACCCCACTCAGCCATGTCTGCAGGTGCGACGGAAGAATCGCGAGCGCGTCCAGTTTCTCGCCCGGCGCACGGCGCAAGACGAGCGTGACCGGCATGTTCTCGACGGCGTTCACAGCGAGCACGCGACGAGGCGGAAACGCCGACGCGTCGCCGCTGCTTTTCTGCCACTCGCTCCACAACCACTCGGCGGCCGCTGCGAGCGCCAGCGAACCAGGCGGAGGCTGGATGGCGTGTCCGGTCCATTCGGGGAGCTGCTTCGCCATCAGTTCCCACGCAGGGTGGTCCAGCGGCCAGCGGCCGGCAAGAAAGTCTGCTTCGAGCGCGAGGGCCTCTGTGGACAGGTCCGCCTTCAGGCCCGCCTCTTCGAACAGGAAACACGATGCGCGGCGAGCCACCAGGTCGGCGCGCATGCCGTCAATTGAAATCTGGTCGATCTCGGCGAGCTGTCGATAGGCGGCCAGCGCCGCGTCCCACCGTTTCTCACGACGATGAACACGGGCGACGCGCAGGAGCGCGCCGGCGCGAACCGCGGGGAGAGAGGATCGCGCGAGGAGCTCATAACGTCGAAGGGCCTGAGCGCCTTGCCCTTGATACTCGAGCGCTTCCGCGTCGATGAACTCGCGCGTCGCGGCCGGCTGTGCGATGGGCGCCACGGGAAGCCAAAGGACCCGACCCGGTGGGTACGCGTCGACTCCCGGCGCTGACACTGTCAACCGAGCGACGCCCTCGGGAAGCGTGGCCTCAGCCAGCCACCGCTCCGCGTCGGTCAGCGACTGTTCAAGCGAACGGACTGCCGCCTGAGCGGCCGCTTGCCGGCGCTCCAGCTCTCGTTGCGCCCACAGTGAGCGATCCTGCTGAAGCAGCTGCGCGCCAAGCCAGACCAATGCGACGGAGGGCGGCAGCACGACCGCCAGAAACAGAGCGGCCAGCCGATGCGAACTGCCGCTCCACCTGCGTCCGCGGCTCATGCGTTCACCTTCCAGCAATTCCTGTGGAGACAGACTGCCAGAGTTGTGTCAAGAGTCCGTTAGCGAGCGATCCAGTATAGGCTCTGCCCTTACCGTATTTTGCTGCTCCAGCACGAGTCAGCGCGATTCGCGCGGGATGACTCAGCGAATTCCGGCTGTTCTTGCGGGCGGAGGCGGCCTACTAGGAGCGTGGCTCACGTTTCTCGGCCATGCTCTCAGGTTGGACAGTCTGCAATGCATTGCAATACAATTGCACTGCGTGAGGTTTCCACATGGACGATCAGATCTCTGTTCGTCTCCCAGCCGCCCTGGGGCGAACGCTGCGTCGACGATCGCGTCATCTTGGCCGCCGGACGTCCGAAATCGTCCGCCTGGCGCTGGAGACGTTCCTCGAGGAACAGTCGCCGGCCCAAGCCAGGCCGGCCACACGCGTCGAGCACCTCATCGGATCGTTGGCGTCCGGCCGACCCGACCTGGCCGAGCGACATCGCTAGCACATCATCGCGTCGTTGACAGCCCGTGGTGAAAGTCTGGCGTCGCGCCGAGACGGGCGAGGCGCCCCGCCGGCAAGGCGCGACGAGTGAGAATATCGCTTGGCCGGTGAGCTGCTGCTCGATACCGGGGCCCTGGTCTCGCTCCTGGATCGCAGCCAGACGCAACACGAAACGTGCCGCCGGGTGTTCGCCGACTGGAATGGCGCGGTCGTCTCGACCGAGGCCGTCCTCACCGAGGCCACGTACCTCCTGTCGGGTGTCAGGGGCGGCCGTGCGGCCTGCGTCGACTTCTTCTTGTCCGGCGGAGCCATCCTGGTTCCATCAACCACGAGCTCGCTTCGACGCGTTCGCACACTGCTGGACAAGTACGCCGACCTGCCGATGGACTATGCGGATGCCACGCTGGTCGCGCTCGCCGAAGAGTTGGACTGCGCGCAGGTGTTCACGACCGACCTCACGGACTTCCCGGTCTATCGCCTCAAGGGTCGAAAGCCGTTTCGTCTCCTGCCCGAATGACCGCACGACGAAACCGAGACGACATCCACAACGTCTTACAGCGTCGGCACAAGTTTTTACAGGTTCAAGATTCCGGTCTCCTGCCTGAGGGGGTAAACAGAACGCTCCAGCCCATGTGCATGCTGCTCGCATGAACGGCTCGGCGTCTGAGGTGTCGGCTGTCGGAACACGACGTCCCGAGTCGAATCACCGGCTCGCCTTCAGCGCCGGCAGGAAATTCTCGAGGACCCAGAGTTCGGTCTTGTCTTCACCGCCGACAAACGCGATCCGATGCCCGTCGGGATGCACGTCAAAACCGAAACCTCCCCACACGCGCATGCCCACGTCGATCTTGCGAGGTTGACCGCCTGCGGTTGGAACCAGGAGGAGGTCTCCCTGCTCTCCCTGCTCTCCTTTGTCCAGCATGTGGACGAGGGCCGCCCGACCATCCGGCGTCCAGCCGACGATCCGACGGTCCAGCCACTGTGGCGGAGTGACGCGAAGCAATTCCTTGGGCACGCCTCCGGCCACAGGGATGAGGAGCAGAACTGACGAGCTCGCGGGTCCATCGGAGGCCACCGCCGCAATCACGCGCCCGTCGGGCGACAGACCTGGGGGTCCCAGATTGTCGCGCTCGATGATCGTTCTCTCGTTGCCGGTGGCGAGGTCGTATTCGACGATGGGCCGGCGACCGTTGATGTTCCTGTCCCCATACAGGCGCATGCCATCTGGAGACAACTGTGGCCGCCCGCCCCTATCACCGATACGCGTCGCTTCGCCGGTCTGTGCATCGACCCGATGCGTGCCCGGCCGGTTCTTGAGGTCTCTGCCTGAAACGATCACGGACCGGCCATCGGGCGCCCAGCGGGGCATTTGAAAGTAGTTGAGCTGCCTTGGCTGCCATTCGCGAACCTGCCCGGTTTCGATCGATTGAATCCCGAGAGCGCGGCTCCGGCCCAAATTATCGCGCCTGGAGAGGTAGGCCAGGTACTTCCCGTCTGGCGACCAGCTCGGCGAATCGTTGAATCCGACGAAACTCTGGACAGGCTTGACGGGTCCGCTCAGCAACTTACCGGTTTCGAAATCCACGGAGGCCACCCGGATGTCTCGGTCGCCGAGGAAGACGCCTGTGTACAGACGGCCGGAAGAGGTGACCCCAAGAGCTCGTCGAGGGATGTCCGGTTTGATCAGCTCGGGGGTTCCGTGCGGTCTTCCATCCACAATCGCGACTGCCCATAGGCCAACGCTGCCAGCCCGATCAGTCGCGAACAGGAGATATTTCCCATCGGGTGACCAGCCCATCAAGGTGTCGTCGCTGGATCCTTCCACAGCTCGGACTTCGCGGGTTCCATCCACAGCCAGAATAAACACATCACGCTGGCTGGTATTGCTCTCGCCGGCAGGGAGATCGAAGCCCAGGTATTTCCCGTCAGGCGAGAAAAACACTTGAGTCGCTCCTAGCCACTGCGAGGACTTCAGCACGCGCAGCGTGCCGTCGCCGGCCGAGATCAAGCCCAGCTGGCTGGTATTGTCCGGCCTGGTCAACTGCACGGCGATCCAGGTGCCGTCCGGTGACCAATCGAATATCTGGAACCACAAGACGTCTTCGATGGCAGCCAGGAGTCTCGAGTGGAGCGGGCCGCTGCCTTCGAGCGAGGCGACCCGCAGTTGGTTGGAGTTCCAGTTGTAGGCGACCTGCTTGGTATCGCGTGAAATGGCCGCACTTCCGCCGTACCTGGAGTCCGAGATCCGCCGCTCTCGGCTGGTCGCGAGGTCGTGCACAACCAGACTACCGCCCGTCGCCCAATCGAAATAAGTGAGAATGCGCCCGTCGGAGGAAATGGCGCCGCCAGTCGCGAGATCCCCAAAGGCGGGCAGCGTCAGGACTCGCCGGCTGCTCATGCCGGCATATGTTCCGGCAGAAGGGGCACGCCCCAGCCGCTCGCGCGCGATTGCGACGGCGCCCTTCTGGTCAGAGTAGTCGCGAGCGATCTGTTCGTACACGTTTCGCGCCTCGGCAACCTCGAGCTTCTCGTAACACTCGGCCATGCGCACGAGCGCCTGCGCGGCGACCGCTCGGTTGTTGCCCGCGCTGGCGACAATCTTCTTGTATTCCTCGATGGCGCCCTTCAGGTCGCCGTCGACCGTCGCCTTGTGCTGCGCGCTCGCGAGTCGTTTCTCGACTTGCGCGCTGTCCTGCTGCGCGCGCGTGGTCTGCAGGCCCGCCAGCAGGGCTACCGTGATGACCAGCACGGCAGGGCTGAAGCCCCGCGCTACGCCTACATCAGTTTTCATACCCGCCCACCGTAGGCAGGACTGAAGTCCTGCACTACACGCCTGCAACGCGAGCCCCGAACCCCGTGTGGCATTCAAGAAGGAACGTCGGTTCATGTGGTCACTCCTCGCCCCTCGACATTGTTCGGGGCGACGTGCAGACTACCGGTCGAGTGTGCGAAAAGCCGCCTGCACACCGTCAGCTTTGCGTCAGATTTCACGTATCGAAACAGTACCCAAGACCGCGCACGTTCCGCAGGAACCGAGGCTCCGCGGCGTCCGGTTCGATCTTCTTGCGCAGGCTCCCGATGTGGTTGTCCACGACGCGGTCGGAGACGAATGTCTGGGGGCCCCACGCCTCGGTAATCAGCTGTTCGCGGGTGAGAATGCGCCCGCGGGCGCGCACGAACACCTGCAACAGCCGGAACTCGAGGGGTGTCAGGGGCGTCACGTCGCCGCCGCGCCTGACCTCCCCGCGACTGAAGTCGACCTCGGCATCGCCGATGCGCACAACGGGCGGCGTGGGTCCGGCCTGAGTGCGGCGCAGCAGGGCTGCGATGCGGGACCGCAGCTCGCGCACGCCAAACGGCTTGGTGACGTAGTCGTCGGCGCCCGCCTCGAGACCGAGCACCTTTTCGGCCTCCTGCGCACGCGCCGTGAGCATCAGGATGGGTGTCCGCACGCCGTTCCGCCGCAGCTCGCGGCACACCTCGAAGCCATCCTTTCCCGGCAGCATGACGTCGAGCAGAATCGCGTCGAACGCCTCCGCTCGGCCCCTTTTCACCGCCGTCGGCCCATCCCGGACGACCTCCACCTGATAGCCTTCCAGCGTCAGGTCGTCCTCGAGTGCCAGCGCGATGCCGGGTTCGTCTTCGACCACCAGTAAGCGCGGCTTGTTCATCTGGTCATTGGCCACGAAAACTCGAAAGCACGAAAAAGAGGCCACGAAGACGCGAAGGCACGAAGAAGAGAAGACGTTGATCGTCGTGACCACGGCACGAAGACACGAAACGTTCGGGGCCACGGAAGACAGTGTTCACAGCGACAACCGCGTGCTCGTCGGAGCGTCGAGCGCCATCGGCAGCACGATGGTGAACGTGCTGCCGCGCCCGACTTCGCTGTCGAGCCGAACCTCTCCGCCGTGCGCCTGCACGATCTGCCGCACCATCGACAGCCCGACGCCGGTGCCCTTCACGTTGGCCTCGATGGCTGCGCGGCCGCGCACGAACTTGCCGAAAATCGACTGTTGCTCGGCTCGCGGAATGCCGGCGCCCCGATCGACGATGGAAATCGTGGCCCGGTCGTGGTCTCCTTTCCAGCGAACCCAGATGGTCGGTTGATTCGGCGAGTACTTGAGGGCGTTGTCGATCAGGTTGCGCAGGGCGACGGACAATGCGCTTCCATCCGCACGCACACGGACTGCTTCGCTCGGGCCGTCGACCTCGATCTGCTTTCCGGCCTCGCGCGCCTGCGGCTCGACATCGCGGACAAGGTCGCCGACGAGCGCCGCCAGGTCGACGTCGGCGAAGCGATAGCGCTCGGCGCCCGCTTCCATCCTTCCGAAATTGAGCAGCGTCTCGACCAGACGCTGCAGGCGCGCGGCCTCACCGGCGATCACCCGGTAGTAGGTCTGTCGTCGCTCTTCGGTCGGGAGCCGCCCCATTTCGAGCATCTCGGCCATCTGGCGGACCGTGGTGAGCGGCGATCGGAACTCGTGAGAGACCGCCGCGACGAAGTCCGACTGCAAGCGCGCCACCTCGGCTTCGCGGCGCATGGCGCGGGCCATGAAGTACGTGGCGCCCCACAGAAACACGAGCATGGCCGCCATCATCGCGAGCAGGATCCCGTTGCTTCGCGCGCCCGCGGGAAGCGGCGAGACGGTCCACAAATGCAACGTCCAGGGATATTCTGAGTTGCCGACGAGGCGGGCCACCGAGCGTGCCGGCGCCGCCTCGTCTCCCGAAAGAAGCTGACCTTCGGGGTCCGACAGTCGCCAGGCCATCCCGCCGGGCGCGGACGCCTCGAAGAAACCCTGGGTGAATGCCGTCAGCAGCGCCGTGCGCTGTCCGTTGGATCGCCATAGCACCAGCACGCTCCGGCCGTCCGTGCTGAACAGGCGCTGGCCGCGCGCGGGAGGTCGACCGTCATGCTCGCGCCAGACGTTGCTCACCGCATCCGCCAGCCGCCACGAGTCGGGCCGGCTGGACTGACTGACGCTGTCGCGATAGAACTCCGCCGTACCGCGCGTGATGAGCCATCGCCCCTCGTCCAACCCCTGCAACAATTGGTCGGCGATGCGGCGCACATCGTCACCCATGGCGACCGATGCCAGACGCTGGCCGTCGAGGCCCGCCAGCTCCGCCGGGAGATCGTCGGTGCGGACCGCGCCCAGAGCTGCGAGCTGTTGATACGCCGCCAGCGCGCCTTTGAAGTCGCCAGACCTGCGCAGGACGCGGCCGAGCCGGAGCCACGCTCCCGCGCGCACGTGCGCGTCGCGATGGCTCGTCAGGAGGCGGTATTGTTCGGCCGCTGACGCGAGTTGATTGCGGGCGAACTCGGCCGCCTCGATTGAGGTGAAGGCGTTGGTCACCGCTGGCGAGGCGCCGGCCACCGGCACGAACGGCAGCCCGCCGTCCGGCGCGACACGCACGGTCCCCGGTTCGTCAGGATTGACGGTCAACACGACGGCCCCGTCGAACGCCGGGGCTAAAGAAGGGACTAAAGACGGGGCCAAAGACGCCGGACTGGAGATCCACCCGCTCAGGAGTTCGCCGGCCTCCGCAAGCTTTCCGCGAATGCCCGCGGCCATGGCGTCGGCGCCGATCTCGAGCTGCTCCCGTGCGCGCTGCTGGTCGATGACCTGCTGCTGAACCAGCAGGCGCCGCGCGAACCAGCACAGCGCCACAGTGACCACTACCGTCGTCGCCACGAGCGCCGCAAAGAGGGAACGCGGTGGGCGCACCATCGACACGCGTATCTTACCGAGGAGGATCCCGGTCGGCGTCAGAGAAGTGTCAGGTTTCTGTCACGGCTGACGGCCTTCCGCGCCAAGGTGGGCCCCCGTCATTGCTCACAGGGGCACCCGGGCAGGTTGTGCAACCAGTTCTAGCGATCGCAGGGTGGCCAACTGCCATGAGGCACGCGACGATTCCGGCGGCGATTGATCATTAATCAATGATGCATTATGCTGTAATGAATAATATGAGGTTCTCGAATCGCGGCGAGGAGCTGGCGCGCCTGGCGACCCTGACCGAGGCGCCTGATGGCGGCCTGGCCGTCGTCTTCGGCAGACGCCGCATCGGCAAGACCCGCCTGCTGCTCGAATGGTGCCGGCGTTTCAACGGCATCTACGCGGTCGCCGACCAGTCGGCGGCCGACGTGCAACGGCGATATCTCGCCGAAGCCCTGGCGCGGCGGTTCCCGGGGTTTGCCGACGTCGACTACCGCGATTGGCTCGGCCTGCTCACCCGGTTGAGCACCGAGGCGCGGGCCCAGGCGTGGCGCGGACCGATCGTGTTCGACGAGCTGCCGTATTGGATCGCCTCGTCGCCGGAGCTGCCCTCCGTCCTGCAGCGATGGCTCGATCACGAGGCGCGCGCGGCGGCGCTCATTGTGGCTGTCGCGGGGTCGAGCCAGCGAATGATGCAGGGGCTCGTGCTGGGGCGGGACGCGCCTCTCTACGGCCGCGCGCGCGAGATCTTCGAGGTCCCGCCGCTCGAGGTCTCACACGTCACCGACGCGATCGGGCGGGTCGCTCCCCGTGACGTGGTCGAGTTCTACGCCGCGTGGGGCGGTGTCCCCCGTTATTGGGAGCTCGCCGTCGAAACCGGGCGAGATGTCCGTGGGACGATCGATGGTCTGGTGCTCGATCCACGCGGCCCGCTGCACCGGGAACCGGATCGTCTGCTGCTGGAGGAGATGCCATCGGCGCTCGAGGTGCGACCAGTGCTCGACGCGATTGGCGCCGGCGCCCATCGCGTCTCCGAGATCGCCGGTCGCATCGGGCGCCCGGCGACCTCGCTCTCGCGCCCCCTCGATCGGCTGATCGAGTTGGGACTCGCGGCTCGTCAGATTCCCTTCGGCGAGCCGCCGCGGACCAGCCGCCGAAGCCTCTATCAGATCGCCGATCCCTTTACACGGCTCTGGTTCAGGGTCGTCGCGCCCCATCGGGCGGAGCTCGTCAGCGGGACGCGCAAGAGCCGGCTCGCCGTGCTCGATCGGTATTGGAACGGTCTCGTCGCGGCGACGTGGGAACAACTATGCCGCCATCGAATTCGATCATTGTCACATCGCGTACTTGGCAGAGCGGGAGACTGGAAGCCGGCGTCCAGATGGTGGAGCGGGAACGCACCCGAGTGGGATATCGTCGCTGAAGATGTCGCGGGAGAACGCCTGCTGCTGGGCGAGGCGAAGCTCGCCCCGGGAGACCTCCGCACCCAAGTCGGCGCCCTCATGAGACGCACCCCACCTGACTTGCCATCACGCTATCGTCGTCGTCGAATCGTGCGTGCCCTGTTCGTTCCAGACGCGCACCATCTTGCGAATATCGACGATGTGGCCATCGTCACGCTGCGCCATCTCGCGGGCAGACCGAGACGCACGTAGGGTGCTTCGCTAGGGACCTTCTCGCACGGTTCCCGACAGCGACTTCAGGAAGGCCACCAGGGCTCGTTTTTCGGCTGCGATCAGGCGAAGCGGACGGATCTCCGGATCGAGGTTGGGATTTCGGCGCCCGCCGTCGCTATAGAAATTGACGACCGCGTCGAGCGATGCGAGGCTGCCATCGTGCATGTAAGGCGAGGTCCGCGCGACCTCGCGCAGCGTCGGCGTCTTGAACTGGCCGCGGTCCGCGTTGCGGCCGGTGACGATCGCGCGCCCCAGATCGGCGAACACGCCCGCGCCAGCCCCCAGGCCCGAGTCCCCACCTCCGCTCGCCTGATCGCTGGGCGAGCTACGGCGGGCAGGCCCAGCCCCCACCTCCGCTCGCCTGATCGCTGGGCGAGCTACGGCGGGCAGGCCCAACCCCGAGCCCTGAGGGCTTAACGTAGGCCGGGTCCTATTGGACCCGGCTCGAGGTTCATTCGCCCGCCAGGCCGCGCCCGTGTTGTGCAGTTTCTCGTCCGAGAAGGTCGGACCGACGTGGCAGGCCGTGCAGTTGCCCTTCCCTCGAAAGATCTGGAGCCCTTGCTGCTGTTGCCGCGAGAGCGCGGTGCGATTGCCGTTGATGAAGCGGTCGTAGGGGGAGTCTCCGGACAGAATGCCGCGCACGTAGCTCGCGAGCGAGCGGGAAATCGTGTCGACGTCCAGACCGACGCGCGCGGCGGCTTCCGCGAGCGTCAGGTCCATTTCGTTGGGATCCTGAATCGGCTTCAACACCTGCTCTTCGAGCGTGGGGATGCGGCCGTCCCAAAAGAACGCGCGGCCCCAGGCGCGATTGATGAGGGCCGGCGCGTTGCGACGGCCCTTGCGGTTGAAGACGCCGATCGCCTGCGGCTGCGGCGACGAGAACGAGCGCCGGGGATCGTGGCACGACGCACACGCGACGCGGCCGTCGCGTGAGAGGCGGCGGTCGTGGAACAACCGCCGCCCCAATTCCAATTTGTCAACGGTCATCGGATTGTCCTCCGGGACCGGCATGTAGAGATCCAGTCCCAGAGGAATCACGAGCAGGGCGATCAACAGCGTCAGCACCGGCCTTCACCCCCAATGGCCACTATAGCGCGGCTGTGTCGCGAGAGGATGTGGACTCGGTCAGGATTGTGTCAAAAGAATCACCGGCTGGCCTGTGACGTCAGGGAAAGGGGGTCCGCGCGCCACGGGAGTGCCTTGGGCGTTCCATGCCGCGTGCTATGATCCACGCATGCAGATCAGCCTGGATCCGCCGTACCTGATCGTTCGGCCAGGCGTCGGCGAAGATGAATTCTACCGAGCTGCCTGCGAGGACAGCGACTGGGAATACCTCGATGGCAGGATCATCATGCATTCACCGGCGTCCGATCGGCACGAAAACATCTTCCGCTTCCTTCTGACGCTGTTGAGCATCGTTCTGGACGAGAAGCGATCCGCCGTTGTTCGTGGCTCGCGCTATCCCATGCGCCTGGATGCGAACTGGTCCCCTGAGCCCGACATTCTCATCGTCCGCGAGAGTCGGCGCCACCTGATGACTCCGCAGCGGCTCGAAGGGCCGGCGGACATGGTGGTCGAGATCGCGTCCGAGAGCGATCCCGGTTTGGATTATCGCGAGAAGCTCCCGCGCTACCGGGAAGCGGGGATCGAGGAGATCTGGATCATCGACCCGTTCGAGAAGCGAGTCCTTGCGGAGACGAAGACGACCGGCGGATACGACGCTCAGACATTGTCCTCGGGACGGTTGGACTCCACGGTGGTTCCCGGCTTTTGGATTGATGTGTCCTGGCTGTGGCAGGAGGAGTTGCCCTCCACCGTCCAGTGTCTCCGAGACATGCAAGGCCGCGGCGCCGAATGACGTTTTCTCAGGTCTTATCACGCGTCACCCGCCGCACGCATACTGAAGTCGAGTAGATGGAGGGCCAGCGGGTTGCCCTCTGGGACCGGCATGACAGGTCCAGTCCCAGAGGAATCGCGAGCAGACCGGCGACGACGAGCCACATGGCGCCAAGCACAGACTCGCTCTGTCGCGCGACGATGGTGATTTGGTCAGGATCCTGTCAACAAAGCGCGCCCTGCTTTTGAGCTGGCTTCAGCGCCTGCAGGAAGTCTTCCAGCGCCCACACCTCCCGGCCCGGCTTACTCGATTGAAGAAGGACTGCCAACTGTCGCCCGTCAGGATGCAAGCTGAGCGCACCTACCGGGCCAGTAGTCCACTGGCTGGCGTCAACGTCCAGTTTGCGCGGGTCGCCTGCGATCGGCACGTACCATAGCTCGGTGGCCCGCGGCAACCTTTTTCTCACCAGGAATCCGCGACCATCGGGCGTCCACGGCATGCCCTGAAAAGTCGCAAGCCGCTCGGTCTCACGAACACGTAGTAGTTCGCGAGGTTCTCCGCCCTCGACCGGAATGAGCACAATCGCCGAGGAGAGCCCCCCTGATCGATCGTGGCTGCCCATGGCGATCCAACGCCCGTCGGGAGACAGGTTGATAGGTCCATTCGCAATGCCGCCACCAATCACCTGTCGTTCTCGACTCGTGACGACGTCGCGTTCAAGGACGCCGTAGTCCTCGCCGCCGGGAAGCAGGTGCCGATAATAGATTCGCTTCCCATCCAGTGACCATTGCGGATAGGCATTGCCTCCTTGTGGAGACAAAACGACGACCGGAGCAGTCTCGCCGGTTTGCGCATCGATACGGAACACTCCAGAGCGCCCTTTCAGATCGGTTCCGCCCGTCAGAAACGAACGCCCGTCGGGCGACCAGCTGAATTGATTGAAGTACGAGAGCCTCGGCCGGATCTCTCGAACGTTGGATGTCTCGAGAGACTGAATGGCAATGATTCGATCGCGGTTGCTCGTAGGATGGAACCCACGTGCAGAAACGTAGGCGAGATGCTTTCCATCGGGCGACCAGTGGGGCTGAGAATTGGATCCGATGAAGGTCTGGATCGGCCTCGCAGGTGGACCGATCTGTTTTCCTATCGCCAGATCGATCGACACGACGCCGACGTCTCCATCACCGGCTCGAGTTCCCATATAGAGGGCGCCATTGCTGGTGACTCCTAATGACCAACCCGTTCCAATGCTGGCCTTGACCAATTCGGGGGTCCCTCGTGGCTTTCCTTCTGCAATTGGAAGCGCCCATAAGCCCATCGAGCCGCCCTGACGATCGCTTGCAAACAAGAGGTGCTGGCCGTCGGGCGACCAGCCCATCATGACATCTTGACTTGGGTGAACGACCGCGGAAACCTCGCGGCTGCCATCAACGGCCAGGAGGAATACGTCGCGCTGATCGCTCGTGTCACTCACCGGAAGATCGAAACCGAGCTCACGGCCGTTCGGCGAGAAGAAGATTCGGGTGGGGCCTCGCCAATCGACCGATTTCAGCACGCGCAACGATCCCTCCGGCACCGTGACCAGGCCGATCTGAGCCGTTTGGTCCCCCCGCTGAAGGCTGACCGCGATCGCCTTGCCGTCGGGCGACCAGTCCATCGGAGAGATCCATTCGACGTCGTCGCTCGCGAATAGTCGCCGAGACGGCACCACGCTGGTTCCCTGGACGCTCGTGATTCGGAGCTCCAGGCCACGCAAGTTGTTAATCCAGGGGTACGCGACCTGCGTGCCATCTCTCGAAATCGCTGACTCAAAGACGTTGTAGTCGCTGACAGTGATAGGGTGATCGGTGCCGCCAACAAGATCGCGCACCCGCAGGTTACCGGCGGCATAGTCCTGGTACGACAGGCGACGGCCGTCCTGAGAAATGGTGCCCGAGGTATCGCCGTCCCACACCTTCCGAAGCGCGATCCCGACCGGTCGTTCCACGCCTTGCGCGTCACCCAGGCGCGCTCGCGCCAAGGCCACTGCCTCCGTCTGATCCGCGTAGTCACGGACCAGACGTTCATGGATCTTTCGCGCTTCCGCATGGCCAAGCTTTTCGTAGGCACCGGCCATCCGCACGAGCGCATCCGCCATGATTGCGCGATCCTGCTTGTTGGCGTCGATCACGGCCTGGTACTGTCGTATCGCACCGTTGAGATCGCCGTCCACCACTTCCATCTTCCGTGCGGCCTCCATCATCGTCTTGGCCGTGTCGGCCTGATCGGCGACCAGAAGCGCGGTCGCCGCGATGAGCGCGACGATCGCGACCGCCGGTTTCCGTCCGGCTAAAGCCGGACACCACAGCAGGTTGAGAATCGTTGTCAGCGTGAGTCGAAACTTCATGAGAGTTGTCCTCCTCAGCTCGACACAGTAGCCGCCGAGTGCACGGCTTCTGTCCGCCGAATTGTCACGCTCGTGCACCGTTTTCGTCTCGTCGTCACGCGGCTCGGTCGCGCCACCCAGCGATCGTGATCCCGGCGTCCTAACACACCCGATTGACGTGATATCATGATGTCGATATCATGATGCACATGCGAACTAGAACCATCATCTCACTCGAACGATCGCAGTTGCGCGCCCTCAAAGCCCGCGCCCGAGCCAAGGGCGTGTCGGTCGCTGAAATCATGCGCGGCCTCGTGACGGACTCTCTGGAGGCCGAACGGCCTCGCACCCCCGTACCGATGTCTACGTTCGAACGGATGGTCGCGCTCGGATCCAGCGGTCGTGACGACGTCTCGGATCGCCATGATGCGCTCTTGGCTGACGCACTTCGCAAGGACCATGATTGTTGATACCGGCGCCTGGTACGCGATGGCCGACAGGTCCGACCGCCATCATGTCGCGGCGCGAGCTTTCTACCTCGATCAGGCCTCCCAAGATTCGTTCGTCACGACCGATCTCATCGTCGCCGAGACCTGGGCCCTCTTGTACGCCCATCTTGGACGGCACACGGCGTTGACGTTCTGGGCCAACCTCAGAGACACCCGCACGCCGATCCTGACACTCGACGCCGTCGATCTGGAATCGGCCTGGCACATCCTCGAGATCTTCCCTGACCAGACCTTCAGTTTCGTCGACTGCACGACGTTCGCCCTCATGCAGCGGCTGGGCATGGACGAGGCATTTGCTTTCGACTCGCACTTCCTTGTCTACCGCTACGGAACGCCACGGCAGCGGGCGTTCCGCCGATTTCCGTAGATCAGAAGTGTGCTCAGCGGTCTCTGCGGGCTCTGCGTTGCTCGTCGTGAACGGGTTTTTCGCGGACGACTATGCATCGAACCGGTATCCCATCCCCCTGATGTTCAGAAAGTGTCGCGGCCGCGCGGGATCGACCTCGAGCTTCCGGCGCAGGCCGACGATGTGGTTGTCGACGACGCGGTCGTTGAGCGACACGTCACGGCCCCAGGCGGCGTCGAGCAGCTGCTCGCGCGTGAGGACCCGGCCACGGCTCTTCACGAACGCGGTGAGTAGCTTGAATTCGAGGGCGCTGAGTTCCACGGCTCGCCCGCCACGGCGCACTTCACAACGCGCGAAGTCGACCTCGGCGTCGCCGAATGTGAACACGTCTGGAGCGTCGACCGAGGAGCGTCGCAGGACGGCCTTGATCCGCGCGCGAAGCTCGCGGGGACTGAACGGCTTGGTGATGTAATCGTCGGCGCCGAGCTCGAGGGCCATCACCTTCTCGGCCTCGTGCGCTTTCGCGGTCAGCATGAGAATCGGCGTGCGTGCGCCCGAGCGGCGCAGCTCGCGACAAACCTCGAAGCCGTCCTTGCCCGGCAGCATGACGTCGAGCAGGACGAGATCGTAGCTCTCGCCACCGCGTGTCATCCGCAGCGCCTCGTCGCCGGTGCCGGCGACGCTCACCGTGTAACCCTCACTCGTCAGATCGGCTTCGAGCGCGAAGGCGATGCCGGGTTCGTCTTCGACGATCAGGATGTGGGCCATTGAATTCAAATCTCCACCGCCGAGGACACAGAGGACACGGAGGATCAGGCCTTCCCGAAACGGAATTGTCCCTCAGCGTCGTCCGTGCCGCCGGTGGTGGAGAGCTCACGCTGAAATGCATCTTTCAACGGCAATACAATCGTGAACGCGCTGCCGGCGCCGGGCGCGGACTCGAGGGCGACGTGGCCACCGTGAGCCTGGACGATCTGCCGCACCATGGCGAGTCCGATGCCCGTGCCCTTGATGTGGCGGGCCTTGGAGTCGGCGCCGCGCACGAAGCGATCGAAGATCTCTCGCTGCTCGGGCACCGGGATGCCGAGGCCCTGATCCCGGACGACGATGGCCACGCGATCGGGGTGACGATCGAGCTCCACCCACACGGTGCGACAGTCGGGCGAGTACTTCACCGCGTTGTCCAGCAGATTCCACAACGCCCGCGAGATCGCCTCGCGATCGACTCGCGCGTCGATCGACTGGCCTCCGTCGGCCAATTCGACCAAGTAGCCTTCCGGCGCCACACGTTCTCGAAAGTCCGCAACCGTCGCACGCACCAGATCAGCGACATCAACGGTCTCGAGCCGCAACGTGGCGGCACCTGCTTCGAAACGGCCGAAGTCGAGCAGTCCCTCGACCAGCCGCCGAAGCCGATCGGTGTCGCGGATGAGGACGTCGTAGGACCGCCGGCGGAGATCGTCGGACGGAAAGCGATCGTGCGCGAGCATCTCGGCGATGTGGGAGAGCGAGGTGAGCGGGCTGCGGAACTCGTGCGAGACGGCGGCCACGAAATCGGACTGCAGCTGAGAGACGCGCAGCTCGCGCGAGATGGCCCTCAGCGTGAAGTACCAGCCGGTGGCGAGCACGAGTCCGACCACGGCGAAAATCAGTATGAGGAGCTGGCGGCGAGGGGACGACTGCTGGATCGCGCGCATGTCGGGACCTTCGAACACGTGAAGCGTCCACGGCAGCCGGGCGGCCGCCGCGGTCCGGACCGCCACCTCTCTTGCCGCCGGCGGCGGGCCAAGGACGATGCGGCCGTCCTGATCGCTCAACTTCCACCGGAGATCGGACGGCGTGGCCTCGGTCGCGATCAACGCGAGATAGCTGGGGCCGGCGACGACCGCGTGGAGGCCGTCGGATGCCGGTTGCCACGCGAGGAGCGCGGCGCCACCGGAACGCACGACCAGGCGCCGCCCGGTCGGAGCGTTCGACGCGCGGTTTTGCCATAGCCAGGCGAGCGCCTCCGTCCGCGCGCGCGCGTCGGCGTCGGGGCGAACTCCAAGCGTTCGCCGCCCACGAACGCCTTCGGATCCGCCTCGAGCGCGGTGCGCGGAAACGGGTAGTAGAGGATGCTGCCCGGTGGCGTGACCGTCGCGCCGCCAGGTCCGATCGAAACGACCGACACACCAGACGGAAGACGCTCATTCGCGGCCGACTGCGGACCCACGCGTGCCTGCAGATCGGCGAGCGACTGCTGCATCAGCGCCGCGGCGCGGTCGGCGGCTTGCTCGAGCCGCTCCTGCCGCCGCTGGATCTCGAGCGCCTTCTCCTGTGCCAACAGTTGCCACGCCAGCCATCCCAGACCGCCGGCGGACACCAGCGCCACGGCCAGAAAGACGACGATCACCTGACGCGGCGGGCGCAGCCAGTCGCGGATGGGCATGGCGTGAAGCCAAGGATACCGCCGCTCTGTACCGCCGCGATGTCGGTCGCGTCAGAATCGTGTCAAGCGCAGATCGCCCCGCCTAAAGGCGGACACGACGTACCGTCGCGACGTGTCCGCCTAATGGCGGACACTACGTGCGTATGTAGTGTCCGGCTTTAGCCGGACCGTGATCGGCGAGTCCTGAAAGGACCAGGACACGTTCAGACCAGCAACCGGCCTGGTGAGCCAGCAGGGCCCGTTGGACCGGGTGCCTTTGCGTGTCCTCCCATGCATGCAGCCACAGCGTCAAGGCCAGTTGCAGATCCACCAACTCGGCCGCCTCCTCGACAGTCAACTCGGCCGCCGTCCACTCGATGAACCGCCGCGCCTCCTCCAGCAACAGCTGAATCGCGCGGGCGTTGGCGGGGTTCGCGCCCGCTGATCCAATCCGTGCGAGATCCGCCGCCAACCCACCGAGACGCACCGGAAGAGGATCGCGAAGATATCGGCTCTTGACCGCTGCGACATCCTTCATGATGTGCCTTCCAGGACATGACGAATGATCGGCTCCATCGTGCTGCGAATAACCTCGCTGTCGACCTGCAATCGCCGGTTACCCTGACGGGGACGGATGTTGATGAGAGCCTCGAACCGGATCTCTCGACTGCCGGCGTACCAGTTGGCGCCCCAGAGGTCCTCCTGCGAGCTCCCGTCGGCGAGCAGAACCGCTTCCCCGTCGGCGTGCATCTCGCCGCCCCCGGTCAGGATCCTCCGGCGGATGTCAACGACGACCTTGATGAGTACTTCCCAATCGGCCAGCATCAGATCAATCTGATCGGGCGTGGCTGGCTCGCGGAGAAGAAGAATCACCGGTGCCCGGCAAGATTAGCACGTCCAAAGACCGGATCGCCTGACCGCTCCTAGGGTACGAGGCGCTCGCGCTGTCTGCCACCGAGGCCGCGATGTTTGGGCAGCGCACGCAGCGGGGCGCGTCAGGGAAGATTCGAGAGGGGCATGAGCTCTCGACCTGTCGACCACTCGCGGAACACGCCGAGAACTTCTCCGTCTTCGAAGCACACCCTGCGCTCACGGAAGTAGCCGTTGCCTTTGCCGCGCGTGTAGTGCCAGCACGCCTGCCTCGGCGACCCGAGCGTGTCCCGTACCGACGAGCGCGCCGTGCCCGCGTCGACTCCTACCTCCAGACACGCCTCGGCGTCACGCGCCGAGACGACGACGTCGTTGGCAAAGTCCAGGTCCATGCACGGCTGGGTCTCGTCGAACCCGTAGAGCCATTTCTCCGCAAGCGGCGCACCGAGCGCCTGGCGCACGGCGCTTTCCGATTGTCCGCGCTCGACGGTGCGCAGCGCGCGTTCGGAAAAGCCGCTCGCATACTCGGTCTGCTCGCGGAGCACGAAGCCCACGATCGCTTCGCGAACCGGATCGTGCGAAGAGAGGAGCCATGCGGCCACGGACGATATGGTGACGACGCCCGCCGCGACGCGCCCGATCGCCAAGCGTGACCATGTCCTAGGCATCTCTTAGACGGGGCAGGACTGACGTCCTGCACTAGCACCAGCAGGACTGAAGTCCTGCACTAGCACCAGCAGGACTGAAGTCCTGCACTACATGGGCGGCGGTACGTCGACTCAAGTGCCGCCCGGAAGTTTCGTTACCGATGCCCGGGACCGTACAAGATGCGACCCGGACGCGCGGCGGTCATCGTCCCGTTCTCGAAGACCACCTCGCCGTTGACGATGACAAGCGACACGCCTTCAGCGTACTGATGGGGCTGTTCGAACGTCGCGCGGTCGCGGACGGTTTCGGGATCGAAGACGGCCATGTCAGCTCTCATCCCCTCGCGCAGGACGCCGCGATCGACCAGACCGAGCCGTTGCGCGGGAAACGAGGTCATCTTGCGCACGGCGTCTTCGAGCGTGATGATCTTCAGCTCGCGGACATAGCGGCCAAGGACGCGGGCGAACGTGCCGTAGTTGCGCGGATGCGGGCTCCCTTGTCCGAAGACGGGCACTCCACCATCAGACGCGATCATCGTCGCCGGATGACGCATGATGCGCTGGAGATCCTGCTCCTCAATGGCGTGATAGATGCCTCCACACCCGCCGCTTTCCACGATCCACAGCACGGTCTCGGCCGCGTTGCGGAGCGTGGGCTGGAGGCCGCGCCCCTTCGTCACGTCGCCAAGGCGCTTGCCGTCGAGCGACGGATCCCAGACGCACCGCGACAGTTGCACGTTCTGCGGATCGCCGCCGCCACGCTCCTCCTGCAGCAGGCGGATCACTTCGGCCAGGATGTCGGCGCGCGAGCCGGCGTCCTTCAATCGTTTCAGCATCGCCTCCGTGCCGCCCTCTCGAGCCCACACCGGGACGAGCGCCGATCCGATCGCCGTCGCCGAAGCCGTGTACGGATACTGATCGAGTGTCGCATCCACGCCGCGCGCGCGGGCTTCGTCGATCAATCGCAACGTCTCGACGCTCCGGCCCCAGTAGGGTTTGCCAATGACCTTGTGGTGGGTCACCTGGGTCGGCAGGCCGCCCTTCTCCCCAATCTCGATCGTCTCGCGCACGCTGTCGGCGACCTTCACGGTCTCCTCGCGCATATGCGAGATGTGGATGCCGCCCAGGGCGCCCGCGACCCTGGCAAGGTCAATGACCTCGGCGGTCGGTGTGAACGTGCCAGGGATGTAGAACAGGCCGGTGCTGAGACCGAACGCGCCGTCCGCCATGCCTTGGCGGACCAGCGCGCGCATCCTCTCCATCTCTTCGGGAGTCGCTCGGCGATTCACCGAGCCGATCATTTGTTCCCGCACCGATCCCTGCCCGATGAACGTGCCGAAGTTCACGGTGACGCGTGTGGCGGCGACCTTGTCGAGAAACGGCTTCAGCGGGATCGGCGACGATCCGTCGGGACCTTCAATCGCCGTCGTCACGCCCTGACGGATGTAGTTCTCGGCCGTCGGCACGTCGAAGATCCCGGCTCGGGCGTGCGAGTGGATGTCGATGAAGCCGGGCGCGACGACCCTGCCGGCGGCGTCGATCGTGCGCGTGGCTGGCGCGTCGATGCGAAACGCGATCCGGGCGATCGCGTCGCCGCGTATGGCGATATCCGACCGGTACCACGGGCTGCCGGTGCCGTCCACGATCCGCGCGTTTCGGACGATGACATCGTAGGCAGGCGCCTGCTGCGCGCCCGAGTCGACAGTGGCTAGCAGCCCGTGGTGCAACGCCATCGTCGCACCGAGAACGGCGAGGCGCCCGGCTGGCAAGGCGCGACGACCGAGAATATCGGGAATATTTGAAGGAGAAGCAACGCAGCCAGCCGGGATGCATCGCCGTTCGAATGCAGATGGAGTTGCACCACTGGCTGCTAGGGCGAGGAGGGTGGACAGGGCGGCGACGGAAGCTGATATTCGCATGTGATTCCTCAAGCCGTGGGGGTTGAGGGTCTCATTCTCCACCGCACGCGATCCGATGGACAACAACAAAGCGGATGATTTGCCCGGATGGTGGATGACGGGCCGATCGGTGGACAGAAGCCTGCGGCCGGCACGGGCACTGCGGTCGAGGAGAAGAGGTGTCTCGGACGTGCACGCGCGCCGGGGTAGTGCGGGACTGAAGTCCTGCACTACCCACCGGCGCAAAGCGCTCTCGTTCGCCGCCGAACGACGCCGACGCTACGCCGCCGAGCTCGTCGACGCTTTCGCCGTCAGCACCTTCCGAAAGACCTGGACCGCCTGCCGCATTTCGTCCATCGTCCCCAGCGTGATGCGGCTGTGGGTCTTCTCGAACGGCGGAAAGTCGCGACCGACCTGCACCTTGAGCGCCCGGCACGCGTCGCGGAACTCGCTCGCGGGCCGCTTCAGGTCGAGGAAGATGCAGTTGGTGTGCGAGTCGGAACCCTGGTACCCAAGATCCTTGAACGCCTGAAGCGTGAAGTCGCGCACCCGGGCATTCTCGGCCCGCTCTTCGGCGATGTGCTGTGGATCCTTCAGCGACGCCATACCGGCTGCCGCCGTCAGCGTGTTGACGCTGCCCAGGCTCCACGCACGCGAGATCGCCTGCACCGTCTCGGGCTGGCCAATGGCATAGCCCAGACGCAGGCCGGCCATCCCGTGGGCCTTCGAGAACGATCGCGTGACGAACACGCCTGGAAGCTGCTGGGTCAACGGCACCGCGGTCTTGACGGCCGGGTCATGGACGTAGTCGATGTAGGCCTCGTCGATCAGGATCGCGGTCCCAGGCGAGGCCTGCTTGACGCGACGGACGAACCGCTCCACCGCCGCTGCGTTGTGCGCGGTGCCCGTTGGATTGTTCGGATTGCACAAGAACACCATGCCCCCGCCCGTGGCCGCAGCGGCCATGGCGTCGAGATCGAGCGACAGCGCGCGATCGACGGGAATCATCTTGATCGGGACGTTGATGCGGCGCGCCGTCCCGTCCGGCGTTCCATACGTCGGCGCGGCGGTGACCAGCGGCTTGTCGGCCGTGCAGAACGCCCGGACGCCGGCCTCGAGAATCGGACCGGACCCGGTGCCGACGATGACGTTGTTGCGGTTGACGCCGTAGGTTGCGGCAATCGTGTCGACGAGCTCACCCGTGTAGTCGGGCGGATATCCCCGCCCTACTCGAGGCGAGATCGCGTGCTGCAGCGCTTCCATCGCCTTTCGGCCCGGGCCGCGCGCGTTCTCGTTCGAGCTGATCCGGATCATGCCGCCGTCGTCTGGCAGCGGCATCGTGCCCGCCTGGAAGGCCATCGCCTCCTGGCCGCGGCCGATGATGAACGACGTGGACAGCCCGGCGCTGCCCAATCCAAGAGTCCGAAAGAAGTTGCGACGGGACACTGACATGAAGCCCTCCTTGGACGGGACTCACCTCGAGCCCTGGACGACAGCCCCGACGCCGCGCGGGAGCGGCCGCTTCCTGGCCGCTCGAGTACGGCTCATTGCACGAAATGTGCGCCTAACAGTATACGGCAGAGCCCGTCGCCTCACAATAATAACCAGGCGTCTGGACAGCCCCGCGGGCCTGGGACTCGGCTCCTGTCGCTGTTGTTGTGTCCGAGTCCATCTTGGGCGATGATGCCCGTGTTTCGGCGAGACGACAGCCGTAGGAGGCACATCCGATGAACCATCGATGTCGTGCCGAAGAGGCCGCCAGAAAGGACCCGAAATAATGATCCTCCTGCTCGGTGCGTTGGGACTTGCGGCGGTGTCAGGGTGGCTCGACGCCGCCCCCCCGGCGAAGGCGTTGGACCAGGCGTCTACCGCCAGAACATCGGCCGCGGACCCGCGCGATCGATTTGTCGGAACCTGGAAGCTCGTCTCCACGGAACGCGTCAGCGCCAACGGCGAGCGCCTGCCCCCAACGTCCACGAACCAGATCGGCTTCCTCATCTACGATTCGGCTGGAAACATGGGCGTGACGATCATGCAGGGCGGCCGGCAGAAATATGCCGGCGCTCAGCCCACTCCCGAAGAAGCCAGGGCGGCTCTGACCAGCTACACGTCGTACTTCGGCACCTTCATCGTCAACGCGGCCGAGGGCGTCGTGACCCACCGCCTGCAAGGCAGCCTGAATCCCGGCATGGCGACCGATCAGCGGCGCGGTTTCGAGCTCAAAGGGAACCTGCTGACCTTGAAGCCGCCTCGAGGCGCCAACGGCGTGCAGTCACAATTGACCTGGGAGCGCGAGCCCGACTTGAAGAACCTGACGGCCACGCATCGCCGGTTGATCGGCTTCTGGAAGCTCGTCTCGAACGAGAGAAAAAGACCGAACGGCGAGCTGGTGTCGTCGAACCCGGGCCAGGCCGGGTTCATCATCTACACCGCCTCGGGACATATGGCGGTGCATCTCATGCAGGCGAATCGAAAGCCGTACGCGGGCGCACAAGCGACGCTGGAAGAGGCAAGAGCCGCTTTGAGCACGTACGGAAGTTATTTTGGTCCGTACACGGTACACGAGGCGGAGCGCTTTGTCGTCCACCACCAAATTGGCCAAATGAATCCGGGCCAGGTCGGGAACGACGCCCAACGCTTTTTCGAGTTGACCGGCAATCGGCTCATCCTGAAGCCGCCGCCGTCGACGGCTGATGGCCAGCCCGTGCAGGGCTACATCACCTGGGAGCGCGTGACGCCGGCCATGGGTTCGCGTTAGCCCGTTACGCTGGTCGAAACGAGAATTTTGTACTCGTTCCGCATAACGGGCTAGGCGCGCACGGCGCGCCTGCGAGGGAGCGGCGCGGGGCGTAGGGGTCCCCGCAAGCGACCGAGCCGGGGTGTGGGGCGGAGCCCCACGTTGGTTTGTGGACGGAAAACGTAGACGACGGTCAACGCATTCCTCGACAGGCTCGGAATGCCCTGAGCGTGTCGCCCCTCGACGACGCTCGGGACGACCCTGAGTCGAAGGGCAGAGACCGCTGAGGCGGCAGGTTATATATGAACGTTGTGCAGGGTGCGGCGCGGACGACCCTTGCCCTACTGGCGGTGGCCGCCGTGCAGGCGCAACAGGTCCCGCCCCGTTCCGCGAAGGAAGGCGTCTATTCAGCGGCGCAGGCCAATCAAGGCAAGACGGTGTACGTCGAACAGTGCGCGTCGTGCCACGGCACGATGGAGTCGGTCACGCCCGACATGGCGCCACTCCTCAACGATACCGGGTTCCAGAATCTCTGGAGAGATCGTTCGCTCGCCCGGCTGTTCAGCAGGATCCAAGAGACGATGCCGCAAGACAAGCCCGGCACGCTGTCGCCCGAGCAAACGGCCGATATCATCGCCTACGTCCTCAGCGCCAACCAGTTGCCGGCAGGCGACGGGGCCCTGCCCAGCGATGTCGAGGTCCTGAAGGACATCAGGTTGGACGCCGGGGAGCCTTAGTTTGGTGCCGACGACGAAATTAAGAATCAAGAATTCAGAATGAAGAATGCGCGCCACGAATTCTGAATTCTTAATTCCTAATTCTTAATTTCGCCACGCTCTGTTCACCCTACTGCCCGATCACAATCGTCGCATTGCGCTTCGGGACCTGCCCGCCGGTTTTGATCTCGGTCACCACTTTCACGGCCTTGATGTCGAGCACGGCCACGCTGTTCGCGCCGGCCAGCGAGATGTAGGCGAACTTGCCGTCGGGCGTGAGCGTGACCCAGTTCGGGGAATGCCCGACCTTGGCCTGGCCGAGCAGCTTCAGATCGGGGAGCGAATAGACGTACACAATGCTGTTGATGCTGCTGTTGGTCACCAGCGTCCGATTGTCCGGCGTGACGGCGATGCCATGCGAGGTGTTGCCGCCGTGGCCCTCCGTGCGCTGGTCAGCCGGCACGTCGGGATACTTGATCCGCGCCACTTCCTTGCGCGTCTCGAAATCCAGGACGGCGAAGCCGTTGAATTCGGAGAGCTGCGCGTATGCGCGGCGGGTCGAGCCATCCGGATTCGCGTCGAACGCAATCGGCCGAATACCCAGGTCGAAGTAGTGTGTCCACACGGGCATGTCGGTCTTCGTGTCGACCACGGTGATGTTCCGCGCGCCGATCATGCCGGCGACCGCGTACTTCCCATCCGGCGTCACGTAGGTATTGTGCACGCCGCCATGCACCGAGATCGTCCGGACCTTCGTCTGCTTGGCCGTGTCAATCACGTCGAGGGCCCCCGGGGCCTGCGCGATGGCCACATAGAGCTTGCGGCCGTCGGGCGTAATCGCGAGGTTGTTGGGGTGGCCGCTCAGCGGGATCTTCTTCGTCACCGTCATCGTCTTGGTGCTGATGACGTCGACGGTGTTGTCGGCTTCATTGCTGATCCACATCCAGTTCCCATCGGGAGAGCCCTGGGCGCCGTGCGCCCGTTCGATCCCGGAGATCTCGGCCACGATCTTGTTCGTCGCGGCATCGATGATGTGCACGGAATCGCCCGCGCTGTTGGTCTGGATGATCCGGACGGCCCCGGAAGCCGCCGACATCGTCAGCGGCAGCGTGAACACAAGGACCGCCAATGCCGTGAGAGAGACGCCAATCGATTTGATGAGCGTAGTCATAATTCTCAGATCTCCTTCAACTGCTGTATATCAACGGCTCACCTTCCAACGGGACCTGCCGTCTTGCCACTCACCCAAGCGGCAATCGTCAGGAACTGCGGGTCTGTTTGGGACGTGAACTGCCTGCCTCCGTTGTGGAACTCGTCGCCACCCGCCGTGGGCTCCAGGGGATGCGTCAGCAGCCGGCTCTTCATCGGCTGGCCCGCCATGACGAGGCGCGACACGGCATCGAAGTTCTTGCGCGATTGCTCCTCGGTCCAGGTCGTCGCGCCGGGCGTGAGCGGCTGCAGAAATCCGGCCCCGCCGCCGCCGCCGCTGTGGCACACCACGCAGCGCGTGTACCCCGGGCGCTTGGTCAGAAACACCGGCTGCACCTGGGTCTTGAAATACTCGAAATCCAGGGCCGCCTTTGACCCGGACGCGGGCTGCTGGGCCCGCAGGGTCCCCAGGGCCCCGGACGTCCCAGCGAGCTGCTGCGCGAGAACTGCAGCCATCACCCAGAACACTATACGCATAATGGCGAACCCTCCTCCTCACCGTGATCACCCCTAGCTTCCGACTCGCGGTGCGCTTCTGTCAACATCTTTTCGGAGACGTTACGGGGGCTTCGTGACCAAAAGCTCAACTAAAAGCTAAACGACGCGCTCAACTCGGCCGTCCGCGCCGCCATGATCGCGCTCGGCCGCAGGAACGTCGAACCGGACCGTGTGTTCAGATTGGTCAAGGTGCTGGCATTCATGACGTTGTACAGGTTGACCCTGCGGCGAATCGACCACAAAGCACCTGGTGGTCGCCGAGGTGGTGCCGTCCAGGCCCTTCTGAGCTATTTGACCTTGACGTATTTCCTCAAGTTGTGCGTGCCGACGTCCGCCGCGTATATGCTCCCCTTATCATCCGCCGTAATGCCTGACGCCCCGGAAATACGGTTCACCTCCACCTGGTCCAGGTCAGGGTCGGGAATGAAGGCCGTCAGCCTGCCGTCTTTGGCGCTCCCAATATAGATGCCCCTCGTTCCGCCCGGGTTCACTTTCGAATTCGAGTGTGAGTCGCTCACATACAGCGTGTCGTCCTTCGAAGCAAAAATCGCGCTCGGCCGGCCAAATTGCTTCCACGCGGCGATGAAGTTGCCGTCCTGGTCGAAGATCTGGACCCGATTGTTCTCACGGTCGGCGACAAACACCCGTCCTTGGGAACCTCCGACGGAGATATCGTGGGGCTGGTCGAACTCGCCTGGTCCCGCTCCGTGGCGCCCCCAGGCCTTGATGAACCGGCCGTCTTTCGAAAACTTCACCACGCGGTCATTCTTGCCATGGCCATCCGTCACAAAGATATCGCCATTTGCAGCGACGGCGACACCGGTCGGCCGATCGAAAGTATCCGGACCATTTCCGGCCACGCCCGCCTTGCCGAGCGTCAACAACACCTTGCCATCCGGGCTGAACTTGAAGACCTGCTGGCCCCTTGGCAAGCCGTTCGAGCCCCTGGCTGACATCCCGAGTACTGTCTCATTCCCATTTGCGTCGCTCGCCCACACGTTTCCCTCCCCATCGATGGTGAAACCGTGAGGAAACGCGAACATCCCCCCGCCAAAGCTCGTCAGAAGCTTGCCTGACGGATCAAATTGCAAAATCGGCGGCTCAGACCGACCGACGCAAGTGGCGGCGCCGGCGGGTACGGTGTTGAAACATCGATGAAAGACCCAGATGTTGCCTTTGGGATCAACATCCGCCCTGATTAACTCTCCCCACCGACCTCCATTCATGCTCTTGGGGAGCGTCGGCCAGCCCTCCACGAGGCGATACGGGTTGGCGAGTTGGGTCTGTTGGGTGTGTGCCGCTACTCCAAATGTGGCGATCACCGCGAGCACGGCTACAAGCGCGAATCCAAGTCGACCTGCACGCGACATCGTAGCCCTCCAGGAAAAAGAAGGAAAGCCAATGGCCCGCACTCGAAGGTCACCGCTGCAGGTTCTCACTCGACCTGGATGCGACATCGCATCCCTCCTCCAACAGCGGCGTTGGCCGCTGTCACATGACTATCTGCCGGTCCAGAGGAGACGGAGACCCTTGGAGAACGCTCGGACATCAGAAGATGAGAGATATGCCCATCTCCAGGATCCGTGGCGCCACGATTGCTTCCACCAACCCGAAAGTCGACCCGGACCGTATGTCCAGGTCGGTCGCCGTGCTGGTGTTGAACACGTTGAAGACGTTCAGTCGTGCGGCGAGCCTCGTCCTCTGCGTCATGTTGAATGTCTTTTCGAAGCGGACGTCCGTAAGGTGGACGTGCGGGAAGTGCCTGGTCCCGTACGGCTCGACAAGAAGCGCGATCGACGGAATGGTCTGCCCACCACGGAAGAGCACCTCACGGGCAAACGGACGACCGCTTCGAAACTGGTACTTACCGGCGAGGCGGATGTCATACGGGAGGTCGTAGGCCCCCGAGACATGGCCGTTCCATTCCCACGAGGTGTCGCTGTGGTTGATTTCGGTGTTGGGGTTGTGGTTTGCGTTCCGGGCCAGCGAGTCGGTTTCCGAGATCTGCGTGCCAGCGAAGAGCGGAACGTTCTTCTTCGTGGCCATGTACGACATGTTGAGCTGCCAGCCGTCCGCGGATCGCTTGTTGACGCCAACCTCGACGCTCTTGAATGTCTGATCGATGCTCGCGTCGTTGATGTACATCGGCCGCTCGAAGAGTTGTCCGGAAAGTTGCGGCGAATACTCCCAGTAAGTGAAGTTCACGCCGGGATCGTCGGCCGTTCCGACCTGTCCATCAGGCCCAGGGTCGGGCCTTGTGACAGGAATGTTATAGGCATCGTATGGCCGCAGCACATTGGCCACCCGATAGTTGTTTCTGTTCTTGGAGTAGAGTCCAAGCACCCTCACCGCCAGGTTCGGCACCAATTCGCGCTCGACAGAGACCATGAGCTCATCCGATGTCGGGGCGACCAGGTCCGGATTCGCTTGGCCGAGGTTGAGCAACTGGTCGATGTAGTCCGGCCCGTTCGGATCCAGGTTTACTTCTCCGGGATCGTAGTCGAGGTTCCCATTGAGATCGTGCCAGCGGTAGGTCACGTAGTTGGGAAAGTCCGGATCCAAGGTCGTGATCTCGTCATCGAAGTTCTTGTGGCTGTATGCCGCCCAGCCGCCTTTCACGACCGTCTTGCCGTCGCCGAGCACATCGTACGCGGCATGAATGCGAGGGTCCCAGAGGTTGTAGGTTGGAAAGCCCACCTGTGGGTAGCACGCCGCCGGAAAGGCGATGTGCCCCGGATCGCGAGCGGCGTCGCGGCACTTTTCGGCCGAATAGGCATCGTCTCTGGCGCGTCTGATCCCCATGTTGAGTGTCAATCGTTGCCCAAGGGTCCACTGATCCTGGAAGAAGGCGGCCATGTAGTCCGTCACGACTTTGGGCTTGTTCGGGTAGTTGAGCGCGCGGATCTCGATCGGCACGCCCCTGGCCAATCGCAATTGGTAGTTGAAGGGGGGCAGATCTTGTGAGATCCCGTATTCACGGCCGAAGTCGTCATACGTGTGACTGAATCCCACCTTGAACTCATGGTTGCCCAGAAATAGGTTGGGGCGGAATATCGTCGCCTTGATTCTCGTGTCGTATGTGTTCTGGTAGTTCCTCTGACCGGCGCGCGCGGCCGGTCCCGTGACAAACCGGGTCACGATGTCATCTGTGCGGACGTTGTCCGAATGTGGCACGTTACGAACTCTGCTCGGCAGATGACCGTAGTACCCGAATTGCGCCGACGTCACCAGCCAGTTCCCGCCCACGAATTGCCACTCGCCCTTCGCCAGGTCTTGGTTATTCCGTTGGTCGGTCCGCGATTCCCAGGGGTTGAACCGGTTGCCGGGAGTGACATTGTGCTTTTGGGACCATGCATAGAACCCGACAATTCGGTTCTGGTCGGTCATCCGATACGTTGTCTTATTGGTAAAGAAACTGGCGGTCTGGTCGCTCGACACCGGTGAGCCGTCCTCTTTGATCCGACCGTCCAGAACATTCTCTCGCTCCCTTTGAAGGCGCGTTCCCACGTAGAACCAGAGTTTGTCCCGGATGATTCGGCCGCCGAGATCCGTATTGAAGTCATCCCGATACTTCAGGTCGTTGCCTACGCTGAGGCCCTGCGTCTCCAACTCTTCGGTGATGTTGTTGGCTTCAACTCGCCCCCCGAGCGTCACACCGGTTGTGCCGTGAAACTGGTTCCCGCCGGACTTCACGATGGCGTTGACCTGCACGCCACGGGCTTCCGTCTCCGCGGTGTTGCCCACCGTGGCGATCTGCGCTTCTTCGACGCTGAGATAGTTCCAGTAGGCGGCATACCTCGTCACCACACCTTCGAGCCAGGCCTCGGGTTCACCTGGTTGCCCAAACGAGCTGACCGACGGTTCCGTATTGAGACTGTTCCCCCCCACATCGAGTTGCCCGCGCACTCCAGGGGCCTGGCTATACAACGTGAGGAGCCCCTGCCGCGCGGTGGGTGTAGCCTCCAGAGTCTCTAATGTCAACACAGTACTAGAACTCGTCTGCGTGACATCCACCACCGGCGACGCACCGCTCACGGTTATCGACTCCTCGATGCTTCCCACGCTCAGTCCGATATCAAGTCGCGTAGCAAATCCAACCGAAACCCGAATGTCTTCCCGGGTCACTGTTCGAAACCCTGAAAGCGCGTAGACGGCCTTGTAGACGCCGATCGGCAGCGGCGTCACGCGGTACTCGCCGTTGGCGTCCGTAATGGCTTGCCTCTCTAAGACCTGAAGCGCCGGACTTGTCAGTGTTACCGTCACGCCTGGCAGAATGCCGCCGCTCTCGTCCACGACCGTGCCGTAAATGCTCGAGGGCTGCTGACCGAAAACGGGGCTGGGCAACGTCATGAAACCAAGGCACAGGACCGAAATCAGAGACAGCAAACCGGAAGAGCGAACGTACCACCGACGTTTCAAGCTCATAGCCGTTTCTCCTATTACCTTTCGACCGCCATCGCCATGGGCTGGCTGCTGGTGGTTGCACCATCACCGAGCATGGGCAGGCACGTTATTGCGTCACCACCATCGTTGCGTTGCGCTTCGGAACCTGGCCACCCGTTTTGATCTCCGTCACCACTTTCACGGCCTTGATGTCGAGCACCGCCACGCTGTTCGCGCCGGCCAGCGAGATGTAGGCGAACTTGCCGTCGGGCGTGAGCGTGATCCAGTTCGGGGAATGCCCGACCGCGGCCTGGCCGAGCAGCTTGAGATCGGGGAGCGAATAGACGTACACAATGCTGTTGATGCTGCTGTTGGCCACCAGCGTCCGGTTGTCCGGCGTGACGGCGATGCCATGCGAGGTGTTGCCGCCGTGCCCCTCCGTCCGCTTGTCAGCCGGTACTTCGGGATACGTGATCCGCGCCACTTCTTTGCGCGTGGCGAAATCCACCACGGCGAAGCCGTTGAATTCGGAGAGCTGCGCGTAGGCCCGCCGGGTCGATCCATCCGGGTTCGCGTCGAACGCCATCGGCCGAATACCCAGGTCGAAGTAGTGTGTCCACACGGGCATGTCGGTCTTCGTGTCGACCACGGTGATGTTCCGCGCGCCGACCATGCCGGCAACGGCATACTTGCCGTCTGGCGTGACGTACGTATTGTGCACGCCGCCATGCACCGAGATCGTCCGGACCTTCGTCTGCTTGGCCGTGTCAATCACGTCGAGGGCCCCCGGAGCCTGCGCGATGGCCACGTAGAGCTTGCGCCCGTCGGGCGTGATCGCGAGGTTGTTGGGGTGGCCGCTCAGCGGGATCTTCTTGGTCACCGTCATCGTCTTGGTGCTGATGACATCGACCGTGTTGTCGGCCTCGTTGCTGATCCACATCCAGTTCCCGTCAGGAGAGGCCTGGGCGCCGTGCGCCCGTTCGATCCCGGGGATCTCGGCCACGACCTTGTTCGTCGCGGCATCGATGATGTGCACGGAATCGCCCGCGCTGTTTGTCTGGATGATCCGGACACCGGAGGCCGCCGACATCGTCAACGGCAGCGTGAGAACGAGGGTCGCCAACGCCGCGAGAGAGACCCCAAGCGATTTGATGAAAGTAGTCATAATTTTCAGATCTCCTTCAACCGCCGCATTTCGACAGCTTACCTTTAGCCTACCTTCCAGGGCCGCCTGCCGTCTTGCCGCCCACCCAGGCGGCGATCGTCTGGAACTGCGGGTCATCTTGAGACGTAAACTGCCGGCCTCCGTTGTGGAACTCGTCGCCGCCCGCCTTGGGCTCCAGGGGATGCGTAAGCAGCCGGCTCTTCATCGGCTGGCCCGCCATGACGAGGCGCGACACGGCCTCGAAGTTCTTGCGCGACTGCTCCTCGTTCCAGGCCGTCGCGCCGGGGGCGAGCGGCTGCAAGAACCCGGCCCCGCCGCCGCTGTGACACACCACGCAGCGGGTGTACCCCGCGCGCTTGGTCAGAAACACCGGCTGCACCTGGGTCTTGAAATACTCAAAATCCAGGGAAGCCTTCGTCGCAGAAGAGGGCTGCTGGGCCGTCAGGACCAGGGCCCCGGACGAAGCCGCGAGCTGCTGCACGAGACCCGCCGCCATCACCCAGAAGACTAGACGCATCACAGGGGTTCTCCTCCTTCACTCGATGAATTACTCTTTCGTCCCCAATTTCCGAAGCAGCTCAACTGTGCTTTCGCGCGGCCGCGGTCCGGCCATCGCCGCAGCCAACGGCGTTTGCCCTTTCTTGTTCGTCACGTCGAGCTTCGCGCCCTTCTCTACGAGAAACCGGACAACGGCGTCGTATCCTCGAGCCGCCAGGGAGTGAAGCGCTGTGTTGCCATCGACGTTCGCGGCGTTGAGGTCGACACCGCTCTCTGTCGCCACTTTGACAGCTTCGAGCGTCATGGCCTCGACCTGATCGGGATCGGGAACCGGCACCAGGCCTTCTCCACTGGAGACACGCCCTCCCATTCCGGCAGCCGCCATGAGCGTCGTCGTGTCGCCTTCTATGAAGTGGGCCACTCCATATCCAGCACCTTGCCCCCAGAAATCGAGATGATGCACGAACCGCGGGTCGGCGCCGTGCTTCATCAGGAGGCGCATGATTTCCGCTTGACCATACCGCGCGGCGAGCCAGAATGGGGTGGCGCCGACGAATGCCGGAGGGAGATGGAAATCTGCACTTTGGCGCCTGGCGGGAGTGGACCTCCGAAGTGGCGCGTTCGGATCTGCGCCGTGGATCAGGAGAGCACCGGCCAGCTTGGCATCGTGCCGCAATGTCGCCGCGTGCAGCGCGCTATAGCCGGCACCAGCTGCGTTTGGGTCCGCGCCTTTCTCGAGCAGCCATACCGCCAGCTCTCCATGTCCGCTGTGAGCGGCGAGAACCAGGGGGCTGGTGCCGTACGGCGCCGCGGCGTCCACATCGGCGCCGGCATCCAACAGAAGTTTCGCCGAGAGGAGGTCACCCACCCGGGCAGCAAACAGTAGGGGCGTGTAGCCCCCCTGCGCAATATCGACGATGTAGTCGGGATGGCTCTTCTGATCCGCCGTCGTCTTCACGACCTGAGTCCAGACGTTTGAACGGGCACGAACGTCGGCGCCGTGCGCGAGCAGCACCTCGACGACATCGGCGTGTCGCTGTGCTATTGCCCACATGAGGGCCGTCTGGCCGCGCGCACGTTCCTTGACGTTCACATCGGCGCCGTTGTCGAGCAGCTGTTTGACGACGACGGCACTGCCTGTGCGGGCTGCCGTCATGAGTGGCGTCTCGCCGGACAGGAGGGCAGCGTTGGGGTTCGCTCCGGCCTTCAGCAACCTTTGCACCATGGGCGCGCTTGCATTCTCACACGCCACCCAAAGGGGCGTGACGCCAAGCTCATTCGCCGCATTCACCCTGGCACCGGCGCGAATCAACAGGTCGGCACCTTCGGTATCGTCCCAATAGGCCGTCCAATGGAGGGCGGTCGTTCCGTCTGCCTGCGAGGCCGTGACGTCGACGCCTTGCTCGAGCAGACCCCGCAACGCGCCGCCGTCGGCCTTCTTGGCCGCATCGACCAGCCGCAGGTCACGATCGCCGGCGGCGATACCGATGACGGCCAGCCCCAGGACAGCTAGACATCGAGCCCCGCCTGTCTTCCACATCATTCCCTCTTTTGCTTCGACGCGGCTGTTACACTCCAGAAAGCGTGTCGATCTCGAGCTTCCCGCTGCTGGCGCCGAGCCGTTCGACAGGCATGTCGAGCTTGTCCATCAACGTGACGAGCAGGTTCGCCAATGGGACAGCGCCGCGATACCTCAAATGGCGCCCACCCTTGAGCCGGCCCGCGCCGCCACCGGCCAGCAGGATCGGCAAGTTGTCGCCGGAATGCTGCGTGCTGTTGGAGATGCCCGAGCCGTACATGATCGTCATGTGATCCAGGAGCGAGCCGTCGCCGTCGGCAGTCGCGCGGAGCTTCGCCAGATATTCAGAGAACAACTTGGCGTGATACGCGTTGATCTTCGACATCAACGCGATCTTGTCCGGGTCGTTGCCGTGATGCGACAGCGGATGATGCGCATCGGGCACGCCGATTTGAGGATAGACACGGGCGTTCTGTTCTTTGCCCAGCATGAACGTGATGACGCGCGTCAGATCGCACTGAAGCGCCAGGATCTGCAGGTCCATCATCAGTTTCAAATGTTCTTCGAAAACCGGTGGCGCTCCTTGAGGCTGCTCGACAAACGGCAGCTCGACGTCGCTCTGTTCCTCCGCCTTCTGAATGCGCCGTTCGACGTCGCGGACCGCCTCGGTATATTCACTGATCTTCAACTTGTCTTGCGACCCCAGCTCCCGTTTGAGGTCAGCCAGTTTTTCGGTCACCGAATCGAGAATGCTCTTGCTCTCCCGCATACGTGCGACGCGGGCGGCCTGCCCTGTTCCACTATCGCCAAACAGCCGCTCGAACACGGCGCGCGGGTTGTTCTCCATCGGCAGAGGCATCGTGGGACTCCGCCAGGAAATCGTGTGTGTGTACACACAACTGAGGCCGCTCGTGCATTCTCCCGCGTTGCTCGTCGCATCCATCGAGAGCTCGAGCGATCCCAGCTGCGTCGACTTCCCGAATTCCTTCGCGAGGACTTGGTCCATCGATATGTCTGCCAGGATGTCGGTTTCGCTGCGCCCCCCCCGCGGGGTGCCAGTCAGAAACGCGCCGGACGCGCCCGCGTGCGACCGGACCCATGTCGCCTTGAGGCCCGAGAGGACGAGCAGCTGATTCCGGAACGGTGCCAGCGGCTCCAGAATGGGTGTGAGCTCGTAGTCGGTCCCCTCCGCCTTCGGCGTCCAGTACTCCATGGCCATTCCGTTTGGCGCATAGATCGCTTGGAACCGATTGATGGGCTTCGCGGCGGTCTTGACCAGAACCGAGAACGCCGGGACCATGGCGTCCAGGAGCGGCAACCCCAACGCCGCACCCAAACCGCGCAGGATGGTCCGCCGCGGCAGCGATTTCATGGCGATACTCATGTCTCTCGTCTCCTCTACATCCAGAGCCGCGCCGGGCCGTCAGTCCGCCTCGCGGGATCTGCGCATCAGAAATGCCGGACTCTCAACGATCCCGAGAATGAGCGACGACCATCGGTATTCGTGCGCCGCCGAGTCTCGGACAATCTTGCGCACCGTAGGCCGATCGTAGTACTCGAGCCCACGCCCCAGGGCGTAGGCCAAGAGCTTTTCGGTCATGGTGCCGACAAATTGCTCGCGCTGGCTCAGTAACAGCTCCCGTAAGCCCGCCAGCCCTTCCACTTTCGCGCCGCTCGGCATCGTGCCGGTCGCATCAACGGCATTGCCCGCTTCGTCGGCGGTCCGCCACGCTCCGAGCCCGTCAAAATGTTCCAGCGCGAAACCCAACGGGTCGATCGTCGAATGGCAACTCGCGCAAACGGGATTCTTCCGGTGTTGCTCCAGCCGCGCACGCACCGACACCGTCTTGCCGCCCTCTCCGCGCTCCGGCAGGTCAGGCACGTTGGGTGGAGGCGCGGGCGGAGGCGCGCCGAGAATCGTGTCCAGCAGCCACTTGCCGCGCAGCACGGGTGACGTGCGGTTCGGGTAGGACGTCAGCGCCAGCAACCCTCCGTGGCCGAGGAGGCCGCCGCGCTCGTGACTGTTCGAGAGAGTGACTCGCCGAAAGCGGTTGCCGTACACGCCGGGGATCCGATAATGCCGTGCCAGCCGCTCGTTGACGAACGTATAATTCGCGCTCAAGAGATCCAGAACGCTTCGGTCCTCGTCGAGCGTGCTCGCGATGAACAACTCCGTTTCGCGTCTGAACGCCTCAACCAGGTTATCGTCAAAGTCGGGAAACACGACCGGATCACCCACCACATTCGCCAGACTGCGCAGATGCAGCCATTGGGAGGCGAAATTGTTCACCAGCGCCGTCGCGCGTGCGTCTCCCAACATGCTCCGCACTTGCTGTGCCACGGTCAGCGGATCGCGGAGCTTTCCGCGCGTGGCCAGATCGAGCAGCGGTTCGTCGGGGATGCTGCTCCAGAGGAAGAACGACAGGCGCGAGGCCAACTCCAAGTCTGTGACTTGGTAGATTTGTCCTGGTGCCGCATCGACGGGATCCCGGTGGATGCGCAAGAGAAAATCCGGGTCGACGAGGAGTCGTTCGAGCGCGAGCTGGATGCCGGCATCGAACCTTCCACCGGTCGTGCGGCCCGTCTTGAAAAACCCGAGCAGCATCTGCATATCTCGCGGTGTGACCGGACGACGATAGGCGCGCCGGGCGAGCTTGGCAAGAATCTTCGTGGCGCACGCCTCTTCGTCTGCTCGACGTTTCGGCTGACAGACAAAAATCTCCCGACGGCTCGGGGTGTCTCCGGGTCCGGAAATCCGGTAGGGGCCTCCGATCGCGACCGATCCCACGCTTGCGTTACCGTGATAGATTTCGTCGTTCGACAGAACGCTCCCCCGCTGCGTCGGCTGTGGGATGCCTTCTGGCTCCCACGTTTTCCTGACGAACGATACGGCGACAAGACGCGGTCCCGCCTTCACGGGCAAACGGATCTCCAACCCGTCATCTGCCTTGCGGATGTACTCCTCCCACTCGGGGTCGCCGATTTCAGCGGAGGCGAAGCTGGCGGGCGTCGGCCGGCCCTTGGCCTCTCCTCCGACCGTGAAGCGCTTCAGAAACTCGCCATCGATGCGGATGTCGAGCTGGTGCGGCCACCCCATCCCCATGATGTAGTCCTGGTAGGTCCTTCGGAGACGCACTTTGATGAGATACTCGCCGTCCACGGGAAAGTAATAGTGAACGGCGGCGCCGCCGCGGGATCCGAGCGGCAGATCTTCGCTCTGTCGATCGTCCTGCACCAGAAACAAGGGAACGTCGAACGTCTCGATGACGGGACTTGCGGGCGGGAGGCCCGTCGCCAGACGGGTGATCTTACGGGCAGCCGTCAGGTACCGTTCCAACTGCGACGTCGCAATCGACAAAACGTCCGCATTGTTGTCGAATCCCGTGTCGGACGTGTCGTCTCCTGGCAGCAATGCCGTCGCATCGATCTCGAGCGCGAGCAGGTCGCGAATCGCGTTGCGATATTCCGTACGATTCAAGCGCTGGACCGTGCTGGTCCTGCCTGGATTGGGATATGCCGCCGCCGCCCGGTCGATCTCGGTCTCCAGTGAGCTCGCCACGGCAGAATAGGTGGCTTGGTCCGGCCGCGGCCTCCCGGCCGGCGGCATCGAGCCCGCCCGAAGTTTCCGGATCACGCGCTCCCACGCCTCCGCATTGGCGCTTGGTCTGCTGACGTCCAGCGTGTCGAGCGCAAGCCCTCCGGTCTTGAGGTTCTGGTTATGGCAGGTCACGCAGTACCGATCCAGCACCACCCGTGCCGCCGGGAGCGTCGCTATCGCAGGCGGCTGTTGGGCCAGTAGCGGCGAGGTCTGAACGCTGGAAAGCGCCATGGCCACCCAGCAGCCGATGAAGAGCCCGAAGATCGACGCACGGGCGCGCCGTCCGAACGTATGCCGCGTCTTGTGCCGGAAAGCACGCATCGTCATCCTAGCGGCAGCGATATCGGTCGCGTGACATTGGCCGATTGCGCGACGTCAACCGCGGACACGAGTCCAGGTGGTCTGTTCGGAACGACTCATTCTTGGTGTGCGTCGCTCCGCGTGTAAATCCCCTAAAAAGGGTAGACCATGCCCAGCGGGCCGCAAGAAGCATTCTGACAAGTGCCTTTGCCCGTCCGGAACATGCTGTACTGCTGGGAAGATCTGCCGGATTCAAAGTCTTGGATTACTGAACCCACGCATCGAGAGGAATCGGAATACTTAGGGGACGGGCCCGGGAAACCGACTTTGGCCCGTAGTCATCTCGTTCCGGGAGGTCCAACCTTGGGGCGAGAGGGGGGAGACCAGGCGTGTCTATTCGACGTGAATGATTCCGCGTCGGACTGCAACATTCACGGCTGCTCGACGATCCCCCACATGCCACTTGGTGAAGATGTTCTTCAGGTGTGAATGGACCGTCTCCTCGGTGATGCCAAGCGCAGTGGCAATTTCCTTGTTGTGCAAGCCCTCCGCTATGAGTTTGAGGACGGCCAGTTCGCGGGGAGTCAGGAGGGGTTGAGCGGTACGTTCCGTGAGTCGCGCAGCAATCTCGGCTGAAATCGGACGACCTCCAGCGTGGACTTCACGGATGACCCTGACTAGATCCTTGGAAAGGGTCTCTTTCAACAAATACGTCGTTGCCCCCGCTTGCAGTGCCTGATAGATGTCTTCGTCTCCGTGATACATCGTCAGCACGATGATGCGGGCGCCTGCGTGATGGCTTCGAATCGTGCGAATGGCTTCGAGACCAGTCACCACCGGCAACTGCAAGTCCATCAAGGTCACATCAGGCCTGTACTCCCTGAACATGTGGACGGCCTGGAGTCCACTCCCGGCCGACGCAACAACTTTCATGTCGGGCTGCAACTCGAGAATGACAGCAATCCCCTCACGCACCACGGCGTGATCATCAACGCACAGAATTCGGATCTGAGGCTGGGACATTGCGTCTGCAGAGCTGTCATTCAGATAAGGGGATGATCGCCTCGATCTCTGTGCCCCTGCCAGGGGTGCTGGTCAGCCTCAGGTGCCCACCGATCTGTTCGGCACGCTCACGCATGCTTCTCAAACCCCAGTGAGCCACCGATGCGTGAGCGGCGTCTTCCGGATCAAAGCCGCGTCCATTGTCGGATACGCGAAGGAGCACTGACGTCCCGTCGTAGCCTAGCTCTACTCGGACGTGGGTTGCCTCGGCATGCCGAACGGCATTACTAATTGCCTCCTGACCGATCCGCAACATGTGACGTTCTATCACTTGTCCACACGGTCGAGGCTTTCCGGCGACCTTCAGCGACACTCTGACTGCGCTGGTTGCAGCACGATCAATGGTCTCGTGCAACGCTGTCGCGAGATCGCGCGTTTCATGTGTCGGCGAGCGCAGATCCCAGATCGACAGACGGGTCTCGCGTATGTAGTACTCGAGGTTGTCGCGAGCGCGCTCGCATCGACCTTTGGTCGTGCTCAGTGGTGAGTTCAGAGTCTCCGAGATACCATGGAGCTGCAGCGCCACGCCGAGCATGCCCTGAAGGAGGGTGTCGTGAATCTCGCGGGCCAGTCGCTCCCGTTCCGCGAGCACGACTGAGAACTGCTTTCGGACCTGACGCAGCCGAAGGCGCCAGACACCCGACAAAGCCAGGACCACGATCCCTGCGGAGGCCGCGTAGAACCAGGTCGTCTGATAGAACGCCCGCGCGATCGCGAACCCCAATATGGCCGGCGACTCCATCCAGACGCCGTCGCCCCGACTCGCCGCGACACGGAATTGATAACTGCGCGGCGGTAGATTGGTGTAGAAGGCCTGCCTGCGGTTACCAGCATTGACCCAACTCTGGTCGTAGCCGTCCAATCTGTAGCGAAAGAGAATCCTCGATGGAGCCGCGAAGCTCAAGGAGGTGTAATCGATTTGAACCCTCGCTGTGCGAGGGGACAGGCTGAGCTGCGATTCAGGAAAGAAGGCCCGTTCATCGGCGAGGATTCGTTCGATCACTGGTGCGACCGGCCGCGGGTATTCCCGAAGCGCACGAGGATCCAGAGCAGCCAAGCCACGACTGGTCACGAACCACAGCGTCCCATCACTGCTTCGAGTCGAGGTCGGCTGGCCTTGAGAGGTGGGTCGACCCTCGAACCCGTCGGAGACGTCAAGAAGTCTGTACTGCATGCTATACGCTGGATCACCGGCGGCCTTATCGAATTCATCACGCCTGATACGGACGAGGCCGGCGTCGGTTCCCAACCACAGATACCCCTGCCCATCCTCTACGATCGCGGTCAGCCTACCACCGCCGCCAAGACTCCTGCTGTGAGAAGCGATGGAGACGAACCGTCCGCGCGCGAACCTGCTCAACCCTTGGAATGTGCCAACCCAGATCGTGCCGGCCGTGTCCTCGTGGATAGCACCGACAGCACCAGCGCTGAGGCCGTCTGTCGCGGAGTACTCCGTGAACGTGCCGTCTTGGTGCATCACGAGACCGCCACCACGGAAGCCGATCCAGACCCGACCTTGGCTGTCAGCGTATATGGCGGTCGTATGCCGACCGGACTCGATTTTCAACTCGGTTAGAGCGCCATCCTTCCAGCGGTAAATCCCGGTAAAATCACAAAGCCACAGGTTGCCCTGAAGATCGGTGGTCATCGCGTCGATCCGGTCGAGCCGAACGCCGGTGGGAAGAGGTAAGAGCGAGAACCGGCCGTCAGCAAACCGCACCGGACCCCGCCCCGTCGCGACCCACAGCGTTGCGCTCGCATCGCTGTGTAGGACTCTGATCGTCGCACTGGGCAATCCGTCCCGCTCGCGATACCACTGCGACCTGCCGCGCCACAGCCGATGCAAGCCGTCGGCGGTACCAGTCCATAGGCTACCGTCTCTTGTAGCCGTGACAGCTCGAACGGTCTGCAGGGCAAATTCTGCGCTGGTGACGACTGGTTTAGCCCTAATCACGGTCAGACGGTTGAGGCCAGCCTCAGTCCCGACCCAAATATTCCCTTCTCGATCTTCAAACAAGGACGTCACCCAGTCGCTCGTCAGTCCTCGTTGCTGCGTGAGCCGCTCGGCGCGAGTATTTCCCCAAGACGGGTTGGGCACATGCAGTAAGCCCTGGCCCAGTGTGGCCACCCATAGTTTGCCCTGGCCGTCGCGAAGCAGACGAAACCCATAGACTGCGCCCGAGCCTTGCGGTGTCGAATCCGAGACGGTGGCCGACGTCAGGCGCCTGAAAGGCTGCGGCTGTCCGGTGACCCAGACGGCGCCGCCGCTGTCCTCAATGATGTCCCGTGCTCGATATGACCCTGCATCCGTACGTTCGAGGATGTCTTGTCGTGGGTTTCGGCGAAGGACTCCAGCGGATGTGGCGACCCACAAATTTCCGCGCCGATCTTCGTACAGACGATCCACCGTCGTCGCTCCCACCAAACCGTGCCGCTCCCCCAATTGCTCCCAGCGGCCATTCCTGAACCGCGCCAGTCCGCCAAAGCTGCCTGCCCAGAGCGTCCCCTCGCGATCCTCCAGAAGCGTTCGTATGCCGCCGGGCGGCAACCCGTCCTGTGAGGTGTAGCTGGACAACGCGCCGTTCCGAAGGCGACTCACACCGCCGAGGTTGCCGAAGCCGATCCACAGGCTTCCATCCCGAGAGATGCACAGGGCGTTAACAATACTCTCTGGAAGCGTCGATTCGCCAAGCGCGTCCCAGGAAACGAAGCGCACGCCGTCGAAGCGCACGAGGCCTGCAGAAGAACCGAGCCAGAGATAACCATCCCTGTCCTGGCTGATTGCACTGATGGCTTCTGATGGAAGACCGTCCCGCGCCGTCCAGGAAGTCACGGTGAAGCCAATGAACGCTCCGTCATCGGCTCCGTACACCTGCCGCGCGACGGGGATAGTGACGGCGAAGACGAACAAGTTCGCGACGGTGCGAACGAGCCACCGATGCATCACGACCTCCGGAGTTCTTGATTGGGAGTCAGCCGAGCCATCGTCAGCCGATTCCCGTGCGCGTGTCAACCCGTGTCCCAGCAGCCCGTGGTGCTGCTGGACCTGCGCGTCTGAAATCGTCTCCCTCGAGAGCGGGTCGTGCCATGCCGGGTTCGTCCCTTCGTTTGCGCTTGCAGACGTCCCCGCGCGTGTTAGATAGTGTGCCCTGTCTGTTTCGTTGGAGGTCTCACCATGTGTCGACCGAATGGGATGGCGGCTTGTTTTCTCGTTGCAGCGTGTCTGCTCGTGGCGGCGTGCTCGTCGCAGGAGATGCGCCGTGCCGAGCAGGCCGGGCGGGGCGACGCGACCGTGTTCGATGGCGCGAGAGTGATCACGGGCGACGGTACCGTCATCGAGGACGGCGCCTTCGTCATCGAGGGCGGCAAGTTCACCAGCCTCGGGAAGACGGGAGAGGTCGCGGTGCCAGCCGGGGCCGCCCGCGTGGATCTGACGGGCAAGTCCGTCATGCCGACGAAAACCGATTTGCACGGACACCTGGGCTACGAGAACATCATCGAGGGTACCACGTCGAAGGAGAACGTCACGCGCGAGAATCTGATCGACCATCTCGAGCGGTATGCCTACACGGGGTTCGGCGCCGTGGTCAGCATCGCCGATCTCGCCGAGCGCGAGATCATGCCGGGCGATCATCTCGACGTGTACCAGGCCAAGCGCGACCCGAACATGCCGAAGACCGGCCGGTTCCCGTGGGGCGATGTGCCGGTGAAGGTGGCGCAGGAAGTCATCCCGAACGCCGCCCTGTTCCGCACGGCCGGCCCGGGCATCTCCTGGCCTGGCTCGGGGGCTCAGGGCGCTCCGGCCCGCAACGACGTGATGTATCCCGTCTCGACGCCCGAAGAGGCTCGCGAGGCCGTGCGCGACTACGTCAAGACGAAGCCCGCGTTCATCAAGATCTGGATGGATGACCGTGGCGGCAAGATGAAGAACATGCCGCCCGCGGTCTATCAGGCCGTGTTGAACGAAGCAGCGAACCATGACACCTACGTCGCCGCGCATACCGTCACGCTGAAGGACGCCATGGGCCTGTACGAGGCCGGCCTCGTGGGCGCCGTCCATGCTCCCGTTCGCAGCGGGGACCATCCTGACGAGGCCTTCCTCGCGATCATCAAGGAGCGGGTGAAGACGAGCAAGTTCCCGCTCTGGTTCAGCGAGCACGGGTCTTCGGCCGCTCTGGGTCCGCAGGTATGGGACGACCCACTGCTCTGGGAGATGCTCCCGCGGGATCAGGTGATGGCGCAGCTGGGCGCGGCGTTCAAACGGATGACACCCGAGGTCGTCGAGCGGGCCCGCAAGAGCTCCAAGGAAACAGGCGACGATGCGAAGACGCTGATCGCGGCTGGCATGAAGCTCGTGTACGGCAGCGACAACGGGTCAGCCGGACGCGGCTTCGGCTGGTTCGAGCAGCTGCGGTTCGAGAACTGGATCACCATGGGCTTCACGCCCATGGAAGCCATCGTGATGGCGACCCGCGACAGTGCGCAGATAGCCGGGATCGACACCGGCATGATTGCGGCGGGCAAGAGCGCCGACTTCATCGTCCTCGACGCGAATCCGCTCGAGAACATCGCCAATACGCGACGGATCAACAAGGTCTATCTCCGCGGACAGGAAGTAGACCGCGCCGGGATGCGGGCAAGGTGGCAGGCCAAGTGGAAGGGCCCGGTTCAGACGCAATAGCCAACCCTCGGGCTCCTTTCGCGGCTACACATAGACGAGGATCCAATCGCTTGTTCGTCGCTCGCGCTGTCACCTCGCAGCAGCGTTTTCCCTGTTGACAGACCGCACGACGGGATGTACGGTCCAGCCGTGTGTCCGATGTCCACGAGTTTCCCTTGGCTGTGCATCCATTCAGCCCTTTGCGATCGAATTAATGTGAGGTGAGACATGGATTCGAGATTTGGTGGCCGCCGGCGGCGTCGTATCGGCCTGGGGGGGGCGGTGGCTGTTTTCTTCGGTGTCCTTGCGATCGCCGGACGGGCAAGCGCGGGTCAAGAGACGAACGCCGGCGTCATCGGCACCGTGACCGATCAAAGCCAGGGCGTGATGCCCGGCGTCACGGTGACGGTCACGAGTTCGGCCTTGCAGGGGTCGCGCGACACCGTGACCGACGAGCAGGGCCGGTACCGAGTAAGCCCGTTGCCGGTTGGCTCCTATACGATGGTGTTCACGCTATCGGGTTTTCGCACCCTGCGGCGCGAGGATGTGCGCCTGACGGCCGGCCTGACGGCACGGATCGATATCGCGTTGACCATCGGGGGGCTCGAGGAAACGGTGACGGTCTCCGGGGCGTCGCCCGTGGTGGACGTGACGTCCACGGACGCCGCGACGACGCTGACGCGCGAGACGCTCGATGTGATTCCCACCGCGCGGACCGGCTACAATGCCCTCCTCGCGCAGGCGCCCGGAGTGCGCGACACCCTGCAGGCGCTCTCCCCAACCTCCAGCCCCAATTTCCGGGCGTTTGGACAGAGCAACCAGGCCTACCAGGCGATCGACGGAGTGGTCACTTCCAGTCCGCTGTTGAGCCAGACGGGCCAGTACATCGACGGTACGGCGTTCGAGGAGGCCGTGATCTCGACGCTTGGGCATGAGGCGTCGGTGCCGACGCGCGGCATCATGATCAGCACGGTCATCAAGAGCGGCGGTAACGACTTCCACGGCCAGGGCTTCGTCGGCTACGCGAACCAGAGCCTCCAGAGCAACAACCTCACGCCGGAGCTGGAGGCGCGTGGCGTCGGGGAGCCCGACCACCTGGAGTTGAAGGACGACTGGAACGGCGATGTTGGGGGCCGGCTCATCCGCGACAGGCTGTGGTTCTGGGTTCAGGGGCGCTGGCAGCGGGACAAGACGCTGACACAGGATTGCTTCCAAAGGGAGGCACCCTTTACAGGGCCTGCCCTCCAGGCGAGCGGCGAGCAGTGCTACGAGTGGCAGCGCGCCTACTATCAGACGACCAAGGAGACCTGGAAGATCAACAACGCGAACACGCTGAACGGCATGCTGATGTCGACCATGCGGCGCGACAATGAGGGCGCGACCCAGTTTGTCGCGTGGGAGCGGCGCCGCAAGCAGTGGAACACATTCAGCCCGACCTATAAGGTGGAATGGCAGTCCCTCCAGGGGAACTCGCGCACGATGTCGTTGATGTTTGGCGCCTGGAATAACAGCTCCGGCGGGTGGGGCGACGAGTTCGCCGACGGCGCCACACCGAAACGGGATCGGATCACGGGGTATTCGTGGGGTACCAGGCCCGACATGGGCGAGCGGCAAGGCGTGTTTCGGAAGAACGTGCGCTGGGGGCTGGACTGGTACAAGCCGGACTGGTTAGGAGGCAGTCACGCCTTCAAGATTGGCGCGGACTACTTCGACTCCGAGGGGAACCGGGCCCGCGTCAACCGGAAGGCGCCGACCTACGAGCTCGTCTTCGCGAACGGCGTAGCGGACACGATCGCAGTCCAGAACACGCCAGTCTTTCCGACGGGGCGAATTCGTTACCTCGGCACTTATGTCCAAGACACGTGGACCGTGGGCAAGAAGCTGACCCTGAACGTGGGAATCCGCTACGCGCATGACGACGGAAAGGTGACGGAGGTGTGCCGGGAGGCGGCGAACGCGCCGGGGGACGTGGCGAACCCGGCCCAGTGCTTCCCGGACATCCAATTCCCGATATACCAATCGCTGGCGCCGCGCCTGCGCTTCGCCTACGACATCACGGGGGACGGCCGGACGCTGCTCAAGGCCGGCTGGGGGCGTTACCAGAAGGGTCGCTGGTTCGAGGAGATCAACACGGCGAACCGGAACGTCATCAATACGACGATTTACACCTGGCGCGACCTCAACAGGAACACCGAATACGATCCCGGGGAAGTCAATCTGAATACAAACTGTTCCGGTGCGGGCTGTGACTTCCAAAGCACGACGTTCACGGGGCAGGGCGCGGCCCTGGCGAACGGAATTGTCAATCCGGACGAGAAGCAGGCGTATACCGACGAGTACATGGCGCAGTTCGAGCGGGAGCTCCGGCCGGGCTTTGGTCTGCGGCTCACGGGTATCCAGTCGCGCGTGCTGAACTGGTACCGGTACGAGAACAGCCTGCGGCCGTACGAAACCTACACGATCCCGATCACGAACACGGATCCGGGCCCCGACAACACCCGAGGCACGGCCGACGATCCGGGGAGGTCGATCACCTACTACGAGTATCCCGTGGCGCTGCGCGGGAACGCGTTTCAGGCGCCGTGGATTGTCAATGACGAGAAGGCCAACAAGAAGTACACCTCGTTCGAGATCGCGGCGAGCAAGCGGTTGGCCAACCGCTGGTCCCTGCAGGCCTCGTACAGCTTCACGCGGCTCGACGACCCGCTGCCGGACAACACGGCCGGGGGAACGGGGGCGTTCAATGCCAATACGAGGGACCCGAACGCGGAAATCTTCGCGGCGGACGAAACCAAAGAGTGGCAGGCGCGGCTCTCGGGGAGCTACACGCTGCCCTGGGACTTACAGCTCTCGGCGAACTACCAGGCGCGAAGCGGGGCCTACTGGGCGCGGACGGCGGTCTTCCGGGGCGGTGTCACGATTCCATCGATCACCCTGCGGGTGGAGCCGCGGGATGCCAATCAATATTCGACGGTCCAGTTGACGGACTTCCGCGTCGAGAAGCGGCTGATGCTGGGGGGGGCGAAGTCCCTGGCGCTGCGTTTGAACGTCTTCAACCTGTTCAACGCGAGCACGATTACAGGCATCACGGTCGCGTCCGGGTCGAGCTTCAACCGCGTGAGGGCCATCACGCGGGGGCGGCTGGCCGAGTTCAACGCGGCGTATCGGTTCTAACTGACGGAGCTCAGGCGCTGACTCGACGTGACAGAGGACGGCCACGCGGCAAGTTGGGCCCACGCCCGCTTTGCCACGTGGCACAGCGCGAAAAAGGTGAGAGTGCTACCGCGACGCCGTCTGCGGCGGGCGCGGCGCCAGGTCGTTCTTCATGACCACGCCGCCCTTCATCACGAATCTGACGCGCTCCATCTCCGTGACGTCCGTCAGCGGATTGCCACCCACGGCGATGACATCGGCGAACTTGCCCCTTTCGAGGCTTCCGACGCGGGTCGCCCAGTTGTAGTTGAGCACGTTGGCTGCCGGCATGAAGGCGGTCTGGAGCGCCTGCGCGGGCGTCATGCCCCACTTGACCTTCCAGGCGAACTGATCGGCTTGCTTCCCGTGTGGAAACGCGCCGTCGCCGGCGACCGCGCCGCTGCCAAACGCAAGCGGAACGCCCGCCTTCACAAGCTTCCTCAAGGTCTGCTCGGCCATACCGAGGCGTGTCAAATACTTATCGCCGGTGAGCCCCAGCTCCGTCAGCAGCCGCCTGTCGCCCGCATTGAGGCCCGCCAGATCGTCGATCGTGATCATGATGGGCAGCTTCTTCTGGACCACGGTATTCAGCAGGGCGTCATCCTTGTACAGCTCGGTCACGTGCATGTTGAGATCGACGCCCGCGTTGATGCACGAGCGCATGCCTTCGCCACCGTACGTATGGCAGGCGACTTTCAGCCCCATCCGATGCGCCTCGTCAGCGATGGCCTGGACTTCTTCAAGCGTCAGGGACGGGAACGCCAAGAGCGAGCCGTCCGGCTTGAACTCGTATAACGCCCGGGCGCCGACGAAATCCTGGGTTGTGTAGATCTTGATCCAATCGACGCCATGCAGCTTCGACTCGCGCACCGCGGCGCGGGCGAGCCAGGGACCATTGATGTTCTTGTTTTCCGTGAAGCCCGCGTAGAAGCCGGGGCCGGGGTTCGGGTAGGGAGAGCTCGCCCTCTGGTTGAGCGACTGCCCGGAGACCTGCATTCTGGGCCCTTTGATCAGCCCTTCGTTTATCGCGTTTCTCAGATCCACGGTGCCAAAGCCGCCGCGTGCGTCCATGTCGACCGTCGTCGTGAACCCGGCTTCAAGGTCGCGCACGGCGCTTTGCACCATGACGATGGTCTTCATCTCGACCGAATCGCCGCGTCCAGCGTTGTGTACGTGCGCATCGATCATTCCAGGGAGAACGGTCGCGTCACTGAGATCGATCACTCGTGCCCCAGCCGGGATCTGCACCGATGGACCGATATCGGCGATCCGGTCGCCCCTGATCAGAATGATCTGGTTGGTCAGCATGGTGCCGGCCTTGGCGTCGAACATCCGGCCGGCCCGAACCGCCACGACATTGTCGGGCGGCGCGAGGTAGGGCGACTGCGGCGGGCGTGGAGCCTGAGACCACACGACCGTGCCCGACGCGACGGCGATGGCGGCGACGAGGCTCGCTAACCTACGGCTGTACATGGAGTCCTCCATATCTGTCTACTTCAACGTTCAACGCCGTTTCTGGGCACGCTGCCTGTTTGGATAGAAGGCTCTTATTACCGATAGAATCAGCGTTGTCAAGTGTTGCGAAATTATTCGTTCCTGACTCTGACCCCTGGTCCCGCCCCAAACCGCCTGACTCACGCGCGCATTCGCTTGCGCGCCCACGGTTCAATCGTAGTACAACGGCGACTTCTTCAGCGTCGCATTCGCGATGATGTCGTGCTGAATCCATAACTGCCCGCCGGTCTTCTGCAGAAACTCGTCGATGGCCGCGCGAG
>Ga0156018_1120_pt6 | contig 54119 bp, 46 predicted proteins | sample RifCSPlowO2_02_FD_107672 | JGI IMG/M metagenome (GOLD analysis project Ga0156018, IMG submission 107672) | Acidobacteria bacterium RIFCSPLOWO2_02_FULL_65_29 | reverse complement strand
GCTTCCCCGGCCTCAGGAATCGCGCGTTTGTGGTGAAGGTGAACAGGCTGTGGCAGTTCTAGCCACGAAGGCACGAAGACACGAAGAAGACCTCCGCGGCTTCAATAGCCACGTCGCTAGTCCTGCCGGGCAGGTCTGAGACGGACGGGGATCGCGGACAGTCGACAGTTGACACTTGCGCCGCGGTGAACTGTCAACTGCGGACTATCGGCTGACGGTGAATTGGGTAATCGGGTAATTGAATTGTGTGATTGAGCAATCCCGCTGAAAGACGCCGTCGCGCGATTCAATTACTCGATTACTCGATTATCCAATTACCCGATTCACGTTACTTGACGGGAACGTTGAAGCGCACTTCGAGGTAGGTGATCGATCCCTCGACGTCCTTGTACCAATGCGGCGTGCCTTCCGGGATCAGAATCGCATCGCCTTTTCCCACGCGACGTGTTTCGCCGCCCTCGATCGTCGCCGTGCCGCCGGCACCGGATGCTGGTCTGATGATCCGCCCCCCGGTGACGACCGTGCCTGCGCCCTCGATGATGTAATGCAGTTCGGTGCCCGGAACGTGCGCCAGCGCGCCAGCGCTTCTCCCGCGATGCACGATGTTGATGCGGTACTGATCCGAGTTCTTCACATTGGCCGTGGACATGTTCGGAGTGGCCTCGGTCGCCTTCTTGAGCGCAGCCGAGAGATCGGCGTTGCTCACGTAGGTGGCCGGGAGCGACGACGCCGGCGTTTGGGCGGAGACTGTCAGCCCGAGAGCGACGATCGAAACGGCGAACAGGGCAAGGCAGGTTGGTTTCATGGCGTCAGATTATACGACGCGAGTCGGTCTCCTCGAGCGCTTTCCACCAGCGTTCAGTGCAGGACTGTAGTCCTGCCCCGCGCTGCGCGATGCAGCGATGTAGTGCAGGACTTCAGTCCTGCCTACGGCGGCGCGCCTGCACGTCCTGAAAACTGCTGTAGCTATTACCTTGCCAGATCGCACAGCCGCGGCGACGCCGGCATAGCCCGAAAATGACAGAGTAGTAGAATGTCAGTTGTCGCTCACGAATATCGCGCGACATCGAGGAGCATTCGGATGCAAGCCAGGAAGACGTCCGTCGTGACCGTCGGCGTTCTGGTCGCGGTCGCCGCGTGGTTGCTCGTCGGCACGAGCGACACCGCGGCGGGTCAGCTTCCGCTCGAGCCGCGCAGGGAACGCGGCAACGGTGTCACCGGCGCGTACGAGGGCTGGTATAAGAATCCCGACGGCACGTTCACGCTGCTGATGGGGTCCTACAACCGAAACTCGGGCCAAACGCTCGAGATTCCTGTCGGGCCGAACAACCGCATCGACCCGGGCGGCCCCGACCAGGGACAGCCGACCCTCTTCGCGCCGCGCCGTGCGTGGGGCGTCTTCACGATCGTCGTCCCGAAGGACTTCGGCACCAAGAAGCTCACCTGGACCCTCGCGGCCAACGGCGAGACGACGGCTATTCCCTTGACCCTGAATCCCGCTTGGGAGATTTCGCCCTTCAAAGAGGCGATGGGCAATACGCCGCCTACCATCAAGTTCTCTCCGGCGGGTCCAGCGCTGACCGGTCCGCCGCGCGGCATCGCCGCGAGCTACACGAGTGCCGCCGGCCAGCCCGTTGACTTTGAATTCTGGGTGGCGGATGTCGGCTACACAGCGTCAGTGGGGGCCGGGCCCGGCGGCGGTGGCTTCGGCCGCGGTGGAGCAGGCCCCAGCGTCTCGCTGCACAAGTTCCGGGGACCGGGCGACGTGAAGTTCACCAGGGAACGCCCCGACGTGTCGAAGCAAGACGGGAAGGTTGTGGCCCAGGCGACTTTCTCGACGGCAGGCGAGTACATCGTCCGCGCGCAGGTCAACGATTCTTCCGGTGACGGCGGCGGCGGCTTCCAGTGCTGCTGGACGAACGCTCACGTGAAAGTCACCATCAAATAATCCCCACACCCCTCGAAAAAATCCGCGGGTTTCCTCCGGCTCGCGTCCAATTTACGCGCACTTACGGCCGTTCGAGCGCGGCACGACGCTTGCTCTGGGGGTCAATCGTTCGGACTCCTCGTTCTCGAGTACGGGCCGGCCATTGTGCGGCCCACCGGATTGTGGTCGTTCGGTCGTGCGACTGGCTGCTGAAGGAAAGCCGGGAGCGCGTGGCCGGAAACGGCCGGCCGACGACTACGATCCGGGCTTATCCGTTCGTTCATCCTCCTTTGGAGGATCCCCTCTCACCCCTGCCAGTGACAGCCCTTCGGCGCGATCGCCGGAGGCCCCTGCTGCCACGAAGGCACGAAGACACGAAGAAGAGCCACGAAACCACGAAACCACGAAAAGGGCCACGAAGGCACGAAGACACGAAGAAGAGCCACGAAAACCCGAAAATACGAAAAAGGGCCGCGAAGGCACGAGGTCACGAAGAAGACGTGTACGGTCAGCCACGAAAACACGAAGCAGACTTGCAGGGAGCCGATGGCGGGCCGGGTAGGGAAAGTCGCGTAAGTCAGGTAGGCTGGGTAGGGCGGGTAGGCTGTGGACCCGGCGGGGTGGGCGATAATCAACCGAGATCAGCAAACCGGCCAGCGCGTGTGGCGGCTGCGAAAGCGTCAGCATTCCGTCGACGCCGAGCTTCGCGCCGCCGAGCGTGGCGAGGGCGTCGAGATTCAGTTTCTGCTGAACGGCGGGCTCACCTACAGGCGCCTGTGGCCGACGCGCGACGCGGCGCTCGCCGAGGCCGCCGGCAAGCGCGCGGAGCTCGAGCGGCAGGGGTGGATGGAGCACTGGTAAGAAAAGTTAGAAGTTAGAACTGAGAAGTTAGAAGTTAAGAGGAAGTTAGAGGAAAGTTAGAGGGGACATGCGAACGGGCACATTCTTCGCGACGACGGGCGTCATATTGGCGCTGAGCGGTTCGCTTTCCGCCGACAACTGGCCGCAGTGGCGCGGGCCGGCGGCTGACGGTGTGTCGATCGAGAAGGGTCTGCCGACCAGGTGGAGCGACACCGAGAACGTGGCGTGGAAAAGCCGGCTCGGTGGCCTTGGCATCTCGTCGCCGATTGTCTGGGGCGATCGCGTGTTCGTGACATCGCAGGCCGGCGCCGGCGAAAGCCGTGTGGGTCCGCGGCTTGGCCAGGGTGCCGAGGCCTCTTCCGCTGAACGCTCACTGAGCCGAGCCAACGCCGGCGATCGGACCGTGCGGTTTCTCATCGAAGCGTTCGGCCGAGTGGATGGAAATCGCCAGTGGGTCTTGGCGGTGCCGGCGGAGGGCGAGCTGCCGCCTGTTCACGACAAGCACAACCTGGCCAGCGCCAGTCCCGTGACCGACGGGGAACGTGTGTACGCCGTCTTTGGCACGGGCCAGGTGGTGGCCGCGGACGTTTCCGGCAAGTTGATCTGGGCGCGCAACCTGGGTCGGGACGTCGCGCCGTGGGACATCAATTGGGGCAACGGCAGCTCGCCCGTCGTCTACCGCAACTCGATCATCCTCGTCTGCTATCACGGGAACGCCTCGTATCTGCTGGCGCTCGACCGGGCCTCGGGCAAGGAGATCTGGCGGACCAACAGGCCGCGTGGGGTGCTGTCCTATTCCACGCCGCTCGTCGTGCCCGTGCCGGGAGGAGACGAGCTGGTCGTGAATTCGAGTGTCGGCGTCGAGGCCTACGACCCGGTCAACGGGCGCGCGCTCTGGCACTACAACGAGCCGAATCAGTATCCGATTCCGATGGCGATGCACCACGAGGGCGTGATCTATCTCTCACGCGGCTATCGAAGCGGCCCGTACGCCGCCATTCGGCCCGGCGGCCGCGGCGATATCTCGAAGACGAACATGCTCTGGCACGTGCCGACGGGAGCGCCCTACATCTCCTCGCTCGTGTACTACGACGGCCTCCTCTATATGGCCGGCGACGTCGGCGTGATCACGTGCGTGGACGCGAAGACCGGCGAACGAGTCTGGCGCGAGCGCCTGGGCGGCGTCTACACGGCGTCCCCGGTGGCGGCCGATGGAAAGATCTACCTGCTCGGCGAAGGCGGCGAGACGCTCGTTCTCAAGGCCGGCCGGACGCCTGAAGTGCTCGCCCGCAACGCCCTCGATGGACGCGCGCTGGCGTCGCCGGCGATTTCCAGTGGACGCCTGTTCATCCGGACCGACGATCACATCATCGCGATCGGTGGCTAGCAGGCTGCTGACGAACGCAGCCTGAAGTGAAGACTTAGAAGTGAGAAGTTAGAAGGACTGCGAAATCTGGCCAGGTTTCGTTCGAGTCTTAGGTCGTGGCAACCCTTGACCTCTGGATTCCGTCTAAACCCAAAACTTCTGACTTCTCAGTTCTCACTTCTCACTTCAGGTTGCTGGCTTTTCAGCAACCTGTGTCCTGTCGGAGGCCCTCATGCGGGACGTCCGCTTTGCCGTCCGCACGCTCGTCCGCCAGCCGGCGTTCGCGCTCGTCGCGACGCTGACGCTCGCAATCGGCATTGGCGCGAACACCGCCATTTTCAGCCTGCTCTATCAGGTCTTCCTTCGTCCCCTGCCGTATCCACAGGCGGACCGCCTCGTCTACGTCTGGAACATGTACTCGCGAATGGGCCTGCCGAAGGCCAGTGTGTCGATTCCCGACTACCTCGATCGGCGGACCCAAGCTCCTTCGATTGAAGATGCGACGCTCTTCACCGGCGGCAGCCTATCGCTCGCGGCGGAAGGGGAGCCCGCTCAGCTTCGCACCCTGGCCGTAACGCCGTCGTTTTTCTCAACGCTCGGGCGGTCGCCGATGCTCGGGCGCGCCTTCATCGACGAGGACGCGACGCCGGACGCCGACAACTTTGCGATTCTCACCTACGGACTCTGGACAACCCGTTTTGGCGCTGATCCCTCCATCGTTGGCCGGGACGTGCGGCTGGGCGGCGAGCCGTACGCGGTGGTGGGCGTGCTCCCTCGAGATTTCACCTTGCCCATGCGGGACGTGGCCTTGCTCGTACCCTTCGCGTTTACCGCGCAGCAGAGGTCGGACGCAGGTCGCGGCAACGAATTCAGCCAGATGATCGCGCGGCTCCGACCCTCCGCCACGATCGCGCAGGCAAACGCCGACATGCAGGCCATCGTCAGCCGCAACCTCGAGCGCCTGCCCGAGCGCCGTGTCTTTGCCGAAGCCAGCGGGTTCGGCGGCTTCGCCGTTCCGCTGCGCGACGAGCTCGCGGGCGACACGCGCACCCCGATTCTGGTGCTGCAGGTCGGCGTCGCGTTGCTGCTCGTGATCGCCTGCGTCAACGTGGCGAACCTGCTGTTGATGCGCGCCACCGGGCGTGGCCGCGAGCTGGCGATTCGCACCGCGCTCGGCGCCGGGCGCGGCCGGCTGCTGCGGCAGACGCTCGTCGAAGGGCTCGTGCTCTCGGCGGCGGGCGGCCTCGCCGGCCTTGGCCTTGGCTTCGCCGGCGTCCGGCTGCTCGTGTCGTCGGTCGCCGCCGAGCTGCCGTCGCACGTCGAGGCGTCCGTACACCCAGCGGTACTGGTCTTCACGCTGGGGCTGACCATGGCGACCGGCGTGTTCTTCGGGATGGTTCCGGCGTTTGCCGCCATGCGCGGCAACGTCGGCGCGTTGCTCAAAGACGATGGGACCAGAAATACCGGCGGGCGTGGCGTAGGCGCGGCGCGCGCCACGCTGGTGGTCGCCGAAACCGCGCTCGCGCTGATGCTGCTCGTTGGCACGGGTCTCCTCGTCAAGAGCTTTGCGCGCCTGCTCGACGTCGATCCCGGTTTCTCTCCTGGAGGCGTGCTCACCGCACAGATTGCTCTCCCCCAGGCGCGATATCCCGACGCGGTCGCCAGGACCGCGTTCTGGGATCGGCTGATCGAAAAAGCGCGCGTCGTGCCGGGTGTGACCGCCGCCGGCCTCACGTCGAATATTCCGTTCAACGGCAATGTCAGCTCGGGCAGCTATTCGATCCTCGGCTACACCCCGCCGACGGGCGAGGCGCAGCCGCACGGCCGCCAGGAAGTCGTCGGCGCCGACTACTTCCGCGCGATGCAGATCCCGCTCGTCACCGGCCGTCTCTTCAACGACGCCGACGTCACCGGCGCGATGCCGTCCGTGGTCATCGACCAGTATCTCGTGGGCCGCTACTTCTCGGGGAGAGATCCCATTGGCCAGCAGATTCGCCGCGGCGGTCCCACGAGCCCCGCCTTCACCATCGTCGGCGTGGTGGGCACCATCAACGCGATCGACCTTGGTCAACCGGTCGCCAAGGAGCGTCTCTACTATCCGTTGAAGCAGCAGCCGCGACCCGCCATGGGGCTTGTGCTGAAGACGACCCGCAGCCCGCTGGCGCTGGTATCGGAGCTCAGAGCGGCCGTCGCCTCGATCGACTCGGAACAGCCGATCTCGGACGTTCGCACAATGGAGGAGTGGGTGTCGCGATCGCTCGAAGGACGGCGAACGCCGACGTTACTGCTGGCGTTGTTTGGCGTCGTGGCACTGGTGCTGGCGGCGATGGGCATCTATGGCGTGCTGGCGTACGGCGTGGCGCAGCGCGAGCGCGAGCTTGGCATCCGGCAGGCGCTCGGCGCGGATCGGCCGGCGATTCTCTCGCTCGTGCTGACGGAGGGACTACGGACCGCCGGTGTGGGCCTGGCGATCGGCCTCGCCGCGTCGGCGTTGCTCACACGGTATCTGAGCGGCCTGCTGTTCGGCGTGGATCCGCTCGACGCCAGCGTGTTTGTCGGCGTCACGCTCACGCTCCTGGCTGTGGCCGCGGCAGCGTGTTACGTCCCCGCACGGCGGGCGACGTGCGTCGATCCGGCGGTCGCGTTGCGGGTCTGAGTGCCGCGAGTCGCGTCTTCAAACGCGTTGACGGTCGATTCACGAGTAGTTCACCTGCTACACTGTTTTTCGTGGCCGAGAATCAGAACGTCACTCTGAGCCTCCCTCGAGAGCTGCTCAGGCGGATCAAGCGCGTGGCGGCCGATCGCGACACGTCGGTGTCGGCGCTCATGACCGAGGCGCTGTCCCGCCTGGCGGACGAGGATCGCCGATATTCAGCCGCGAGAAAGCGAGCGCTCGCGGCGATGAAATCCGCTCGATCGCTTGGCACGCGCGGGCGGCGGACCTGGACCCGCGACGAGCTTCACGAGCGCTGAGCCGGCTCGCGAATTCGTCGACGCCAACGTCCTCGTCTACGCCTTCGACGCTTCCGCTGGCAAGAAAAAGACCGCGGCTGAACGATTGCTCGCACGACTGTGGGAGGCGGGGATCGGTTGCCTCAGCGTGCAGGTCTTGCAACAGTTCTTCGTCACTGTGACAGGGAAGGTGGCCAAACCCCTCTCGGGTGACGAAGCCGCCGACCGCGTTCGCGAGCTGGCGACCTGGAAGGTGTTCGCGCCGACCGCGGATGACGTTCTTGCCGTGATCGCGCTCCACAAACAGGCCAAGCTGAGTTTCTGGGACGCCATGGTGGTTCACGCCCCGCGGAATCGTGATCTGACGTGCTCTGGACTGAGGATCTGAACGACGGACAAGTGGTACGAGGCGTTCGCATCCGCGATCCGCTTGCGGCGGAATAGGGGTTCCACGCATCGCTTCACAGCGTCGTTTCGACCACCGCAGACAAAGTCAGCGAACACCTGCGGGGATTGTCTCGCGTTCCCGGTAATATTCCCCTGGCCTCTCGTCCACGTGCCGGCCAGCCGCACGCACGGCCTGCGCGCGTTCAACGCCGAGAAAATGGGCAAGATTCTCGGGAAGATGACGTAGGCCGGACAACGTTCGCGGAATGATTCACGCCCATGCAGCAGGCGAAGGCCTTCGTGTCGCTCGACGTCGCGAGCGCCCCGTGTGACCGGCCACGACGGCGGGGTAGCCGACCGACTCGGCGATCGTCAGACCGGCGAAAACTGGATGATTGGGTTTGGCGACCGACAATCACGACCTGCTCCGAATCGGCGCAAGCAAGGACTGGCTCAGTAAGACGGTGCGTAAATTGGTTGCGGGGGCTCGCAACCGCCGGTACTTGCAGCTGTGGTGGGCCGCAGCGTAGGCTGGCTCTTGCTGCGACCTTGGGGAGTCGAGCCTGCCCGAAGGCCCAACCTGTCGCGATCAGATCGAGACGCCAACTGCTTGCCTCAGAAGCGTACCCCCGCCCCGAAACCGACGAACCAGTGATTCATGCCCACCTCGGCCGCCGGAAGCGATGAGCCCACCCCGTAGACAGAAGCACTCGTCGTGAAGGGGCCGGCCTCTACGTTGCCCACGTGTCGGTACTGCACCAGCAGCTCCCCAAACACCGGTGACCGCGGAGGCACAGCCATGCCGAACTCGGTGACAAACCCCAGGTTGCGGTGCGAGCCCCGCTGACCACCGCGCGCCGACGTCGCGGAAGCCAGTGGAGAAGAGCGCGGGGCCAGCCGCCGCGTGGAATCCCTCGGCCGGACCGCCGATGAAGAGTGGCGCCACGGTAGTGACGCCGTACGAGATCAAGAGGTAGTCCAGAAAGCGATCTCGCTTCAGCCCATTCGTCCTGCCGATGGCCGCATGACCCGCGGACACACCAAGGGCGGCCCAGGGGGACAGCCGGCGCTGCAGGCTCAGGTGCCACGGAAAACCTTCCGCCCCGAAACCCGTCTGCGAGACTGGATGGGGGTCGCTACCAGAACATACGAAGACACAGAAACGGCTCTCGTCGAACTGTGCGTCCCTCATCGCTTGCGCCAAATCCCGCGCGGGCCCGCTCGAGGTGGGTCCCATCAGAAAAGCCGCTGCCCACTTCCGATCGGGGCGCGGCCGCGCCAGGTTGGGCGCGGTTGCCTGCACCGACGGCACCTCCGGAGCGCGCGGCGGCACGACTCGTTCGCCCGTCGGCCTCGCCGGATCGGGAGTCGTCTCGTAGATTTGCTTCCGATGCACGAACGCCGACCCCGCCACCGCACCGATGCCGGCCCCGATGCCACCGAGAATCGCGGGGACGCCGAAGGCCCCGAGCGCGGCCGCTGGCCAGACCACGATGCCCGCGCCCACAGCAAGACCAATCCAAGCGGCACGGCCAGCGCCACGTTCCGGCCTGAAGATGGCGCGCACCTCCGTTGCCAGAAAGTCACGCTCCTGCCCATCAACCATCAACCGCAGCGACGTCAACGAAAGACTGTCGACCAGACCACTGATTTCCAACCCGTTGCGATCGACGACGATCACCATCTGGCCAACGGTGAGCTTCCCTGCTAGTCCCGCGAACGAAATCCCTGCGGTGTCGCCTGCCGCCTGGAAAGCGGCTGCGGTGCCACGTCCGTGCGTGCGACCGAAGGTTCAGCCGGTAAACCATAAACCGACGGCCAGCCGGGCGCCGGTCCACGAGGGGCGGTTGGGCCCCTTGCCTTGAAACGATTTGCAGACATCACGCCAGATCGAATCACGCAGGAAGACCGCGAATCAGCCGACATCGAAGGCGAAATCGCGGGAAACACCCTGCCGCCGGGAGCGATAGGGCTTCGTAACACGAGTGGCGAGGGGAGAATTCCCCTATGGTATGGACTTATCCTGCAAGCGGCGGCCGGTTGGCTGACACCGCGCTATACTCGAAGCGATCCTGAGCGGGATGACGTGCCGGAGATCAGCCGGTTTTTCGGCATCGTGATCAAGATGTTCCTTCTGACCATGCGCCGCCACACTTCCATGCCGAGTACGCCGAGCATGAGGCGCTCGTCACGATCGAGACGCTCGACGTCCTTCAGAAACCAGTGACCTCTCGCTGCAAGTTCAAATGGTTGCCGGGGCGTGCAGAGCCATCAAGGATGACGAGCACGTTGCGATCGGTGCGGAGGCCGCGACTCTGTAGATTCGTCAGCAGGCCCCGACAGACGGTTGCGTTCTCCGTCGAGCCCTCCAAGAGTCCCAGCGCGTGCTTGTGGCCGTCCGCGGCAATGGCGGAAGCCGCCTTGGAGTGGTACGAGTGTCGTACGCGAATCGCCCAGTCGCTTCAGTCCGGTTTGCCCCGCCATCCGACAAAATAGGAGACGAGAAGCTGCAGTTGCTGCCTGCCACGGTCGGCGAAGACACGCCGGTAGTCGGTCGAGAGTCTCAGGCCGTGAATCGACGCCGGTCGGCGGAGATCGACCCCTCCCCCTATCTGCAGCGTGAAATCGCTGGGCAGGAACTCTGGCTCCTTCAAGCCGGTGCCCTTCCAGTATCCCCCCACAAGAAAGTGGATGAACGGACGCCACAGCCGGTCGGACTCCCGGAGAGGGCGAAAGCGCGGCCCGATCACGGCATAGGCATCAAAGCAGGTTTCAGGGCGCGCGAGCGGCCCTCCATCCTGGCACGGGGCTTCATCGCTCGTCGGCCCAAACCCGCCCTCAAAGGCTGGCTCGACCCACTGATCGCGTCTGAATTTGCTTCCCAGAGACGGCGGTCTAGAGAGCCCGAAGTTGACGGCAAGTGAGCTCTGACGAGAGGGTTGATCGATCACGCCGCCGAGACCCACGGAGAACTCGGTCGGAATCACCACTCCCAACCATTCAACCTGAGCCTGTGCAGACGCCGAACGCAGAAGCAGCATCAGCACCGTCGTCCAGCCGCACACCGAGGATCGGGCCGCGAACCGACGCTTCGACGGCGGACCGATAACTGCGCATCTCCGGCCGGTACCGCCACGGCACGCGGGGGCTAGGATCATGCCGGCGAAGCGGTGCGAGATTCGTGCCACGAAGTCTCGGAGCATGTAGGGTTAAGCGATTCCTCGCGTGGGGCCGGATTGCGTTCCAGCAAGTATCGTTGGGTTGCGGGGGTCTGCAACCAGCGGTACTTGCAGCTGTGGAGCGGCGTTACATAGCGTCACGGAGCTCCACAATGGGCCTCAACCTGGCTGAGCCCCTTTTCCTCCGCGCCGCAACGTGTCTACGTCGATCACGCAATCTATGTCAGCCCCGCTGACATAGGGAATCTGGTTGGCGTCTTCGACCCAGAACACTTCCAGGCCTTGGACCTTCGGGTGCAAGTACTCCTTGAGAACGCCCTGAATAGCTACGGCATTGAAAGCGCCACTCGGCAGCAGATCCAGTCCGTCAACCTCCTCGGTTTGCTCGTCGGGAAGGTCGATTGTCGTAAGCCCAACCAGGATGTGCCCGCCTTCCGCATTCGCCAGCGCGGATACGTCTTTGGCAAGTTCGAACCGCCCTGCAGCAGTCGCGAGGTTATATCCGGCAGCCCTCTTGGCGTCGAACCATTGGTTCTCCTTGAGGCCTTTTCAGGGCAGCCAAGTTGCGGCTCTTGAGGATCTCGGCGATATCGTCTGTCGTGGACATGTCGTAGGAGGACTTAAGCCGTTCCGGCGGTCAATTAGCCGAGATCCGCATTCCACGGCTCACATGCCTCACTGTGGAGTCAGGTTTTCGAATTGTAGGTGTCCTTCTCACAGCACTACGCCGCGACGACGCTAATCCGACCAGCCTTCCGAGACCGAGGCTTGCGCCGAATCACGATCTCGACATCCTGGTCGAGCGCCGTCAACAGGTTCATCAGGCGCTCGACGGAGAAACCGGCCAGCTTGTAGTGACGAAGTGCAGACACCTTCGGCTGCGTCACCCCCAGCACTTTGGCGGCATCGGCTTGCGAGAGTTTGCGCGCTTCGAGCACTTGATTCAGCGCATAAGCCAGGCGCAGCTTAGCCTGACGCTCGGCGGCGTCTGGAAACCCGAGATCCGCAAACACGTTTCCGGTGCCGCGAGTTACCGGTAATCTCCGTTCAGCGCTTCTGCGTGCCATACTGCTCCTCGTGATCCCTCTGGGCGCTTTTCAGGTGTTCGGCGACGAGATCAACATCCCGTTTGGCCGTCCGGATGCCGGACGGCGACTTCTTCTGAAACGCGTGGAGGACGTACACCGCTTTCTCGAACCGAACCGTATACACGGCTCGATACGCGTTTCCGTCGTGCGACTCAACGACCTCCAGCACTCCCGGACCGAGTCCCTTCCACGGCTTCGCCGTTGGTGCAGTTCCACCGAACTGCGCGATGCCGAGGGCGTTTCCCATATCCTCCTTGACGGCCGCTGGGAAGCTCAAGAAATCGCGCTTGGAGGACCCGACCCAGTGCAGCGGTTTCTCGCTGGCAGCCAGGACGCGTCGCATGTAGCAATTATCCCACTTCTGGGATGGTCCGCCAAGCGGCGGTCTTTTGGGCTTCGGCGTCGGGGCTGTTGAACGCATCGGCCGGTTGAACCTCGGGGGCACTACGCTGGCAACCTGTTCGAGGAGGCGGTGTCGCGAGGCGATACCGAGCGTCTACACCCTCCGATCGAGGTTCTCGCAGCCGCAAGTCATGCCGCAGAACTGGCGGCTCAGCGTGGCTGACGCGTGCGAGTCAGGTTGGATCGGCCGGATGGGAGCTCCGAAAGTACCCGACTGTGCGTCACGGCTTTTGAGCCCTCGCTCGACGATGTCGAGCAGGCTGTCCACACCTCCGACGTTGTCGAGGAAGTCGTAGTTCGTGGGGTTCGTCTTCAGGAAATGGTGCTCGATCGCGTGAAGTAGGTCGTCGATGGCCTTGAGCGCCCCGCGAATGTCGTTGCGGCTTCCGCGCGCGAGAGGTGTGACCCAAGCGCAACCTTGAGGTTCCGGTGCGCGATGCTGTTGTGCCGTGCATGCCGGGCGAACTCGGTGGCCGGCTTGACCACCGCGATGTGCGATTCGACGATCGGCCTCAGGGGTGCACCGCGCAGGCATGTCAGCCGCCGAGTGCGAGATCGAGCGCATCGAGGCGCGACGGAAGAAGCTCGTTGAGTCCATCATGGAGGGCGTTCCAGCCAGCGAAGTCAAAGACGAGCTGAACGCGAACGCGGTCAGACGCGAGGAATTGAAAGCCAAGCTCGCCGCCGCGGACGCGCCGCCGCCGCTGCTTCACCCGGAGATGGCCGGGCCAGCATCGCCGCCAGATTCCCTTTCAGTTCGATTTGCAACTCGCCCTGGTTCGGCGTCAGGACGATGGCGTCGATGAGGCCACGAAGCGCCTCGAAGGCCTCGGTGCGGGTCTCTGGATGCTCGAGGCCCTCGGCCAGTGCCGCGACCTTCTAGCGGTATAGGCGAAACCGGCGCCCATTTGTTTTCTGCTTCAAACTCACTGACGGTCCTTGCCATTCGCGCAATCCAACAGACTAGCTGAAAAGGCGGGGGTCTATCGTGTGCTCACTGACCTGGACCACGGCGACCCGTTTGGCGTCCTGGTGCGACGGATTCAGCAGCACATTGAACGTGTCCGGCGCCACCGCCGAAGGTACGGCTAGTAGCGCCGACCGCTCTGCTTGAAGCCATCGATCTCCGTGCGATCGCGTGACGTCGGTCGTTTCGACCCAGTCTTCAGGCAAATCCTGTAACGTCACGTGTTCGACGACCAGATCGTTTGGCGCTTGAAGCCGCAGGAGTCGGTAGCGAGCGGGCAGATCGCGAACGTCAATCTCGAAATGGACCAAGATCTCCAGCAACGCCGCTGCCGGAGTTTGGCTGCAGTAGATGATCCGGCGCCCACGCGTGTGCCATCGGCCGGAAGCCCGCAGGCCTCCGTCGCCAGCCAGCGAGACGTGATTGCTGATGCGCCACGGGACCACCTAGCAGCCCGTGGTGAACGTCTGGCGTGGCACCGAGACGGGCGAGGCGCCCCGCCGGCAAGGCGCGACGACCGAGAATACCGGGAGTACTTGAGCGAGGAGCAACGCAGCCGGAGAGGATGCATCGCCCGTCGAGTGCAGCCAGACTTTCACCACGGGCTGCTAGGCGGCCATGCCCTCGTCGATGCGACAGAGCAATTCTTCCACGAACCTCGCGCCCGCTTCGGTGGCAAGCAGCTGCAGTGGCGCACGTCCCTGGAACTGGCGCTTGGCGGCTCGAAGCCAACGCCAAGAGCGCTCGCGATCGGCAAACACCTCCTCGCACAGAGCCACCACCCGTGCGATCCGAACCACACGATCCGACTCGTCGCGGCTCAGCGCTTCTCGTCGTGCGCGGCGATGCGTCAGCGTGCGCCTGGGGACGACGAGGGAGTAGATCTCTTCATCGGTGAGACCGGATTGACGCAACGAATCGATGGCACGGGACGACAGCCGCTGCTCGACGACGAGCGTGACGAGATCCTGGTCCGTGCGTAATCGCTGGACGCCGAGGATCTCTTGGACGCGTCTGAAGACACCGTGGCGGTCGTGAACGGGAGCGTCGGCGATGGCGTTCCCGTAACGCCAGTCGTTCCGGTCTGACAGCGAAAACACAAAAGTCACTTCACTCGGGCCGAAGTCCGTCGGGCTCAAGGGCCGTCGGTCCCGTTGGTTGCGGGGGGGCGCCTCCGATTGTACCGGAAGCTCTGTTGGGTGGCGGCGTGAGCACGTCTAAACGCCGTTATTTCAGGAGGTTCCGACCATGTTTGATGATGATCCTCGTTGGGGAAGCGATCCTCGTGAACGCGACGACGACGCACGCGACAGAGACCCGGTCGATCCTCGGGACGTCTTCGTCAACCAGCTCGACTTGCCTCGCGGACACGAACGCGAGCTGGTCCGTGACCGCGACCGGGAGTACACGCTTCGTGGTTCCGAATCCCGCACGCTGAGTCTCGTCGGGGTCTTCCGCGTCATTCCAGCGCGTGACCTGCAGGACCACAACGGTCAGCCCTGCGACCCGCGCAAGGGCGACCTTCGTCACCTCCGCGAGCAGGGTCTTGTTCGCACCATTCCGCTCGCCGGCCACCGCCATGGCGTCGTCGTCCTGACGGACCGCGGCAAGGATCTGCTGGAGTCGCATCGGAAACAGCACGCCGGCAGCCGCGACCGCGAGGGCCGCGGTGGCCGGAACGAGGACGACTGGCGACAACGGTTCTACGCGGAGCTGAAGAAGCCACGTGAGGTCGAGCACGACTCGCAGATCTACCGGGCGTACGAGCGCGAAGCCGAGCGCCTCGAGCAGCGCGGTGCGCGAGTCGATCGCATCGTCCTGGACTACGAGCTGAAGCGCGAGTACCAGCAGTTCCTTCAGGAGCGAAATCGTGGCCGTGCCGACAGCGACGGCCGGCCCGACCGTGACCCGTTGGAGATCCAAAACTGGGCGCGTGAGCACAACCTGCCGTGTGACGACCAGGGGCACGTGCAGTTCCCCGACGTCCGGATCGAGTACGACATCGACGGCCACGACCACACGCTCGACGTCGAGGTCATGACGCCGCACTACCGAGGCGCGCACGCTGCCGCGAAGTCCGGTTCGGGCTTCACGCTCTACTTCTCGACACGTAGCGGCGGCGGTGGACGCAGTGGTGGACGGACACCCAGCATCATCGAGGAGCTGCTGCGATGACGTTCGACGAGCGCGTTCAGGCCGTCGCCAAGAAGGGGTTCACAGAGCGCCAGGCGCGATTCCTGACAACCGTTATGCTGCATGCGGGTGTCGGCGTACCGCGTCAGTACGCGCGCTACTGTGGCATCGTGCACGGTGCGAAGACGAGGAAGTTCTTCGCCAAGCTCGTGCGGCTTCATTGCGCGTCGATGTACGACTGCCGTCACAACCGCGCGCGCATTTACCACGTCAACCAGCGGGCGCTCTACGCGGCCATCGGGGAGGCAGACAGCAAGCTCCGGCGACCGCTCACGCTGAACCACGCGATCCAGCGATTGATGGTGCTCGACGCCATCGTCGAGGACGCGGAGATGATCTGGCTCGGCACTGCCGAGGACAAGGCCAATCATCTGACGGCGCTCACCAGCATCACGCCTGAGGACCTCCCTCACGTGTCAATCCGCAACGGCGAGCGGCGGATAGTGCGGTCCTTCCCTGACCGCTTGCCGATCGGCATTCACCTGTCCGGGCGTGGCGTCCTGGTCTACGTCGTTCTTGATCCGACACTGAACGACTTTCGCCTCTTCCTGGAGCGGCACTCCGCGGTCCTTCGCGCCCTACCAGCGTGGACCGTGCGCGTCGTCGTTCCGCCGCAGTTCTCGGATCTGGCGCAGCGGGTGAAGCAGGCGTTCTTCACCCAACTGGCCATGCCGGCACTGAGCCCGGACGACATCGCCGCTGTTCGTCAGCGCTTCGAGGGCGTGCGAACGCAGCACTACCCGTTCGACTTCGGCCCCACGGATCACCATGTCGAGAACCGCGACCTACTCGCCGCACCGAAGTACCACGTGCTGTTCAAGCTCTGGAAGAAGGAGGGCGACGCGGCGCTCGCCGGCCTGGCGTCAAGCGCCATTCAGAATGCCGTGCAGGCCGGGGCCGGGCGGATTGAGACGCTTGAACTCGGCCACCGATACGGTCATCTCTCTCCCCTGGTCAACGTGTCCTAGTTGTCCTACGCATCACCTCGTCTGCGGGGGACGACGACACGACGTCAGCCACCTCACTGCGCCGCCGTTATAAGCTGATCTGTCCAGTCTGCCCTCACCATGGCAATCGATATTGACGCCCTCGACGGAGAATCGGCTTCTCTCGATTTCAAGTCGTCCTTCGATCCGGAGTCGAAACAGGATTGGTGTGAGCTGATCAAGGACATAGTCGCCATGTCCAACTCCGGCGGCGGATCGATCGTCGTCGGCGTCGATGATGATGGGAACCTGTCGAACTCGGACATTGCTCCTTTGCTGGCAGTTGATCCTGCCGACGTAACGAACAGAGTCCACAGCTACACTGATCAGCACTTCGCAGCATTTGACATCGTTCAAGGCCTGCGCTTCGGCAAGCCCGTGGCTGTCATCAAGGTCGGTGCGTCGCGCATCCCGATCGTGTTCACAGCGCATGGCGGCTACGCGGCACCGGGCGGCGGCCAGAAGGCGGCGTTTGTCAAAGGAAGCGTCTACTTCCGGCACGGCGCGAAGAGTGAGCCTGGAACCACCGATGACTTGCGGCAGGCCCTGGAACGCGAGCTTGAGCAGGTGAAGGGATTCTGGCTGGATGGCATCGGGAAGGTCATGGCCGCACCGGCCGGATCGACGGTTCAGATCGTTCAGCGAGCGATCACGCTGAAGGATTCAGCTGAAGCCACTCCGGTTCGACTGACCACTGGCGACGGAGCACCCACAGTGGGCGTAGACAGCGTCGCCCTCCGAGACACGCCGGAAGCAACCGCAATCCGGTTGACCAATGACGAGAGTGCCCCCACCCTGAGCGTGATGCAGGCGGACAAGCTCTATCCGCATCGACAAAAGGAATTGGTTCAGCGGCTCGCGGAACGTCTGGGTGGACAGACCAGCGTCAGCGGACACGACCTTCAATGTGTTCGCCGCGTCCACAAAGTCGACGACGATCCGATGTTCTCCTATCAGGCTCAGCATTCGCCGCGGAAGTACACGGAAGCCTTTGTCGATTGGCTCGTGAGCAAGCACGCCGAAGATCCGAAGTTCTTCCAGCACGCTCGGGAGCTCGTACGCGCTCGGACCACCTGACGGGCGGGGGTCGGAGCTTGTGCGAAGCCTGTTCGCTAATTCGGGTGGCCTCCGATCCGCGAAGCTCTGCAGTCTGGAAGCGCTGTCATTAATACTCAAAGACGTTATATTATTGCCATCAGGCCAGGTCGTCATGCATAAACGCCAATGGGACACCGTCCTCTACGGAATCGCCGAAGATCAGGCCGGCTACTTCACGGCCGCCCAAGCCCGGGCGGCCGGGCTGCATCAGGTCCGTCTCGTCCAACTCGCCCAGCAGGGGGACATCGATCGCGTGTCTCGCGGTGTGTACCGTTTCACCCGGTTCCCGGTGTCCCGACTTGGCAGCTACATGGAGGCCGTTCTGTGGCCCCAGGTCCGCCGGCCCGATGTCGTCGGCGTGATCTCCCATCAGTCCGCCCTGTCCATCCACGAGCTGTCTGACGTTAGCCCGGCGCGTGTCCACGTCACGCTGCCGACCACCGTTCGCATCCGCCGGGAGGTGCCCAAAAGGCTGGCCATTCACTACACGGATCTGGCGGCCGGCGATGTCGAGCGCGTTGAAGGTGTGCCCGTCACGAAACCGGCCAGGTCCATTCGTGACGCGCACGCCAGCCACCTTGGGAACGACCTCGTTGGCCAGGCGATCGCCGATGGACGACGCTCGGGTGTCCTTTCTATCGTCGAAGCTGATCGCCTGGAACGCGAGCTGCTTGGGACCCGGCCGAAACGCCGGCGCGCGACGCCCGCGCGCGTGGATGCGAGGTGACGGCGGATCCGAAACGACCGACCGGCCCTCCGCCGTCGGCCGGCGTGCTGGCGAGGTATGCGCAGGCGTACGCGCGCGAGCTCGGGGTCGCCGAAGGTCGCGTTCGCGCATGGGTGGCCTACATGATCCTGGCGGGTGTGCTCGAGCGTGCCACCGGTGCCGACGTGCCAAGGTTCATCGTCAAGGGCGGGGTTGCGCTCGAGTTGCGTCTGCGTGACCGAGCCCGCGCGACCAAGGACATCGATATCGTCCTTCGCGACACGAAGGCAGACCTCGCCGACGCTCTCGAGCAGCCACTGACTGGTGAGGCGTATCAAGGGTTCTCATTCCGCCGCAAAGGCCAGCCGCTCCTGCTTGACAACGGGGCGGTCAACATGGAGTTCGCCGTCACGTATCGGGGCCAGCCCTGGACCAGCATCAGCGTCGACATCGCTCGCGCGGAGGCTGGCGAATCCGAGGTCGAATGGGTGGAAGCCATCGCTCTGACCGACGCCTTCGGCGTCACGGGCCCAGCGCTGCTGCCGTGCCTGCCACTTCGGTTCCACGTCGCGCAGAAGCTGCATGGATTGACGCTTCCACCACGGCCTGGCAAGCAGAACGAGCGGTTCCGAGACCTGGTCGATTTGCTCCTGATGGAAGCACTGGTCACCCACGACTACGTCGCTCTTCGTGAGGCATGCGAACTGGTCTTCCGCAGTCGGAGAACCCATCCGTGGCCACCCGATTTGGCCACCATGCCGTCCCATTGGACGGAGCCTTTTGCGCAACTCGCCCTCGAACTCGAGCTGGCCGAAACGGACGTCGACATGGCGCTCGTCAGGGTCCGAGACTTCGTCGCTCGCATCCTCAGTTCGTCGTCGTAGATCCCACGGAAAGGATTGCGATCGACAGAGGGCTAACGGTCGGCAAGCAACGGCCTGTCAAGCGAGTCGCACGACCGAATCCGCGGTCGGAGTGGATCACCAAGGACGTGCCCGAGCTGCGGATTCTGCGCGATGAGCTGTGGCAGGCCGTGCAGACGCGATACGCCGGCGTGCAGCGGAAATGGAAGTCAGCCGAGGAAGGTAAGCGCTTCAACCAGTTCCGCCGGCCGAAGTATCTGTTCTCCGGCCTGACGAAATGCGGCGAGTGCGGCGCCGGCTTCGTCGTCTACTCGCGCGAGCAGCTCGGATGCTTCGGCACTCGCGACCGTGGGACGTGCACCAACAAGCTGACTATTTCGCGACTGGAAGTCGAGGCGCGTGTGCTCAGCGCCCTGCAAGACAAGTTGATGCATAAGGACTTCTTCGAGGAGTTCTGCCGCGAGTTCGCGCGGGAGATGAACCGGCTCCGGATGGAGCAACGGGCCGGCCTGACCGGCGCCAAACGCGAATTGGAGCGCGTCAAGCGCGACATCCAGAAGGTCATCGAGGCGATCGTCGATGGCGTGAAGGGTTCGGAGCTGAAGGACCGGATGGCGGATCTGCAGGCTCGGAAGGAAGCGCTGCTCGCACAGCTGGTAGTGGCAGACGAACCGCCGCCGCTCCTGCACCCGAGCATGGCCGACCTCTATCGCTCCAAGGTCGAGGAGCTGGCCGCGGCACTCCAGCGCGAAGATACGCGCTTGGAAGCCTCGGAGATGCTTCGCGGGCTGATCGATTCGATCGTCTTGATGCCGGATGGGGGCCAGCTCCGGATCGAGTTGAGGGGAAATCTGGCCGCGATGTTGACTGCTGCCCAACAAACGAAAAGGTCGCCCGAGACAGGCGACCTTCACGTGCCGATTCAATTGGTTGCGGGGGCTCGCAACCACCATTATCTGCAGCTTTGGCGATATGCGGCCTGAGCTAGCACGGCGGCGTTGAAGGCATCAAACCCGGTGGCCCTGTGCGAGTCTCAGCTGACCGTGCTGCCATACCGACCACGAACCACCAACCACCGACCACCTAGTACTTGACGCATATATATATCACTTGATATACTTTTGGCGTGCCAAAACCGAAGCCTGACGCGTTCCTGCCGCTCAAGAGCAACTGGTTCCACATTCTCATCTGCCTAGTCGAGGGTGAGCAGCATGGCTACGGCATCATGCTGGACGTGCTGGAACGGAGCGGCGGAAAGGTGCGGCTGTGGCCAGCAACGTTGTACGGCTCGTTAAAACGGCTGATCGAGAAGGGTCTGATCGCCGAGTCCGGCGAGCGTCCAGCGCCTGAGCTCGACGATGCCCGTCGTCGGTATTACAAGCTGACGCCGCTCGGCCGGCAGGTGCTCGATCTGGAAAGTCAGCGGCTCAAGGATTTGGTGCGGGTGCTCGATGCAAGACGCCGACAGGAAGCGCGATCATGAGCACGTTCGTGATGGGGTGCTGTCGCGCCTATCGGCGGATTGCGCGCGCCTTTCCTCACCAGTACCGGGCGATCTGCGGTGATGGACTGGAGCAGCTCGGGGAAGACCTCGTGCCGCGTGTGTGGCAGCAGCAGGGTGTCGTCGGGTTGATTCGGCTGTTTGGGGATCTCGCGTTACGTCTGCCATGCGAACACTTCTCGACGTGGGCAGACAGATTGAGGGAGGCAACCATGCCAGATGATTTCTTCGAAGGTACGTGGCGCGCCACGCAGAGCGAGGCCTCGCAGTGGAAGGTCGATCGGCCGGCGCCGCAGCAAGCCTATCTGCGGTTCGAGCCCACCGACACCGGGTACCTGATGGTGGCATACGGCGTGGTGAACGGTGAGGCGTGTGCCGAGCGCCCGCAGATGATCATCGCGGACGGACGTCGCCGCCCCCTGCTCGACTTGAACGGACGGCCGATCCCCGGTGTGCCTGCAGGCGCGATGACGTTCGGCAGCCGGCCGGATCCCCAAACCCTCGAGCTCGGTTCAGACGTGGACGGTCAGGTGCTCGGGGCCGGACGGTACAAGGTGTCCGCCGATGGAAAGACACTGACCGTCACGAACAAAGGCAGCGGACCCAAGGGGCCTTTCGAAGTCGTGATGGTGCTCGAGCGGGTCGTCCCGGATCCCTACTAACCGCTCGGTTGACGCGGCCGAGTCCGTCGAGCCCGATGGTGAAACGAGGTGGCAGATGACGCTCTGGCAGGACGTCCGCTACGGGTTCCGGATGCTGGCGGCCAGCCCCGGATTCACGACAGTTGCCCTGCTGTCGCTGGCCATCGGCATCGGCGCCAACTGCGCCATCTTCAGCTTCGCCGATGCGCTGCTTCTCCGGCCGCTGCCGGTTGCCAGGCCCGGCGAGGTGCTCACCGTCGGGTCGACGTCGAGCGTGGACTTCTTCGGATCGTCGCTCGTCTCGTCGTACCGCGACTTCGTGGACGTCAAGAACCGCGCCGCCAGCTTCGAAGGGCTCGCCGCGTTCAGCAACGTCACCGTCGGATTCGCCGCCGACGCGAACGCGCAGCCGAAGTTGAAACTCGGCCTCCTCGTCACCGGCAACCTGCTGTCGCTGATGGGCGTCGCGCCGACGATGGGACGCGACTTCAGCCCCGACGAAGATCAAGTGCCCGGCCGCGACCCCGTCGTCATTCTGGGAGGGGCGCTGTGGGAGCAGGACTTCGGCAGCGATCCGAACGTGCTGGGGCGGCGCATCCGGATCAACGGCTTCGACTTCACCGTGATCGGCGTGACGCCGCCCGCCTTCTCCGGCATGGATCAGTTCGTGCGCGCGGACTTCTTCGTGCCGATGATGATGTCGCCGCGCCTGGTCGGCGATCCGAAAGCCGCGTCGCTCGAGGCGCGCGACGCGCGCAACCTTCGCGTGAAGGGGCGGCTGAAGCCGGGCGTCTCGCAGGCCACCGCACAGGCCGAACTCACCGCGATCGGCACCGACCTCGAACGCGCGTACCCGGACACGAACCGGAACCGCCGGCTTGCCGTCCGCACCGAGCTGCAGGAGCGGATCGCGCAGCACGCGCCTGACGCGACGCTCGTCGCCATGCTGTCGACGCTCGCGTTTGCCGTGCTGTTCGTCGCGTGCGCGAACGTCGCGGGTCTTCTCACCAGCCGCGCGCCGGCGCGCGCGCGCGAGATGGCCCTGCGCCTCGCGATCGGCGCGGGCCGCGGCCGGCTGATCCGCCAGCTCGTCACCGAAAGCCTGCTGCTCGCCATCGGCGGCGGCGTTCTCGGCCTCGCCATCGGCTACGCCGGCATGTCGCTGTTCCGCCAGATTCAGCTGCCCACCGACCTGCCGATCAATCTGTCGTTCCGTCTCGATCTGCGCGCCCTCGTCTTCAGCTTCGCCGTCGCCGTTGGAAGCGCGCTCGTGTTCGGCCTCGTGCCCGCCGTGCACGCCATGCGGACGGATCTCACCGCGGTGATGAAAGCCGGCGGCGCCGTCGCGCCAGGACGGCGCCGCCGATGGGGACGCGCCGTGCTGGTCTGCGGACAGGTGGCCGTGTCGGTGGTCCTCCTCGTCGTCGCGATGTTCATGTACCGCGGCTTCGGGCAGCAGCTCGCGAACGGACCGGGCTATCGCACCGATCATCTGGTGATGATGAGTTTCGATCCGTCCCTCGTCCGCTACACGCCGGACCAGACGCGCCAGTTCTTCACGCAGGTCGCCGATCGCGCCCGCGCGGTTCCGGGCGTCTCCAGCGTGACGATGACGACGATGGTGCCGATGTCGAACGATTCGATCGGCTTCGAAACGGTGGCGCCGGAAGGCTTCCAGTTCCCGCGCGGGCGCGAGAACACGCGCATCCTCGCGTCGCGCATCGACGAGCACTACTTCGACACGATGGGGCTGACGCTCTTGCGCGGCCGCGGCCTCCTGGAAACCGACGGTCCCGATGCGCCGCGCGTGGCGATCGTCAACGAACAGTTCGCGAAGCACTTCTGGCCGAACCAGGATCCGATCGGCAAGCGGCTCCGCGCCGGCGACGACAACGCGTGGGTGCAGGTCGTCGGGCTCGCGAAGACGAGCAAGTACGTCTTCATCGCCGAACCGCCGAGCGACTTCGTGTACTTCCCGTACCGGCAGACGCGTCCGCGGCAGATGATCCTGCTCGCGCGATCGGCGGGCGAGGCCTCGGCGCTGGCCGCGCCGCTGCGCGAGGTCGTGCGCGGCCTCGATCCGAACATGCCGATCTTCAACGTCCGCACCATGGAAGAGCGCTATCGCATGCGCGCGACGAGCATCTTCAACGTCCTCGTCACGATCATCGCCGCGATGGGCGCCATGGGACTCGGCCTCGCCATCATCGGGCTCTACGGCCTCGTGGCGTACGCCGCCGGCCGGCGGACGCGCGAGATCGTCATCCGCATCGCCATCGGCGCGGAGCGCGGCTCGGTGGTGCGGCTCGTGCTGCGGCAGGGATTGTCGCCGGCGTTGACCGGTCTCGTCGTCGGACTGGCCGGCAGCGTGGTCGCCGGCCGGCTGCTCGTCGCCGCGTTCCCGACGGGCAGCGACGAGCGCGACACGATGGCGATCGTCATGGTCGTGCCGATCGTGCTCGTCGTCACGCTGCTGGCGACCTACATTCCCGCGCGTCGCGCCGCGCGCGTGAATCCGGTCGAGGCGCTCCGCTACGAGTAGCGGCCGGCCTTGGGTCGGCGGCCAATCCGCGTACGCACAGTGAATGCACTCCATCTGCGACAGCCTTGGCTCGACTGAGCGAGTGCCCGAGGGATTCTGCGAATTGATCAGGATGAACCACGATCCCTCGAGCAACCCCTGATTCAGCAGCGGTGCCTCACGAATTGCGATTCGACGCGACGGCTCTTTCGAAGAACGCAGACCACGTCAGGCCATCCTCACGACGAAGACTGTCTGCGACCGCGTCGAATACCGAAGAGCGCTGCACTGGCGAAAGAGCCGACCGTGGCCAATAACGTGACCGCGCCAATCAGATGAACAAGGCCAGGGGTTCAAATCGTGCCTAGCCGACGTGGCGGCTGGAACTGATTGATTCGGTTCGACTTTTGGATTTGGGATTTGCGGGGGCGGGATTTGAACCCGCGACCTTCGGGTTGTGAGCAGATTCAGGACGGAAAACGGGGTTCGCTCAAGACCACCCGTCATGACTGACCGCAGTTGCACCAGCCGACTGCCTGCCGCCGACGATCAGGTCGATCCACGGGCCGTAGCCGTGGTCGCAACGCCTCGCCGTCGCGTGAGCGCTGCATCATCAGCGACGGAGATCGAGGCAGAGGAGCGTATCGCCGCTGTTCCTGGCGTAGAGGTAGCCGTCGGCCAGCGCCGGGTACGCGCGTACCACGCCCTGGAGGACTTGCGCGCGCGCGAGCGGCCGGAACGCGTCCGGCGACGCCGCGGCAAACACCAGCTCGCCGTTCTCGCGCAGGATGACCAGCCGGTTGCCGGCCAGAAGGACCGTGCCGGCCATGAACCGCTCCTGGCTCCACTTCACCTTTCCAGTCTTGAGCTCGACGGCGCGCAGCGCTTGCCCGAATTCCTGCCGTCCGTGGAACCCGTACAGATGGCCCTCGAAATACACGCTTGTCGCATAGTGATTCGACAGCGTGTCGTCGTTGGCCCATAGAGGTTCGAGCGTCGCTCCCGCCACGCGCAGCACTGTTGCGCCCGTTTCGTACGTGGCCGAGACGAACACCGCGTCGTCGACGACGAGGGGTGAGGCGGCGTTCACGGAGCTCTGCGAGCGCGACCGCCAGGTGCGCTGGAACTGCACCCGGCCGTTCGCGGGGTCCAGGCCGACGAGCGCCTGGCGCGTGAAGAACAGCGCCAGCTTCCGGCCGCTGAACGTGGCGCCGACAGGCGACGAGTAACTGGCCTCGTGATCGGTGGCGGTCCAGAGAACAGCGCCCGTGTCGGCGCTGAGCGCCACGATGCCCGCGTTCTTCGTGCCGTCCATGCCGCCGACGTTGGCGAGCACGCGGCCGTCGTCGACGAGCGGCGAGCCGGACTGGCCGAAAAATCCCTTCGGCACTTCGAACCGCTTCGCCGTGTCGACGGTCCAGATCTGTTTGCCCGTCTCCAGGTCGATCGCGCTCAACACGCCCTGCGCACCGAACGTGTACACGCGGCCGTTGACGACGACCGGCACAGCGCGAGGGCCTTCGTCGAATCCGAAGTCGTCGCGATAGGTCGTCGGATACGCGTAGCGCCACTGGGCGGCGCCGGTTCGGTTGTCGAGCGACTCGACGACTTCCTCGCGGCCGACGCGGTGAAACAGGATGACGCGATTGCCCGCCACGGCCGGACCCGCGAACCCGGCGCCCACCTGTTTTCTCCAGACGACGCGAGGACCGTTCGCCGGCCATGTCGCGGCGAGCGGGGGCCCGGTGTAGACCCCGTTTCTCGTGGGCCCGAGGAACTGGGGCCAGTCGGAGGCGGCCGGCAGCCCTTGGTGCGCGACACCACGGGCTACCAGGCCAGCGCCCGCGACGAGCACGGCTGTCGTCAATCGCAGAAGCATGAGCAGCCCTGGGCGCATCGAGCAGACGATAACACGGCGCTATACTGACTGAATGGTCAAGAAAGTCGCTTTCGCGGCGATGGCTGTCGCGATTGGCGTGGCTACCGCCTTGGTGGGACTCTACATGGCGGGGTTTCGGCTCGCGCCCGATGGCAGCGGCGTGATCCCGCGCTTCTTGTCGAGCGCGCCCGACTACGACGCGCTCGAGGCCGATCGGGCGAGGCAGCGTCGGCAGCCCATGCCGACGGCAGCGCCTTCGGCGCCAGCGCCGCCCTCTCGCGGCCCAGTACCGGATGTGGAGAGCGGGGCGTCGCCGTCGCCAACGTCAGCCGTCGCCGCGCCGGCGTCAGCGTCGGTTGCACCGCTGCGAGCCTCGTGGCCGGATTTCCGAGGCCCGCACCGCAGCGGCCGCTACGACGCGGCGCCGATTCGCCTCGACTGGCCGAAAGACGGATTGCCCCGCCTGTGGAGGCAGCCGATCGGCCTCGGCTACGCCTCGTTCGTCGTGGCCGACGGCCGCGCGTTCACGATCGAGCAGCGGCGGCGGCAGGAAATCGCGTCCGCCTACGACGTCGAGTCAGGCCGCGAACTGTGGACCAACAGTTGGGACGGCGAGTTCGTCGAAGGCATGGGCGGCAACGGTCCACGGGCCACGCCCACCTACCACGAGGGCCGCGTGTACGCGCTCGGAGCCCTCGGTGAATTCCGCTGCCTCGACGCGGCGACCGGCGCGGTCATCTGGCGCAAGAACATTCTCGACGAGAACGGCGCGGCGAATCTCGACTGGGGCATGGCGGCTTCGCCGCTCGTCGTCGACGACACGGTCATTGTGCTGCCGGGAGGGCCTCGCGGCAAATCAGTGGTGGCATACAACAGGCTGACCGGCCAGCTCGCCTGGTCGTCGCTCGACGACCGCCAGGCCTACACGTCGCCGATGCTGGTCACGATTGCCGGTGTCCGCCAGATTCTCGTCGTGAGCGCCACGCGGGCGATGGGCCTCACCCCCGCCGACGGGCGACTGCTCTGGGAGTATCCCTGGCAGACCAACATGGGCATCAACGTCGCCCAGCCCGTGCTGCTCGACGGCGATCGCGTGTTCCTGTCCGCGGGATATGACCACGGCGCGAGCGTCATTCAGGTGACCCGGAGCGGCGACGCGCTCTCGGCGCGGACGGTTTGGGAAAATCGGAGGATGAAGAACAAGTTCACGACGTCGCTTCTGCACAACGGCTACCTCTACGGTCTGGACGAGTCGATTCTCGCCTGTATCGACGCCGCGACCGGAGAATTGAAGTGGAAGGGCGGCCGCTACGGCTACGGTCAGGTCCTGCTGGCCGGCGACCATCTGATCGTGCTGACCGAGGATGGCGAGGTCGTGCTCGTGAAGGCGACGCCGGAACGGCACGAGGAGATCGCGCGATTCGCGGCCATCGACGGCAAGACCTGGAACCATCCCGTCATCGCCGACGGACGGCTGCTCGTGCGCAACGTCCGTGAGATGGCGGCGTTCGATATCAGGGCGAAATAGCGAATTTGAGGATTTGAGGAGTTGAGGATTGAGGGAGCCGCTGGTCGGGCAACTGATGTGCCCCGCTGCCATCACTGGCTCGAAGGCGAGCTCGACTGCGATCAGGGCCCCGCCGTTCTGTCGGAAACGTGCCTCAGGGGAAACTCCTGCCTCTTGTTTTGATTCACGTTCACGATCAGGTCCGCCAGCAGGCCCGTGAAGACCGTCTGGCCGCCGATCAGGACGAGCAGCACGCCGAAGGTCAGAAGGGGCCGGGTGCCGATGGGGATGCTCTGAGTCCAGAGAATCGTCAAGTACGCGAGGCATGCGAAGCCGACGGCGAAAAGCGCCGAGCCGATTCTTCCGAAGAAATGAAGCGGCTTGGTCGTGTACTTGATCAGGAAAAACATCGTCAGCAGGTCGGGCACTTCGGTGAGGATCTTCGCGGGGGGGTATTTCGACGAGCCGTACTTCCGCTCGTTGTGCTTGACCGCGAACTCGACGACCCGGTAGCCCATCTCCGACGCGATTAGCGGGATGAACCGATGCATGCCGCCGTACAGTCGGAGCTCGCGAGCGACATCGGCCTTGTACAGCTTGAGACCGCTGTTCATGTCCTCGAACGAGAAGCCAAACAGCAGACGAACCATCACCCGGTTGAAGAGTCTCGACGACGCCACCTTCAGGGCGTTGTCCCGCCGCTCCTTCCTCCAGCCGCTGACGATGTCCGCCCGCTGGGACGTCAGGTGGTCGAACATCGGCCGGAGGTTGTTGGGATCGTCCTGCAGGTCCGCGTCCAGCGTCAGGACGTAGTCCCCGGCGGCCATCTGGAAACCGCACAACAGCGCCTGGGACTTGCCCAGATTTCTGCGAAATGAGAACACCCGCACGTGCCGGCGGATCTGAGACAGCCGCTTGAGGGTATCGAGCGTGCCGTCGATCGACCCGTCGTCGACGAACACGATTTCGTAGCTCCGGCCGAGCGCCTTCATCGCCGTCTCGATCGAGGCCAGGAGCTCTTCGAGACTTTCTTCCTCGTTATAGACGGGAATGACGATCGAGAACGCCGGTGGACCGGCTGAAGCCTCCGAATGCGACATCACTGCGGGTGTGCCTCGGGTGACGCCGCTCGCGGCGTGGAGCGGGACTGGAGTGCCTGCAGCTCGCCGTAGGCTGGGCCGGGAATGATGTTGCAGAGCACCGCGCCGTCGGCCGTCTTCACCTGATAGAGCGCGGGTTGTTCGGCCAGTTCGGTGACGCCCGCCACGGGGCCGCGCGCGAGCCGGATGTGCAGGTAGTGCCGGCCTCGAACCGGGTCGGTGAAGTACAGCTCGTGAAAGCGCTCGGCGTCGAGCTGCACCAGATGCGCCGGATTGCCGGAGATCGTGAGGGGGATGCCGAGCGTCCGGGCCGTTTCGGCGCTCCAGGTCACCGCTTCGAGCACGCAATTGCCCCAGTAGTCCATGTCGTATCTCGCGAAGGCTCCGCGTGGTCCGGAGACCAGCGCGTTGAAATAGACGCCTTGATTGGGATGGAATCGCACGTCGAAACTCAGCATGCTGACGAGCCCCACGGCGAGGAGAACGGCCGCGCCTCGGCGCAGCTGCGCGTACGAGCGATCGAAGAGCACGGCCGTCCATCCCGCGGCCGCCAGCGCGACGAGGATCGGGTAGATGAACAGCAGGTGGCGAATGCCGTCGTACAGTGTCGAGCCCATGACGATGGCCAGACACATCGGAAGGAGGGCAATCGACCAGAGCGCGAGCCGTCGAAGTGCGTCCCCGCGGCTCGGCAGAAACGTCGCGGACAACAGGGCGCCTCCGATGACGACGGGCGGTGTCGAAATCAGGATCCACCAGGGCGCGTAGTACCAGGGTAGGTCGCCGGCCCCGTACTCGTGACCGTTGAAGAGAACGAGACCGCCAAACGGAAAACTTGCCACGCCGAGGAGCGCCCGAAAAGGCCGCGTCAACGGCGAGCCTTGTGCCCACGGCCAGAACACCGTGCCGAGCAGAAGTACCGCGAGGGCGACCGCTGCCAGGCGGAACGCGGTGCTTGCGAGGCGGCGCCAGTCCGTGTTCCGCTCGATGATTGCGAACGCGGCGACCAGGAGCCCGAAATAACCGACGTAGAGCAGTGCGCCGACACGGATGTTCAGCGCCAGCGCCAGCGAGACAGCGATCTTGGCCGCCGTCGCCCACGACAGGTACGGCCATCGCGGCGAGACGGTCGAGATGTAGTAGAGCGCCATGACGGTCATCGCCGCGAATGGCACGTCCTTCGGGTTGTTCATCGAGTCGGCGAAATACCGTGGCGATGCCGCGAGGAGGACCATCGCGAGCACCCCCGACCACGTCCCAAAGAGCCGCGCCGCCAGCCGCCCGCAGTACACCACGCCGATCCAGCCGAAGGTCGCGTTTGCCGCGTGGCGGATGACGTAACGGTTGCCGGGGAGCCACTGCTCGAGGCCGACGCAGATCGTATCGAACAGGCCGCCGTACAGGTGTCCCCCGGTTTCGGTGAAGGAATCGCGGCTCCGGAGGCCTCTGAAGAATTCCCAGATGAGCTCGCCGTACCGGTGACGGGATTTTTCGTCCCACGTCACACCGAAATCGAAGGACGCGAGGACCATCACGGGCAGCAGCGTTGCGGCGAGTGCCACGAAGGTCCAGTGTGCGGCCGAGCGTCGCCGGGGATCAGACTCGGGGCGAGCCGGTCGAGGCGGCTCGTTCCCGGTCGACGCGGACGCTGTCACCGACTCGTGTGAATCGTGCATGCCGGTGTCCGCATTTTAGTAGAGTCCACCGTCATTGCGTGAACTAACATAGCCACCGTGGAGCGTCGAGCCATCAGGAAATGGACTGCCGCGCTGGTTCTGCTCTGCGCCGGGTGTCTGTGGCTGCAGTTCCGGAACATCGAGCGCACCCTTCCATATCCGCACGACATCGACGAGGGGTACGTCGCAGGGCCCGCGGCTCGCACGATCGTCACCGGCACGCTGCATCCCTACAATTTCATCTATCCGTCGCTCCCGAAGTATCTGGCCGCCGTTGGCATGGCCGTCGGGTTCGTTCGCGCTGCCGGGCAACACGAGATCACAGAGATCCAGAAACTGGGCAACGCCGGTTTTCCGTACTATCAAACGCCTCGCGCCCTGCAAGGCGCCAGAGAGCTGTTCGCGTTCTTGTCGGTCGTCACGCTGGCCGCCATCGGGGTTGCCGGCTGGCTCGCCTTCCGAAAGCCCGCGGCCATCTTGCTGTCTCCGCTCGTCCTGGCAGCGTCCCCGCTCTTCTTTTACCACTCCTGGACCTATTTGAACGTCGACATTGTCGGCGCATGCTTCGTGGTGCTGACGCTTGTTGCCTGCCTTCACGCGATCGGGCAGCCGTCCATCCAGCGGTCCGCCCTCGTCCCGGGCGTGTGTGCTGGACTGGCGACTGGCAGCAAATACACCCTCGCGCTCGTCATCGTGCCGGTGCTTCTGGCTATTCAGATGTACGTTCCCGCCGGGCGCAGAGTCCAGGCATGTCTTGCGGCCATCGCGGCGATGGCCGCGGCATTCCTTATCGCCGTGCCGTACAGCCTTCTCGACATCCCGCTGTTCTTGAACGGAGTGGCCTTCAGCGCCGCGCACTATTCGGGAGGGCACGTCGGCGCCGAGGGAGAGCCAGGCCTGGCGCAGCTTGCGTACTATGCCCGGCACTTCGCGTCGGATTTCGGCGCGGTAGGAGCGGCGCTGGCGGTGCTGGGGGTGCTCGCGTTCGGCATCGCCGATTGGCGCCGGGCCGTCGTCCTCTTCAGCTTTCCATTTGGGCTCATCTGGCTCCTGGTGGCCCACCGGGTGCGTTTCGCCAGGAACGTCCTAGGCCTTCACCCGATGATCGCGATGGCGGTGGCGTACGGTATCGTCGCCGTCCACGGATGGGCCATGCGGGAGGCCCACCGTCGCGGGTGGACCTCGCCGCGGGTCGAACGACCGGTCAGTCTCCTGGTCGGCCTGCTTCTGGTTGTCGTAGCGATTCCGGCTACGCACGTCCGCGACCAGTTCCGAGACCGCACCGATTCGCGCAAGCTGGCGCAAGCCTGGATCGAGAGTCGCCTGCCGCCTGATTGGACGATCGTGATCCCGTCCCAGCTGGCCTTCGACGCGCGAGGGCTCGAGGCGCGCGGATTCCACGTCGTGGATGTCAACCTCCAATCGGCTGCGAACGCCGACGCGCTCCGTGGACTGTTGAGCGGCGTTCAGGAACCAGCCGTGATCCTGGTGCCCCGTTGGGGGGCGGATTCGCGGTTCAGCGGCCAGGAGATCGCGGACGCTTTGAACGAGGTCTCACGTCACTGGCGCGTCGAGAAGACGTTCGGCACCAATCCGGTGCTCGTCAACTACTCGCAGCCCAATCCGTCGGGCGATCCCGCCTTCGCTATCGCCACGTTGGAGCGGCGTCGAATCCCGGATCACTGACCCAGCGTTGACTCGTGGAGGCATGATTTTCGGCAACTGCATGAGAATCCTCGTGGTTCATGCGTGGCTGAGGGGCAATCTGGGGGACGTGCTGCAGCTCTCGGTGCTGCTTTCGGCGCTGCGCGAGCTGAAACCGCGTGCGTTGGATCTGGCAGGGTTTCCGGCTCGACCGGCCGATGAAGCGGCGGAAGTGCTGGCGCTGTCCGACCACTACGTGGCCGAGCCTTTCGCCTGGTACTGGAACGTCTCGCCGAAGCTCGTTGGAAAGCTGTTGCTCGAGCCGCTGTGGAGGAAACGGCGCGAGGCGCTCTTCTCGCGCTACGATGCGATCGTCTGTGCCCCCGGGCCATACCTTGCGGACTACGACGCCCGCGCCCCGAGCGCCCTGTGTGACATCACGGTCGCGAGTGGGCTCGGTCTGCCCGTCGTTCTCTCGAGCCACTCGATTGGTCCACTCCAGCCAGAAGCCCTTGCGGCTGTCGCCAAGGTCACGGTCCGCATCGCGCGCGAGCCTTCGACTCATGCCTACTTGCGCGAGCGGGGGATCTCGTGTTCCCTGTCCGCCGACCTGGCGTTTCTCTATCCGTACCCTGAACAGACCGCGCCGGGGTCCGTCGAGCCTCCTTATCATCTGGTGTTCTTGCGATCGAATAATCTCGATGCCAGTGCGCTGCGACTCGAAGACGGCGCGCTGTTCGAGGGCTCGAGATTGATCGCGGAGGCGTCGAACGATCGGCTGGTGCTGGCCACGAGCGACTATCGGCGGGACCAGCGCTTCCTGTCGATCGCCGCGCGCAGACTCGGCGTGTCCTGGGTCGGCTGTCGTCGCGTCACGGAGCTCGTGCAGCTCGTCGCTGGCTCGTCCGGCGTCGTGTCGGACCGTTATCATCCGGCCATTTGCGCCGCGGTGCTCGGCAAGCCGGCGCAGGTTCTGTCGAATCGCGAGCCGCACAAGATGCAGGGTCTGAAGCACCTCCTGGCCGATCACACTCTGCATGAGTTGCAGGAACTTGCGCGGGCAGGATTGGGGACTCTGCGCGATGGCCTGCGGGGCGTGGCGTGAGACCCAATCCGTTGGGACGACCCATTCGTCTGCTGTCGCTCTATCCAACGTTCTGGCCCAGGCAGGGAGGCGGACAAATGGTGCTGGCGGCAATCGCGCAAGGACTGTCGCCGCAGATCTCGAACACGGTGCTCACACGGCGCTTCCGGGACACGGCCGCTTGCGAAGACTACGAGCACCTCTCGGTTCGCCGTTATTGGAATCCTGCACCCGAAGCCTGGAAAGACTATGCAACGGGCGCTCGCCATGTGTCGTTCCTGCAGAAGTGCGTGGTCACCGGTCTGGATGTGATCTGCTCGCTGGGCCCGCTGCGCAGGCTGGCGGTCGAGTCGGACCTCGTGCACCTGCACTTCCCATTGCCGCTCGGCCTGAGCGCGCTGGCGGTGCGCGCGTTCATCAACCGGCCACTGATCGTCACCGTTCACGGTAATGCCGATGTCTACGAACTGCCGCCGACGCTGGCGCCGGTCACGCGCGCGGTGCTCAAACGCGCGGATGCGGTGGTCAGCGTCAGCCACGATCTCGCACATTACCTGCAGAACGCGATGGGAGTGCCGAACGTCACGGTGATTCCAAACGGCGTGGACGTCGACCAGTTTCGGTCTGGACGCGCTGCAGGAACGGCGGTGAATTTGTTCTCGGTGTGCCGATTGGTGCCGCGCAAGAATATCCACGTCTTGATCGCGGCTGTTGAGCAGATCGTGACGGAGGGCGGCAGCCTCTCCCTGGTGATCGCCGGGACCGGCCCGGAAAAAGATCGGATCGAACGGCTCGCTCGGCGGAGTGCGGGCTCGGTGCGCTTTGTCGGGTTCATCGACGAAGCTCAGAAGCGCACGCTTCTGTCCGAAGCCGATGCGTTCGTGCAGCTGTCGACTCGGGAAGGCTTGTCGATCGCGACGCTGGAGGCGCTGGCGTCCGGCGTTCCATGCATCGTGTCCAATCTTCCCGGTGTGCGCGAACCGATCACCCCGGGGCACACCGGCTGGTACGTGGATGATCCGGAAAACGTACAGAGCGTCGTCGCCACGCTGCGAGACGTGCTGGCCCAGCGGTCCACGCTCATCGAGATGAAACAGACCTGTCGGGCCGTTGCCGTGGAGCGGTACTCGCTGCAAAGGATGTGCGAGAGCTACTGGACGGTGTTCACCGATCTCTTGAAGGCGAGGGCCTGAGCGTGACCGAGGCAGCCCTTTGGGCGCCGCGCACCATTCTTGTCACGGGGGCCGCCGGCTTCATTGGTTCTGCGCTGTGCCACCGGCTCTTGTCGCCGGGGCATCGCGTGGTCGGGTACGACGACCTGTCGCGTGGCCGCCGCGAGTGCCTGCCCCAGGGCGTCACGCTCGTCGAGGGTGACATTCGCGATCGCGCCCGTTTCGATGAGACGCTGTCGGCCATCAGGCCCGACTGCGTGATTCACCTGGCCGCGATGCATTTCATTCCGGATTGCATCGCGCGACCGCACGACACGCTCGACGTCAACGTCGAAGGCACGCGTCGGGTTCTCGAACGTTGCCGCGGCAGCGCCGTGCGAAGCTTCATCTTTGCATCGAGCGCGGCCGTGTACGCTCCGACAGAGGGTGCATGTGTCGAGGACACCACCCCGCTCCGGCCGATGGAGATTTACGGTGAATCGAAAGTTGCGGCTGAGCAATTGGTCCGCGCGTTTCACGAGGACACCGGTATCGCGACCAGCATCGTGCGCGTGTTCAATGCGGTGGGGCGACACGAAACCAACCCGCACGTGATCCCCCACATTTTCGAATCGCTGCGGACATCGGACGTGATCGCCCTGGGAAACATCGCGCCGCGCCGCGATTACATCGACACGCGTGATGTGGCGGAAGCGCTGCTGTCGGTGTTGGACCGATCGAACGGGCTCCGTGTGCTCAACGTCGGCACCGGTCGGGCCTGCTCCGTCGGCGACATCGTGGAATCGCTGCGCCGCATCCTCGCCCGGCCCATCGTGGTCGTGCAGGAGCCTTCGCGGGTCAGGGAAACCGAACGGATGCTGCTCGTCGCCGACATAAAGAAAATTCGTCGCGCGACGCGCTGGAGTCCGCGCTTTCATCTGGAGGAATCCTTGAAAGATCTCGTGTCGGCCTACGGGCTGTAGTCCTGTCTTCAGGGCGTGCCGATCAAGGCTTGCTCCACAGGGCGAGCCATCCCAACCCCAACAGCGCACCCAACCCTTGAGCCGAGACCGCGATGCCCCTGAACACGACAGCGACAATCAATCCGGTTGTGACGTCGAAGGCCACCAATTTTCCGACAAGGGCGACCGCCCATTCGTTGACGCCCAGGTTCCCCGGAGTGATGTTGACCATTCTGAGGGGACTCGTCAGGGCGTAGACCAATCCGCCCGCCAGAAAATCGCCCGGCAGGCGGTTCAGAGATTGATAGAGCAGCCCGAAGGTCGCGAAGTTGAGACAATGTCGGGCCAGGGAGAGCGAAAACACGCTCGTGATCGTTCGACGGCTCACTTTGAAGCCGCTCGAGCCAGAGAGCCAACGCCAGTTCTGGAGCCGACCCTGACCAGCCATGCGGGGAGTCAGCTGGACAGCCGCCAGTGTCGCGACGCTGAGGGCCAGCAGGCCCGCCGAAAGGCCGAGCACGAGGATCGGCGGGGTGCCCGCAACCATCCAGAGAACTCCCACCGCGACAACGGCCAGCGCGGCCGCTGCGCCAAGCGCCAACACGTTGCTCAGGAGAGTCGCCCATGCGAAGTCCGCATACGTGAGTCCGCGACCCCTGAGGTACGCCAGTCGAACGGCTACGCCGCCAGCGACAGGGAGGATGTTACCGATCAGGAGCCCTCCGGTTCGAACCATGAAGAACTCCCAGAAGCCGAGCCCTTTCACATGGATTTGAAGCGGCACGAGCATCGCGCCGTTGAAGAAGAGCTGGGACAGAAATTGAAAGAAAAGCGTAATGATCAGAACCGAGGCCGACAGGCGCTGAAAATAGGCCAGTTCCTCGTGTCTCTTGGAGACGTAGGCCGCCATGGCCGCCAACAGGACGACCGCCACGCCTGAAAGCAGCCAACGCCTGCCTGACGGGCGATTCACCTCGCCAGGATTTTGTGTGTCTACCAAGTTATCGTGAGGGCGACGTCCGATCTCCTCGGTTCCCTTGGCTACTATAGTCGGTCCGGCGGCGCGCCCGAAAAGCGTCGGCATTCAAGGATTCCCGCGGCCATCCCCGCCGGCTGTGTTGCTCCTCGCTCAAATACTCCCGGATTCTCGGTCGTCGCACCTTGCCGGCGGGGCGCCTCGCCCGCCTCGGTGCGACGCCAGACTTTCACTACGGGCTGTCAAGGACTCGGGTCGAAAAAGCGCCACTTGACGAGCAGGCCGAGCTCGCGGCCATCGTCAACGCCGAAATCGATCGGGCGCACGACGCGGCTGACCCGCGTCTCGAGCAGGACGCGCCGCTCGCGAACCCGCACACGCAGCGTCTGCCAGGTGGCGTCGGTGAGGCGCGTGTTCATCTCGAGACGGCCGTCGCTCCAGACCTTGACGTCCACGGGATGACTCGCGATGTCCCGGTGATTCACGCTCACGGCGATTTCTATCAGCGGGCCCTTCGCGTCGAGTACGATCGCCGCCCGGCGCCGCGCCCAGCGCACCTCTCCTCCGCTGCCGTCTGGCTCAGGATAGTAGAACCCGTAGGAAAACGGCCAGCCGGCGTGCTGCGCGCGGACCGGCACACGAAGGCGGCTATTCGCGAGATCGACGGTTCCTGCCGTGTACGCAATGACGACAGCGGCCACGAGCGCCCACGCGCGCAGCGGTAAAGCCGCTTCCGCGGCCGGTTTCGGCTTCTCGACCAGAAGCACGAACCAGAACGCCATGGTCCAGAATGTGATCGACACCGCAAGGACCTGCGCGGGCATGCCGACGAGCGAGATCAGGACAAACCCGATCAACACGCCCCGGGCCAGCCGCGCGGCCGGCGGCGCGTCGGGCCGCGGGCTCAGGACGAACCAGGCGAAGCCGACGACCCAGGCCAGCCAACCCAGGCTTCCGACGACGCCGAACTCGACGAGTTGATGCCGGAACCAATTCTGCGCGTTGTCGGGAGGCAGCGGCCGTTTGTCGGCCAAGAAGTCGCCGAGCATCAGGTGATAGCCGCCGATGCCCACACCGAACGCCGGAAACGCGCCAATCATCGACAGCGCGGTCGAGCCGTACCGATCGCGGTCCCACATCCGCCACGCAAACGATCGGACCGACGCCATGGACGCCTCGGGAAGCGTGGCTCGGACGCGTGCCAACGGACCGACGATCTCGGGGTTGACGTTCGACGCCAGCCAGACCAGACCGATGGCAAGCGCCAGGACAGCGGCCATCTGGGCCGGGCCGACCTTTCGCGCGAGACGGACGAACGTACCGCGAAAGGCCAGGATCGCGAATGCGCTCGAGACGAGGGCGAACAGAAACGCGTTGCGAGAGCCGGACGCCCACACGGCGAGCCACGCGGCCGAGAAGGCGAGCGCGAAGAGCGGCGTGCGCCAGCGACGGAGCCCGGACGCCCACAGCACGGCGCCGCCGGTCCAAAACGCCGCCGTGACGCCGCTCGCATTGGCGTCGAACATCGTCCCCGAGGCGCGGCCCGTCCCGCCGAACACGTTGGCGTTCAGAAATGAAAAATCGACGAACAGCTGGTACATCGACACCGCAGCGAGCACGAGGCAGCTCACGAGGAGCGGCATCGCGACATTCTTGTGAAAATCGAGGCTGGCCGTCGCGCCAAACAGCCAGTCGAACCACAAAATGCCGACGAGAGGTATCAGACCGACATGCAGGATCCAGCGGATGACGAAGGACGGCCCCCCGCCGCCGGAGGCCGAGTTGAGCACTCCCCGTTCGTCGAGCAGCGCCGGATAGAAATCCATCTCTCGACCGAAGACGATGAGGGTGCCGACCGCGGTGACGAGCGCCCACAACACCAACGGAGCCCGCCAGCGGGCCGGCAGGTGCCACGGGGTGCGAAAGGCGTCTGGCGCGAGCACGCCGAGCAACGCGCTCAGCCAGAGCACGTCGTAGTCCACGTGATACGGTCCGTGCAGGAGCGCGATCAGCGCCGGAAAGACGTAGAGGAACACCAAGACGAGGCGAATTGCCCGGCGATCGACAGTGGCGAGCACAGCCCCACAGACGAACGCGCCTGCCGACATCGGCAGGAGGCGTGGCCACCCGTACGACAAGAGCGCCACTTTCAACGCCACAAAGGCGCAGGCGGAGCCGATCACCAACAGCTTCGTGACGCGTTCCATGAGCTCTAAGCCTCCTGAGCCCCTGGCCTCCCGTCTTCCACGACGAAGCTCGCGCGTGTCTGGCGGGGAGCGCCGGGCCGCGTCACGTACTCCACGATGCGGTAGTCGGCGCGCATCTGTTTCGCGGTGACCTCGCGGGACACGTACCCGCGCTGGCCGTTGTAGAACTTCACGAAGGGGTTCTCGGCCAGAATTGTCGAATAGTTGTCCGGCCGGTCGGCCCCGTCTCCGCCCGACGTGATGGACCTGCCGACAAACTCGGTGGCCACGACCGGCGACTTCGGATCGAAGAAATCGACCTTCAGGTCGTTGACCCAGTTGCTGTGGATGTCTCCGGTCAGGACGATGGGGTTCGACGGCCGACGGGTGGCCAGGAACTTCATCAGCCGTGTCCGTGCCGCATCGCAGCCGGACCATTGATCCATCGAGAAGGTCCGATCCGGCCCGGCCGCGTGATCCGCCGGCGCCACCATCACCTGCTGCGGGATGACGTTCCATCGCGCCTTCGATCCGTTGAATCCGTCGAACAGCCAGCGTTCCTGCTCGTCGCCGAGCAAGGAGGCTCTCTCGTCGAAGACCTCCCGGCTCACTGCGATCCCCGCACGGCTGGTCGGTGCGGAACTGGCGCGCGTCGAGGACGAAGAAGGACGCGAGCGATCCGTACGAGAATCGGCGAAAGAGCTGCATCGAGCCGCCGCGAGGCAGTGCTGGCCAAGAACGGCGGCTGCGCGCAGCGGGGCGGAGGCCAGGCCGCACAGCGCGAGGCTGCCGGTGACAAACGAGCGGCGAGTCAGGCGAGCGTCCGTCACGGCAATCTGGTTATTCTAAGCTAATGGAACACAGTACCCATGCCGGATGAGATTCGCAGCGCCTACGCCGTCCTCGGCCTCCGGCCGGGCGCGTCGCTGCACAGAGTCAGGCGCCAGTTCAAGGCCCTCGTCCGGCGCTGGCATCCGGACCGCTTCGCCAACGACCCGCAGGGCAAGGCCGAGGCCAACGATCGCCTTCGGGTGATCAACAACGCGTACAGCACCATTCTGCAGACCGGCCTGCGGCATGCGATTCCCCAGGCGCCGCGCGATCCCGCCTACGCTCGCGAGGATCCTCAGCGAGCTTCGGCGGGGCAAGCCCGGGACGCTCGCTCAGAGTCCAGGCGAGCGACGGCGGGGCAAGCCCGGGACGATCGCCCCGCCGCTGATGGAGCGAAAGCGGGGCAAGCCGACTCGGCTCGCGCGGAGAGGGGGCGAGCGACCGCCTCCGACCCCACGCCGCCGCGCCCGGTGGCTCCGCTCACGCGAGAGCAGATCGATGCGCTCATCGACGCGCTCCAGGGCCGTGGCCGTCGACAGACGCTCCGTGAGCAGATTCTCAACGACCCCTGGAATCGTGGGCTGTCGCTGGCCTTTGTCTGCGCGTACATGCTGGTCGACATCATCCAGACGTGGCGCCATCCCTGGCCCCGCTTTGCGATGCGCGGCATCAAGCCGGCGCTGCCCGCGACGGGCCCCGTGCTCGCCTCTCTCATCGGCTCGGCGCTCTGGACGCTGCCACTGCTGTGGGTGATCTGGTATGCCGACGCGTGGTCGAGAAGAATGGCGTGGGTGTTTCTCGGGCTCCTCGCCGTGTTGCTGCCACTCTTCAGGTTGATGATGGATTTGTAGCCTCTCCTGGGGCTTTATCGGCTACGGTTGCGAAATAGTTCCCATCCGGCCCGACCCCGGCACGAAGCCACATGTCCATAGCGCCGATTCTCGGGTCTCCCCAATGGCACGGCCGTTGCTCAAGGACACAACCGTTATCGCGGATCGGTACTTATCGGGAGACCTCCCGACGGTCTGAAGGAGAAGCGTTGTGGTTACGCGGAACGTTGAACCTGGCGACTTGAATCTCGGAATCGGCAGCGACAACCGAGCTGATTTCGTTCCTCGCTACGGCACGTTGGAAAGTTTCTCGGATGAGGCCGGTGGCGATGAAGGCGTCGCGATTCAGTCACTGGAGCCCGGCACGACGTTGATCGTGCAGACACGGAACTCCGAATATCGTGTGGTGGTGCTGGACAGCGCGGACCTCGATGTGACCGTGACGGGCGGCCAGCTGTTTCGTGACGCCACGCGGGTGCGGCTGAATGGCGCGACGATCCACGGCAGCCTGCTGAAGATCGGTTGGATCGGCGTTGGCCTGCGCGTGGAAATGTCGGTGGATGGGCGGCGGATCGTCACATCGCCGGTACGGTCGATCACGATTGAGGAATCCCCCGCTCTTCTTCAGGCGTGAGCGTCGAGGCGGGCGGGGCGATGTATATCACGGGCCTACCTCATAGTCGAACCATCTGACTTCAACAATGGTGCCGGAGGAGGGAATCGAACCCTCACGACCTTGCGGTCACGGGATTTTGAGTCCCGCGCGTCTGCCAGTTTCACCACTCCGGCCCGGGGAACTACCCGGGAGACCTGATCATTGGATCATCTGGTCATCGGGTCATATCAGATTACCCGATTACCCCTTGGCGATCCGTTCCGAAGCCTACCAGTAGCCGCAGCCGGCCGGGTCGCTGTGGCCGACGCGGCTCGGGTCCGCCCGCGGGTCGCCAGAACGCCATGCGACGGAAGCGGTCGTAAGTCTCAGGACTCGCGACGGTCGAGTTGCGCGGGCAGGGTCATCGGACTCAGACCATATCAAGGTCCAAAGACACAAGTACTTAGGTGTCTTGATGACTTCGAGCGCGTGGCTCAGGCGCCAGCGCCGAACCACGAAAATGCGAGAAAAGTCCAATATTTCTGGCCTTTCTCGTTGAACAGCGGGTCGAACCTGGGGTATACTAATGGGACTGCCGGCACGTTTTCGGCCTTCCATACCGAGCTTCCTGACAGGGGGAACCGTGACATTCGAAGTCGGCGACAAGGTCATTTACCCGAACCATGGTTTGGGCGTCGTAGAACGAATTGAGGACAAGACCATTCTTGGAACGACCTGCGGGTTTTACCATCTTCGCATCGTCGCCAACGACACCACCGTGCTCGTGCCGCTCGCCAATGTCGACGGCGTCGGCCTCCGCCGCGCGATCGGCGACGATGAAGTCGAACGGTTGTTCGGCCTGCTCGGCGACGGGAAGATCGACAGCCATCAGAACTGGAAGGGCCGCTTCAAGGACAACTCCGACAAGATGCGCAGCGGCTCGATTTACGAGGTCGCCGACGTCCTCAAGAGCCTGACGTTTCTTGCGAAGTCCAAGAGCCTGTCGTTCCGCGAAAAACGGATGCTCGATCGGGCGAAGTTCCTCATCATCTCCGAGGTCTCGGAAGTGATGCGGGAAACGGCCGTGGCGATCGAAGGCCGCGTGGACCGCGCGCTCGAGCGGTGCTTCACGACCAAGGCGCGGATGGCCCCGCCCCCGCGCGCGAAGGTCGCCAAGGTCGCTCCGCGTCCGCCGGTCACGTCGGTGGCCGCAGCCGCAACGCGCCGCGCCGCGCGAGCCTCTTGAGAAATTAAGAAGTTGGAAGTTAGAAGTTAGAAGGACAACGCGGCCCGCCGACGTAAGAACTACGCGGCGGGCTTTTGTTTTGCTCAGGTTCTCACTTCTCACTTCTCACTGTTAACTTTCAACTCTTAACTTCTCTTAACTCTTAACTCTTAACTCTCTTAACTCTCAACTTTTAACTTTTGACTTTTCACTTTTAACTTTCCCGTCTAGTATCATCCGTCCGTGTTGGCCGCCGTTCGGTCCCTCGCCACGTACGTCCTCGTTTCCCTCTACGTCCTGATCGTCGGCCCGCCGGGAATGCTCCTGGCGCTCGCCTTTCGCTGGAAGGGTCTTCTCTACGTGCTCGGGCATGCCGGCGTTCGGCTCGGTCTCGCGCTCTCGGGGATCAGCTACCGCGTCGTGGGCCGCGAGCACATTCCCCGCGATCGTGCGGCCGTCTATTGCTCGAACCACCAGAGCAACGTCGATCCGCCGGTGGTGTTCGACGCGCTCCACCCGCGCATGCACATCCTCTACAAGCACGAGATCGACGCGATTCCCGTCCTGGCTCGTTCGTTCCGCCTTGGCGGCTTCATCCCGATCGATCGCCGAAACCGGGAGTCGGCACTGCGCTCGATTGAAGCCGGCGCGGCGTCGATCCGGTCGGGCAATTCGTTCCTGATTTTTCCCGAAGGGACGCGCAGCCGGACCGGCGAGCTCCTGCCGTTCAAGAAGGGCGGCTTCATCATGGCCATCAAGGCGGGCGCGCCCATCGTGCCCGTAGCCGTTCAGGGCGGTCGATCGGCGCTGCGCAGGGGGAGCTGGATCATCAAGCCGGTGACCGTCACTCTGCAGGTGGGCCCGCCCATCGAGACCGCCGGCCTGACGCTCGACGACCGTGCCAGCCTCATCAAGCACGTCCGCGCGGACATTCAGAAGATGCTCGCTGGGAGAGCGGAAAACCTGGGGAAGTGAAAAGTGAAAAGTAAAAAGTTAAGATCAAGTAGAGTGTCGACGGCATGTGCTTGGTCCGAAGGTTGTCCCCGCTCGTCATCGCATCGGTCGTCGTCACCCTGACAAGTCCGGCTAAAGCCGGACACTACCTCCTGAATCCGGCTAAAGCCGAACACGACCTCCTGAGTCCGGCTGAAGCCGGACGCGACCTGCAGGACGCTCAAACACCGACATTTCGCACCGAAGCCAACTACGTGCGCGTCGACGTCTATCCAACGGCGAACGGCGCGCCCGTCGTGGACCTGCGGCAGGAAGACTTCGAGGTGCTCGAAGACGGTGTTCCGCTCCGCGACCTCGCCTTCGCCACCGACGGCCTCGCCATCGTCGCCACCAACGATCTCGAGGCCGGACTGCGGCGCGTGACCGCCGATCTGTCGTCGTACTACCTGCTTGCGTACTATTCGACCGGCAAGTTTGACGGGAAATTCCACGCAGTCAGGGTCCGCGTGAAGCGACCCTCGGCGGGCTCGCGATGCCCTGAGCTTGTCGTCCCTCGACTGGGCTCGGGGCGACCCTGAGCCAGTCGAAGGGCAGAGGCCGCAGAGATCGTTGAGAAATCCCCAAATCTCTCCAAATCCTCAGATTCTCAAATCCTCAAATCCTCAAATCCTCAAATCCTCAAATCCTCAAATTCGCGTCCCACGCGTCAGGGTGCCCCCGTCGTGAAGGTGAGCGTCCACGGCACCAGCGGCTGCCGGTCCATCCCCAGAATGCCGTCGCCGAGGTCGACGTTCACCAGCCGCAATGGTTCGAGCGGCTTGGCGAAGCGAATCTCCAGCACCCGGTTGCCGGGCAGGTACTGCGTGGTGAATTCGGTGGTGAGCGCTTCGGGCTCGCCACGCGGTTGGGTGTTTCCCTCGGCGTACTTCACCGTGATGTGCCCTTTGAGCGTCGACGCGTCGATGTCGCGTGAAAACTGAATCCGGATATTCGTGGTCATCGGGACGTCGGTCTCCTCCGACGTCGGAGTACTGAAGACGACCTCCGGCGCGGGAGCCGCCGGTACGCGGATCGGCGTTTCCTGCGCCGTTGTTTCCACGGGCGGTGTCGACAAGGCGATCGCCGTGCCGGTCGCGTCCAGCCATTGCAGGCCGCGGCCCTGCTGCAGCACACCAGACACTTCCACCCACCGTCCGGTGTCGATCCGCGCGTCGAGCGCCAGCTCGAAGTCTTTTCCGCGGGGCCGCAGATTGGCCACCCAGATCGCGGCATCGGCGGATCGAATCACGAAGTCGTATCGGCTCTTGGCGGGCGCGTCCGGGAGATCGCCCAGCAGGTTTCTGCCGGCGAATTGTCCGGTGACCGTGACTTTCTGATCGAGAAATCTCGCCGGGTTCAGCACCATGCCTCGAATGGTCGCGCTCGACGGCGGCGTCGTTTCCGCGACGGCGCTCGCCAGGATGGCGGTCACGGTTCCGGGGCGCGGCCACGATCCTTCCGGATCGATCCGGAAGGTCTTGGGCAGGTCGTAACCGGCCAGCCGCGCATCGTCGGCGTTCATGCGTCCGAGGTCCCAGAACTCGCCGCGCACTTCGGCAAGCCCCTCTGGCGTGGCGCCCTTGAACACCACACGCACCGAGCTCGTCTCGTCGGCCAGGCGCAGATCGCCGTTGTCCGACAGGGACAGATTGCCGATGACGACAACAGGGCGCAGGTGGAAGAACGCGGGGAAGCTCCTGAGCGCGGCAATGTTGGTCGCGCGCCGCGGCGATTGCTGCGCGACGAGCGTCGCCGCCGTCGTCGTCATCAGGGCCGCAGCGACAGCCGCAGCGCCTGCGGCTATGCCGAGCCGCAGCCTGTGAAGCCGCGGCGAAGGTATCACCTTAAAGTTGGCCATGGCTTGGCGCTAACCTATTTTCCTACGAGCGACGCGGGCTGTCACTATCGCAAGGGCGAGAAACAGGAGTGCTCCGAAAACCATCCCTGACCCGCCCTCGTGAAGAACCGGGATGAGGCCAGTCACCTCCTCGGCGTCACGGATCAGATTCCTGCCAAACAGCACGGCATACAAGATGCCGGCGAGCGATCCCCCGGCAATCAAGCCGGAGCTGAACAACGTGCCGGCGCCTACCTCGGATTCTTCCTTTCGTCCGGTTTGCCTTTCGACGTACGCGCGAACGAGACCTCCGACGAAGATCGGGGCCGTCGTCGCGATCGGCAGGTACAGGCCGACCGCGAACGACAGCGAATGGATACCGCTCAGCTCGAGGGTCACCGCGATGAACACGCCGACCAGAACGAGACCCCAGGGGAGATTCTGACTCAGCAGACCTCTGATGATCGTCGCCATCAGCGTCGCCTGTGGCGCCGGCAAAGACGTGGACCCGATCTGCATCGTCTGATGCAGATAGAGAGTCGTGAAGCCAATGATGAACGAAGAGGCGAGCGCACCAATGATCAACCCCGTCTGCTGGTACACCGGTGTGGCGCCAACGAGGTAGCCCGTCTTGAGATCTTGGGAGGTGGCACCTGCGTTGGCGGCGGCAATGCAGACGACCGCGCCAACACAGATCGCAATTGGCGCGTAGTAGTCGCCAGTCCAGCCAAGCGCGACGAAGATCGTGCACGTCAAAATCAACGTCGCGATCGTCATTCCGGACACCGGGTTCGACGATGAGCCGATGAGGCCGGTGATCCGCGAAGAGACCGTGACAAAAAAGAATCCAAAAATCACGACGAGGATTGACGCGAGGAAGTTGCCCTGCGTCGGCATCCTGGGCGCAGCCGCCAGGAACAAGGCCAGGAGAAGCGATCCCGCCAGGACGACCACGAGCGGCAGGTCGCGTTCCGTGCGCACCTTGGTCTCCTGTCGCTGTCTGAGACCGAAATCTTTCATGCTTTCGCGAAACGACGACACGATGGTCGGGAGCGTACGGGCGAGGGTAATGAGCCCCGCCGCGAGCACGGCTCCGGCGCCGATATAGCGGATGTAGGCGCTCCAGAGCTGCGTCGGACTCATCTCCGAGATGCGAAGGCCGCTTGCGGGCACGGGCGGAAACGGCTCGGGCATGTAGCGACCGAGAATCGACAAAAGCGGCAGCAGCACGAGCCACGAAAGGACGCCGCCAGCGACCATCACGCCCGCGATGCGCGGTCCAATCACGTAGCCGACGCCCAGATACTCCGGCGAGATGTCGACGTTCAACGTGGCGTTGGGGAAAAATCCGGTCCTCGACATGCTGTAGCCGACGCCCGTGCGAAAGACCTGAATGATCCAAGACAGCGCCTTCCAGAACACGCCGACCCCTAAGCCCTGAAACACCGTTCGCGCCAGCGTTCCGCCGCGTTCGCCGGCAATCAGTACGTCCGCGCATGCCGTTCCCTCGGGGTACGGCAACACGCCGTGTTCCTTGACGATGAGCGCGCGCCGGAGCGGCACCATCATCAACACCCCGAGGATGCCGCCGGCGAACGCCAGCAAGGTGATTTGGAAGTACGAAAAGTAAGCGGGTCCGTACGGCGTCAGGAAGAGCAGCGCCGGCACGGTGAAGACGACGCCGGCAGCGACCGATTCGCCGGCCGATCCAATCGTCTGGACGATGTTGTTTTCGAGAATCGTCGAGCCGCCGAGCCGCTTGAGGACGCTGATCGCCAGCACCGCGATCGGAATCGAGGCGCTGACGGTCAAGCCCGCGCGCAGGCCCAGGTACACCGTGGACGCCCCGAAGAGCAGACCGAAGAGGACGCCGATGACAATGGCCTTTGCCGTGAACTCGGCCGGCGATTCGGTGGCCGGTACGTACGGCTTGAACACGGTGGGCGCCGACGGCGTGGACGGGGACGAAGCCGGAAGAGTCATCGCGCCGATATTAGCATCCGCAGTCTGTTACAATCGGCCGACAGCTTGTGAAACAACCGAACAAAGCGGCCATTAAGCTGAAGTCCCGGCCCCACCTCGATCAGGTTTCCGAGCTCACCACCAACCGCCTGTCGGTCTATTTGCGCTGCCTCAATCAGCTCGAAGGCGCCGGCGTGCGCACCATTTCCTCCCAGGCGCTGGCCGAGCAGTTCCACCTGAACGCAGCGCAGATTCGCAAGGACCTGGCGTACTTCGGCGAGTTCGGCGTGCGCGGCGTCGGCTACTACGTCCGCGATCTCAAACGGCACCTCCGCCAGATTCTGGGCCTCGACAGAAAGCTGCGCGTGGCCATCATCGGGGCCGGCAATCTCGGCCTGGCCCTGGCCGACTACCCCGGGTTCCGGCAGGAAGGTTTCGAGATCACGGCGCTCTTCGACAGCCTCAGCGCCAAAGTCGGCCAGCAGTCGCGTGGCGGCGTGCCGATTCACGATATTCACGACTTGAAGAAGTTCGTGCGGCGTGACGCGGTGAGCATCGCCGTGATCGCGGTGCCGGCCGAATCGGCGCAGCGCGTCGTCGACCTGGTCGTCGCGTCTGGCATCAAGGCCGTGTTGAATTTTTCGCCAGGCGCCCTGGAGGTGCCGCCCGGCGTGAAGCTGAAGAGCGTCGACCTCACCGTGTCGCTCGAGAGCCTGTCCTTCTATCTCGCTCGGGGCGAAACGGACGAGACCGGATAGCCCTCGGATAGCCCCGGACGCCGTCAGCGACGTCCTGTTCTGGATACGCGCGAGCACCACGGCGCGAGCGCGTCTCGCGTGGGGGTGGGGCCCCACGCCAGAGCGAGCGGGGGTGGGGTCCCCGCGAGCATTGGAAAAAGATGAGCACACGTCTCTCTCACGTCGATCGTCGCGGCCGCGTGAAGATGGTCGACGTCGGCGACAAGCCCGTCACCGATCGCGAAGCGATCGCCCGCGGTTCGATTCGGATGTCGCGCGCGGCCATCGGTCAGATCCGTCGCGGGATGGTGAAAAAAGGCGACCCGCTCCAGGCGGCCCGGCTCGCCGGCATCATGGCGGCCAAACAGACGTCGGCGCTGATCCCCCTGTGTCACCCCTTGCCGCTGTCGAGCGTCCACGTCGACCTGACGCCGACCGCGCGTGGCTACACCATCGAGGCGCGCGTCAGGACGCGCGCCCAGACCGGCGTCGAAATGGAGGCCCTCACGGCCGTTGCCGTCGCCGCGCTCACGATCTACGACATGGTCAAGGCGGTCGACAAGCGGATGGTGATTGGCGACATCCGGCTCATGAAGAAGACCGGAGGGCGAACTGGCACGTATCGGAGGATTTGAGGATTTGAGGATTTGAGGATTTGAAAATCTGAGGATCTGAGGATCTGGAAACATTCGAGAATTTGGGAAGCCGGTCGAACGTTGTGACAAATATTCAGATGGCTCTAAGTCCTCAAATGGTTCTAAATCCTCAAGTCCTCAAATCCTCAAATCCTCAACTTCCATGACCATCCTCATCGCCGTCTACAGCGCGGGCCCTGCGTGGACCTTGCCACGCGCGTGTGTCGACGACCTGCGCCGTGACTTTCCCCAGCACACGTTCCTCGATGCTTGGGACGCCGAGACCCTCCGCCGCCATCTGCCTGAGGCCGACATCGCCTTTGCGGCGGCGATCGATCGATCGGCGTTTGCGGCGCTGCCGCGCCTCCGGTGGGTGCAGAGCCCCGCGACGGGCGTAGGCGGCATGCTCGGGCCCGAGCTGGTCGCGAGTCCGATCGTCGTGACGAGCGCGCGCGGTGTCCGCGCGCGTGCCATCGCCGAGCACGTGTTAGGTGTCACCATCGCGCTGGCCCGTCAGCTCCCGCTGGTCCTCAGACGCCAGGCGGCGCACGTCTGGGCCCTCAACGAAATCGAAACGAGCGGATCGGTTCGCACGCTCCTCGGCCGGCGCATGGCCATCGTCGGTGTCGGGGCGATCGGGATCGAAGTGGCGCGCGTGGCGGCGCCTTTCGGGCTGCGGGTGTCGGCGATCCGGCGGCGCGTGGATCTGCCGCTCCCGCCGTCGGTCGACGAAGCCCTGCCGCCCGACCGCCTGTTCGAGCTGCTCGCGCGGAGCGACGTCGTAGTGCTCTCGGCGCCGCTCACGGCCGACACCACCGGTCTCGTCGGCCGTCAGGCGCTCGAGCACGTCAAACGGGGCGCGCTCCTGGTGAACGTGGGCCGCGGCAGGCTGATCGACGACCTCGCGGTTGTCGAGGCGCTTCGCGACGGCCGGCTGGGAGGCGCCGCGCTCGATGTGTTCACGAAAGAGCCGCTCGACGCGGCCAGCCCGTACTGGGACCTGCCCAATGTCATCGTCACGCCGCACATCGCAGGAGCGATGGAGGACTACTGGACGCCGCTCGTCGCGCTGTTTTCTGACAACCTGCGGCGATTCGAGGCAGGGCGTCCGCTCGTCAACGTTGTCGACAAGCACGTCGGGTACTGATGAGGCGAATGTGAGGATAATGTCCGGGACTTTGGCCTCCGCGGCGCGTCGGCTCCATTCGTGAGGCTCAGGCCTTGCGCCCCTGGTGTGCCCGTGCCGCCGAAGCCCATTTCTCAGCGGCGTCTTCTCCTCGATAGTGCTCCACGTCGATCGGCTGGTTCCCGAGATCGAGGCCCGCCTGATCGCGGAAGTGGTCGAGGACCGTTGGGACGTCGACCCGCGAGAGTACCTCCCGCCCGCACGACCAAGGGAAACGTGTCCAGCGCTGAGCCGCGGCGCCTCCGACTCGCCGGCGCCGACGGCTCCAGCGCGCCTTGTGAGCCAGCTTGCCTGGCGCCTCCCACCGTGGTAATACTACGGTATGAAAGTCGCATTGTCGATACCCGATGAACTGTTTGAATCCGGCGAGACGTTGAGCAAACGGCTCGGTGTGTCCCGCAGCCGCCTCTATGCTACCGCGCTCGCTGAATTCGTTGCGAAGAATCGCGGTCGAAAGATCACCGAGCGCCTCAACGCGGTATACGCGTCGGAAGACAGTCGGCTGCCCCGAGCCCTGCGGCGTTTGCAAACCCGGTCACTCCGTCGCGAGCTGTGATAGTCGAACGGGGCCAAGTCTGGACCGCGGATCTCGGTGAGCCCGAGGGCTCCGAGCCCGGGTACAACCGACCGGTGTTGATCGTCCAAACCGACGCCTTCAACCGGAGCCGTTTGCACACGGTCATTGCGGTCGTGTTGAGCACCAACGTTCGTCTTGTCGACGCGCCAGGAAATGTCTTGATCCCCGCCAAGGCGTCGGGCTCGAGAAAAGACTCGGTGGCGAATGTGTCGCAGGTCATCACCATCGATCGGGAATTTCTGATTGAGCTCGTTGGTCGCGTGCGAGGCCAGTTCCTCGAAGATGTCGAGAACGGTCTTCGATTGATCCTGGGCTTGTAGTTTCAATCAAGCTGGCCAACGAGTAGTCGGCTCAACTCTCTATCCCGATACTCGAACGACGGCCGTCAGTGTAGCGCCGTGCCGACACGATGGCCATTCCTTCGACAAAGGTCGCCACCATCGCAGGTTGCTCACGGAGCGAGAATAGAGGGATCGAGCGTTCTGAGCGGCTACCTTCGTTGCAGTCGGACTTCGAACAGCTTCGGCCACCATTTACCGGTGACAAACAGCCGATCGCCGGCCGCGTCGTACGCGATGCCGTTCATCACGTCGGTCGACGCGCGCTCGCGGTCGGTGAGCAGATGACCGAGGTCGACCCAGCCGGTCACTCGGCCCGTCGCCGGATCGATGCGCGCCACTTCGTCTGTTGTCCACACGTTGGCGAAGATCTCGCCCTTCACGTACTCCAGCTCGTTCAGGCGCGGGACGGCCGCGCCGGCGGCCGTCACCTTCACCCGGCGGCGTTCGGCAAACGTGGCCGGATCGACGAAGCGCAGCGTGTCGGTCCCGTCGCTCATGATGAGCCCGTCGGCGTCGCGGGTGAGGCCCCACCCTTCGCCGGTGTACCGAAACGTGCGCTTGGGCGCAAATGTCTGACGGTCGTAGACGAAGCCGATGCCCGACTGCCACGTGAGTTGGTAGACTTCGTCGTTCCAGACCGTGATGCCCTCGCCGAAGTGCTCCTTCGCCAGGTCGCGGCGTTGCAGCACCACGCCGGTCTCGAGGTTCACTTTGCGGATCGACGACTGCCCATTTTGTCCGGTGCCTTCGTACAGAAACCCGTCCACGTACTGAAGGCCCTGCGTGAACGCCGTCGGGTCGTGCGGATACGTGCGCACGACCGTGTATCCGTACGTGGGAAGGGCAGCCGACTTCGTGGTCTGTTCGACCGCGTCGCCGGCCACGCACGCGACGCCGGCAACCATGGCAGGGACGACGACGGGCCCGCAAATCCCAAATCCTTGAATCCTCAACGCCTCAAGGCCTCTCCAAATCCTCAAATCCTCAAATCCTCAAGTCCTCAAATCCTAGAACAGTCGCGCCGCCGACATGGGCCACCAACGGAGCTGCACTTTGCCGATGATGTACCTCTTGGGCACGAATCCCCAGTTTCTGCTGTCGGAGCTGTTGTTGCGATGGTCGCCCATCACGAAGTAGTAGCCTTCGGGAATCACCTGCGGGCCCCAGTCGTCGTGGCTGCGGTAGTCCTCGGGCACGTAGTCGTCGCCCAGCGGGACGTCGTTCACGTAGACGAGACCGTCGACGATTCTGACCGTGTCCTGTTCCTCGGCGATGACGCGCTTGACGAACGACTTGTCGGGGTCGAGCGGGTAGTACAGCATCACGATGTCGCCGCGCCGCGGCTCGCCGATCCGGTACACGAGCTTGTTGACGATCAGCCGGTCCTGGTCTTCGAGCGTCGGCGCCATGCTCTGGCCTTCCACGCGCGCCACCTGAATGCCGAAGGTGACGATGAGCACGGCGTAGACGCCGGCCGACACGAGCGTCTTGACCCACGCGACGATCTCTTCCTGGACCTGCGCCAGCCGGATGCCGGGGCTCGGCAGCCGTAGCTCGGCCGACGGTTCGAGGGCGAGGCCGACCTCTCCCGCCTCCGCCGTTTGAAAGCCGAGCGGCTGCGGCGCGGCAGGCCCCGCCTCCGCCGTTTGAAAGCCGAGCGGCTGCGTCGGGGCAGGCCCCTCCGCCGTCTGAAAGCCAAGCGGCTCCGGCGGGGCAGGCCCGCCATCGTCGAATCCGAGCGCTTCGGACGGCGCGGGCGCTACAGCTTCAGATAATCCCGCAGCCGTCGCGTCTGCGTGCGGCTGACCGGAATCTCGGTCGCCTTCGCGTCCTTCATCCTCAGAATGTAATTCCGGCTGAACCAAGGCACGATCTCCTTGATCTTGTTGATGTTCACGAGATGCGATCGATGGACGCGCCAGAACACGGCCGGGTCGAGCCGCGTCTGCAGCTCGTCGAGCGTCCGGTAATTGGACGTCCCGGCATGCTGGCCCGTGACCACGGTAATGCTATCGTCGACGAGCGACGCAAAAATCATTTCGTCGGTCTGCACGAGCATGAAGCGCTCGCCAACCTTCACGGCCAGCTGCTCGGGCCGGCTCCGCCGCTCGGCCACCAGTTGGACGAGTGTCTCGAGCTGCTGTCGGCTCACACCGGCCGCGTCGCCCCCCTGGCGCCGTTCGAGCGAGACCCGGCGGCGGGCGCGATCGAGCGCCAGCTCCAGCCGCGCCTGATCGACCGGCTTGAGCAGATAATCGACGGCGTTGACCTCGAACGCTTCGATGGCGTGCGCATCGTACGCCGTCACGAAGATGATGTGCGAGGGCGAGCCGGTCTCGAGCATTCGCCGCGCGACTTCGAATCCCGTCAGCCCCGGCATCTGGATGTCCAGAAACACCAGGTCGGGCCGCAATCGGTCGATGGTCGCCAGCCCCTCGACGCCGTTGCCGGACTGGCCGGCGACCTCGACGCCGCCGATCTGTCCAAGCAGGTACGTGAGCTCATCGCGGGCGAGCTGTTCGTCGTCAACGAGGACGGCTTTCAGGTCCATGTCAGCCGTCACGCTCGCCACAACCGCGAAAATCGCCACCACGGAGGACACAGAGGATACCGCGGACCACACTGTTGGGCGTCCAGGATTGTCGCCTCCATCACGCAGTAATCCGCTCCGCCACCGTCAGCAGCGGAATCTCGACGCTCGCGACCGTGCCGTGTCCCTCAGTGCTCGTCAACCTCAGGCGGCCCGCGGCGCCGTAGATGGTCCGCAGGCGCTCGTCGACGTTCGACAGCCCGATGCCTCCGACAAAGGGGTGCTCCAGCCGATCCTCGCTCATGCCGAGCCCGTCGTCGCGCACTTCGATCAGCGCGCGGCCGTCTCGGAGCGCCGTCGTGATGGTGATGCGGCCGCCCCCGACCTTGCGCGACAGGCCGTGCTTGATGGAGTTCTCGACGAGCGGCTGCAGAATCATGCTCGGCACGATGATGTCGAGCGTGTCGCGGCTGATCACCTTCTCGACCTCGAGCTGCGGCCCGAAGCGCACGGTTTCGATATCGAGGTACTCGTCAATCGATTCGAGCTCCTCGCGCAGCGTCACGAAATGATCGCTGCTGCGCATGAGACGGCGCAGGAGGCCCGACAGTTTGATAATCAGCATGCGCGCCGTTTCGGGCTTGGTGCGAATGAGCGAGGAGATCGACGTCAGCGTGTTGAAGAGGAAATGCGGATTGATCTGGCTGGCGAGCGCCTCGATCTTCGCGGCGAGGAGCAGCTTCTCCTGCTCCTGCAGCCGGTGCTCGATCCGCGCGTTGTTCCAGATCTTGATGGGCGTGGCGACGGCGAGCACCGTGGCGAGCAGGATGACGGCCCACGTCCACCAGGCTGGCCCGGGTTCGAGGTAGAACAACCGTTGGTGCTCGCTCCAGCGGGCGCCGAGCAGCTGGCGCAGGAGCTCGAGCGCCACCGGCGCGAGCAGGAGCACGACCTGCCAGTCGACCTCCAAGGTCCGCATCATCGTCCAGGCGCGGCGGTGAAGCCGCGTGAAGACGAAGGGGGAGAAGTGCCAGATGGCCTCTTTGGGGCACAGCTCGCGCAGGCCTCCGCCCGCAAATCCGCAGCCCACGGCGAAGGGCAGCGCGATGAGCTCGCCGCTCGCGAGCGGCGGAATCCCGACCATCGCCCCGACGATGGCGCCGGCGTACGGTCCGGCGATCAGCCCCGCGAGAAACGCGCCCTCGAGCGTCAGGTCCGCGGCCTTGTAATTGAGGAGCAGCCGCGACGCCACGCTGGCCATGAGCGGCACGCCGAGCGCGAGGACGAAGGTGATGCGATCGGGCCAGCTGCGACGCTCGAAAATCAGGATGTGCCGGAACCGGCGATACCGGACCAGCATCGTGGCGAGCGCCGCCATGACGGCGAGCTTGACGACCAGGGTCGTGAGCAGGAGCTGTCCGGCAGAGAGAAATTGGGCGCCCTGCATGATTTACTTGATCTTATCGGCCAGGTACACTGAGAGCAATGGCCGTCATCGGTCCGCTCCTCGTCGGCTTCGCCACCACCCTCAAACACCTGTTCCGGAAGCCGATCACGGTGAACTACCCCGAACAGAAGTTCCCGATGTTTCCCAAGTACCGTGGGAAACAGGTGCTGATGCGCGACGAGAACGGCCTCGAGAAATGCGTGGCCTGCGGCTTGTGCTCGGTGGCCTGTCCCGCCGACGCGATCTACCTCGAGGCGGCCGAGAACGACGGCACGGTGATGGCCGGCCCGCGCTACGCGTCGGTCTACCAGATTCACAAGACCCGCTGCATCTTCTGCGGCTACTGCGAGGAGGCGTGTCCGGTCGGCGCCATCTTCATGGGCAAGGACTACGAGCTCGCCGTCTACAGCAAGGCCGACTTCGTCTGGGACAAGAAGGACCTGCTCGTGCCCGCGGCGGTTTCGTCGCCACAGCCCCGAGCAGGGACAGAGGCACAGACTCGGGATTCGGGATTCGGGATTCGGGATTAGGGATTCGGGACTACTGGCTGGAAGACATTCGGTCTCTTCTCGTCCCGAGCCCAAACGCCG
>Ga0156018_1154_pt3 | contig 55093 bp, 47 predicted proteins | sample RifCSPlowO2_02_FD_107672 | JGI IMG/M metagenome (GOLD analysis project Ga0156018, IMG submission 107672) | Acidobacteria bacterium RIFCSPLOWO2_02_FULL_65_29 | reverse complement strand
CGCCGCCGACGACACGGCCGCCCCCGCCGCAATCACCCCTTTGATGAAATTCCGTCGCGACACGTTGTTCGGTGTCTCTTCCGTCATGTTCGTGTTCATGTCTTCCATCGCTGGATCACCTCTCAGGATACGCTGCGACCGTCACGTCAAATCCTTCCCCAACCGCTAGAACTCGTGGCTCGCGTGGCACCGGACACCGCACCGGGCGCTCCGCACCGACGTGGCCCTGCGATATTGGAGAAAGGATCCCCGCAATAGTGAAAGGCGGCTGGGCAGTTGTCAACGAAATAGCGTCTGAACTCACGTGGGGCTCCGCCCCACACCCCGGCTCGGTCGCTTGCGGGGACCCCTACGCCCCGCGCCGCTCCCTCGCAGGCGCGCCGTGCGCGCCTAGTTAAAGTTAGGGCCCTTACACCGGCTCGGCTTCGTCCGCCAAATCCACTCCCTGATAGATTTCGGCGTCGAGGATGCTGACGATCGAGGGGGCGACGGCCCTCCGGGCCTTGACAGCCGCCGCCTCCCGGTAAATCCGCCCGGGCACTCTCTGAAGGTCCCAAGCCAGCCCGACGGCGGCCATCAGCCGGATCACATACCAGGTTGGGTCGAACTCCCACCAGTAGAACCCATTGCGCGCCGCGCGCTGATAGCGGTGGTGGTTGTTGTGCCATCCCTCGCCGACCGCAAAAAACGCCGTGAACGCGTTGTTGCGCGACTGGTCGATCGTGTCGAACCGCCGTGAGCCCCACAAATGGTTCACGGTGTTGATGGCGAAGGTCGCATGCGACAGCGTCATGGTCGGCAGGCAGAATCCCCAAATGAGCCACGGCATGCCGCCAACCAGATACATCACGGCTGCGAGGATGAGCGGCGGCACGGCGAAATATTGGTCGAGCAGGACAATTTCCGGCGCCTTCGAGAAATCGCGCATGACGGGGTTGGTGGCTGCAAGGCGTTCGTGTCGTGCGTCGTTGAGGAACCAGCCGATGTGCGCGTAGTAGAAGCCGCTCACCATCGGGCTGTGTGGATCGCCGTCGCGATCGGAGTAGCGATGGTGGTTGACGTGGTGGCCCGCCCACCAGAGGGGCCCTTTCTGCATCGCGGCCGTACCGATGAGGGTCCAGGCGAAGCGGGCCACGCGGTTCATCTGAAAGGCGCGGTGCGCGAAGTATCGGTGGTACGCGAGCGTCAGCCCGATCGCGCGCAGAAAGTGCGACACCGCCCACAGCAACACGAGCCCCCACGCGAACGGGACGAAAAAAATCAGAACGGCCGAAGCCTGGACGACCCAGAAGATGGAAAAGGTGAGCAGCTTGGTCAACAGTCCGGTCTCTCGACAGGCACGAGCTCAGGGAATCCGCGCCGCGCAGTGCGCCGGCAGCTGGCCGCCGGCTGCGCCCATCAGCACGGCGAAGAAAGAGTGACTAAATCATACACCGGGACTCGGGCCCGGAACCGTTACAGTTCCCTTAACGCCGATGGAATAGGCAGCCGCGCCGCACGAATCGCCGGAAAGAGTCCGCCGATGAAGCCCATCGCCAGCGCATAGAAGAGCCCCATGCCGAGGAGCTGAGGCGTCACGCGGAACGCGAACGCCACCTGGCTGAACGTCTGGAAGTTCATCGTCGAGGTCTGGTAGCCGTTGAAGGCGAGGTACGCGAGGACACCGCCGATGAGGCCGCCAATCCCGCCGAGCGCGAGCGACTCGCCGACTACCGAGAATAGGACGGCACTGGTCGTGAACCCGAGCGCCCGCAAGGTCGCGATCTCGCGCGCACGCGACGCCACGGCCGTGTACATGGTCAGGATGGCGCCGAACACGGCACCGACGCCCATCAGGCCGGCAATGCCGAAGCCGATGGTCTGAATCAGCCGCGTCATCGCCTGCGACTGGCCCGCGTAGTACTCGTTCTCGCGGCGAATCATGACGTTCAATTGCGGATTGGACGTCAGCGAGTCGCGGAACATCGTGAGCGAATCGGGCGACTCGAGGCGCACGAGCACCGACTGATAGGAGTTCCCGCGTCGGTACGCGCCCTGCAGCGCGCGCGCGTCGCACCAGATCTCGGTTTCCGCCACCGCGCCGTCGGCTTCGAACAGGCCGACGACCTGCCAGCGGTTCTGGCCCGACACAATCGTGTCGCCGACGTTCATGCCCAGAAACTGCCCGTTGGCGCCGCGGCCGACGATGACCTCGTTGGTGCCGAACTCGAACATCCGCCCCTCGACGAGCGAGACCTCGTCGCGCGCCTCCATGCCCGCCGGTTCGATGCCGCGCATGGGCACGTTGGCGGGTTTGTCGGGCGTGGCCTTCTTCGGCAGATCGATGATGACGTAGAGCTCGGCCGACGCCAGGGCGATCTGACCCTTGCGTTGAATGCCGGGCGCCTGCTTGATGAGATCGGCGTTCGGTCCGCTGATCCCGCTCGTCAGCTCGCTGTCGGCGCCGCTGCGCATCACGAGCGCGCGACCCGCGGAACCGGACCCACGCATGGCTGCGGAGAACCCGGCCGCGATCGACAGCACCGACACGAACACCACCACCACGCCCGCGATGCCGACGATGGCCACTGCCGACGAGCTCAACCGCGCCGGAATCGTGCGCAGGTTCAGCGCGAGTACCGCCATCGCTTGTCTGAGCCACCTCATCGCGTCAGTTCCTCATTCTCAGGTTCGCCTCAGCGCGTCGGGAATACGCAGACGCATCGCCGCCACCGCCGGCACGACGCCCGCGAGCACACCCATCGACACCATCAGCGCGACGCCAATCACCAGGTCGCGCGCCGGGAGCACGAAAATCGCCAGCAACCCGCCCGTCGGATCGCCGCGCTGCACGAACAGCCAGGCCGCCAGCAGCCCGAGGCTTCCGCCGGCGAGTGCGACAAACAGCGACTCGGCGAGGACGAGCACAAGGATCGCGGCGTCGGTGAAGCCAAGTGTCTTCAACACGGCCAGCTCGCTCGTGCGCTCGCGGACCGACTGCGCCATCGTGCTTGCGGCCACGAGGCCGAACATGAAGAGCACGGTCGACGCGATCGCAATCATGATGGCGCCGATGTCGCCGATCTGGCTCGCAAAGCTCTCCACGAACCCTTTCTCGGTCGTCGTCTTGGTTTCGGCCGAGGAGTTGGCGAACATCTCGTCGAACCGGCGGGCCAGATCGACTGACGTCGACGGATCGGCAACCTTGATCACGTACCAACCCACGAGGCCCGCGCCGCCGGCGCGGTTCTCGTCCAGGTAATCGTACCTGAAGAAAAACTGCGTCTTGTCGACGCCGTCGGCGGCGTCGTAGATACCCGAGATGTTGAACTCCCAGGCGCTGCCCTGTTTCGGCTGCCAGATCGTGCCCGTGAGCGGAATCCGGTCGCCGATCTTCCACTGGAAGCGCTCGGCGAGGTCTTTGCCCACAATCGCGCCCTGCCGATCGGCGAGCCAGGCCTTCACCTGATCGGGCGGCACGACGAATTCCGAATAGACTTTCAGGAACGGCTCGGGCTCGACGACGATGTTGGCGAAGAAGTTGGCCGGATCCTGGTAGATGCCGTTGAACCAGGTTTGATGCGTGGCCACTTCGACGCCCGGCACCTGCTGCAGCTGCACCTGGTACGACAACGGCAGCGGGATGATCAGGCTCACCTTGTTGATCAGGACGAGGCGATCGATCCCGGCGATCTCCACACCGAGGGCGAACGCCGTACGAATCGTCATCAGGATGCCGAAGAGCAGGAACGCGATGAAGATCGACAGGAGCGTGAACGTCGTGCGGAATTTTCGCCGCCAGACGTTCTTCCACACGAGGGGCAGGAACTTCATGACGAGGCGCCTCCTGTCAGCACGCCCTTGTCGAGGTGGAGCGTGCGCCGCGCCCGCTCGGCTGCATGCGGGTCGTGGGTGACCATCACAATGGTTTTCCCGTGATCCCGGTTGAGCGTCTGCAGCAGGTCGAGAATCTCGTCGCCCGCCTTGCGATCGAGATCGCCCGTCGGCTCGTCGCACAAGAGCAGCGTCGGGTCGGTGACAATCGCCCGCGCGATGCCCACGCGCTGCTCCTGCCCGCCCGACAGTTGCCGCGGGTAATGTCTCGCGCGGTCGGCCAGCCCGACCACTTTCAGCGCGATCGCGACCCGCTTGCTCCGCTCGGTCTTCGACAAGCGCGTCAGCAGGAGCGGCAGCTCCACGTTCTTCTCGGCCGTGAGCACCGGCAGCAGGTTGTACAGCTGAAACACGAAACCGACGTGCTCGGAACGCCACCGCGAGAGGCGGCTGCCTCCAAGCGAACCGATTGGCACGCCGGCCACGTCGATGCTCCCTCCCGTCGGCGCGTCGAGCCCGCCCATCAGATTGAGCAGGGTGGTCTTCCCGGAGCCCGACGGCCCCATGAGCCCAAGAAAGTCGCCCCGCGGAATCTCGAGGTTGACGCCTTTCAACACGTCAATGCGCTCGCTCCCGCGCGTGAAGTGCTTGTGCACGTCCCTGACTCGAACCAGCATCTCGCTCACTCGCTCAATCCTCTTCGTTCTTGGGTCACGGTTTCACTATCACCCTCGTGCCGCTCGCGAGTGTCGGCGGAGGCGAGACGACCACACGCTCGCCGGCGCTCAGACCGGCGACGACCTCGAGCCGATCCCCGTCGACGCCGCCCGTTTTCACGGCGCGTCGATCGACCACGCCGTTGACGTCGACGACGTACGCGTAGGTCTGCTCGCCCTCGACCCTGAGCGCCGCTTTCGGCGCGAGCGTGACGGGCCGGGCCGCGACGGGCGCGTCGCCGGCAGCCTCGCGCAGAAACGTGACCTTCACGCCCATGTCCGGCAGGATCCGTGGATCGAGCTTCTCGAAGCCGATGCGCACCAGCACCGTTGCCTTCTGCCGGTCGGCGGCCGGCACGGTCGTGATGACGTGCGCCGCAATCTCCCAGTCCGGATACGCGTTCAGCACCGCCGTGACCTGCTGGCCGTCTTTGACGCGGTTGATGTAGTTCTCGTTCACGTCGACTTCGACCTCGAGCGACCGCATGTCGACGATGGTCGAGATCCCGGTTCGCGTGAAGCCGCCGCCCGCCGACACCGGCGACACCATCTCGCCTGGCTGCGCGTCCTTGGAAATCGCCACGCCGCTGAACGGCGCGCGGATGATCGTGTTGTCGAGGTTGGTCCGCTCGAGCTCGACTTGACGCTCGGCGACGCGAACCTGCTCGCCGGCCAAACTGATGCGCGCGGCCAGCGAGTCGACCTCCGCCTGCGCCTTGTCGACCTCGGCGGCGGTGGCGAGCTGGTCCTTGACGAGCTGCATCACGCGCCCGAGCGACAAGCGCGCTTCGGACGCCCGGACTTCACTCTCCTTGACGCCCCGCCGCGCCGCTTCGGCCTGGGCTTCGGCCAGCGCCAGCGCCGCCTTCGGCGTCACATCGTCGAGTCGCGCGAGGACCTGGCCCTCGCGCACCGCCATCCCCTCCTCGACGTTGACTTCGACGACTTTGCCCGTGATCTTGGACGAGACGGTGGCACGCCGACGTGCAGTGACGTACCCCGACGCGTTCAGGACGGCGGCCTGTGTCCCAACAGCGCGCTCGGAGATCGTCTGGACCTCCACCTCGATCGGACGCTCGCGGGTGACAACGCGCCAAAGCGCGAAGCCGCCGCCGCCGAGGACGACCACGACCAGCAGCCAACCCACCGCGCGTGCGGCGCCACGACGGTCGGGCTCACGATCGATGCGCAGCGCCGCCAGTTCGTCTTTGAGATCGGGCATGAAGAACAGCTCAGGGCCTCTGAACGAGTCTGAGTCTAGTGGAGCCCCTGCCGCCTCGCCCCATCTAATCGGCGAGCGGCCGCAGAATCCCGACAAGCGGCGACCAGATCTCGACGAATCGGTAAAAAAAACGCGGGGTCGCAGAACCCCGCGTGACTATCTCGACTCACGACCAACGACTAACGACTAATTCTCTTCCTCGAACTCTCCCTCTTCGGGGGGCCCGAGCCGGGTCGATGGCCGCAGCGCCTCGCGGAAGTCGAAGAGCGGGAGATGGCTGACGTGAAGAGCAATCGTGCACGCCGGCGACTTCTCGTCCACCACGACCGTCACCGGACTGCCCTCGACACCGGCGCGAAAGACAATCCGGCAGCCACAGGCGAGTCGCGCGTGCGTGAATCCCTTCAACATGGTCCTGTCATCATATTACAGGTAGCGAAGCTTCGCCTCAAACCGCCGAGTCACGGTAGTGGTCAAGTTCAAACTTGACCACTACCCGAGTCACGGACCCGTGGGTAGAACGGCGAATCTTCGCTACTAGGCGGCCGCTTTGCGGCCGCGCCAAGATGTCTAGAGGAGTGCTCTAATTGCGTTCTCGAAGCCTTCCTTCGACCCCATCCCGACATGTTTCTGGCAGATCAGGCCTTGGCGCGAGATGAGCACTGTCGTGGGCAGGGCCAGCATCGGTCCGTAAGCATCGAGCATGCCGTCTTGTCCAAGCCCCTGCAGCACCGGATACGTCATCTTCATCTCGGCGACATACGGCGTCAGCTTGGCGAGCGTGTCGTCGACCGACACGCCGAGCACCTGGAGGCCGTCTTTCCCGTACTTTTGCTGGAATTCGATGAACCAGGGAATCTCCACCTTGCAGGGCCCACACCAGGTCGCCCAGAAATCGAGGAGGATGACCTTCCCTTTGTAGGCATCCAGCCGGACACTCTGGTTGCTCACGTTCTTGAGCGAGTAGTTGAGCTGAGCGGCTTTGGCGTCGGCCGGACAGGCGGCGCCGGCGTGCGGCGTGACCTGCGCCTCGGCGTTGCCCAGCCACGGCATCTCGCTGTGGATCGTCGTCCAGGCGAGGGCTGCGGCGGCGAGGGTGGCAATGGTCCATCGGAATCGCATCGGGTCTCCTAGCGGATCATTCTAGTCCAGTTGACAGTTCACAGTTAACAGTTCGGAAAACACGAAACCGCGACGGCTATCGGCTATCAGCGGGCTTTACTGTTAACTGTGAACTGTCAACTGTCGACTAACTGTGAACTGTCGACGCTTCGTTTCGTTATCGAAGTGACGCATGGAGGAACGACGCCATGCGCTCGGCTTCTTCGATCGGCTCGCGCGCCACGAGCACGAATGTGCGGCGACCCACCGACCAGACGACCGCCTGATGACCGAGCACGCTCAGCGCTTCGTTTCTGCGGGAGACATCGGGCAGCATGAACACGGACACGGTCCGGCCCTTGTGGCGATACATCACGTGCGCGATGGATCCCTGGCCGTACAAGCAGGTGCGCTCGCCGACGAGCTCGAGGCCGGCGCGTTCCGGGTCATCGGGCAGCTGCGCCGGCCAGCCGAAGTCGGCCGCCAGCGATCCCTCGACGAGCGCGGGCGTGTGCCGCGTGCCCAACACGTTGTTGAGGAGCGCGCACTTCATGTGATCCATCGCGAGCTCGGCGGCCATGATCCGCGAGGAGCGCGCGGTGAGAGGATAGGCGAACGCCGCGGCGACCACGAGGACGAGCGTGGCGGCGAGGGCGAACGGCACGAGCCGCGCGCGCCAGGCGGGTACATCATGGCCCACCGCAGCCGCGTGGTGGCACGCCGCGGCGCACCGTGCGTGAAGTGCCGAGGGCGCACCGCCCGAGGTGAGCTCGGTCTTGCGCGCGGCGACCAGGTCGCGGACCGCTCGTTCGCGCTCGACGCGAGTCCTGCACGGCCAGCAGGCCGACAGGTGCTGTTCGAACGCGCTGCGCTCGCCCCCCGGGAGCTCACCGTCGACATAGGGTGTGACGAGCGGGTCAACCGACGCGCAGTCAGGCATGGGCAGCTTTCAGGTGGCGCAACCGTTCGTAAAGCATCCGGCGGCCGCGCGAAATGCGCGACATCACGGTGCCGACCGGTACGTTCAGCATCTCGGCAATTTCCGCGTACGAAAACCCTTCCACGTCGCGTAACCACACGGCCTGACGAAACGCATCGGACAACTCGTCGATCGCCGCCTGCAGCTCGGGCGCCAGCGTGTCGCGCAACAGAATCGATTCCGGCGTCTCGACGGCGCCCGAGGGCGGCACGTCGCCCGCGCGCTCGACCGCTTCGCTGTCGATCGTGACCGGCTGCCGTGCGCGATCGCGCGCGCGGTTACGGGCCGTGTTGTGGAGGATCGTGAACAGCCACGCCCTCGAGTTCGTGCCCGGCTCGAAGCGGTCCGCCGCGCGGAACGCCTTGAGCAGCGTGTCCTGCACAAGGTCCTCGGCATCGGCGGGCACCCGGGTGAGCCTGAGCGCCGTCCGGTAGAGGCTGTCGACCGACGCCAGTACCTCGGCCTCGAACGCAGCCGCCCGGGCCCCTCGCCCGCCGGCCGCTGCTCGCTTCACCGGTCGCATGCGCATGTCGGTCGACGAGCGCGCCGAAATTCGTAAACCCCGACGCGTCCTTCATTATTCCCGCAGGTGCGGGGGTGCAAGGGTGCTGGCGTGCTAGGGTGCCGCACCGTTGCACCCATGCACCCTAGCACCTTTTGCACCTGATCCCATCTGTCGCCCCCAGGGGTCAGCCATTGCGGCCGGCCGAGGACAACGTGGGGATGGATCGGGCGTGAAGGGCCGCAAACCGGCGAGCACATGGTTTGCAGGCGCGTTCCACGACACGGTAAGATCGCGACTTCAGGTCGCGTCGTTTCCCGTGAGGTTCGAGGTAACTGCTTATGCGCATGCGCGTACCCCTCTTTGCGGCCCTTGCCCTGGTCGGACTCTCCGGCTTCGCCGCGGCGCAGACGCCGTTCTACCCGTACTACAACAAGAACAACATCCACTACGACCGGTTCGACTGGCACATCTACGCAACAGACCATTTCGAGATCTATTATTACCCGGAGCTCGAGCACCACCTCGAGCGCGTGACGGGCTACGCCGAAAGCGCCTACCAGAAAGTCAGCTCCGACCTGAAGCACGACCTGTCATTCAAGGTGCCGCTCATCCTCTTCAAGACGCACAGCGAGTTCGAGCAGCAGAACGTGGCGCCGGGCGCCGGGCAGGAAGGCGTTGGCGCGTTCGCCGAGCCGTTCCGCGACCGGATGCTGCTGCCGATCGACGATCCCCCGGACCGTTTGTTCGGGCTCATCACGCACGAGCTCACGCACATCTTCGAGTTCGACATCATCCCGCAGTCGCTCATTCGCCGGAGCGTGCCGCTGTGGGTCAACGAGGGACTGTCGGAGTACGAACGCGCCGACTGGACGCCGTTCGACCTGATGCAGGTGCGCGACGGCGCAGTGGCCGACATCATCCCGAAGATGACGACGGAGGAAGGCTACGGGTCTGGCGGCGCGCGGTTCCTCGCCTATAACCTCGGCCATGCGGTGTTCGAGTTCATCGAGGCGAAGTTCGGGCAGGAAGGCATCCGGCAGTTCCTGTTCTCGCTCAGAAAGAGCGTGATCGGCGGCGGCGAAGACGCGTACCAGGAAGCGTTCAAGATGTCGCCCGAGGAATTCGACCAGGCGTTCGACCGCTACCTGAAGGAGCGGTTCAAACCGTTCCGCGACAAGGAGCGGCCGGCCGACTACGGGCGCGACCTGTCGCCCAATCCGGAGAAGACGCGCTTCTCGCAGGCCTGGTCGATCGCGCCGTCTCCGTCGGGAGATCTCCTGGCGATCATCACGATCAACCGTAAGGACGGCGAGCTCGACATCGTGCTCGTCTCGTCCAAGGACGGCACGGTCGTCAGGAACCTGACGGACGGCTTCGACAAGGACTACGGGTTCACGAACCTGACACAGATGGGCGTGGACGGCTTCGCGATGCCGTGGATGTCGTGGTCGCCGAAGGGCGATCGCCTGGCGTATTTCGTGCGCACCGAGAAGGAGCGTTCGCTCATCGTGCAGAACGTGCTCACGAGGAAGATCGAAGTACGCGTGCCGATGAAGTCGGTCGACGAGCCCGAGTCGCCGTCCTTCTCGCCCGACGGCCGTCTGGTGGCGTTCTCGGCGATGCGCGGCGGCACGCGCGACATCTACACCGTCGACCTCGAGAGCCAGGACGTCGTGAATCTGACGCTCGACGACTTTTTCGACTTCGGCCCGGCCTACGCCCCCAACGGGCGGTTCATTCTGTACAACGCGCGCGTGAGCGGCAACCAGAAGCTCTTCCGGCTCGACCTCGACACCAAGCGGAAAACGCAGGTCACGTTCGGGACGCACGACGAAGCGGGAGCGCAGTTTGTCGACGACCACACCATCGTGTTCGCCTCCACGGCCACCGATCCGGCCGTGGCGATCGAGCCCGAGGTGGCGCGGAACGGGAACATCTTCAATATCTGGACGCTGGACATGAACACGGGCGAGCTGCGCCAGTTCACCGACGCGCTCGGCGGCAACACGTCGCCCGTGGTGCTGCGCGACGGCAGCTCGCACCGCATCGCGTTCGTGAGCTACTACAAGGGCGAGCACTCCATCCGCACGCTCGAACGCACCGAGCCGATCCATTCCGTGGCGTCGGCGGACTTCGGTGCGCCCGGCCCGATCATCGATTTCCAGCCGCCGCTCACCCACGCGCTGGTGTCGTCCAACGCGCGGCGCAAGGGCGCGTGGGAGAAGATGTTCCTCGAAGGCCGGCCGCCCGTGAACCTGGGCGTCACCAACAACGGCGATGTGTTCGGCGGCACCCAGATCAGCTTCGGCGACGTGCTCGGCGACAAGCAGTTCAATGTGTTCGCGGCATCGATCGCGCAGTACCGCACGCTGTCGGTGGCCTATGTCAACCTGGGCAGCCGGTTCCAGTACGCGCTCACGGGCTTCAACTCGACACAGTTCTTCTACGGCGCGCTGGAGGGCGTGTTCTACGATCCGTCGCTCGCGCCGCTCATCGGCCGCGATCAGGCCATTGCCACGCGCACGGTGCGCGGCGGATCGGCCATCGGCCTCTACCCGTTCAACCGCTACCGCCGCCTCGAGGTGTCGGGGGGCCTCGTCAACCTGACCGAGGGTTACAACGATCCGTACCTGCAGGCCTACTCCGAGGCCTACCAGCAGGAGCTGACCGGCGGCCAGTCGCTGCTCAGGAGCGGCACGTTGGTGCCCCTCGGCGTTGCGTTCGTGTCGGAAACGACGGTGTTCAGGGAATTCGGGCCGCTCGCCGGCAGCACCATGCGCCTGGCCTATGACATCGCGCCCAAGATCGGCAGCACGTTGTCGCGCCAGAGCTTCGACGGCGACGTCCGCTACTACCAGCGGCTCGCGAGCACGGGCGTCCTGGCGCTGCGGCTCCGCGGGTTCAAGAGCATCGGCGACTACCCCGACTACATCTACTTCGGCGGGAACTCCGAGATGCGCGGGTACGATTACCTCCAGTTCCTCGGCCAGAACGTGGTGTTCACCAACGCGGAGCTCCGGTTCCCGATCATCGAGGCGGCGCTCACGCCCATCGGCGTGATCGGCGGCATCCGCGGCGTGTTCTTCGCCAACATGGGCGCCGGCTGGTTCAACAGCCAGGACTTCAAGTTCTGGACGTCGGACCGCGAATCGGCGAGCGTGACGACCGGCTACACGCGCGCGGCCTCCGGCGAGATCGTGCCCGTGATCGAGCAGCGCACCATCGACGGGTTCCGTCTACGCGATGCCCGAGCGTCCTACGGCATCGGTCTCGAAACCTTCGCGCTCGGCTTCCCGATTCACTTCGACTGGGCGTGGCGCACGCTGTTCAACACGCAGTGGGAGGACGCGCTCTTCGTCGACCAAGGCGGCAGCACCGATTTCCGCAAGCCGCGCTTCTCAATCTGGATCGGCTACGATTTCTGACCTGACGATTAGCCCGTTATCCTTGGTGTTCTCTGCGCGCTCTGCGTTCACGTCGTGACGGATGAGAGCTGATCGCTGATCTAGATCGCCTTGAGCCTGAGCACGCTCTCCTCGAGGTCGATCCCGACCCGGTACTTGCTCAGGAAGCGGTGGCCGACGATCCCGCCAAGCTGGAACCCGAGCAGGGCGCTCGGTGTGTTCAGGTTGAGCACGACGACCGGGAAATTCGTGTACTTGATCGCGTCAAACGCCAGATCCACCCCCGGCAGCAGGAACGCGTCGCGATCCCAGCCGGACGATCCGAACACCTTCAGCGCGATCTTCCGGTCCGGCGACGGTCGGCCCAGGGCCGACAGCGCCGAGGCCGTCGCCGTGCTGATGGAAATCACTTCGCCGCCAGTGTCCACCACGAAGTTCGCTGGGTGCTTGCCGTCGATCATCCCGCGCACCGTCGCCAGGCGATGCAGCCGCAGCGGAAGCTCGAAGTCGAACGGCTCCTCCGGCAGGTGCTTGCCGAATGTGATCTTCCGCGTCCGGTAGTCGATGATCATCGAGAAGCCGAGCACGAGCGGCGACAGGCTCTCGGCTTCCTTCACCGGCAGGTTGCGCAGCGGCGGATCCTTGATGAGACACGGCACGTTGCGCAGCTTCAGGGTGCCGAGCTCGAGCGAGTTCATGCGCGCCAGTTGCAGCCCCCGCAGCCCGACGTCGCCGACGCCCGCGCTGAGCGTATACGTGATGGGGGTCACGCCGAGCCGCTGCGCGGTCGGCTTCGAGATGATGGTGTTCTCGGCGCCCGTGTCGACGACGAAATCCTGGAAGGAGCCGTCGTTGACTTTCGCCCGAATCACCACCTTGTCGTTGACCAGCCGGAAATCGACCGTCCACGAGTCGCCGACGGTCGTCGGATCCATCTCGAAGGGCACGCGTTGACCGAAGGATCGCAGGAACTTGATCTCAGACCGCGACCAGTCGGCCTTCTCGCTGTTGTCTTTGTTCGGCAGCAGGTTGACGTAGTTGCCGAACGCGCCGGCCGCTTCTTCGTAGCGGTGCATGCGCTCGTAGATCGCGCCGACCGTGTGGTGAATCTCCAGGTCGCGCGGCGAGAGCTTCAGCGCGAGCTGGGCTTCGTTCATGGCCTCGTCGAGCTGGCTCCGCGCCGCCAGCGCGCGCGCCAGGCCATGGTGGCCTCGAGCGAGAGCGGGCACGCCCGACAGCGCATCCTTGTATCGGGACTCGGCCTCGTCGAACAAGCCCGACGCCCAGAGCGCGTCCGCGCTCAAAGACAGCGCGGCGGGGTCGAGGGGCGTCGACTTCACGAGCGCGTCTGCCTCGACCCGGGCGAGATCGAAGGCCGCCACCCTGAGCGCCGACTGGATGACGCCCTGGCGCGCGGCGCGCGGATCGGCCGGCGCCGGCGCCGCCAGCGCCTTCTGGTAGGCGTCGAGCGCATCCTGATAGCGTCCGTCGGCGAAGAACTCGTGAGCCAGCAGCAGCTGGATCTCGCCCGACTGGGACTGCGGCGTCTGATCGGCGCCGATCGCAAGGGTCGTGGCTGCGACGATGGCCACCAGTGCTGCCGCTCGGATACCGCGTTGCATGGGCCCTCCAGACACACCTGTTGTTGGGAACTGGACGCGCGCCTTCAAGAACCGGGCCGCAAACCGTTGTCGCGCACGGAAGGATAGCGTACAACGCGCCGTTTTCGGAAACCGAAATTCCCGCCGCCGCGTGAAATGTACACCTTAATTCTTCCGGCCGCCTTTAGTGTGTGTACTGCTCGATCGGCACGCCGTCGTACATCTGATCGACGCGCAGAATCTGCGTCTCGCGGCTGTAGCTCCCGAGCTCGTAGTCCTCGCTCATGATGAGCGCCTTGATGGGCTTGGTCGGACACACCTCGGCGCAGAGGCCGCAAAAGCTGCAGCGCGAAAGATTGAAGTCGAAATAGTCGAGGACCTTGATCTTCGTGCCGGCCTCCCGGTGCCCGCCGAGCGCAATCAGGTCATCGGGACACGCCTTCGCGCACTGGTCGCAGACAATGCAGGTCTGCGCGCCCGTACCGGGCTCGGTTTGCAGCCGCAGCACGCCGCGAAACCGTGGCGACGTCGGCCGGCGCTCCGCCGGATACTGGAACGTGAAGGCCGGCCGCGGCGTGTACTTCAGCGTGACCCACATCCCCTTCAGCAGGTCGATGAGGAAGATATTCTTGATGAACCGGACGAAGGTTTGCATGTTTGTCTGCTTGAATCGGGTAATTGAGTAATCGGGTCATTGATAGAAATATTGACCGTCAATCCCCGTCCATTTCTTACTCAATTGCTCGATTACCCGATTATCCAATTACCCGATTCCTAGGCCCGCTCCCCAATCAGTGTCGGCTCGCTCTGGCCCGACATGATCACACGCTCCTTGCGGAGCACCGTGCCCTCCTTGCGAATCTTGTCCTGCAGCCGCATCAATCCGTACAGCAGCGCTTCGGGACGCGGCGGACACCCCGACACGTACACATCCACCGGGACCACTTTATCGACGCCCTGCAGCACGCTGTAGGTGGGGAACGGGCCGCCGGCGTTCGAGCAGCTGCCCATGGAAATCACCCACTTGGGCTCCGGCATCTGGTCGTACAGCCGCCGCAGCACGGGCGCCATCTTCTTGGTCACCGTCCCGGCGACAATCATCAGGTCCGACTGGCGGGGCGATGCACGGAACACCTCGGCGCCAAACCGCGCGATGTCGTAACGCGAGGCCCCCGCGGCCATCATCTCGATCGCGCAGCACGCCAGGCCAAATCCCATCGGCCAGATCGACGACTCACGCGCCCAGTTGGCCACGCGATCGATGCTCGTCGTGATGAAGTTGTCTTCAAACCGATGATCGATCAGTCCCATCGCCGGTCCTTAATCCCGAATCCCGAATCCCCGCCTCCGCTCGCGCGCTCGTCGGGCGAGCTACGGCGTGGCTCGCCGAAGCGGCGAGCCCCTAACCAGAATAGTACTCCGCGTTCCTCGCGATATACCCGTCCCACTTCGACGGCGTTTCATCCAGCGTGAAGATCGCCTCGACAGGACACGCCGGCACGCAGGCACCGCAGTCGATGCACTCGTCTGGATGAATATAGAGCATTTCGGCCGAGGCAAAACTCGGTTCGTCCTTCCGCGGATGAATGCAATCGACCGGACAGACGTCGACGCACGCCGTATCCTTGGTGCCAACACATGGTTCACAAATAACGTAGGCCAACGGCTGCTAAGACCTTCAGAAGACTCGACTTCGAGAACGACTGTACTTGGCCCCGCGCGGCACTGTCAAACAAGGGTTCGCCGTATAATTTGCTGACAGTGAGAACCTCTCCGCGTTGCGGCTGGGCCAACGCTCGGCTCGTCGCGGGCCTCGTCCTGCTCGGTGGCCTGCCCGCCGGCGCGCAGTCGCTGCCGTCCGATCCCATCAGTTTCGGCGGGGGTCGAGTGACGATTGGCGGAGACGTCTGGGCCACGTTCAGCTGCACCGACGCGGCCACGACGTCGAGCCGCGTCTGTGCCGACGACACAGGCTTTTTCAACTACACCGACTACGAGCATTCGACGCTGAGGATGTTGCGCGTCGACCTGACCGCCTCGGTGAAGGCCACCGACCGGTTGTCATTTCTCGGCGAAGTGCGGAGCGAGGACGCCGGCCAGCCGCAGCCCTACGCGCTGTACGCGCGCATCCGCCCATGGATTGCGCGCCCCGTCGACGTTCAGATCGGCCGCGTGCCGCCGACCTTCGGAGCCTTCGCCCGGCGGACCTACGCGGCCGACAACCTGCTCATCGGCTACCCGCTCGCGTACCAGTACCTGACGTCGATTCGGGCCGACGCGCTCCCGGCCCACGCAGACGAGCTGATTCGGATGCGCGGCCGCGGATGGCTGTCGAATTTCTCGATCGGCAACACGGCGCCCGATCGCGGGCTGCCGCTCGTGAGCGCGTTCCGCTGGGATACCGGCGTCCAGCTGCACGCCACGGGCCGCCTCGTCGACGCGACCGTCGCAGTGACCACGGGCAGCCTGGCCAACCCGTTGGTCGGCGACGACAACGCGGGCAAACAGGTAGCCGCTCGGATCGCGCTGCGCCCGGCGCCGGGGCTGATCGTCGGAGTGTCCGGCGCGCAGGCGCCCTACGTCGCCCGCGCGGCGGCGGAAGGCGCCGGCGCGCTCCACGACAATTCGAGCTTCACGCAGGCGGCGTTCGGCGCCGATCTCGAGTACTCGCGCGGTTATTATTTGATTCGCGTCGAAACCATCGTCAGCAGCTGGCGCCTGCCCGTCGTGAGCACGCCGGTCATCGCGCTGCCGCTGACCGCCGCCTCGACGTTCGTCGAGGGACGCTACAAGATCCGTCCAGGACTGTACGTCGCTGCCCGGTTCGACCACCTCGGCTTCAGCGAGATCACCGGGACGTCGAGGACCACTGAGTGGGAGGCGCCCGTCACGCGCGTGGAAGTCGGGGGCGGCTACGCGCTTACCCGCAATCTTCTGGTCAAGCTGTCGTTCCAGCGCAACACGCGCCAGGCCGGCCGGACGACGGCGCTCGCACTCGGCGCGGCGCAGGCCGTGTTCTGGTTCTGATGACTGTAGCGAAGCTTCGCGTCAAATCGCCGAGCAAGGAGCCCGTGGGTTACCACCGCGAATCTTCGCGACTAATCTTAGGGCCGCAACCGATCGTGCTCTTGGCCTGTGTGGCGGCCGTGTCTGTCGTGTCCGCCGGGGCAGCGGGAGCGCCCGCGCACGACAACGGAGCAGCCAACGGCGGGATACGCGGCCGCGTGGCGCTCGGCCGCGTCGCAGCCTCGGGCGCGCGGAGGCCGACCGTGTCGGATCTCGGGACGCCCCGCGAACGCGATGTCTCGGACCGCCAGAAGTCGGTCGTGTATCTGGAAACCGCGCCGCGCGGGGCGTTCGAGCGGACCGAGCCGGACCGCGCCGTGATGAACCAGCGCAACGAGGCGTTCGTGCCGCACCTGCTCGCGGTCACGACAGGCACGATCGTGGACTTTCCAAACAGCGATCCGTTCTATCACAATGTGTTCTCGCTCTCGAGGGCCCACAGGTTCGATCTGGGCCGCTACGCCACGGGGAAGTCCAAGTCGGTGCCGTTCGCCCAGCCCGGCATCGTGCGGGTCTTCTGCGAGATTCATTCACACATGAACGCGTACATCCTGGTCTTCAGCCATCCCTTCTTCACGGTCACCGACGCTGTGGGCCGCTACCAGATCGACAACGTGCCGGCGGGCGATTACAGGGCGATCGCGTGGAACGAAGGGGTCGCCTCCGCGCCCCAGCCGATCACGGTGCCCGACGGCCGTACGACCGAGCTGGACTTTGCGCTCCGATGAACCTGCTGTCTTCGCTGAGGAGCCGCATTTTTCTGACGAGCGCGCTCCTGGCCGTGCTGTCGATCGGCGTGGCCATTTACGTCGTGAACGTCACGGTCACGCGCGAAGCCGAGAGCGCGCTCACACGCGAGATCGAGGCGACCGGCGCGCTCGTGGAACAGCTGCGCACGACGCGGACCCAGACCTTCACGCTGATGGCCCGGCTGATCGCGGACACGCCGAAGCTCAAGGCCGCGGTCGACACCAACGACGCGCCGACGGTGCAGGCTCCGCTCGAGGACATCGCCAGCCAGAACCAGCTCGGCGCCAACCTGCTGCTCGTGACGAACAAGGCGGGGAACGTGCTGGCCTCGGTCGGCCTGCCCGCGCGGGCGGGCGTCGTCGTCGCCAACCAGCCGTCGATTCGTGAGGCGCTGGCGGGCCGCGAACGCGTCAGCCTCATCCCGCAGCCGGGCGGCATGCTGCAGCTGGTCTCCGTGCCCATCCTCATTCAACCGGAGATCGTCGGCACGCTCAGCGTGGGCTTTCTCCTCGACGACGCGCTGGCGGCGCAGCTCAAGGAGATCACGGGAAGCGAGATCGCGTTCGGCGTCGACGGCCAGATCCTGGCGACCACGCTCGCGGCCGAGCACCGGGGATCGCTCGGCGGCCTCCTCCGGCGCGTCAACGCGCCGGTCACTGTCACGATGGGGTCGGAAGAGTACGCGGCGCTGCCGCTGCCGCTTTCGGCGGGCACCCAGGTCGATGTGCCGGGCGCCGATCCGATGGCGCTGATCCTGCGGTCGCGGACCGAGCACCTGCGCTTCTTGCGCACGATTCACAGCGAGCTCTACCTCACCGCCGTCGTGGCGGTGCTTTTGGCCACGCTGTTGAGCTTCGCCGTGGCTCGGACGATTACGCGGCCGCTCGCCGCGATCACGGACGTGATGCGCGACGTAGCCGCCACCGGCGATCTGACGCGCAAGATCGTGCTGCGCCGAGGGGACGAAGACGCGCGGCTCCTGGCGACGACCTTCAACACGCTCACCGAGTCGATTGGGCGTTTTCAGCGCGAGATCGCTCAGCGCGAGCGGCTGTCGTCGCTCGGCCGGCTGTCGACCGTAATCGCGCACGAGGTGCGCAATCCGCTGATGATCATCAAGGCCGCGCTGCACACGTTGCGGCACACCGGGGTGGGGTCGTCGGCTGTACGGGAGGCCGCTGCGGACATCGACGAAGAAGTGGCGCGGCTCAACCGGATCGTGAACGACGTGCTCGACTTCGCGCGGCCGATCCGGTTCGAGAAGGCGGCTGTCGACTTGAACGCCGTGTGCCGCGAGTCGGCCCAGGCGGCTGAAGCGTCACCGGGCGCGCCGGTCGAGCTCGATCTCGACGCGGCCGTGCCGGCGCTCTCGACCGACGCCGAGCGGCTGCGCGTGGCCCTGGTGAACCTGATCGTGAACGCGCGCCAGGCGGTCGAGGCGCACGTCGACGCGCTGGCCGGCCCGCTCGCGTCCACCGATAAGGACCTCCCTCTGCCCGGTCCGCCATCCGGGCGGGTCACCGTGTCCACGCGCGCCAGTGCCGGCGGCATCACGATTGTCGTCGCAGACGCCGGCGTGGGCATCGACGGCGCCGATGTGTCGCGGGTGTTCGATCCGTACTTCACGACGAAGCGCGGCGGCACGGGGCTCGGCCTGCCAATCGCCAAGAACATCATCGAAGGGCTGGGCGGCATGCTCAGCGTCTCGAGCTCGGCCGGCCGCGGCACCGAGATGCGCATCGAGTTCCCCACACGCTGATGCGACACCGTGGGTCCATTCTTCTCGTCGACGACGAGGAGAAAATTCTCAAAGCGCTCGGGCGCGCGCTCCGCGACGCCGGCCACGAAGTGCTGGAGACGACGAGCGCGCGCGAGGGCCAGCGCCTGCTGGCGGAGCGCACCTTCGACCTGTTCATCGTCGACAATGTGATGCCCGAGAAAAGCGGGCTCGATCTCATCCGCGATTACGTGGCGGCCACACCCGAGGGCGAGCGCGCGCAGGCGCTGATGATGACGGCGCACGCGACCATCGAGAGCGCGATCGAAGCCATGAAGCTCGGGGCCCTCGACTATCTGCAGAAGCCGTTCGAGATCGACGAGCTGCTCATGGTGGTTCGCCGCGCGCTCGACCACCAGCGCCTCCGCACCGAGTACCGGTACTTGCGCAGCGAGCGCGACGAGCAGTTCGACCACTACGGCATCATCGGCAGAAGCCGCGTCATGGAGGAGCTCATCCGGCGCGCCGAGCGCGTCGCCGCCACCAAGAGCACCGTCCTCATCACGGGCGAGACCGGCACGGGCAAGGAGCTCGTCGCCCGGGCGATCCACAACCGAAGCGCGCAGCGCGACATGCCGCTCATCAAAGTCAATTGCGCGGCCATCCCCGAGTCGCTGCTCGAGTCGGAGCTCTTCGGCCACGTCCGAGGCGCGTTCACCGGCGCGATGGCCACCAAGAAAGGCAAGTTCGCGCTGGCCGACGGGGGCACGATCTTTCTCGATGAGATCGGCACGATGAGCCCGGCGCTCCAGTCGAAGCTCCTGCGCGTGCTTCAGGAGCGCGAGTTCGAGCCGCTCGGCGCCGAGCGCACCGAGCGCGTCGACGTCCGTGTGATCGCCGCCAGCAACCGCGACCTGCGGCAAATGGTGGCCGAGGGCAAGTTTCAGGAAGACCTCTTCTACCGGCTCAACGTGATTCCGATCGAGCTGCCGCCCCTGCGCGAGCGGCGCGAGGACATTCCGGCGCTCGTCGATCACTTCGTGCGGAAACACGCGCAGCGGACGGGCCGGCGCATCGACCGCGTGGACGATGGCGTGCGGGCGGCGCTGCAGCAGTACGACTGGCCGGGCAACGTCCGCGAGCTCGAGAACACGATCGAGCGCGCGGTGGTGCTGGCCGAAGGCCCTGTCATCACCGCGCGCGCCGTGTCGGTCGTCGGCGTCGCGGCGCCGCAGACGACAGGCCTGCCGTCGTTGAGGCTGCGCCAGAACATCGAGTGGGTCGAGCGCGAAACGATTCGCCGCGCCCTCGAGAGCGCCCGCGGCGTGAAGAAAGACGCGGCCGAGCTCATGGGCATCAGCCAGCGCGCGCTGTCATACTACCTGGCGAAATATCGAATTGACTGACGCGCGCGAGTCGATAGTCGATAGTCGTTAGTTCCAGCTCCTGACTAATGACTATCGACTAGCGACTCACGACTCGCGACTAGCGTTACGAGGACGGTAACGCGTTACGGCCCGAGTAAGGGCGGAGGCGGCCGCAAGCGCAAAATGGCCGAGGACCGTTGAAATTCCGGCCGATCGCGCCTCAGCGGCCCTGTACCCCGACCTGGCCCGCCGGTCGTGTCGGCATTGCCCTTGCGTATCCGATCCGTAAAGGAGCGCCCGTGATCTGTCTACCGACCCGCCTCGCTCGCAGGCTCGTGTTCTCGGCGGCTTCAACCGCCGCCCTCGTACTCACGCTCGGCGGCGCGCCTGCCTTCGCGCAGGGCGGAGACGACGACGCAGTGCTGAAGCTGGCTGAGCCAGACTTCACGTTGATCGCGCTGCCGACCTCGCTCCGGCTGCCGCAGTTTGGGAGCGCATTCCGCGTCACGCACCGCTTCGTGCGTCCGCTCGAGTGCAGCGTGTGCGCCGACAGCCTGATCGAGGATCTCTTCGGCATCGACAACGGCGCCCTGATCGGCCTGGAGTACCGCGTCGGCCTCGTGCCGAGCGGCCAGTTCACCTTCTATCGGACGCGCGAACGCAAGACGATTCAGCTATCGGGCCAGTACGGCATCATGCGGCAGGGTGACACACCGCTCGAAGTCTCCGTCCTCGGAAGCGTCGAAGGCACCGATAACTTCAGGGACGAATACTCGGGCGCCGTTGGGGTGATGCTCTCGCGGATGTTCGGGGAGTACGGCGCGATTCACGTGGATCCCATGTTTGTCGGCAACACCAATCTCGATCAGCCGTTTGTCCACGAGGACAGCACGTTCATGATCGGGCTCGGCGCGCGCGTTCGCGTGCGCCCGACGGTGTACCTCGCCGCCGAGTTCGTGCCGCGTGCGTCGGGGTACAAACCCGGCGTCAACCAGGCGAGCTTCGCGATCGAAAAACGATCCGGCGGTCACCTGTTCCAGCTCAACTTCTCGAACTCCCAGGCGACAACGCCGGGATCGCTTGCCCGGGGAGGGGCCACCAACGACAACTGGTATATGGGGTTTAATATCAGCAGGAAGTTCTTCTGATTACTTGTAGCGCAGGACTTCAGTCCTGCCAGGAGTCGGTACCTGTAGCGCAGGATTTAGTCCTGCCCGGAGCAAAGATGACGGTTCGGACAATCACCTGGGGTCTCGTGGCGGTAGCGGCGCTGGCGCTCGCGGCGGCGTGCGGCTCGGATAGCCCGTCGAGCGTCAATCCGGGCTCGCCATCGACAGGAGGCGGCACGCCGACGGCCACGACGACCATCACCATCACGAGCGCCGGCGTGAGCCCGAAGAGCATCACCGTGCCGCGAGGCAGCCAGGTGACGTTCGTCAACAGCAGCTCGCTCTCGCACGAGATGGCCAGCGATCCACACCCGACCCACGGCAGCTGCCCGGAAATCGAGAGCGGTGTCGGCTTCATGAGCGCGGGCCAGACGAAGCTCACGGGCAATCTGAACACGCCGAGAACCTGCGGCTATCACGACCACAACCGCGACTTCGACACGACGCTTCAGGGGACGATTGTGGTCCAGTAAGAACGTCAGAACCTCACGTTGTAGAGCAACTTGAAGTTGCGGCCCATTTCCGGGACCAGTCTCTTGATGAACGAGAGGTGATTCCGGTACAACTCATCGGTGGCGTTGTCCAGGCGCGCAGTAATAGTGCTGACCGCGCCTCCGGTCTGGAACGAATACGCCCCGAACAGCTTTAGCAATTGGTAGCCATCGGTGGTTTCCTCGTCGCCGAACACGCGGTCCTGCTTCGCGGCGGTGGTGACCTCGCCACCGACCTGAAACGCGTTGTAGTGGTACCGAAGGCCGCCACGGAACCTGAGCGGTGGCATGCGCGGCAGCGGATCGTCGGTCGACTGCAGCGTCCCGCGCACGTAGTCGAACCCGACCTCGGCTGCCAGCGTTGGCGTGAGCTGAAAGTCGGCATGCGCCTCGATGCCCTGCAGGAGACTGTCGGCCGCCACGTACTCGACGATCGGGAACTCCTCTTCGTGGTGGCCTTCCCCTTCCTCTTCGTGCTCGCCGATGCCGCGGCCGGGGAAGCGATCCGCAAACTCGTCTTCACGCTCCTCGAATTCCTCGGCCGTCAGCGGGCTTCGGAAGAGATAGTTGGAGATGTCGTTGCGGAAGTAAACGATCTCGCCCGACGCCCGCGCAGACCGCCACCGCAGCGCGAGGTCGAGTCCAACGGCGTGCTCGGGCTCGATGTCGGGATTCCCGATCTCGAACGTGAAGTTCCCCGGGTGCGGCCCGAAGTAGAAGAGCTCTTCGACCGCCGGATAGCGGGCCGCGCGGGCGACGCTGAAGGCGACCGTCACGGCGTCGTTGGCCGCCGCCGGGCGCAGCAGGAGGCCGGCGGAACCGGACCCCGTCGTGAAGCCCCGCTCCCCTTCTCCGTTCGGCGTGTAGCGCGCGTTGTCGACACGTCCGCCGACCTGCAGCGTGACGTGCGGCCAGGTGAGCTCCTCGTACAGAAAACCCGCAAACGATCGCTGGTCGACGGCGGGCGACAGCGCCTCGGCCCCCACGGCGTCAAACGCCCGATCCAGCACCCAGGCGCCGAGGCTGCCCTTCAACCGCTCGATCGCACGGTGGGATCCCATGAATTCGAGCTCGTTGGTGTCGTTCTTGAAAGCCGTTCCGACCTCGTCGCCCACGAGCTCCTCGTGCTTGTAGCGGCGAACCGACAGCGTCGCCCGAAACCCATCGAACGCGCCGGCCAGATCATGGGCGCCCGCGCGCATGCTGAAGCTGTGCTTCCTCGGCGTCGACTGGAGGATGCCCTCCTCGACGACTGGAATGCCGAGCTTGGTGTCGTCGTAGCCGTAGCTGCCGCCGAAGTAGCCGTTCGGCCCGGTCCACGAGAGGCCGACGTTGCCAAAGCCGCTGCGCGCCTGCGAGTTGTCGACCTCGCCTTCCGGCGTGTCGACGTCGCCGGACCGCCGGCCGCCTCCGCCCGCGTGCAGAACAAACGGGCCATTGCCGACGCGAACGTCGGCGGCCGCGCCGGCTTCCTTTGCCGCCGTTCCCACATCAAAGATCACGTGGCCCGAAGTGCCCTGCAGAGGCGCCACAGGAATGTCATCCGTGATGACGTTCACCAGGCCCCCGATGGCGTTGGCCCCGTACAGCAGCGTTGCCGGGCCGCGCACGACCTCGATGCGCTGCGCCGACGCGGGATTCACCGTGACGGCATGGTCGGCGGACTGGCTCGACAGGTCGGCCATGCGCTGGCCGTCCTGGAGGATCAAGACGCGGTCACCATCGAGACCGCGGATGACCGGCCGCGCCGTGGCAGGTCCAAATGCACGAGTGGCCACACCGGGCTGGCTCTCGAGCGTCCCGCCAAGGGACATCTCGATCTGCTTCCCGAGCTCCTGTCCGGCGAGCACTGACGTCGGTTGATAGGCTTCGAACTGGCTTCGTGGCTCCGCGCTGACAGACACGACCTCGTGGAATCGAAGGTCGGGATCCACGCTGACCTCGAGGGGCAAGGCACTCGTTCCCGAGGCCACGACTTCGGTGCGCCTGGACGAGTACCCGTCTGCGCGGACCGACACGTGATACGTGCCGGCCGGAACGTTGTCGAACCTGAAGGCGCCGTCGGCGCCCGAGGTGGCTTCGCGGCGCAGCTCTTCAATCACGACGGTGACACCCGCGATCGGCTCGCCGGATACCGAATTCACCAATCGGCCCGAAAGGGCGCCGCCCTGGGCCGCCGCATCGACGGAACCGGCCGCGAGCACAGTGGCCGTGACCAATCCGAGCAGAGTGGCGCGAAGAAACGCGCTCACGTCAAACGTGCCTGTGTCGGAAGAGCGGCGCGTGAACATAACACCTCGTTTCGGACCAGGCCAGCATGAGCGAACCACGGATGGCGCTGTAAATCGTTGCGGGATTGAGCCTAGTTCGGCGGCGCGAGCCTGTCGCGGCTTCTCCCACGAGTGGTTGAGAATGAACCGTCCGTCGGTCGAAATCGACCGGTGGACGGCTTGGCCTAGCCGCCGAAACACGGAGCGGCGTAAAGTCAGTCGGCAAGTCAGACAAAGGCCAGGTCGAGTCGACAGGCACGTCGCAGGACGAAGTGGGATACCGAGACGTTGAACGAAGTACAGAGAAGCACGATGAACGCAGTACGACGAACGTGAGCACGCCGAACGCCGCACCGAGAACGTAGAACGGTCCTGTGAGCGAGCTCCTCAATTTGATCGGCATGACGGCGGGCACCGCGCTCTACGCGATGCTGCTCGTCATGGTCGTCCGCGCCGGCCGAACGCCTGGCGTTACGGCCCATTTCGATCCGCTGCTTCTGGCGACGGCTCTCCTCGGGCTCGTCTGGAACCTGTGCGCGCTGCCCGCCTACGAGCTCCCAAAGCTGGGCATTCCGGGACCGTTCCCGATCCTCACCGCCATCGGCTTCGGCGCGCTGGGGCTCCTACCGGCGGTCGTCGTCCACTCGGTGTTGCGCGGCGAACGCGACGAGGTTCGCGGCTGGCCGCGCTGGACGCTCGTGGTGAGCGCGTATGGCGTGAGCGCGACGGCCGGGGCGTTTCAGGCGCAGTCGATGTGGGTCGATGGTCCGCTGCCGTCGGTGTTCGCCATGCGGCTCCTCACGTACAGCTACGCGGCCCTCGCGGTGCCGCTTGCGGTGCTGACGCGCGGCCAGGCCGGGTCGCGCCGCGCGCTCTGGGTGGCGGCGTTGTCCATCTTCGCCGTGTCCGCGCTGCACCTCAGCCAGTTTCATCAGGGCGATCCGTCCTGGCCGGTGGAGCTGCTGGGCCATCACGCGTCGCTGCCGCTCGCGCTGGCGATTCTTTATCAGGATTTCCCGTTCGCGCTGGCCGATCTGTTTCTCAAGCGCGCGCTGACGCTGCTCGTCCTTGTCACCGCGGCCTTTGTCTCGGTCGCGACGTTCCGCGCGCGATCGAACGCACCAGAGGCGCCGCTCACCGGAGCGCTGGACGTGGCCGTGCTCGTGACGCTCTGGGTCGCCACGGCGCTTCTGTATCCGAAGCTGCAAGCGGCGGCCGCCTGGTTTGTCGACGCCGTCGTGCTCAAACGGCCCGACTACGCGTCGCTCGGCGCCGAGATCGGGCGGCGGGCACAACGGCAGAGCGACATTCCGGCGCTCCTCGATGAGGCGTGCGCCGAGCTCGCGCCTGCGCTGAGCGCGCGCGTCGTCCGGTGGCGTGACGCGCTCCACGAAACACGGCCCGACGATCTGGCGGTCTCCGTGGAGATCCCCGTAGCAGAGCCGCCGCGCTTCGCGCTCGACGTCGCCGGACTGACCGGCGGCCGGCGTGTGCTGTCGGACGACCGCGCGGCCCTCGACGCGATCGCAGCGGTGCTTGGACGGCGCATCGACGCGCTCCGCATCTCGCGCGAGCGCTACGAGCGTGAGTTGCGCGAGCAGGAAATGGGCAAGCTCGCCACCGAGGCCGAGCTGCGCGCGCTGCGCGCGCAGATCAATCCGCACTTTCTGTTCAACGCGCTCACTACGATTGGCTACCTCATTCAGACCTCTCCGACACGCGCCGTCGAGACGCTGATGCGGCTGACGTCGCTCCTGCGCGGCGTGCTCAGGTCCGAGAGCGAGCTCACGACCCTCGGCCGCGAGATCGAGATGATCGAGGCGTACCTGGACATCGAGCGCGCGCGCTTCGATGATCGGCTCCGAGTCCGGATCGACGTGCCGGCCTCGCTCAAGGCGGTCCGCGTGCCGCCGCTCGTCCTGCAGCCGATCGTGGAAAACGCGGTCAAACACGGCATCGCGCCCGAGCGCCGCGGCGGCGATGTCACCGTGACCGCTCGTTTGGAGCACTCGGCGGCGTCGGGCCCGATGCTCGCCGTCGTCGTACACGACAGCGGCGCGGGCGCCACCGACCGCGAGTTGATCCGGGGACGGAGCGACGGCGTCGGCTTGAGGAACATCGAACGGCGCCTCGCGGTCCAGTACGGCGACAGGGCAGCGCTCGCGATTCGCAGCGCTCCGGGCGTGGGCACCACCGTGGAAGTGCGGCTGCCCGTGGAGCTCGCGGTCTCGGCCGACGCGGTCGCCGCGCGAGATGTGTCGTGAGCGCCCGCCTTCGCATCGTCATCGCCGACGACGAGCGTCCGGCTCGATCATTCCTGGCGGCGCTCCTTCGATCGTTCGAGGATGTGGTGATCGTCGCCGAAGCGGAATCGGGGGCCGAGGCCGTCGCGGCCATCGAGCGCGAGCGGCCTGATCTGGCATTGCTCGACCTGCAGATGCCCGAGCTCGACGGCATTGACGTCGTGCGGATGCTCAAAAAGGGCGACGTGCCGCTCATCGCATTCGTGACGGCCTACGACGAGTACGCCGTGCGGGCGTTCGAACTGAACGCCGTGGACTACCTGCTGAAGCCGGTCGAGAAGACGCGGCTGCGCGAGGCGCTCAACCGCGCGCAGGAGCGCGTCGAGCACGCCGAGATCGTCGCCGAGCAGGGCGTCCGCGTGAACGAGGCGATTGCCGCGCTCGAATCGTCCACGCGGCCGCCGCTGCTCCAGCGGATCCCGGTCAGGCGGCGCGACGAGATCGTGATCGTCCCGGTCCACCAGATCGCATCAATCGTCGCGGAAGGCGAGCTGCTCTACCTGACGACCGCGAAGGGCGAGCGGCACACGATCACGTACCGGCTGAAAGATCTCCAAGGGAGGCTCGACCCGGCGCAGTTCATTCGCCTCGGCCGCGGGACGCTGGCGAACGTTGACGCCATCGTGAAGGTGAACGTGATGCCCGGCGGGACGCATCAGGCGCTGCTGAGCAATGGCCAGAAGCTGCAGGTGAGCCGGCTGCAGTCGCGTATCCTGCGCGAGCGATTTCTTCGGCTGTAGTGGTTGGTTGCGCCCCGCGAGGGCCGCTCGCGGCAACCGAGCGTCCACTCACCGTCGTGGAACAGCCGCCTTTCGTCGTCATCCCCTGGATGGCGAGCCAAGGGCGCTCATCGGGAGAGCGAGTCCTAGGCCGTCGCTCGGCCTTCCTGGCGCTCACTCGCCAGCCCGACCATCTGAAGCGCCCGGAAGTACCAATACCCCGGGTCGAGCTCGCCGCTCCTCGTCGCGAAACGCGGAGAGTTCTGCACGTGGTGATGGTTGTTGTGCAGCGCCTCGCCGCAGGTGAGGATCGACCAGTACCGGCCGGGCAGATTCTTCGAGTGATCCGGCGTGTCGAAATTGCGGTACCCCCACCAGTGGCCCAGCCCGTTGATCACGCCCGCGGCGAAAAATGGAATCCAGGCCATCTCGACGAGCCACATGGCCAGGCCCCACGTCCCGAAGACGAGCGCGTTGGTGACGAGCGTCAGCGTTGGGCCGAGCAGGCTGAGCGGCGCATACACCCGCCGCTCGAGCGCGTCATCGGGCGTGCCCTTGCCGTACTGCTCGAGCACCGCGGCGTTGTGGGCGGCGTGGTGGTAGAGCGAGGTGCCCATGAACACGACCCGCCAGATGCCGTAGACGATGGGACTGTGCGGATCCTCTGGCGTGTCCACGTGCGCGTGATGGCAGCGGTGGACCGCCACCCATTCCTTCGTCGGCATCGCCGTGCGCACCCACAGCCAGAAGCGCATGAAGTGCTCGACGAGCGGGTGGAACGAGATGCTCCGGTGCGTTTGTGCACGGTGCAGATACAGCGTGACCGACGCCGTGGTGATGTGGGTGTCCAGGAACGCGAGCAGCGCGTAACTCCAGACGGGCAGGTCGGGCCAGAGCGCGTGCGCGTTGATCCACGCGCCTAGATTGGTCAGCAGCGACAGCAAGGACATCAGCGCGCTTCAGACCTTGCCGCCGGCGGCGGCCGGCGGCGTGGCTCTCTGGCCGAGCTCGCGATCCAGATCGAGCAGGGACCCCGGGTCGTCGCCGACCAGCCGGAACCGCGCCACCCATTCGCGCGCCGATTTTTCTTCCTCCACCTGTTCGGTCAGGAACCACTGGAGCTCGGTCATCTCGATGAACCCCTTGGATTTGAACGCGAGCTCGTAGAGCGAATTGATCTGCTCGGTCACCGCCTGCTCCTGACGCAGCGCCGACTCGAAGACCTCGCCGAATGATTCGAACTCCCGCTCGGGCTGCTGGATGGCGGTCAACTCGACGACCCCGTTTCGCGCGAGCACGAAATCGAACAGCTTCATCCCGTGCTGGTATTCCTCCACGCTTTGCGCTTTGAGCCATCGCGCCGCGCCCGTGAATTTTTCCCGCTCGCAAAAAGCCGCCATCGCCAGGTACTGATACCAGGCGCTGAACTCGGAGTTGATCTGCACGTTGATCGCCCGAAGCACGTCGGAATGCATCGCTCCCTGGTCCCTCCTCGAAAGATTGTCACGCGTCGCCGACCTAGGGCAGGCCGGCCATCGTCTGACCCGCCGGGCCGCCGAGCTCGCCCGTGTGGGCGAAAATTTCACTGAACAGCATATCCGACTGTGGGGTCGGAGTGGGGTCAGAGTGGGGTCGGACCCCACTAGGGCTGTGCGAGCTCGGTCAGCACCGACGTCGCCAGGACGATGGCCACACCCAGAAGCGCTTCGAGTATCGGCAGGCGCACCGACCCCTCCGCCGTCGGCTCGGTCGGCGAGGCGGACCAGCGGCGCCAGTTGAGATATCCGCAGCAGAGGACGGCCGCGACGATGGCGAGTTTCACGCCCAGCGCGCGGCCGTACGCCGTCGCCCACAGGTTGGCGGGCGAGCCGAGGTACTGCACGGCCGAAATCGCTCCGGCCGCGGCCGCGATGCTCGCCCCCGTGAGCGCAATCGGCGCGAAGTGCCGCAGCAACTCGCCTGCGGCCTCGCGGCGAATCAGCAGAACGCACCCGAGGGTCCCGAGCCAGAGACCGGCGCCCAGGACGTGCGCCGTGTGCAGCACCGGGCCGAGGGGATTGGACGCCGCGTGCCCGAGTAGGGGCATCGACGCGGCGCACGTCACCGCGCCGGTTGCACTCAGCACCCAGCCGGTGGATCGATGAAGGTGGACGACACTCGTGGCAACAAGCAAAAAGGCGGCTGCCCCGACCTGCAGGCGCCACCCACCTCCCCACCGGCTTTGGAAGGCGATGACCGAAAGTTGATCCCACGCCAGCGCGTCGCGCCACCCGAACGCCGCCGCCGTGTGCGTCACCGCGCGCACCGACTGCGCAGCCAGCATCGCGGCTGCCGCGTAACCGGCGAGCGCGGCCAGCGCGGGCTCGAGCCGTCGCGCATCCTCGCCGGCGAGCGCCCGCGGCGCCACGAGCCAGCGTGTGGCGCTCGCGCCGATCGCCAGCAGCACTGCGGCGTAGACCACCGCTTTTGCCGCGGCTTCCGGCGCGAGCTCCATCACATCAGAGGTAACTGTTGACCGGGTCGACCGGCGCGTACCGGTCAACAGTTACTAGTAATTGTTTACCGCTCATGGATCGAAGGCGGTAGACAATTACCATCAGAAAGTGCCGGGTTCGAAGACGAGGAACATCTGACGCGGCAGGAACACGTGCTGGGTAACCAGCCGGAATCCGGCTGATCCGAGCTCGGCCGCGATCTCCTCCGCGGTGAAGCGGAACTCCACTGGAGGTCCCTCGGGGGCGTCCTTCTTGAAGTCGATGATGGCGAGGCGGGCGCCCGGTTTCATCGATTTTCGCAGCTCGCGGAAATACGCCGGCCGGTTCGCGATATGGTGGTACGTGTCGACGATCAACACGACATCGACGGCGCGAGGCAGGTTGGCAACGCTTGCCCCGGCGAGGACGGGCACGACGTTGGTCAAGCCTTCCTTCATCGCGCGTTTCGCCAGATAGTCGACCATCGACGGCTCGACGTCGGCCGCGTAGACGATCGGCGCGGCCTTGGACTTCGCCAGACGCACGCTGAAGTATCCCGTGCCCGCGCCGATGTCGGCCACCGACTGGCCGCGCGAGAGGGCCAGCGCCTCGATCACGCGGTCGGGCATCTGCCACGCGTCCCGCGCCGGGTCGTCGAACGACTTCGCATAGCGCTCGGCATCATCGAAGCGGTGCTCCATATGCTGGCCCGGCGCGGCCGCTCCAACCTGCGGCGGGTGATCCTGCGCCAGCGACGTGCCCGCCAGGCACAGACCGGCGATGGCCCAGAGCAGCGCGACGCTCCTCTTGACCACAACGGACGTCTCGCTTCGCGGCTGCATCGTCGGGATCATCCGCCTATTCCCCTTTCTTGAGCGTGAGAGTAAACGTGAACGCGCCTTTCTGCACGTGGCCATCGTCGCCGGCCGTCTGCCAGTCGACGGCATACTTGCCGTCCACCATCGTGCCCGTGATGGCCGCCATGATGGTCTTCTCGCCCATGGCGTGGGCCGGCCCAAGCTCCACTTTGCCCGAGGGTCCCGACAGCCCAACCTTGGTCACGGCCAGGTCTGGCTTCTCGGTGACAAACAGCTGGATGCTCGTTGGTGCGGCCGAAACCGTCGTGCCGTCGGCCGGCTGCGTCTTCTCGATCTTCATGTGGGCCTGCACGAAGGTGGCCAGCGGCCACAACAACGCCAGAATCGCGAGACCGACGAAGAATGTCTTCCGGTTCATGAACAGCTCCTCCTTCACTTGACCAATTCAACTCGAACAACCGACGTGGCCGGAACTCCAGTTGTCCACGCCACGAGGAAACCTTCGGGCGCTCGCGCGATCGCCGGATAGGTGCCGATCCGTGCGCCGCTCGTCGCGAGCCGATCGAAACCGACGCGGCCGTCCGCATTCACCACGCCGCGGGCGAGCGCGAGACGCCGCGAGCCACCGCCCGATTCGTCCCACGCCACCGCGAGATGTCGGTGACGCCACCCTCTGTCCCTGCCCACACGACGACAACAAACGATCCGTCGGAGGCCGTCGAAACGTGGGCATTGGCACGGCCAGGCACTCCGAGCGTCATGGGTCCGGCCGCTCGAAGCGCCATCGTCACGCTCGCTGTCGCCAGAACGACGGCGATCGCCAATGCGCCGAGCAGATCCCTCATGGAGTGCTCCAAACTCAACACCAGCACACGACGCGCGTTCATGATTTTCGCGCCGGGCGCGCTTCACATCATTATCTCACTCTGGTCTCGGGTGCGGATATCCCCTTTCTTCGCTGATCGGCGCACTCAGCGCTCGAGCTCTCACCCGAATCCCGGGCCCGAGTCCCCAATTGCGCTCGCCAGATCGCTGGGCGAGCTACGGCGGGCAGGCCGAGCCACGAATCCCGAGCCTCCTTGGCCCGCCGAAGCGCAAGAGCGCGAAGGCGGCTATTGGTTCAGGTCCACCCACACGCTCTTCACCTGTGTGTAGTGCTCGAGCGCGTGCACGCTCAGCTCGCGGCCGAAGCCGCTCTGCTTGTAGCCGCCGAACGGCGCCGCCGTGTCGTAGACGTTGTAGGTGTTGATCCAGCAGATCACACCGTGGTTCGGTCTTCTTCGTGTTTTCGCGTTTTCGTGGCGGTGGGCGCTCGGAGTTGAACTTGAACGTTCGTTCAACTAACGTTAGAGCTGTGTCAGCGAGCAAGTCGACCGCGTCAGAGCCGGCGGGCCGAGCACGGCCGGGCCGCCGTCGCCGGCGCACGATGGCCTCGCGCGAGACGATCGGCCCGCATCCGACGCGCATCGAGATCCTGAAGAGCGCCGCGGCGGCGTTCCGCCGGCTCGGCTACCACGGCGCGACGGTCGAGCAGATTGCGGCCGCGCTCCACATGAAGAAGGGGAATCTCTACTACTACTTTCACAACAAGGAAGAGATCCTCTTCGCGTGTCATCAGTATTCGCTCGAGCGCCTGATGGGCCTCCTCCATGAAGTCGAGCAGAGCGGCCTCGCGCCCGACGTGAAGGTCCGGCGTCTGATCGTCGCGGGCGTTCACACCATTCTCGATGAGCTGCACGGCACGGCGCTGTTTCTCGATCTCGAGGCGCTGTCGCCGGCGCACCTCAAGACCATCATCGCCGGCCGCGACCAGTTCGATCAGGGGCTGCGCCGTCTGCTCGAGGAGGGCGTGAAGGCGGGGGTCTTCGATCGGGGCGACATCAAGCTCCGATCCTTCGCGATGCTCGGCGCGCTCAACTGGATTCCACGCTGGTACGACCCCGACGGTCCGGCCACGTCGCAGGAGATCGCCGACCGCTTTGCGGATTACCTGATCGCGGGGCTGAGAGTGCATGAAGCCTGAATTTGAGGATTTGAGGATTTGAGGATTTGAGGATTTGAGGATTTGAGGATTTGAGGATTTGAGGATTTGAGGATTTGAGGATTTGAGGGACTTGCCCAGAGCCTCCGCGAGCTCTGCGTTCTGCGGCGATCGTCGTCGTGGCTTCGCGCGTCAGGATCGCAGTTTGAACCGCTGAACCTTCCCCGTCGGCGTCTTCGGCAGGTCCGCCACGAACTCCACCCACCTCGGGCGCTTGTAGTCGGCCAGCCGCTCGCGCACGAATCGCTGCAGTTCCGCGGCGAGATCGGGCGACGCGGCATCGCGTTCGCGTAGCACGATATAGGCCGCGGGCTTGACGAGGGTGTCGTGATCCTCCCGGCCCACGACGCCGCATTCGCGCACGGCGGGGTGCTCGACGAGCACGTTCTCGATCTCGACGGGACTGACCCAGAGCCCGCCCACCTTGAGCATGTCGTCGGTTCGCCCCGCGTACCAAAAGTAGCCGTCCCCATCCTGCGAGTATTTGTCGCCCGTGCGCAGCCATCCGTCGACGATCGTGGCGGCGGATTTCCCGGGCTGGTTCCAGTAGCCCGCGCACGTCGAGTCACCGGCAACCCACAAGTGGCCAATGTCGCCGGTGGCGACCGGCGTGCCGCGATCGTCGAGGATCCGCGCGTCGTACCCCGGCACCAGCCGCCCGCTCGAGCCCGGCCTGATCGCGCCGGGCCGGTTCGAGATGAACGTCTGCAGCGCTTCGGTCGAGCCGATGCCGTCGAGCACCTCGATGCCGAATCTCCGTTTGAAGCGCTCGTACAGCGCCGGCGGCAGCGCCTCGCCCGCCGACACGGCCACGCGAATCGACGACAGGTCGTGGTCGCTCCGGTGGGCGAGCAGCATCCCGTAGCCGGTCGGCACCGAATAGAAGATCGTCGGACGATGGCGCTCGATGACGCGGTAGACGTTCGACGGAGTGGGCGGCCCCCCCCAGAGAATGCTCGTGGCGCCGACGGCCAGGGGAAAGTACAGCGCGTTGCCGAGGCCGTATGCGAAGAACAGTTTGGCGACGCTGAAGCAGCGGTCGGACTCCCTGATGCCGAGCACGCCCTTGGCGAACAGTTCCGCCGAGACGACCATGTCGTGCTGCAGGTGCACGCAGCCCTTCGGCGTGCCGGTGCTACCCGAGGAATACAGCCAGAACGCGGGCGCGTCACGGCCGGTCGGCGCCGGCTCGAGATCCGGCGAGCCCTCCGCGAGGAACCGCTCGAACGCCATCGATCCTGGCAGCGTGGGCCTTCCGACAACGACGACGTGCTCGAGCGCCCGCAGCCGATCGCGCGGAATGCGGCTCAGCTCGGGGATGAGCTCTTCGCTGATCACGAGCACGCGTGCCGCCGAGTCGTTCAGCAGGTACTCGTAGTCGGCGGCCTTCCACAGCGTATTGGTGGGAATCGGCACGGCGCCGATCTTGATTGAGCCAAAAAAGCCGTAGGCGAACGCCGGCCCGTCGACGAGCATCAGCGCCACGCGCGCTCCAGCGCCGACACCGCACCGCGCGCGAAGCGCCGAGCCGAAACGATTGACGCGCTCGTGCAGCTGGGCGTAGGTCACGGCCTCGTCGCCGCACTCGATGGCCACTTTGCCAGCGCGGCCCTCGCGGAGATGCCGGTCGACAAAGTGCGCCGCGGCATTGAAGATCTCCGGCACGCCGAGCGCCGCCGCCGTGGTCATGTCTCCCTCTCGAACCGCATGATGGTGCCGTCGATATAATAGATGGATGGCGCGCGTGATACCGCTGGCGCCGCAGTTCCGGACGCCCAAGCCCGAGTGGCTGAAGGTCCGCGCCCCGGGTTCGCCGAGCTACCTCCGCCTCAAGGGCCTCATGCGGGAGCTGAGCCTCCACACGGTGTGCGAGGAAGCGCGCTGCCCCAACATCGGCGAGTGCTGGAATCATGGCACCGCCACGTTCATGATCCTGGGCGACGTCTGCACGCGCGCATGCTCGTACTGCGCGGTCGCGCACGGGCGTCCCGCACCGGTCGATCGGACCGAGCCGGTCCGCGTCGCCCACGCCATTCAGACGCTCGACCTGAGCTATGTGGTCGTCACGTCGGTCGATCGGGACGATCTTGCCGACGGCGGCGCCTCGACCTTCGCCGGCACCATTCGAGAGACGCGCGCGCGGCTGCCGCATTGCCGCATCGAAGTGCTGATCCCGGACTTTCAGGGCAGCCATGACGCGCTCAAAGCCGTGCTCGACGCCGGCCCGGACGTGCTCAATCACAACACCGAAACGGTGCCGCGGCTCTACCGCATGGCCCGGTCGGGCGGGCGGTACGAGCGCACGCTGGAACTGCTCGACCGCTCTCGCCGCTACGCGCCCCGGATCCCGACCAAGACAGGCGTCATGGTGGGCCTCGGCGAAGAACGCGACGAGCTGGTCGAGACGTTCAGTCACCTTCGCGGCGTCGGCTGCGGCATCCTGACCATCGGCCAGTACCTGCGGCCAACCGACGCGCACGCACCGATGGCCCGTTACTACCATCCCGACGAGTTCCGCGATCTCAAACGAATCGCGCTCGACCTGGGATTCGTCCACGTCGAATCCGGGCCGCTCGTGCGCAGTTCCTATCACGCGCACGAAACCGCCGACGCCTACGAGCGCGCCGCGCTCGCCTGACATTTCTGCCGGGCGAAGACCCGAGATCCTCAACTGAGCGCTTCGCGCCGGCGTGTCGCGCAGGACTTCGTCCTGCCTGCGGCGGCGCGCGTGCAGGTTTGACCAGCCTCCGCGAAGGCTACAGTGGTCCGCCGGAGCTTCAGCGAAGGCGGACGACCGGCGCGACACTGTGGTGAAGACGCTCGAGAGCATCAGCTCGCGAGCGCGCGCGCGGCCAGTCCTCGGGCATCTCGAAACGGCACGCCCGAGTCGCCGAGCAACCGCACGAGGCACAGCGCTCTGTCGAGGCGATCGGCAGCGGCGCGCACGCCCGCGATGCGCGCCAGCCGCTCGTGCACGTCGGCGATCGCCGCGGCCTCAACCGGCCGTCCGCTCGCCAGCACGGATCCGATATAACACGCCTGCCCGGCCATCCAGACGTGATCGACCGGATGCTCGCGCGGCGCGATCCGATAGCGCTCGAGGTACTCGAGCACATCAGCACGGGTCACCTTCAGCTCGTGCGAGAGCTCGGCAAACGCCCAGCGCTCGCGTGACGAGCCGTCAGACGAACCGGCGGCGACGGGCGAGGCCACTCTGCCCGCCATGAGCGCATCGCTCCAGCAGACGAAACCGTGCTCGGCCAGGCTGACGTCGATCCGCTGATCGAGCCTCGCGTCCGCAAAAGGGATCACGGGGTCCCACTCGCATTCGAGCTCGCCGTCCTCCTCGATCCGATACGTGCTGCGCAGCCGGGCCGTCCCCCCGGTCGGCGACGGATGGATTTGTAGCGCGGATTGAGACGTGAGCCGCACACGCGCGCCAGGTCCGACCGAGATGTGCTGCGCCAGGTCGTCGCCACCGAACACCCCCGGCCCAGACGAAGCGAGAATCATGCGCGCGGCATCGCCATCGGGAAACGTCCGCCCGACCCGGAACGGCGGCTCGGCGTACGCGTGAACCAGCACCGTCCGGCCGTCGCGACGCGCGAAGACCAGCTCCAGCCGGGCGCGGCGTCCGACGCTCGCCGTGTCGCGGGTGTCGGCTACCGGTCGAACAGCAGTTCCCGCTGAATCCACGAGACGATCTCCTCGAGTCCGGCGCCGGTTTTGAGATTGGTGAAGAGAAACGGGCGCTCGCCGCGCATCAGCTTCGAGTCGCGCGCCATCACGTCGAGGCTGGCGCCCACCTGGGCCGCGAGGTCGATCTTGTTGATCACGAGCAGATCCGAGCGCGTCACCCCCGGACCTCCTTTGCGCGGAATCTTGTCGCCGCCCGAGACGTCGATCACGTAGATCGCGGCGTCGACGAGCTCCGGGCTGAAGCTGGCGGCCAGGTTGTCGCCCCCGCTTTCGAGAAAAATCAGATCGAGACCCGGATGGCGGCGCGCGAGCTCGTCGAGGGCGTCGAAGTTCATCGACGCATCCTCGCGAATCGCGGTGTGCGGGCAGCCGCCTGTCTGCACGCCGATGATGTGGTCGGGCGCCAGCGCCTCGCTGCGCACGAGAAACTCCATGTCCTCGCGCGTGAAGATGTCGTTGGTGACGACCCCGAGCGCGTACTCGCCTCGCATCCGCTTGCACAGCGCATCGACGAGTGCCGTCTTGCCGGATCCCACCGGCCCGCCAATCCCGATGCGTACGGCGCTCATTGGGGCGAGCGCGAGCCGGAGCGGGACGCGCGGCCCACGCGACGAGTGGCCTGTCCTCGCTGAACAACGACCAGATTCCGGAGCGCGGCGCCCGGATGGCAAGGCGCGACGACCGAGCATGCCGGGAGTATGTGAGGGAGGAGCAACGCAGCCAGCCGGGATGCCCCGCCCGGAAGCTGGTCATTGATCAGCGAGGACCGGCCACAGATCATGTCAGGAACAGCCTCGACCGCAAGTGTTGCTGGGCCATGGTGGCGATGTCGAATGCTGGCGCGAAAGCGCCCGGACGATCGCCTCGCGCAACCCGTTCCTCGATTGCGTCGAGCGTGGCGGGCACGCGCGCGAGCGTCCGCGCGAGAAGCGCATGGGCCTCGGTCTGGCCGATGGGCATCAGGCGCATGGCCGACGACACCGTGGCCGCGAGGCGTGTGTAGATGTAACCCCCGGCCGCCGCTCGCGCGTCGATGCCGGCCGAGGCGCAGACGCCGCCGAAGGCGACCGGCAGGGTGACCCGCACCGCGGCCGCGCCAGGTCCGCTCGACCCGCCCGCCGGCCGCAGCCCGGGGGGCGACTTGGTGACGAGCTCCGGGTGAATCGCCCACCACGTTTTCAGCAGGCGCGCGCCCATCGCGCGGCTCGCCGCGCGTGCGGTCGACGAGGGGCGCAGCGCATACACCTCCCTGTCGAGCCTCTCGAGACTGTCGAGCGCCTCGAGATCGACGGTCCGGTCGTCGATGCACGCGCGCCAGGCGAGCACCACGGCGAGGGCTTCGCTTCGCCCCAGGCTGTCGTCGAGCAGGACGTCCATCCATTGTTGCAGCGCGTCGGCCGATGCCACGGTCCCGTCGGCCGTTGCGACCTCCAAGCCGTCGGAATGCGCGAACCCGCCTGTGGGAAACAGGCTGTCGCACAAGTGCAGCAAAGCGAGCAGCGAGATTTCACCCATGGCGATGGTCGGCCAGCATGGCGACCGGCGTGAACGGCCGGCTCGCGCGCGCGAACTGGATGCCACACTGCTCGAGCAGTTGCTCGAGACCGGGCACGGCCGGACACACGATCTCGTCGCCCGCAATCATCAGCGGCTGATGGTTGTTGCCGATCTGGTACGCGTACAGGCCCCATTCGGCCCGCGAACGAGGCGTGATGACGAACACTGGCTCGTCACACTCGACGACCGACACCACGACGGCCCGGTCGTCGATCACCAAGCAGTCGCCGCCGCGCAGCACGGTCCCACGCTCGAGCGCCGTGCCGAACTCCACCCCACCATTCGACGTGCGCCGTGCGCGGGCCCTCACCCGCTCTTCCCAGCCGAGCGCGATCGTGTCGCGCACGTATCCCAGCGCGCGAGCCGGTAAGGCGTCGGCGCGATGCACCTCGCGGGCCAGGGGAAGGGACTTGAACAGTTCGAGCATGTTTGTCAGAACAGAAAATACCGCTGCGCCAGCGGCAGCACGTCGGCCGGCTCCGAGGTGAGCAGCTCGCCGTCGGCGCGGACTTCGTACGTGTCGGCGTTCACCTCGATGCGGGGCAGCGCGGCATTCAGGACCAGATCGCGCTTGCCGATCGACCGGCAGCCGCGAACCGCGACGCCCCGGCGCGCGAGCCCGTCGAGCGCGCCTGATTCGAACCCGCTCCGGCTCACGAAATGTACGGCACACGAGTCGAGGGCTGCACCGAAGCCGCCGAACATCAGCCGTGTCACAACCGGCTGCGGCGTCGGAATCGACGCATTGCCGTCGCCCATCATGGCGCCGGCGATGAAGCCGCCCTTGATGATCAGCTCGGGCTTCACGCCGAAAAATGCCGGCTTCCACAGCACCAGGTCGGCCATTTTCCCAACCGCGATCGACCCCACCTCGGAGGCCATGCCGTGCGCGATCGCCGGGTTGATGGTGTACTTGGCGATGTAGCGCCGCACTCGGTAATTGTCGTCGGACGAGCCATCCTGTGGGAGCGCGCCTCGCTGCTGCTTCATCTTGTCGGCGGTTTGCCAGGTGCGCATGATCACTTCGCCGATCCGACCCATCGCCTGCGAGTCGGACGACATCATGCTGATCGCGCCGAGATCGTGCAGCACGTCTTCGGCCGCGATCGTCTCGGGCCGGATCCGCGAATCGGCAAACGCGACGTCCTCCGGCACCTTGGGTGAGAGGTGATGACACACCATCAGCATGTCGAGATGCTCGTCCAGCGTGTTCCTCGTAAAGGGCATCGTCGGATTGGTCGAGGAAGGCAGGACGTTGGGCTCGCCGCAGAGGCGAATGATGTCGGGTGCGTGGCCGCCACCGGCGCCCTCGGTGTGATAGGTATGGATCGTCCTGCCGCCGATCGCGGCAATCGTGTCTTCGACGAAGCCGCACTCGTTGAGCGTATCGGTGTGAATCGCCACCTGCACGTCGAGCTGGTCGGCCACCGACAGCGCGCGATCGATGGCCGAGGGCGTGGTGCCCCAGTCTTCGTGCAGCTTCAAGCCGATCGCGCCGGCGCTGATCTGCTCGCGCAGTGGCTCCTCGGTCGACGCGTTGCCCTTGCCGAGAAACCCGAAGTTGAGCGGAAAGGCCTGCACCGCTTCGTACATCCGCCGGATGTTCCACGCGCCGGGCGTGCACGTGGTGGCGTTGGTACCCGTCGCCGGCCCGGTGCCGCCACCGACGAGCGTCGTGATGCCGGAGTGGAACGCGTCCGGGATCTGGTTCGGCGAGATGAAGTGCACGTGCGAGTCGATGCCGCCGGCCGTCAACATGCGGCCTTCGCCCGCAAGGATTTCCGTCGACGCGCCAATCTCGAGCCCTGGCGTCACGCCGTCCATCACGTCCGGATTGCCGGCCTTGCCGATCGCCGAGATGCGACCGTCACGCACGCCGACGTCGGCCTTGTAGATCCCACTGCTGTCGACGATGACCGCGTTCGTGATCACGAGATCCGGCGCGCCTGCCTGGCGCGTCGCCGACGGCGACTGCCCCATGCCGTCGCGAATGACTTTGCCGCCGCCAAATTTCGCTTCGTCTCCGTATGTCGTGAAATCGCGCTCGACACGAACGATGAGCGACGTGTCGGCGAGCCGGATGCGGTCTCCCGTCGTCGGGCCGTAGTGGTCGGCGTACGTGCGGCGATCGATCTTCATGGATGTACTTGCGGATGACAATTCCCACGACAGACGCAGAGCACGCAGAGTCGGTACGCGTTGGTTACTGATCCAATGGAATTCTCTGCGCGCTCCGCGATCTCTACCCTTCGACCCTTCGACGACCTCAGAGTCGTCCCGAGCACAGTCGAGGGACGACGAGCTCAGGGCATCCCGAGCTTGTCGAGGGATGCGTTGATCGTCTGGTGTTATCGGACAAATGTGTGCACACGCTCGAGCGCACGCCTCCTCACGTCGTCATCATCCAAGGGGCCCTCGACGAGCCGGTTCAGGCCCACGATGCGGCGCGCGCCGCCAATGGTCACGAGCTCGACCGCGCGCGTGTCGCCGGGCTCGAAGCGGACCGCGGTGCCCGCGGCGACGTTGAGCCGCATGCCGTACGCCCGCTCGCGGTCGAACGCCAGGCAACGATTGACTTCGAAGAAATGACAATGCGAGCCGATCTGCACCGGCCGATCGCCGCGGTTGGTTACTTCGAGACGAACGGTTGGACGACCCGCGTTGATCTCGATCGGATCGGCGGATAGCAAGTACTCGCCGGGTATGATCTTTTCTTTCTCCACGGTCCCTTTGCCCTTTGCCCTTTGCCCCTCTGCCCTCTGCCCTTTGCCCTTGCCCTTGCCCTTTGCCCTTGCCGTCCCCCGAGCGCCTAGCGTATCGGCTGATGCACCGTCACGAGCTTCGTGCCATCCGGGAACGTGCCCTCGATCTGAATCTCCGCAATCATGTCGGCCACGCCGTCCATCACGGCATCGGCCGGCAGGATGGCCGCGCCGAGGCTCATGATTTCGGCGACCGACCGGCCGTCGCGAATCAGCTCGAGGATGTCCGACGTGATGAGCGCGACCGCTTCCGGATGGTTCAGCTTCAGTCCGCGGGCGCGGCGCTTGCGCGCCAGCTCGCCGGCGGAAAAGATGAGCAGCTTGTCGATTTCTCGCGGCGTGAGGTGCATCGCGTCCAGGGTGTCGCGCCGGCTGTTATGCCTCAAGAGCCGGGAAAATGTAAAGCCTGAGCGCCCATACATTCTTGTATGGCTCATTGGCTCACCGGACGTTTCTGTCCTTCACGGGTCCACAGCGGGCGTTTGCCAGGGCGACCTTCACTCCGGCCCCCGTTCCTGGAGATTGAGGCCGAATCCTACGCTCACGTCGCGCTCCGCCGAAGTTTCTACGTTTTTGTAAGATGTGCCGGTGCCATGCGGACGCCGACCGGACGCGTATTCCGCGAAAAAGACGCCGAAATACGCCCGATCGGCGCGGCACGGAGGTCGGACCCGAGTGGTCCGCGTCTTGCTCCCGCTGGTTTCACGACCGGCGCGTCCTGTCCGAGGCCGGCCGGGCGGGTTGTGAAACCGCTTCTCATCCTGGCGGAGGGAGTGTCCAGATGAACGTCGACGCCGTAGCCCGACGCGTGCTGGCGGAGTTCGAGGAAATGCCCGGTCTGTCCCTGACCCCGCGTCAAGCCTCGCGCCTCTTCGGCCTCGATCACGACGTGTGCAAAATCGTGCTCGATACGCTCGTGGACCTGGCCTACCTGCGCCAGACCCATGCCGGAACCGTCACGCTCGGTGACCGCGTCGCGGCCTAATCATAATTCCTACTCACGACGATTGCCGCATCCCTCGACAGGGATCGGGGATGCCCTGAGCATGTCGCCCCTCGACCGAGCTCGGGACGACCCCGAGCCAGTCGAGGGGTCGAAGGGCGGAACTCGCAGAGACCGCAGAACAATGCCTGGGTGAGGCGTTTTCTTCTTCGTGTCTACGTGCCTTCGTGGCTCGCTCGATGGTCTTCTTCGTGTTTTCGTGTTTTCGTGGCTACCCCTGTAACGCCAGCAGAAACGGCTGCTCGAGCGCCTCGACCACCCAGCGCAGGAAGCGCGCGCCGTCGGCGCCATCGATGACGCGGTGGTCGTAGGACAGCGACAACGGCAGCATCAAGCGCGGCACGAGCCGGGCGCCGTCTCCGCTTCCGCGGCCCCGCCCACGGTCGGCATCTTTCGCGTACACCGGCTCCATCTTCGCGCGCGAGATGCCGAGAATCGCCACCTCCGGCAGGTTGACGATGGGCGTGAAGAACGATCCGCCGATGCCTCCAAGGTTCGAGATGCTGAACGAGCCGCCCTGCATGTCCTCGAGTGAGATCTTGTGCGTTCGTGCTTTCTCCGAGAGCCCGGACAGCTCGACCGACAGCTGAATCACGTTCTTGGCGTCGGCGTCGCGGATGACCGGCACGAGGAGCCCTCGATCGGTGTCCACGGCAATGCCGATGTTGATGTACTTCTTGTAGACGATCTCGCCGGCCACCACATCGATCGACGAATTGAACTGCGGGAACACCTTCAGGGCGCTCGCCACGACCTTCGTTGCAATCGCCGTAATGGTGAGGCTGCCGCCGGCCGCTTCGGCCTGCTTTGAGTAGCGTCGGCGCAGCTCCTCGAGAGCGGTGATGTCGGCGAGGTCGTGCTGGGTCACATGGGGCACCTCGGCCCACGCGGCGCTCAGGTGCTCGGCCGTCTTGCGGCGGACGGCCCGCATCGGCTGGCGATCGATCGCTCCCCAGCGCGAAAAATCGGGCAGGGCCCTGGCAGGAACATCAGGAGCCTGCGCCCCGCCGCCATCTGCTGGCCCGACGCCTGTCACGATCCGCTTCGCGTGTGCCTTGACGTCTTCGATCGAAATGCGGCCGTCAGGGCCGCTCCCGGCAACTTGCCTTATGTCGACGCCGAGCTCGCGCGCCATTCGACGCACCGAGGGTGCGGCGGGCGCGGCCGGCAGATCCGAGGCGGCGTGACTGGTGTCGGCCGACTGCCGCGCGCCACGGCTGATGTCGACGACCTTGTTGACCGGCACGCCATGCTCCGCGGCGGTCGTCGCCGCCGCGGATGTCGACGGAGTCGGCGGCGGTGGCGGACTCGACCCGTTCTCCTCGACGCTCAGGATGGCCTGGCCGACCTTCACGGTGTCGCCGGCCTTCACCTTGATCTCTTTCACCTGTCCGGCGACGGAGGACGGCACTTCGATCGTGGCCTTGTCGGTTTCGAGCTCGAGGACGGGCTGATCGTTCGCGAGCACGTCGCCGGGCTTGACGAGCACGCGAAGCACGTCGCCGGCCGTGATGTCTTCGCCGAGCTCGGGGAGGTTGAAATCGATAGCCACAAACACCTCTAACACTCAGGTCACAGAATCACCGAGGGCACGGTCCCAAGACGTTTCCCGCCGTGTCCTCCCATCGCCTTCTGTTGGACGCTCAGTGTCCTCCGTGGTTGCGTTCTAGGAAACGGCCGGATTCGCCTTTTCCGGATTGATGGCGTGCGTCTTGATCGCCTGCTGCACGACCGACGTGTCGATCGTGCCTTCGCGGGCGAGCGCGCTGAGCGTGGCGAGAATCACGAAGCGATAGTCGACCTCGAAAAACTCGCGCAGGCTCGCGCGGTTCTCGCTGCGGCCGAACCCATCGGTGCCGAGCGTCGTCAACGGCCGCGGCAGCCATTTGTCGATCGAATCGGGCAGCGCTTTCAGATAATCGGACGCCGCCACGAGGACGCCCGGGGCCCCCTCGAGGCACGAGGTGATGTAGGGCACCCGCTGCGGCTCGCCGGGGTGCAGCAGGTTCCACCGCTCGCACGCGTGGCCGTCGCGGTAGAGCTCGCTGTAGCTGGTCACGCTCCACACGTCGGCGCCGACGTTGTACTTCTCCTCGAGAATCGCCTGGGCCTTGACGACTTCTGGCACAATCGCGCCGCTGCCGAACAGCTGCGCCCGCGCGCGGGCGTTTGGCAACGACGTCGCGCGGAAGCGGTAGATCCCCTTCAGGATGCCGTCGCGCGCCCTCTCGGGCATGGCCGGCATGGCGTACTGCTCGTTCATCACCGTCATGTAATAGAAGACGCTCTCCTGATCGACATACATCCTGCGGATGCCGTCCTGAATGATGACCGCGATCTCGTACGCGAACGCCGGATCGTAGGCCACGACGTTGGGCACCGGGTACGCCAGCAGGTGGCTGTGGCCGTCCTGGTGCTGCAGGCCTTCGCCGGCGAGCGTCGTGCGCCCTGCCGTGCCGCCGATCAGGAACCCGCGCGTGCGCGAATCGGCGGCGGCCCAGATGAGGTCGCCGATCCGCTGGAAACCGAACATCGAGTAGAAAATGAAGAACGGAATGGTGTTCACGCCGTAGGTCGCGTAGGCGGTGCCGGCGGCGATGAACGACGACAATGAGCCAGCCTCGTTGATGCCTTCCTCGAGGATCTGGCCGTCTGACGCTTCCTTGTAGTACAGGAGCATGTCTCTGTCGACCGGCTCGTAGGCCTGGCCCGAGTGCGAGTAGATGCCGACCTGCCGGAAGAGCGCCTCCATACCGAAGGTGCGCGCCTCGTCTGGGACGATCGGTACGACGAGGGGCCCGAGATCCTTGTCGCGCAGGAGCTTCGACAGCATCCGCACGAACACCATGGTCGTCGACGCTGGCCGGCCCTCGGAGTCCGCGTAGAACTCGTCGAAGATCTCGCTCGAGACCTTGTCGAGCGGCGCACTGCGGATCTTGCGAAGGGGCGTGTAGCCGCCGAGCGCGGCGCGCCGCTCCTTCAGATACTTGAATTCGGGACTGTTCTCGGCCGGACGGTAGAACGGCGTGCGGCCGATCTCGGCGTCAGACACCGGGATGCCGAAGCGGGTGCGGAACGCCCGCAGCTCCTCTTCGTTCATCTTCTTCTGCTGGTGCGTGATGTTCTTGCCTTCGCCGGCCTCGCCGAGCCCGTACCCCTTGATCGTGCGAGCGAGGATGACCGTCGGCGAGCCCTTGTGCTCCGTCGCGGCCTTGTAGGCGTTGTACACCTTGATCGGATCGTGGCCGCCGAGCGACATCTTCTTCAGCTGGTCGTCCGACAGGTGCTTGACCATCTCGAGCAGCCGCGGGTCGGCGCCCCAGAAGTGCTCTCGGAGATAGGCGCCGGACTCGACAGCGTATTTCTGATACTGACCGTCGACGATGTCGCCCATGCGCTTGACCAGCAGACCGTCGCGATCCTTGGCGAGCGTCGGATCCCACTCGCGGCCCCACAGGACCTTGATCACGTTCCAGCCGGCGCCGCGGAACGCTGCCTCGAGCTCCTGGATGACCTGGCCGTTGCCGCGGACCGGACCGTCGAGCCGCTGCAGGTTGCAGTTGATGACGAAAATCAGGTTATCGAGGCGTTCGCGGGCCGGCAGCGTGATGGCGCCGAGCGCTTCGGGCTCGTCGGTTTCGCCGTCGCCGAGAAACGCCCACACCTTGGCGTTGGACGATGCTTTCAGCCCGCGATCCTCGAGGTAGCGCATGAAGCGCGCCTGGTAGATCGCCATGATGGGGCCGAGGCCCATCGACACCGTGGGATACTCCCAGAAGTCGGGCATCAGCCACGGGTGCGGATACGACGACAGACCGCGGCCGGGCTGCAACTCGCGGCGAAAGTTCTCGAGGTGCGAGTCGTCGATCCGGCCCTCGAGATACGCGCGCGCGTAGATGCCCGGCGCCGCGTGGCCCTGGAAATAGATGACGTCGGCGTCGGGGCTCTCATGCCCGCGAAAGAAATGGTTGAAGCCGACCTCGTAGAGCGTGGCCGCCGACGCATAGGTGGAGATGTGGCCGCCGATACCGTCTTCCGCCTTGTTCGCGCGCACGACCATCGCAGCCGCGTTCCAACGCACGAGGCTCTTGATCCGGCGCTCGAGGTCCGGGCTGCCCGGCATCAAATTCTGGTTGTCGGCGGAAATCGTGTTGATGTACGGAGTGTTGGCGGTGAAGGGCAGCGTGACGCCGTTCTTGGTCGCGTGAAGGCTCAGTTCACGAAGGAGCCGCGCGACTTTGCCTGCGCCGCCGCTCTGCAGGACATAATCGAGCGAGTCGAGCCACTCCCGCGTCTCGATGGCGTCGAGCTCGGTCGCCTCTTTGGGAGCAATATGTCTCATGGTAATTGTTTGCCGCCTTCGATCCATGAGCGGTAAACAATTACTAGTCGGACCGGTAAACAGTTACGTCTCATGAATGGCTGGCTCGTAGACCAACTCGAATTGTACCCTCGACTCCGGGAGGAGAGACAACCATGCGCGCACCGACCGTCCGCCGCTTGATCATGGTTTTCACGTTCATCTCGCTGCCGCTGGCCAGTGCGCTAGGCCTGGTGCAGGACGCGGGACGCCCGTCTACTTCTCCGGCGCCCGCCTCGGCGTCCTCATCGGGCCTGGACCTGAGGGGCCTGAACCGCGCGGTCGATCCATGCACCGACTTCTATCAGTTTGCGTGCGGCGGATGGATTGCGAACAACCCGATTCCCGGCGATCAGGCCCGGTGGGGCACGTTCGACGCGTTGCAGGAGCGCAATAACGACGTCCTGCGCAACGTGCTCGAGGCCGCCGCGTCGGGCACCGACTCGGCCAGCAGAAAGATTGGCGACTACTACGCGAGCTGCATGGACGAAGCCGCGATCGAAGCGAAGGGCGTCGCGCCGCTCGACGCCGACTTCCAGCGAATCGCCGCCCTGAAGAGCGCGGCCGATCTCCCGGCGCTCGTCGCGGGCCTCCACAGCAGCGGCGTCAACGCGTTCTTCAACTTCGGCGCCGAGGCCGACTTCAAGGACTCGAGCACGGTGATCGCCCAGCTCGACCAGGGCGGGCTCGGACTGCCCGATCGCGACTACTACTTCCGTGCCGACGCGCGCTCGGCCGACATTCGCGGTCAATACACCGATCACGTGGCGAAACTCGCGTCGCTCGCCGGCGGCAACTCGACGGCGGCGTCGACGGCGGCAGCCGCCGTGATGCGCCTCGAATCCTCGCTGGCCAAGGCGGCGCTGGACAACGTTTCGCGCCGGGACCCTTCGAAGGTGTACCACAAGATGACGCCGGCGGAGCTGCAGGCGCTGACGCCCAACTTCGACTGGGCCGCGTATTTCCGCGCCACCGGCGCACCGCCGATCGCCGTCGTCAACGTGGCCGAACCCGAGTTCTTCAAGGCGTTCACCGAGGTCCTGAAGACCGCACCGCTCGACGAGGTGAAAACCTATCTGCGGTGGCACGTCGTGCATGCCAACGCATTTCTCCTGCCGACGCCGTTCGTCAACGAAAACTTCCGGTTCTACAGCATGACGCTCCGGGGCATCGCCGAGCAGCGTCTCCGCTGGAAGCGTTGCGTGCAGTACACCGACGGCGACCTGGGCGAAGCCCTCGGTCAGGCGTTCGTCGCCGCCACCTTCGGGCCGCAGGCCAAGGCCGACATGTTGAATATGGTGCGCAACGTCGAGTCCGCCCTCGAACGGGACATCGCCACTCTGCCGTGGATGACCGACGCGACCAGGGCGCAGGCGGTGACCAAGCTGCACGCCATCTCGAACAAGATCGGCTATCCCGACACCTGGCGCGATTACAGCGCGCTCGAGATCGTGAGAGGCGACGCGCTCGGCAATTCCCACCGTGCCAACGCGTTCGAGTTCACGCGTCAGCTGAACAAGATAGGCAAGCCGCTCGACAAGACCGAATGGGGCATGACGCCGGCGACCGTCAACGCGTACTACAACCCCCTCGAGAACAACATCAACTTCCCTGCCGGGATTCTGCAGTCGCCCTTCTACAACGCGGCGACCGACACCGCGGTCAACTACGGCGGCGCCGGCGCCGTGATCGGCCACGAGCTGACGCACGGCTTCGACGATCAGGGCCGGCAGTTCGACGCCGCGGGCAACCTGCAGGACTGGTGGACGCCGGCCGACGGGAAAGCGTTCGAAGAGCGGGCCGCGTGCTTTGTCGACCAGTACGCGAACTTCACCGCCATAGACGAAGTGAAGTTGAACGGTAAGTTGACGCTTGGCGAGAACACCGCCGACAACGGCGGCCTGCGCATCGCGCTGCTGGGCTACCTGGCATCGGCTGCCGGCCAGCAGGCCCGAACGCTCGACGGCTTCACGCCCGAGCAGCGCGTGTTCCTCGGATGGGGCCAGGTCTGGTGCGAAAGCCGGCGCCCCGCCTACGAACGACTGCAGGCGCAGACCAACACGCACTCGCCGGGCCGTTACCGCGTGAACGGGGTGGTGTCGAACATGCCAGAGTTTCAACGGGCGTTCTCGTGCAAACCAGGTGCGCCGATGGTCCGCGCGAACGCGTGCCGTGTATGGTGACGGACAACGCGCTACCACGGAGGCCACGGAATAAAACCCCGACACGCGGGAGGTTACGGCACGATCATTCGTTGAAGCCGTATCCTCCGTTCGTGTCCGTGGCCACCGTGGTGGGGCTTTGGGACTGAGGCTCGCAACAGTTCACCGGCAGATTATTTCGTGCGAACGCTGTCCTCGCCTGCGCGAATACTGCGAGCACATCGGGCGCGAAAAGCGTCGCGCCTTCCGCGACGACACCTACTGGGCGCGGCCCGTCCCTGGGTTCGGCGATCCGCGCGCGCGCCTCCTCATTCTCGGGCTCGCGCCCGCCGCGCACGGCGCTAATCGAACGGGCCGCGTCTTCACCGGCGACGGCGCCGGCGGATCGGGAGACTTCCTGATGGCGTCTCTCCACCGGGCGGGATTCGCCAATATCCCGACCTCGCGGCACCCAGACGATGGTCTGGCGCTCCGCGACGCTTTCATCGCGGCCGCGGTGCGCTGCGCGCCGCCCGGCAACAAGCCCACGCCGCTAGAGATCGCCAACTGCCTTCCCCATCTCGACGCCGAGCTCTCGGCGCTCGGCCGCGTCCAGGTGATCGTGGCGCTCGGCAAGATTGGATTCGATGCCTACGTGAGACTGCTCGGGCGGCGGGGCGTGGTCGTGCGGCCGCGCCCGCATTTCGCGCACGCGTCGACCGACGCGCTGCCGAACGGACAGACGCTCATCGGCTGCTATCACCCGAGCCGGCAGAACACCAACACGGGCAAGCTGAACGCGCGCATGATGGATGACGTGTTTCGGAAGGCGCGACGCGCGCTCGATCGGCCAACATCAAGCGACTAGAGCGTCTTGCGCCGGCATGTAGTAGAGCGTCTTGCGCCGGCCTGTAGTGCAGGACTTTAGTCCTGCTTACGGCAGCGGGCGCGACAGATCGTAGGCCTGTTCAGCCGGACCACGAAAAGTCCGCCTAACCGCCTTCGCCAAGGCTACGGCGGTCCACCGAAACGCGAGGACATCGTGGTGCGCGCGGAGGCGGAAGGCGGACACTACAGCGATTTCTTCACAAGCTCCGAGTCCCGAGTCTCGACTGGTTCAGCCCAAGATCCGCCGAAGCGTGGCGGCGTCGATGTTGCCGCCGGTCATGACGCACACGACTTTCTTGCCCGCCAGCTGCTCGCGCAGCTTCACAGCTGCCATCAGCGGGGCCGCACCGGCGCCCTCGGCCAGATTGTGCGCCGTGCGAAGCGCGAGACGCACGCCCTCGGCCAGCTCGCCTTCGGTCAGCTCGACGATGTCGTCGAGCTCGCGTTCGAGAATGCCGTAGGTGAGATCGAACGTCACACGGGTGGCCATGCCTTCGGCGAAAGTATCGGCCGAGTCGCCCACGACGCGTGTGCGCGTCTTCCAGGATCTCGCAAACGCATTCGCGCGCGAGGCCTGGACGCCGATCACTTTCGCGCGGCTGCCAAGCGCCGTACGGACGAGGCAACAACCCGACGCGCCGCTGCCGCCGCCGATCGGGACGATGACAGTGTCGGCGTCCGGCAGATCTTCGAAGATCTCGAGCGCGTACGTCGCGACGCCGGCGAGGAGCAGCGGCTCGTTGGCGGAGTGGACGTATCGCAGGCCCCGCTCAACGCTCATCCGCTCGACGTATTCGCGCGCTTCGTCGAAGTCCCTGCCGGCCTCGATCACCTCGGCGCCCATCGCGCGCATCGAGGCGTTTTTCTCGGGGTTGTTGCCGCGCGGTGTCACGATGGTGCATGGCACGCCCTCGAGGCGCGAGGCCATGGCGATCGACTGGCCATGATTGCCCGTGCTCGCGCTGATGACGCCCCGACGTTCGTCGGCCGGCAGACTGGCGACGAGATTCAGGCCGCCGCGAATCTTGAACGAGCACGTCGGGTTGTGGTTCTCGTGCTTGACGTGAATGTTCAGGCCGGTTTCCGCGGCGAGCAGCGGGTGCCACAACAGGGGCGTCGGCCGCACCAGGCGCCGCACGCGGGCCCGCGCGCTCAGGACATCATTCAGTGCCGGGATCTGCATCTGATCATCATTCAGCAAGACGCTGTTCGCGCGCCGCCCATGACGAACTTTCATCATGCGCCGCGGCTCGAGCCCGTCTTGCCCCCGTGATCTGCAAGGTGGAATTGGATCATCCCCCGAACCATGGGCACCAGGAGGTCGGGCCGGTTGGTGATGAGGCCGTCCACTCCCCATCCAAGCAACCGGCGCGCATCGTCTTCCGAATCGACCGTCCACACCTGGACGGGAAGTCCGGCGCGGTGAGACGCTTCGACGAATTGCGGGGAGACCACGCGCGTCATGCCGGCCACCTCGGGCACTTGATAGCCGAGATAGGGCGGCCGCCTCACGGGCCACCGAATCCAGGATCGATAGAGCGCCCAGCGCACTTCTTCCTGCGCCGCGCTGGTCGCGAGGCGCGGCTCGGCGGCACGGACGAGGCGCAACGCGCGCAGGCGGAACGATCCGAGACAGACGCGATCGACCGCGTGCGCCTCGCGCACGACGGCGAGCACCGCGCGGGCCATGTCGAGCGTGTTGTCCTTCAACTCGATGATGATCCGCGTATCGGGATAGCGGCTGAGCACCCACTGCAGGCGAGGGATGCCGTAGCCGAGCCCGCGGAAGATCCAGGCGTCCTGATGCCCGAAGCGATAGCCGGCGTCGGCGCGCCAGAGCTCGTCGGCCGTGTAGGCGCTGACCGCCCCACGTAGATTCGTGGTCCGCTCGAGTGTGTCGTCGTGATGGACCACGACGACCCCGTCGCGCGACACGCGCACGTCGAGCTCCAGACCATCGGCGCCGAGCGAATGGCCCCGATCGAAGGCCGCGAAGGTATTCTCGGGCGCGAGCGCCGCGCCCCCGCGATGCGCGAAGACGAGCGGCCGCGCCGAGTCGAAAAACGGATGAGGCACGTAGAAAAGCTATCAGCTTTCAGCTATCAGCTCCGAGCTCTGCCTGAGCTAGAATCAGGATGAGATGACTGATTCTATTCGCACCTTGGGCGACCTGAGGCACACGCGCGTGCCCTCGCGGCCGGTCAAACAGGAAATACGCGACAACCTCGTCTGCAAGCTGCGCGCGGGAGCGACGTTGTTCCCGGGCATCATCGGATACGACGACACCGTGATTCCGCAGCTCGTGAACGCCATCCTGTCGCGGCACAACTTCATCCTGCTGGGGCTGCGCGGCCAGGCCAAGAGCCGCATCCTGCGGGGCCTGGTCGATCTGCTCGACGAGCGGATTCCGGTCGTTCCGGGCTGCGAGATTCACGACAATCCGCTCGCGCCCATTTGCGCGGCGTGCCGGGCGCGCGTGTCGCGCGAAGGCGATCGGCTGGAGATCGGCTGGCTGCCCCGCGAGGCGCGCTACGTCGAGAAGCTCGCGACGCCGGACGTGACGATTGCTGACATGGTCGGCGACATCGATCCGATCAAGGCCGCACAGGCGGGCCTGAACCTGGCCGACGAGCTTACCATGCACTACGGCCTGCTGCCGCGCGCCAACCGCGGCATCTTCGCGATCAACGAGCTGCCCGATCTGGCCGGCAAGATTCAGGTGGGACTCTTCAACATCCTGCAGGAAGGCGACGTCCAGATCAAGGGCTATCCGATTCGCTTGAACCTCGACGTCCTGCTCGTCTTCACGGCGAACCCGGAGGACTACACCGCGCGAGGAAAAATCATCACACCGCTCAAGGACCGCATCGGGTCGGAAATCCGGACGCACTACCCGGCCACGCGCGCCAACGCGATCGCGATCACCGCGCAGGAAGCCTGGACCGATCGCCCCGGCGGCGCGAAAGTCGAGATACCCGCGTACGTGCGCGACGTGATCGAGGAAGTGGCGTTCCAGGCGCGCACCGATCGAAAAATCGACAAGCGGTCGGGCGTGAGCCAGCGGCTGCCCATCACGACGCTCGAGCTCGTCGTCTCGAACGCGGAGCGCCGCGCTCTCGCCAGCGGCGAAACGGCCGTCGTCCCGCGGGTCACCGACATCTATGCGGCGCTGCCGTCGATCACGGGCAAGTTCGAGCTGGAGTACGAGGGCGAGCTGCGCGGCGCCGAACAGGTGGCACGCGACCTCATCCGATCCGCCGTCGGGACAGTGTTCACCGGCATGTTCGACGGCGCGGACACGCGCACGATCGTGGAATGGTTCGACCTTGGCGGCTCGCTGCCGCTGACCGACCTCACCTCCGCGGACGATGTGATCGCGCAGACGCGAGGCGTCCAGGGGCTGCGCGAGCTGGCCGAGCAGGCCGGCGTGGCCCCGGGCGCGATGGCGCCAGGGCGGGCATCGGCCATCGACTTCGTGCTCGAAGGGCTGTACGCGCAGAAGAAAATCAGCCGGAGCGACGATCGGGGCTATACGGCCGGCACCGAAAGCCCGCCGCGCCGTGTACAGCGCCGCGAGGATCCGCCGGCCGATGAGGAGATTCGGATGCCGGGCGCGAAGAAGAAGTATTACAACTAGGGACTTGGGGCTAGAAACTAGGGGATAGGACTAGGGGCTAGGGGCAACATCAGTTGGTTTTCCAGTCCCTAGACTAGTCCTAGACTAGTCCCTAGTCCCTAGTCCCCAGCCTCCACACGTTATGAAGTATCGATATACCAAGTTCACAGGCGACCTGCTCGACGAACTGGACCTGGAGGATCTGGTCGCCAAGCTCTCCGACCTGCTGCTCGCCAGCGGCTTCAGCAACCCTTACGGCGGCATGAACGACGAGGAGCGGACGCTACAGGCGCTGCACGACGCGATCCTCGAGGCGCTCTTCAACGGGGGCGTCCTGCCGGACGAAACGATTCAGAAGCTGCTGGGCGATCCGGCGGACGGCGATCAGGAACAGCTCCGGTCGAAGCTGGAGGAGCTGATTCAGCAGATCATCGAACGGATGGGCGAGCAGGGCTACATCTCGACGCCGCCCGATCTCGAGGCGGAGCGTGAGCGGCGGGCCGGACGCGCGTCGGGCCCCAACCAGCCACCGGTGCAGTTCGAGGTCACCGACAAGACGCTCGATTTTCTGGGGTACCGCGCGCTGCGCGATCTGCTCGGCTCGCTCGGCAAGAGCAGCTTCGGCCGCCACGACACGCGCGAGCAGGCGACCGGCGTCGAGACGACCGGCGCTCCGAAGCCGTACGAATTCGGCGACACGCTCAACCTCGATGCTGCCGCGACGCTGCTCAACGCCGTGGCGCGCGAAGCGCGCGAGCGCGAAGCTCTAGCCCCAAGCCTCCAGCCTCCAGCCTCCAGACGTATCCGCGTCTCCCACGAGGATCTGATGGTCGTCCAGGGCGAGTATCAGAGCTCCTGCGCGACGGTGCTGATGCTGGACTGCAGCCACAGCATGATTCTGTACGGCGAAGATCGCTTCACGCCGGCCAAGCGTGTCGCGCTCGCACTCGCGCAGCTCATCAAGAACCAGTATCCGGGCGATGCGCTGAAGGTGGTGCTCTTCCACGACTCGGCCGAGGAAATCCCGCTCGCCGAGCTGGGACGCGTACGCGTGGGACCGTACTACACCAACACGCGCGAGGGGCTTCGCCTCGCGCGCCGCATCCTCGATCGGCAGCACAAGGACATGCGTCAGATCATCATGATCACCGACGGCAAGCCCTCGGCGCTCACCCAGCCCGACGGCCGCATCTACAAGAACGCCTTCGGTCTCGATCCATTCATCGTGGCTGAGACGTGCGCGGAGGTCGCCGCGTGCCGCAAGAGCGGCATCATGATCAACACCTTCATGCTCGCGCGCGATTACGATCTGGTGAGCTTCGTGCGACGCGTCGCGGAAATCTGCAAGGGAAAGGCCTACTTCACGACGCCGTATACGCTCGGCCAGTACGTGCTCATGGATTACATGGACAAGAAGACGAAGACGATTCACTAGGAATGTCCGACCTCCTTCCGCTCTTCCCCCTCCCGAACGTCGTCCTCTTCCCGAATGTATTTCTGCCGCTCCATATCTTCGAACCGCGGTTCCGGGACATGGTCTCCGACGCCCTCGAGGGCGATCGACTGATCGGGATGGCGCTGCTGAAGCCGGGGTGGGAGCGGGACTACGAGGGGCGGCCGCCGGTCTACTCCATCGGCTGCAGCGGCCTGATCACGCACGTCGAGCGACTCGCCGACGGGTGCTTCGACATCGTGCTTCGCGGTGTCGAGCGGTTCCGGATTGTTGCGGAAGATCACGGCCGGCGCTATCGACGGGCCGTGGTCGAGTCCCTTGCCGAGCGCGGGTTGACCGCGAGCGATCGCGACCTCCTCCGCAATCAGCGGGCGAAGCTCGAGACGCTGCTCTCGCCGGCGATCGGCGCGAGAGAATCCGATCCGAGGACGACAGCCGCGATGTCGGATGAAGATCTCGTGAATGCGTTGGCGCAGTACCTGGCGCTCGATCCCCTGGAAAAACAGGCGCTCCTCGAGCAGGAGAGCCTGCAGAGCCGGGCCGAGTCGCTGGTCGAGTTGCTCGAGATGAAGATCATGATCGCGCGGACGCCCGGCGTGTCGAACGTCGCGCATTAATTCAGCTGTCAGCTGTCGGCTTTCAGCTTTCGGCTCCCAGCTCTCAGAACTCTCAAACTCCCCAATTCCTTCCTCAATTCCTCAAATTCAGATCAACGCAGAGACCGCTGAGCCCGCAGATCAGCCCATTTTGAAGCCTCCGCGAGCTCTGCGCTCTGCGGTGATCGTCGTGTTCGTAGTCCTGCCCTTTGCCCTCTGCCCTCTGCCCTCTGCCCTCTGCCCTCTGCCCTCTGCCCTCTGCCCTGTCAATTTGCGCCCCGCTCCAGGCGCCTGGCGATCTCCTCGACGATCTTCTCGCCGTGAAATCGGCCGTTCTCGATGAAGATCGTGCCCGTGTCGACGCCCGCGATCGCGCCGCCGGCCACGAAAAGGCCGGCCACGTTGGTCTCGAATGTGTCGGGGTTGTGCACGGGGCCCTCACGGTCGGTGAGCTGCACTCCCGCGCGGACGAATAAGTCCGTGTTCGCGCGG